>ENA-UOUL01000070-UOUL01000070.1-bioreactor-metagenome-genome-assembly--contig:-NODE-70-length-152423-cov-15.078893_pt1 | contig 152423 bp, 134 predicted proteins | sample MGYA00249838_ERZ747220 | MGnify/ENA primary metagenome ERZ747220 (study PRJEB28778, sample SAMN05720191) | bioreactor metagenome | isolation source: Anaerobic biogas reactor | place... | reverse complement strand
ACCCGTTCGGGGTGGACGTGCCCGCCAGGCCGCACCGTGAGATCGATGCCGTCCAGTCCGAGTTCCCGACAGGTTTTAGCGAGATCTTTATAGTCCAGGAACTGCAGGTGCTTTGAAAAAACGCAGAGAATGGGTGATGAAGCCGGCTCCTGGGCGCGCAATGAGCGTGTTCCCAGTGTTGCCACAGCAGCCGCGATGGAACCGTGCAGAAAAAGACGGCGATTAATATTGTCCATTGAAAGTCCCTTTCCTTTATTTTTATTTCCATTGTACGACAGACCTTGTCCTGCATTCATATTGAAGGATTATAAGCGGTACGGTTGAACGCTAAGCCGATGCATTGATTTTGACATACTTGCAGGGGTTATGTCGTCCTCTCTACCGGATCCGCAACTTCTTCTACCCTCCCGGAGTCCAATTCGTAAAGTGAGGCTTGATGAACAGACACTCCTTGCCAAATTTGCGGACCGTCCTTATGATGACGGCAATTTGTCTCGCCGCTCTTGTCGGGCCGGCCGCCGCCATAGGTATCCGCACCCACGCGGAAATCGGTCGCATGGCGGTGGAAACGCACCTGATGCAGTATGGGCCTGTGGCGGACATTGCCGGGCTTTTCGATAGTGACGAGAGCCTGCGTGCCCTGTATGCCGGTTGCGCTTTTCCGGACTGGGGTTTCGGGGGCATCTATCCGGACGCCTCTGAGTTTTCTCATTGGCATCGCTTCATGGAAACGTATATGGAATTGCTTGAGCGTCGTTTCCCTCCGCCCTGGAATGCCGGGGCCCGGCGTCAGATCGCTTTCTTTCTGGGGGTTCTCTGCCACAACATGGCGGACATCCCGTGGCACTTTGATGAGGCAGGGCACAGGTCATTCTTGACTGCCGGTTTCGATGCTGACGGCGCCGGGCATGGAGAAATTGAATTCGCCTGCGACATGTTTCTGTATGCCGAAAAGGTGCTCGAACCCGCGATGGGCCTGGGGCTTTGGTATCCCCTCGACACAGTACTCGAAGTCTTTTCCGAAACAGGCCAGACGGTGACGGCCGACCAGGTCGCGCAAGGCATGTTCAGGGCCGGGTTCATGTTTTTCGGCGGGCCGCTCCTGGGTACCTTCCAGTTCCACAAACACAAGGCGGACATGCCCTGGGTTTACGCGCATTACAGAGATTATTATTACGGGGGCATGATCCATAACGCGGCCCTTACCGCCGTGATGGCCCGCTATGTCTATGCGCGGCTCAACGGTGACTATTATTACCAGAATACGCCTCCCTATGCGGATCATGTGCGTCGGAACAAGGATTATGTGCCCCGCCTGCAAATCGAAGACACATCCTTTATTCCGGGGTATCCTGAACTTCGGGACAGCACGGGACCGTATATCGAGGTGGGGGGGCCGAAGGTGGCGCATCGGTGCGGGTTTGTCCGCGTGGACTTGTCCGATATTCCTGCGGGGACAGAAGTGGATCGTGCGTATTTGTGGCTCCATACGGCGGATGCCGACCAGCCAGAGAGCGCGGAGCTCACTGCCTATAGGCTTTGCAAACCTTGGGATGCGATAACCGAAGATGACATGGAAAACGCAGCGCCCGTCGGGTCTGTTGTTCTGGAAAAGCAAAAGGCGGGCTGGATGAAACTGGACGTCAGCGCTGCGGCCGCTGTCTGGATTGCCGATCCTGCGGCGAATTATGGATTGCTGCTGCGCGTGACCGGTTCCGGTGAGGCGTCAACCACGGTGCGCATGTATTCTTCGGACGTGTTTCAACTGCCTTTAAACAGCAGCTACGGTGGAGAACGTATCGCCTGTCGGCCGGCCGTCCATATCCTGGCACGAAAATAATGCTGACAGGAAAGGCGAGGCATACGTCGAAGATGTTAAGGCTTTTACGGGGACACGTGTTACAATAGCCCCGAATTACCATAAGTAATACTCAGTACAGGTGCTCTTGGCGTTTGTTATGTCCACAGATTCCCTACAAGATCGCTCCCCCAGAACACGGCGTGTTGCAGCATGGCCGGCGCTCGCGACTGCGCTGTGCTTTTTGGCGGTCCTATGCCTTGCGGCGGGAATGCGCATACCCGATCTCACCCTGCGCCCGGTGCACGGTGACGAAGCCAATCAGGCGGTCAAGACCGGACAGCTGTTTGAGACGGGCAAGTACCGGTATGATCCGCATGAGCATCACGGCCCGAGCCTGTATTACCTGACGCTGCCGGTGCTGTATTCGTGCGGTGTCCCTTCCTTTGAGGCGTCTTCCATCGCCCACTTCCGGGCGGTACCCGTAATTTTCGGGTTGCTCCTGATAGCCCTGCTGTGGCCGTTGCGAAATTCACTTGGCGGTGCGGCTACTGTGTGGACCGCCCTGCTGATGGCGGTGTCGACGCCCCTGGTATTTTACAGCCGCTACTATGTGCAGGAAATGCTGCTGGTTTGTTTTGTGCAGGCGGCCTTCGTGTCGGGCTGGCTGTACCTTCACCGTCCGCGCCTGCTTTGGGCACTCGCTTTCGGGTGTTGCCTGGGTTTGATCCACGCCACCAAGGAAACTTCCATCGTCATTGTCTTCTCCGCGTGTCTGGCGGGCGCGGCCGTGTTGTTGCTGGGCCGGTTACGTGACAAGACGCCGTTTCATACGCAACTTGAGTCTGTGTTGAACCGGAGAATGGCCGGGCATTTTACCGCGGCCCTGCTCATGGCGGGCTTCGTCTCGATCACCCTGTTCTCCTCGTTGTATACCCATGCGCGCGGTCCGCTGGATTCATTGCTCACCTACACCGGGTATTTCGCGCGCGCGGAGGGCGCCGGCAGCGCCGGACTCCATGATAAACCCTGGTATTACTACCTGCTCCTGCTGTCCTATGTGTACCGCCAGGCGGGGCCCCGCTGGACCGAAGCGCCGGTGCTGCTGGCGGGATGTCTCGGAGCCGTTGCGGTGCTGGTTATGAAACGGTCCGGAGAGACGCCCCGGGAGCGCGAGGCCGCGGTGCAGATTCTTTTCCGGCGATTTCTGCTTTTCTATACGCTTTTCATGCTGGTGATCTACAGCCTGATCCCTTACAAAACGCCCTGGAACCTGCTTCCGTTCTATCACGGCGTGCTGTTGCTCGCCGGGCTTGGCATTGCCGGTGTCCTGCGCGCGGCGCGCTATACCCTGCCCCGGGCTATGCTGGTGGCATTGGCCCTTGCGGCGGTGGCCCTGATCGCCCGGCAAAGTTATCTCGGCAACTTCACCTATTTCGCGGACGCGCGCAAGGGGGATGACGGGAACGACGGATCGGAGACTCGGCCCTGGAGGACCCTGGGCTTTCATCCTTACCTACATCCCCGCGTCGTTCGCCTTCAGTCTGAGCCGGCCGGCGGCCGCCTATCTGATGCTCTCGCAGCACGAGGGAGACGCGGGATCGGTGGCGGGGCTGATGGCCGCTTCGCACATGGCGGTATCCAGCCTCGGGATCGTCATCGTATCGCTTGAGGTCTGGGGCCGGGTGGAGATGATCGGGGCCCTGATCCTCGGGTTCTCCGTGCTGAGCCTGATCCTGTGGTTGGGTGTGGCACAACCGCGCGTGGCCGATGAGGAGCCGAAGGCGCAGAGCGGGGTGGCTGGGTCCTTGCCCTGAGTACGTTCCCCCTAGAGACCGGCGGGACTTTCGGCTACTCGGCTACTCACATGTCTCCCGTGCAGAAGGTGATAGATCATCAGTGATGCCGCCGCGATGGCGGCCATGACCCCGTACATGCCTCGATAGCCCGTGAGAGGGATCAGAAGACCGCAGAACAAAGGACCGAGGCCCAGCCCCGTATCCGAGAATACGTAGAAGGTGGAGGTCGCCTGTCCCATCCGGTGCAGAGGGGCAACCTTGGCCGTGAGCGCGCGTCCGCAGGCCTGGATGGCTCCGAAGCCAAAGCCCATCACCGCCGCAGAAAGCAAGAGTATGGCTCCGTGGTACGCCACGCCCAGGATGCCGAGGCTGAGCGCGAAGACGAGAGTGGCCGCATAGATCACCGAGTTCTCACCTTTCTCGTCGAAACGCCTCCCCACGTACGGCCTGGTGATGAAGATCATCACCGCAAAGACGAGGAAGAACAGGTCGGCGGCAGTGGTAAGTCGTATCTGCTCGGAGTACAGGGCGAGAAACGAGGAGACGCTCGAGTAGCAGAGGAACAGCATCATCATGGTCGCACTGATGGGCACTGCTTTGGTTTCCACGTAATTGGACAGCCTGAACCCTTTGGTCTCGGCCACCTGCTCCTCGGTCAATTCCACGTCTTTCACACCCAAGAGAGGCAGAAGTGCCAGAGAGACCGCCGCGGCAACGGCGCAGATGATGATGATCGGCCCAAAGCCGCCGTGTCGCAGAAGTATAAGGCCGACGGCGGGACCGATGGCGGTGGACAGGGTCTGACCGAGAGTGAAGTATCCGATGCCCTCACCATATCGCTCCCGGGGCACGGCTGTGGCGACCATCGTTCCTACGGCAAGCGCCGCCGTGCCGTGAGCGGCGCCGTGCAGGAGGCGGATGAGAAGGAGGAGTTCGACGCTGTTCACGACGAAGTAGAGCAGGATGAAGACCAAAGACAAGACCGATCCGATGTAGAGCACCTTGTTCTGGCCGATCTGGTGGATGCGCTTCCCGAGGACCGGGCGCGTGAGGAACGCGCCGATGACGAAGATGCTTGCGGACAGACCGGCTACGGCGGGGGAAGTATCGAAACGGTCGGTGGCCACTTTCGACATGACGATCATGAGTAAGAGGAAGCACACGGAGTTGAGGAAGTTCACCAGCCAGATGACCACGAAACTCCTGGTCCACAGACTCTGCTTGTCTCCGGTATTCGTATCCCCGGTCTTCGCGTCTCTGTCTCCAGTGACTCCGCTCCTCGCCCCGTTCTCTTCGCTCACGTTTTAGGTCCTCAGTCGCTTTCAGCCACCATTAGCCGCCTTGCGGGCCGGACGGCCCCGAGCCATTCTACACCTCGCCCGCTGCCGGAACTCGGCAGGGGGGACCGGCGGCAGCCGGCAATGGGAGTGCCCTGACCCGTCGCACCCTACCTCGGCGCCGTTCTGGCACTATCATAGGACCTCCGGATGACGTCCCGGCAAGGGCGACCAGCACACCGGGTCATTGCAGCGAAGGCAGCAACGGGCCAAGACGTTTGAAAGGCGCGAGCGCATGCTCATAGGGATCGACGTGGGCGGGACCACCACCGATGCTGTGCTCACCGATGGGCGGAGCATCGCGGCTGAGGCTGCAGTTCCCACGGTGCCCCACGACCTTGCGGGCTCCGTCCTTGCGGCGCTCGACGGCGTGCTGGAGCGCACCCGGCAGGCTAAGGTGGAGCGAGTGGTGCTCAGCACCACAGTGATCACCAACTTGCTGGCCGAGGGCAAAGCCGAACGCGTGGGGCTGATACTGATCCCCGGTCCGGGAGCCGATCCCTTCGGCTATGGACTTCCTCCCACTCAGGTGGTGGCAGGAGCCATCGACTACCGGGGACGGGAGATCGCCCCCATCGACGAGGCGGAGCTGCGGGCGGTGGCGACGTCGCTGCGAACCGCCGGCTACTCCAAAGCGGCGGTGGTGGGCAAGTTCTGCCAGCGCAACCCGGCGCATGAGCTTGCGGCGCAGGCGGTCCTCCGTGACACCTGCCCGGAACTGAGCGTGCAGTGCGGGCATGAGGTCTCCGGACGCCTCAACTTTCCCCGTCGGGCGGCCACCACCTTGCTGACCCTGGCCACCCGGGATCGGTATGAGGAATTCGCTGCCGACATGCGGCGCGCCCTCGAAGACCGCGGGCTGCAGGCTCCGGTGTTCGTCCTCAAGGCTGATGGCGGCACTCTACCCCTGGACTACTCGTTGCGCGCACCGGTGGAGACCATCTTCTCGGGTCCTGCCGCCAGCACCATGGGGGCACTGGCCCTCGGTCCCCCGGGCGACTCCTTCGTGGTCCTCGATATCGGGGGGACCACCACCGACCTGGCTCTGGTTCTCGACGGCCGGCCGTTGCTGTCGTCCAAGGGTTGCCGGGTCAGGCAGCTTCTCACTCACGTGCGGGCTTTCGCGGTCAAGTCGGTCCCGGTGGGCGGTGATAGCGCCGTGCGGGTGGTCGATGGGGCTGTATCCGTGGGGCCGGACCGCATGGGCCCTCCGGCCTGTCTGGGTGGGAAGGTGCCCACGCCGACGGATGCTCTGCGGACTCTGGGAGCCACCGACCTGGGGGATGGGGTGGCTGCCGAGGAAGCCATGACGGCGGTGGCGGACGGCTTGGGCATCGGCATTGAGGATGCTGCGAGGAAGGTGGTAGATCTGGTGGCTTCGACCGTCGCACAAGAGGTTGAGACCATGTTCGCGCAGTGGAGGGATGAACCGGTCTATCGCATCTGGGAAGTAGTGCAGGAACAGCGGAGACGCCCTCAGATACTGGTGGGCGTGGGAGGGGGCGCTCCCTGGTTGGCGCCGCCGGTGGCTGCGCTGCTCGGAGTCCGCTGTGTCGTTCCGGCACACGCCGCGGTGGCCAACGCACTGGGAGCCGCTCTGTCGCGACCCACCCTTAGTGTCGAGTTCCGAGCCGATACCAGCCAAGGGACCTGGGTGACGGAGGAGGATGGAAGGAACGGTCCGCTGGATGGATCGAGGCTCAGTCCGGCCGAAGCTGAGGAGATGGCATTGCGACTGCTGGCACTGAAGGCTCGAGAGGCGGGTATCGGCGGCTATGCCGACCAGGCGGAGGTGACCCACAGCGAAGTGTTCAACATGGTGCGCGGACGCTTCACGATCGGGCGGCTGCTGAACGTGACCGCGGAGATACCGGCCGGTCTGCTGGATGACTGGAGTGTGACGTGAGCGCCCGGGGAGCGCGTGACGGCCGCAGCGCGGGCTCCGACCCGGCGCGCGTCAGGGGCGCCGGTCCCACAGGGTTGGTCTTCTTCCCGGCCTTCGATTGGGCCATCTCGCCGACGCATCCCGAGCGGGAGGAGCGTCTCCTCTACACCCGCGATCAGATCTTCGAAGAAGGGCTGCTGGATCGACCCGAGCTCACCGAGTACAGGTCTCGTCTGGCCGATTACCACGATATCGCCCGCGCCCACTTCTGCATCCCCTCCATAGAAGCCCAAGCCACCGAACCACATCGCGTAGCTGCGGGCGGGGCGCTGGTGTTGGCCGACGCTCTCGTGCGCGGGGATATCGCCAACGGCTTCGCGCTGGTGCGGCCTCCCGGTCATCACGCCATGCGCGTCGTCCATGGGAACCGCGGGTTCTGCAACATCAATAACATGGCGGTGCTGGTGGAGTACCTACGCACTGTGCACGGCCGAAGACGCATCGCCATCGTCGATACCGATGTGCACCACGGCGATGGCACTCAGGATGTCTTCTGGAACGACCCCGACGTGCTCTTCATCTCTTTCCATCAGGACGGTCGCACGCTCTATCCGGGGTCTGGTTTCGTCGATGAACTAGGAGGTCCCAACGCCTTCGGTCGCACACTCAACATCCCTCTGCCGCCCGGCACGCCCGACGAAGGTTTTCAGCTCGTCCTCGAGGAGCTGGTTCTGCCTGTGCTGGCTGATTTCCAGCCGGAACTGGTTCTGAACTCGGCAGGCCAGGACAACCATTTCACCGATCCGCTGGCCAAGATGTGCTTCTCCGCCCAAGGATACGCCCACCTCAACGAGGTCCTGCGGCCCGATCTCTGCGTACTCGAAGGTGGCTACGCTGTGGAGACCGCGCTGCCCTACGTCAACACCGCCATCATCCAGGCGATGGCCGGATTGGACTACAGCCACGTGATCGAGCCGGGGTGGGAGCCGGGGATGTTCGACTTCAAAAGGTCCGATAGACGGGCTGTGGAAGAAACGGTCTCGGTACTTCTTGAGATCTGGAAGAAGCGGGACGGACCGGCGCGCGCCGCTCGGGCCAAGCTGGGCGATGCCTTCCGGCGCCGGCGCGGCATCTTCTACGACACCGATATGATCCAGGAACACCAGGAGGAGACGGTCCGGCTCTGTCCCCACTGCCCAGGATTCGTCACCCTCAGTAGCAAGGCCGAGCAGAGCGGCAGACGCCTGCCCTCCGCCTACTGCGTGTCCATCCCCATCCAGGCCTGCCCCGAGTGCGTGCGCGCCGGGATGGGCGCTTTCGACCGGGAGCGTAGGTCTCCCAGGCACGACCTCGTTCTGCTGCAGGACCGCCCGGGCGACCACTATCTGAGGTACCCGGAGTGAGGACCGCGGAGTCGCCGGCGGGCAGGAGACTCGCGCCGGGCTGCCGGACCACCGCGGAGACTCGCGCCGCGCTGCCGGACCACCGCGGAGGATTGCCAGGCGGCGGGCCGCAACGCCGGAGCGTCAGGCCCGCGGCTGCCGGGCGTCAGAAGGTCAGACCGGCCCACCCGGCTTTGAGCAGATCGGATATCACCGACCCCACATAGAGCACCTCGATGCCTAGGTCTTCAAGCTGCTCGGTCACTCCCATGCGGTCGGAGCACCACTTGCAGGCCATGACGCGGATGCCCGCCGCCATCGCCTCCCGCAAGCGACTCTGCACCTCGGCGTCGTGGACCACAAGCTTCTCCGATGGACCGAACAGGATGATCCTGACGTCGTCCATCCACCCGTTCTTGGCGGTGTTGAAGGGATAGGTGAGCCCGACCTCCAGAAGCACCTCCCGGTCTTGACTGCTAAGGATTACGAAGACCTTGTCGGCCATGGATGCGCCTCCGGATCGAGGGTGGCTGTGACTTCTCGATGCTAGCAGAGGCAGAGGATGAGGCCGGTGTCTGGGTCTCGGGACGGACCTAGGGGGGCCCTCCCTCAGCCGCTGCGTTCCTCCAGTTCCTCCCACCGCTCATACGCTTCTTCGAGTTCCCGTTCCAGTGTCTGCAGGCGCGCGGTCACGGAGGCGATCTGGGTTGCGTCGTTGCGGGCGTAGAACTCCGGCGAGCTGAGGGCGGTGACCGTCTCGTCCCGCTCCGTTTCCAGAGTCTCGATGCGCTGTGGTAGAGCTTCGAGCTCTCTACTCTCCTTGTAGGAGAGCCTTCGCTTCCGAAGCGGAAGGCCCGCACTGCCGCGAGGACCGGCCGCACTGCCGCGAGAAACGGTCGCACCGCCGCGAGAAACGGTCGCACTGTCGCGAGAAACGACCGCGGCGCTGCCAGGAACGGCTGCATTGTCTGGCGCAACCGATGCACTCCCAGGTTGCTCCCCCGCCGGGATCATGGCGGGCGGCGCTCCCGGCGGTTCCCCCTGTGCCACCGGTGGGGCCATTCCCGACCCGCGGGCCGGCGGCTTCGGTTCGAGACGCATGCGCAGCCAGTCATCGTATCCGCCCACGTATTCGCCCAGCCGTCCTCGACCCTCGAAGACGATGGTGGAGGTCACCACGTTGTTGAGGAAGGCCCGGTCATGGCTGACGAGCAAGATCGTGCCGGTGTAGGCGAGGAGCTGCTCCTCCAGTAGCGACAGGGTTTCCATGTCGAGGTCGTTGGTGGGCTCGTCTAGAACCAGCACGTTGGAGGGCACGCTGAAGAGCTTGGCCAGCAGCAGACGATTGCGCTCTCCGCCAGAGAGGAGGCGGACCGGCGCTTGGATCTGATCCGGCGAGAAGAGGAAGTCCTGGAGATATCCCACTACATGCCGTGTCTTCGTCCCCGACGTTCCTCCGCCCGGCGCTCCCTTACCCACCGAGACAGTGTCACCGCCGTCGGCTATGTTGTCCCTGAGCGACCGCTCGTCGTTGAGCTGCGCCCGCAGCTGGTCGAAGTACGCGATGCGCAGGCCCGCACCCAGCCGCAGCCGGCCTCGTTGTGGTTGTAGGTCGCCCAGGAGGAGCTTGATGAGAGTGGTCTTGCCCGACCCATTGGGCCCGATGATGCCCACTCGGTCTCCGCGGATGATGGTGGTGGAGAAGTCCTTGATGATTTGCCGCTCGTCGTAGCCGAAAGAGACCTTCTCGGCCTCAGCCACCAGCCGTCCGCTGCGGTCGGCCTCGGCGATCGCCAACCGGGGGTCTCCCATCCTCTCTCGCCGTTGCTCCCGTTCCAGCCGGAGCTGCTCCAAGGCCCGCACTCTGCCCTCGTTGCGGGTGCGCCGGGCCTTGATCCCCTGTCGGATCCACACCTCTTCCTTGGCCAGCTTCTTGTCGAAGTCCTGCCAGGCCTTCTCCTCCGCATCCCACAGGGCCTGACGGCGGTCCACGTAAGTGCTGTAGTCGCAATCGAAGGAAAGGAGACGGCCTCGGTCGATCTCCACGATGCGGGTCGCCATGCGCTGCAAGAACGCACGGTCGTGGGTCACGAAGATGAGCGTCTTGTTGAACCTCAGCAGGAAATCCTCCAGCCAGAGTATGGCGTCAAGGTCCAGATGGTTGGTGGGCTCATCCAGGAGGAGCACATCGGGTTCGTCGACCAGAGCCCTGGCCAGGAACACCCGGCGTTTCGAACCGGCCGAGAGCAACTGGAACTCGGCTTCCTCGTCCAGATCGGTCCAGCCGGCCACGAGTTGCACCCGGTGATGGAAGTGCCAGGCCCCGGACGTCTCCAGCCGGTGCTGGACTCTCTCCAGTTTCTTGAGGAGATCCTCGCCCGCCTCGCGAAACCCTGGGCGCCCAGGTCTCGGCTCACCCGTGTCCCCGGTTCGCGCCAACTGCATGGTCAGTTCGTGGTACCGGCGCAGCGACTCCATATGTTGCGGTCCCCCGGAGGCGACCACGTCGTAGACCGTCCCGGGCAGAGCATCGGGGACCTCTTGGGGGAGGAGGCCCACCCGCGTCCCGGGGCTGATGATGATCTCGCCGGAATCAGGGGGGATGTCGCCGTTCAGCATCTTGAGGAGGGTGGACTTGCCCGCCCCATTCCGGCCCACGAGGCCTATCCGTTCGCCTGCCTCGATGGCGAGCGTAGCTCCATCGAGGAGCACGGGTCCACCAAGGCTGACGGAGACATCATGGATCCATATCTGTGCCATCGGGAATCCTGGTTCGAGGGTGAGCAGAATCTTAGCGGTTATGGTACTCGCAGAGCGGGAGAGGCGCCCACCCACTCTCCGGCCCAGCGAGCCACCGACCGATCCTCCCTCCGACCTGCACACTCCACCTGCTAACCTGGGAGCAATGGAACGATCCACACAGCAGACGGTGCTCATCGCCGTAACGGCCACTGGGTTTCTGACCGCCGTCTCGACGTCCGGTGTCAACGTCGCCCTCGAACAGATCGCTTCTGATCTGGGCCTCTCGGCCGTGAGCATCAGCTGGGTCACTCTCTCCTACATCCTGGCGACGGGCGCCCTGCTCATGCCCATGGCTCGGGTGGCCGATTTCCGCGGTCGCGTGCTGGTCTACAACCTGGGGCTGGCCGGTTTCGCCCTCTTCACCCTGGCGTCCGCTCTTGCGACGAATGCGGCGGTGCTCATTCTCACCCGGGCGCTGCAGGGGGTCAGCGCCGCGTTTCTCTTCTCCACCACGGTCGCCATGGTGACTCTGGCCTACCCGCCGGAGACGCGCGGGAGGGCACTTGGTCTGCAGGTGGCCGGGGTCTATTTGGGAATCACCCTCGGTCCGGTGGTGGGGGGTATCATCACCGAGAACCTCGGCTGGCGAGGGCTCTTTGTCCTGGTGGGGGCCCTGAGTATCGTCAATTTGGTCCTGCCGCTCCGCAGGCTCCGAGGGCTGGAATGGCGCGAGCCGAAGACGGCCCCCTTCGACGTCCGGGGTTCGTTTGCCTGGGTCTGTGCGCTCTCGGCCCTCATCATCGGGTTCTCATACCTGCCCACTATGGCCGGGTATGCGCTCATCGGGGCCGGGTTGGTCGGACTGGCCGGATTCGTCTGCTTGGAGATCCGGGCGGCGGACCCCATCCTCAACATCAATCTGTTGCGGCACAACAGGGTCTTCGCCTCCGCGAACGCGGCCTCGTTCATCAACTACAGCGCAACCACGGCCATGGCGTTCCTCGTCAGCCTCTATCTCCTCTACAACCGGGGCCTGGGCGCCCAGACCGCCGGCTTCGTCTTGGTCGCCGGACCGTTCGTGCAGGCCGCGGTGTCCCCGCTCGCGGGGCGCCTTGCCGACCGGGTCGAGGCTCGATTCGTCGCCTCCACCGGCATGGCCCTCTGTGCGGTTGGTCTGTTCGCCTTCACCTTTCTGACGGAGACGACCCCCTACTGGTATGTGATCGTTGTGCTGTGCGTCCTCGGCCTGGGCTTCGGGCTCTTCTCTTCTCCCATCATCCATACCGTCATGGGGAGCGTTGACCGGCGCTATGTTGGGGTGGCCGCCGCCACCTCGTCTACGATGCGCGTCACCGGACAGAGTTTCAGTCTGGGTATCGCCGCTCTGGTGCTGGCAGTGGTGGTCGGACGGCACGAGATCGGGCCGGCGGATCACGTCCACCTGCTCAGCAGCGTCCGCATAACCTTTCTCATCTTCGCGGTGCTGTGCGTGATCGGCGTGCTCGCTTCTCTGGTGGGTCCGGGCCGGCGGCATGCGAAGCCTCGGGAGGAGGGCTGAGCTCCAGGAGGCGATCGGTAGCGCGTGCGGCCCAGCGCCGCGGCCTACGGTGGGCTTCAAGAAGGCCTAACCCGGGCGGGGACCGGGTACGTGCTATCCAGAGCCGCGTCAGGTCCGCCGGGGACGACGCAGACCGATGTGCACTGCACGGTCGCCGCCTTTCCTTTCAAGGAGGACAAGCGCCGCATCGATGTCGGGAGGCTGTAGGGAGGACACCATGGAAGCACGCAGACTGGGGAACGCCGGACCGCAGGTATCCGTTGTCGGCCTGGGGTGCAACAACTTCGGCATGAAACTGGACCAGCAGAGGACCACCGAGGTGGTGCGCGCTGCTCTGGATGCCGGGATCACCCATTTCGACACTGCCGAGAGCTACGGGGGCGGGCAGTCGGAGGTGTTCCTGGGGAAGGCTCTGGGCGGGAGGCGGGGTTCGGTGGTGGTGGCCACCAAGTTCGCGGCGCGTCCGGAGGGAGAGGAGTACCGGCCGGGACTGCTCCGCAAGCGGATATTCGAGGGGTGCGACCTCAGCCTGAGGAGGCTCGGCACCGACTACATCGACCTCTATTACCATCATCATCCCGATCCGGAAGCCCCGGTGGAGGAGGCTCTGGAAGCGCTCATGGAACTGATGGCGTCCGGCAAGGTGATCCACGTTGGCTGCTCCAACTATGGGGCGGCGCTCGTCGAGGAGGCGGTCACGGTCGCCCGCAGGCTGGAGTTCACCGGGTTCGTGGCCGACCAGATCCATTGGAACCTGCTTGCCCGCGACGTGGAGACCGAGACCGTCCCGACCCTGCGCAGACACGGCCTGGGCATCGTGCCCTTCTTCCCTCTGGAATCAGGCCTGCTCACCGGCAAGTACGCGGAGGGGGAGGCGTGGCCCGAAGGCTCCCGGCTGGCCGCTCTGCCCCGTTTTTCCTCCGTCGCCACGAAGGAGAATCTCGCCCGGGTGAGGGAGTTGACCGCATTCGCGGAAGAGCGGGGCCACACCCTGCTCGACCTGGCTTTCGGCTGGTTGCTCTCCCAAGAGGGCGTGGCCTCGGTGATCGCCGGAGCGACCACGCCCGACCAGGTGACGGCCAACGTACAGGCGGGAACCGCGTGGCGCCTCTCGCGGGAGGAGATGGAGGGCATGCCGGGAGGGTAGGAGCCTCCTTCAGAGCACGGCGCCGGCCTGCGGCGCGATAGCCGTCGCCCTTCTCAACCCTTCTGCTACTTCAGCTTGACCGCCGTCCCGTAGGCGAGGATCTCGGATGCCTGAGCCATCACCATGGACGTGGTGAAGCGCACGCAGATGATCGCATCGGCCCCCAGCTCCTGCGCCTGGGCGATCATCCGGTCGATGGCCTGCTCGCGGCTCTCGCCCATGAGCTTGGTGTATTCGGTGATCTCACCGCCGACGATATTCCGCAGGCCGGCCAGGATGTCTTTGCCGACGTGGCGGGCCCGGATGGTGTTGCCGCGGACGACTCCCAATATCGCCTCTACCTCGCGACCCGGTACCCCCTCAGCCGTGCTGATGATCATCTCTTGACCTCCCTGTACGGATCTCGCTTCCACACGAATATGCGCTCCCTGATCACCGAGACCAGGAGTATCGCCAATCCCACACACGCTGCCCCGATCGCGGCGCGGATCCACCAGGCCGGCTCCGCATCCGAGACCAAGAACACCACCAGTTCGTAGAGGCCGTATCCCACCAGCACCATAGCCCCGATGGAGAGGAGGATCCAGCCGACCCTGCGCTCCATCCGGTTGTAGGTCCGTTCGCGATAGTGATCCCAGGCCTTGTCGGGGAGCTCTCGCAGTGTCATGCCGCCCACGAAGCTCTTCATCTTCCGCATCTCCTCCATTTCCTCGCGGAGCCCGGGGTTGCGCGCGAGTTCCTCCTCGAAGGCGGTGCGCTCCGCGGGCTCCAGTTCGTCGTCCAGATAGGCGCTCACATAGGGCGTCCAGTCTCTAGTCATCGCCATACCCCCGGGGTTCCTGGCTTGTCAGCATGGGCTCCAGTTGACGGCGCAGCTTCTGCCGCGCCTCGTGAAGACGGCTCATCACGGTGCCGCGGGGGATCTCGAGGACGGTCGAGAGCTCGGCGTAGGTGAGCTGCTGGAACTCCCTTAAGATGAGGATCTCCCGATGGCTGGGGTCGAGCCGTCGCAGCGCCTGCCACACCTGCCGGCGCAACTCTTCGCGCTCGGCGTGCTGTTCCGGCGTCAGCCCGGCATGTTGGAACTCTTCTCGGTCCACCAACGGTACCTCATGCCGCCGAGCGGCACTCGCCATGTGGTTGAGACACAGGTTCTTGAGGATCCTGTGGTACCAGGGGAAGAAGGGCCGGGTGGCGTCGAACGTGCGGATGGAGCGGTAGGCTCGGGCGAAGGCTTCCTGCGACAGGTCGAGGGCATCCTGTTGGTTGCCGGTCCACCCTAAGGCGAACGCCGTCGCCTGTCGCATGTAGCGAAGAACGATGGGATCGAAGGATGTCCTGTCGCCCTGCTGGCAACGCACGAGCAGAGCGCGCTCGTTCAGCGTCTCAATCTCTGCCTGCGCCTGCAACATCCGACTCCCCGGTCTTCGTGTGCCTCTTCATAGGGTAGTACAGGATAGAGGGACAGGATATTCACGTCTGTGGGGTGGGGCGGGGGATGAGGGATGTGAGGGATGAGGGGGCGTCGGGGCGGTCACTCAACAAAACTTGGCCCAAGTGCAACCGGCCCAGATAGTTTTGTCAATTGTTGGAGTTCCTATAATAAAGGAGTAACAGCGCAGTTCAGTCACCTTATCTAGCGGAGTTTCTACTTTTCGTGGAACAGATGCACTATAAGTGAATTATCTTACAGGACATCATCATCTCGAGACCAGTCTCGACGTTCCAAAGGTATTGACACTTTGCATCTTAACGATTACCCTGGCATAAGCCTACACATACAGTAGTCAGATTGTGAGCTTGGAAGGCAGCCCAGATTGAGTGCTAGGTGTGGGTTACGGATTTGGAAGTGAATGGGACTTCCGAATCCGTTTCCGAGAGTGCAGTAGGGTTCTGCGCCTGGTGTGACAAAACGTCTGAGAGGAGAACGGAATGTTCTGGAGGATTTACTAGCGGTTCGCCAGTATTCGGTTTGAGATCGAACTAACGTTCCAGTAGTGGTTGGTCGATACCCAGAAGTGGTGTAGAGTGATTTCGGCCAACGCGCCAACCGGGATACTTGCATGCTGGATCAGTTCGGCAAACCGAATACGGATAACGTTGCTGCCCTTACCCAGACCAAACAAGGCACAGCTCAGTTTGGAATGGCAAGGGTCTATATCTACTTGCTCATGCTGATGTCAGCGGGATTGTTGTGCTTACTGGTGTGGGCGCAATTGCGTTGGCCTAGCTTGCATCCTGAGGGTACTTTTCCTTGGGCAAGTTATTGTCTGCTTCTAGTGCTTGTGCTCCTCACGGAGGCGTACTCAATCCCCATAAGTCCGGGCGTTGAAGTCTCAGCGGGCTATCTCGCATACATCCTAAGCGCGGCGATTGCTGGTCCGCTTGCGTGTTACAGCATCGCCGTTGCTAGCCAATTGATGACGCTCAGAGAGCGCCAATGGGAAGGTACTCTCTGCTACACGTCGACGGTCGGCATCGTAGCCGGGACAAGCTCATTGCTTTACTGGGGGGGGTTGGGTCTGGCCGGTGGCTTTGCGCAGGCATCTCCGCTCGTTGTCGCGGTCCTGGGCTTTGGCACCGGGTTGCTTTTTCAGGTTATGAATTACGTTCTGGGCGTGCCCGTGGTTTGGTTCAGACGCAGAATTGGCTTCCGGCGCCTTTGGATAGACGCATTTCAGCCAATTCTTAAATTTGATCTCTTTTTCCTGGTTGTGAGTGTTGGTTTAGTTTCTATCTACCATCTGTTTCTTCCTCTGAGTGGGGGGGCGGCGACCTTCTCGGCGACGTTGCTAGTTCTTCTATGCCTAGTGCCTGTTGTGGCTTTGGTTTGGGCGCTCCGACAGTGGGCTACTGAGCGTGTTCTTGCTGTTCATAACAAGTATCTCGCTGATCGCAACCAGCGCCTCGCTCAACGCAACGAGCGCCTGGCCCTTCAGGCTGTGGCCAGTCAGATCACCGCGCTCGACCTCAAGGACAACTACACCGCCCGGCACTCAGCCTCGGTGGCTCAGTGGGCCAGAGACATCGCCGCGGAGATGGGTCTGAGTCAACGCGAACAGAACCTTGCTCACCTGGCCGGAGTGCTGCACGACGTAGGGAAGATCGGGGTCCCCGACGACATCCTCAAGTCCTCGGAGCGCCTCAATGCGGACAACTGGGCCCAGATCGAGCGGCATTGCGAGAACGGCTACAAGGTACTGTGCGCCATCGATCAGTTTGAGGAGCTGGCCACCGTGGTGCTCCATCATCACGAGCGCTACGACGGCAACGGCTATCCCAAGGGATTGGCCGGAGAGGAGATTCCCCTTATCAGCCGCATCATCTGCGTGGCCGATAGCTACTCGGCCATGACCAGCAACCGTCCCTACGGACCGCCGCTGAGCGTCGAGGTGGCGACGGCCGAGCTCGAATACAAGAAGGGGAGTCAGTTCGACTCCGGGGTGGTGGACGCCTTCCTGACGGTTCTGGAGCAGCACGACGAGGCTTATCAGAGGGGTCTCGATGTGGACTTCGACACAGAGGTCCACCGCATCAGGTTCCTCCAGGACCTGCCCATAGATCTGGGCGACATGGGCGACTCGGACGAGCTGCCTGCGGGCGCGCTGCTGTCGGGGGAACCTGCAGCCGTTGGGGCGACAGACCCGCGAGGGGCCGAAGGGGAATGACCGGTCCAGGGATTTTGGCCCCGCGGGCGAATCCGTAACTGATACCCTAGCGTCACACGCAGTTACTGCTCGAGGGGATCATGCGTCTTAGCGTTCTCTGGCGGATACTCGGGGCTCAGGCCCTTTCCAGTTTCGGTACGTCCATGTCGACGGTGGCCTTGGCCTTCATGGTCTACCAGCTCACGGGCTCGGTACTCCACATGGGGGCGGTCATGGCCGTGTCCACCTTTCCCCTGGTCATCACCAGCTGGATAGGAGGAGCGTTTCTCGACCGCTTCAGCGCCAAGAAGATCATGGTGCTTTCCGATGCCGCTCGGGCGGTGCTCATCTTTGCTCTACCCTTCCTGGCCGAGCAGACGGTGTCTCTCATCTACGTCATCGCCTGTTTCATGGGAGTGGCCTCGGCCTTCTTCAATCCCGGACAGATGAAGCTCGTCGGCGAGATGATCGAGCGGGCCCATCTGGTGAGGGCCAACTCGTACGTGAGCATCTCCCAGACCGGAGCGGAACTCGCCGGATATCTGATCGGGGGGGTGGTGGTGACCGCCGCCGGTTACATGCCGGCCTTCGTCGCCGACGCGGGGACATACGTGGTTTCGGCCCTCCTCCTGCTGGGGCTGCCGAAGGTGGCGGTGCGGGCGGTCGGGGCGGAGAAAGTGACCACCCTCATCGCCGAGTCGCCGGCCGTGTTTCTCAAGCTGTGGCGGCATCCGGGGCTGCGGACCAATCTGCTCATGGCCGTATTCCCCACGGTGGCCTTCATGATGGCCTCTCCCAACGCCTACGGTTTGGCGCTGGATGTGTTCGATCGCGGGGCCGCGGGCGTGGCGGCGCTCGAGGTGAGCATTGCCTGTGGCGTGATAGTGGGAGGGATCCTCATCAGCCGCATGACTCTGGCTGGGGACAAGAACCGTTACATGTTCCTCTCCTTTCTCGCTATGGCCGTTTGTCTTGTGGGCATATACTTCAGCCCCTATTTCTGGCTATCGGTTGGATTGCTCGGCCTCGGGGGCGTCGCCAACGTGGGAGTGTTCGTTCCCTCCATCACCATGTTTCAGGAGGTGCCTGCTGAGGCCGAACGGGGACGCTTGATGGCGGTGCGGGCCGGCTTTGGTCAGATGGGCAGTACGGCGGGGCTTCTCGTGGGCGGCGTGTTGGGAGAGGCTCTGGGCATAACCCGGGTGTTCCTGGTGGCGGGCGTGGGGGCCATAATCCTCAGCCTGCTTGTCTACGTGCCCTACTATGTTGGGGCGCAGCGGCGGGCTCAGGCTGCCTGGACGGCTGCGATGGAGAAGGGATCCACTAGGACGTCGGCCCGGAGGGCGGCTCAGCATGCGGCTCTGAGCGGCGCCGAGAGTGCCTGGGCCCGCGCTATGGAGAACGCCGCGCTGGAAGATTAGGCTTGAACGAGGAGGAATCGTGAGCGGATCCCGAGCGGATGAAGACCTGCGCATCGGTGGCATAGCCCTCAAGAACGGTCTGGCCCTGGTGACCGAGCGTCACTGGGCCGCGGCCATCCGCCAGACCGATGGGACCATCAGCGTGGCCTCGGGGCAGAAGGTGCGACTGCCGGGAGGTGGGGGAGAGACGCGCACTTCCTCGCGCGCGAGGTCGGGTGGAGGGAGCGGCCGGGCGAGGCCCTCGGGGGCGGCGGCGGGTATCCCGCTGTTGCGCGGATTGGGTCGGTTCGGCGAGAGTCTTCTGGTGCTCGCGCTGGTGAAGAGCCGGTTGCCCAAGGCGGAGCTTCCCTTGGAAGGCGGGCGGGTGGCAGCGGCTCTGGCCGGGTCTATGGCCGCTACTTCAGCGGTGCGGGCCGTCACTTCCAAGTCGCCGGTGGCCGAAGAGGTGGGGACCGCCCTTGCTGCCTTCCTGCCGGCGGTGCTGTCTCTCAGGAACACGCCTATCTCCGGCTATCACGGGGCCGAGCACAAGGTCATCGGGGGGCGGGAGGCGGCGGTGCGCGCCGCCGGGCGCGCCGGGCAAGATCCCGTCGAGGCCGAGGCCATCGTGGTGGGTGATTCGGCCGCCGCCACCAAGGAGCACGACCGCTGTGGCTCCAACCTGGTGGGGCCCTATCTGCTGGCCACCATCGCGACCAATCTCATTGCTCGGGGACGTTCGGGCCGGAAGACTCCGATGGCGTCGGCGGCCGCCGGGGCGGCGAGTCTGGGTATCGCCCTGGAAACGCTGCGCTGGGCTACTCAGCACGCCGATTCGATCGTGGCCCGGCTTCTACTCCTACCCGGGCGGACCATCCAGAAGCGCCTGACCACCACGGAACCGACGGCCGAGCAGCTGGAGGTGGGGGAGAGGGCTCTGTCCGAGCTCCTGCGGCTGGAGCGGGCCGCGGGGTAGGCCGGGTAAGCGCCGCACGGGTACGGAGCGGGGCGCGGGTTTCCTAGCTGCGGACCACCGTCGCGACCGGTCATGCCGCCGAGGTCATTGCCGGGGCAGCCAGCGCACCTTCCACAGGCCTTTTACCTTCACCGTCGCCCAGTCTGCTCCCGGCTCAGCCACGACCACCGAGTACCTTTGGCCTCCCGGTGGTGTGATAAACGTCGTGTAGGTGACCCGCACCAGCGCGACGGTCTCGTTCAGTCGGGTGTCGCTCAAGAACGTGGTGCCGTGCACGGCAAGATCCTCGATGACCTCGTCGGCCTCCAGCCACTCCGCCAGCCACTGATCGTATTCAAGCGGGCACGAGGCATAGAGGGAATAGACCAACTGGGGGTCGCGCCTATTGATGGCACCCACGTAGGCAAGCACGCAGGCTTCGGGTGAGCGGCCGGCGGACTCGAGAGACGCTTCTGATCCCCCGTCATATTCGGCTCCCGGCTCGTTCCCGGTCCGTAGCTCGTACTCCGTAAGGATGATCCCGGCCTCGACTGAACGCAGCTCCAGGATGGTGCCGCTGGGGGTGATCGTACAGCTTCCTCCCGCCCAGAAGTCCAGGGGTAGCCGCACTTGGCCCAGGCACTCCCCTTGAGGAGACACGAGGAGGTAGTACCAGGACTCGGTGCCTTCCCAATGCTCCTCGTAGATCCGTATCATCACGCAGCAGTTGCCGGAAGAGTCGTAGCCCAGGATTTGATACTCGTTGAGAGGGAGCCCCTCGGAAGTGAACTGCACTCTTCGCTCCGATTGGGTCGTGGGATCGGTGATCAGAAGCCAGGCAGGCTCCGAATCCGGGTGGATCAGCTGATACCCGATGGGAGACTCATCCAGTTCGAGCTCAGAGGGGAAGGTGTCCCAGGGGTGGGTCATGTTGGTGACAACCTCACCGCCGGGGGCCGTTGGCAGCTCGAGAACATCGTTTCCCACAAGCGCAAAGAGGCGACCGTCTGTGTCGTAAGCGATATCGACGAGCGCCCCGGTGCCGGAGTAGGGGATGGCCTGCAAGAAGGTCCCATCTCGGGCGAAGAGCTGCACTCTGTGGTTGGCATAGTCCCCAACGGCAATGGTGCTCTCGTCCGGTGACACGGCCGCCAAAATGGGTTCCTGACTGGGCATCGCCTGTTCCCACACCCCATGACCGATCTGATCCGGCTCGCTGCCCCACCCCTTTTCGAAGAGCACGGTGCCCTCCGGGCGCTCGAAGGAGGCCGCTCCGGAGATGGAAATCATCAATTCGATGGGGATGGTGGTCGGCCTGTCGCCTGTGGCCGTGGTTGTACTCCCGACGGGACCGTCTGAGGAGTAGGCGGGGTCCGATGTGGTGCCGGCATTATTGTCCGCGATGACACGTAGAATCCTTGATCCCTCCGGTACCGGAAGCGCCTCCTCCGCCAAGAACTCCCGGCCGACGACCGGGTCGAGGGACCCGAGATAGATGTCGCCGCCCAGACCCGGGGATGGAGTGAGGTCGCCGTTCCGAGCTGCCAACCGGCTGGCGAAGTAGAAACGCCCGTCCCCTTGGAAGCCCAGGCCGTCGCTGATCTGCCCGGTCGCTGCGGTGAAGACCTGGTTGGTGGCCCAGCCGCCGTCGCCGCGCCGCAGGATCTCCAGGGCGGTTGCGGAGACGCCCGACGTGGTGCCATCGTGCGTGGTGGTCATGCCTAGGACGACAACACCGGCGCCGTCTTCGGCGATCCAAGCCTGGTCCCAGAGGGCAAAGGCATCCGCGTGTGGGAGGACTTGAGTGGAACCTTGGGACCACACCATCATCGGCAGAGAGCCCGCATCGGCAGCGCCGAAGCCTTCGTGCATGACGGCGGGGCCCTGCCCCAGTCCCACCACGTCACCCCGGTTGTTCGCATCGCGCACCGCCGCGATTCCTTCCAGCCCGTCCCAGGATCCGTCCGTCAGCTGGTAGCGACGCGAGACCTCGCCTTGGCTTCCGCCGGCAAAGCCGAATGAGACGTAAAGGGCCTCCGACGACGGGCTCCAGACGATCTTGGTCACCTCGCTGTAGGGGAGCTGATCGTCGGGGTCCCAGTGCCACTCAGTGGTCTCCCCGGTCTCCAGGTTGACAAGGTAGTCGTGGCGTATCCCCGAGTCCAAACTAGGATCGGTGAACTCGAAGCCGCTGACCAGCAGTTTTGTCTCATCCGGTGACATGGAGACGTCCACGTAGTCAAATGGGCCGCCCACTCTTACCTCGGTGACGGCTTCTTCGCCCTGCCTGTCGGTTTGCCAGAGGAACACCCGGGCTTCATCTCTGGGAACATATGCCACCCGGTCCCCATGTTCTCCGGTAGTTGCGGCGCCCGCCGCAACGTTCAGCGACCTGAGACCCTCGCTCAGGGAGAGGTGCCAGATAGATGTCTCAGACCGGCCCACGACCGCCGACACACCTGAGGGTAGACCGGCGGCGTGCACGGCAGCAACCGCGGGGGTCCCGGCGCCGCCGGCCGTTGCGGGCTGCATGGGCTCGTCGGTGATGATGACCACCGCTTCGTCCCGGGTCATGTAGTCCACCAGGGCGTTGATGCCGAAGCCCAAGGCGACAAGAGCGACGATGGCTGCAGCGGCATAGGGGAGAACGCGGACCAGCCTGCGCCGTCCCCCGGCTTCTGTCTGTGGCGTCCGCGGCGCGGGCCGGTCTTCCCCGGGGGGCTGTGATGTCCGGCCGGCCGCATCGGAATGCGACGTGCGGTTCTCCGCGCCGCGCGGTTTGGGCCCGCCCTCCGCGCCTCGCCGCGATCCGGCCTTTTCCTCGATCGACTCCCACACTCCGGTCTCATCGACGGGGGGGACCATCTGATGGAGCAAACGGGCCAGTTTGTCCTGCTTCATGACCACTCCTCCAGCATGGGGCGCAGCGCGGTCCGCGCTCGGTGAAGGTGCGAACCGACGGCACCCGACGAGATACCCATGACATCGGCCGTTTCGTCCACCGAAAGATCGAGGAGGTAGAAGAGGCAGCAGGCCAGGCGTTGACGGGTGGGCAGGCGGCGGAAGGCTCCCACGACCATCGCGGGAACGGGGGGCTCGAACGCTTCAGGTTGGCGCTCCCGAAGGCGCAAGAGAACGGTCGCCCGGCGCCGAAGCGATCGCTGTTCACTTCTGACCTTGTTGACCGCTACCCTCATGAGCCAGGCCTCCGGCCTCTCATACTTACCGATCTTCTCCCATCTCTCGCACAGCTCCACGAATGCGTCCTGTACCGCATCTGCAGCCAGTTCCCGACTCCCGGATGCGACGGCAAGCGCTCCGACGATGTCCCGATAGTGTCGGCGAAAGAGCGACTCAGGGGTGACCAAAGTGGTGCCCGGTCTGACACTTGGCCTGACGTCCGGCCTGATGCCCGGCCGTGGCTCCACCCGGTGCTCCTCCAGGTTCAGTTCGTAGGCGTCGATCGGGCTCTCCCTATCGTCTGCCTCGCTTACGTTTGCCGTGCCGCCGGTTGCGTCGCTGCAATCGGCACTGTCATTGGCATCGTTGGCCCTGTTCATCTCTATACACGCTGGGGGGCGGCATTTCTTTTACAGGAGGTTGCCTCTCGTTGAGCCTTGGCTGTCACGGAAGCATTATCAGCCGGGTTTGTCTACCAGACCGGCTGCGAACTCGGCCGGTGTGCCGACCACGCGCCACGAGACTACAGCCTCGGCCGGACGACGATCCCCGGTGACAAGAATCGCCTCAGGCACAACAGCGAGTAACGCGATCACGTGTTCGTCTCCCGAAGGTCCGGGTTCTGCCGTCTCGGCCGCCCAGGGCGCGTTGGGCCGGCCGGCCGGCGGGTCGGCTCTCCCTAGGGGCTCAGGCTCCCTGAAACCGGCATTAAGCACTAGTTCCTCTAGGACGATGTCGAGCTCGACCTCTGTCAATCCGTGGCGCTGCTTGATGGCCGGTCTGAGCAGCACCACCCGATACTCCGCCAACAGTGACTCCGACAGCACGAATGCGACGGTGCCTTCCAACATGGCATCAATGATGCGCCTGGTGGGGGAGTCAGCGTCTCCACTCAGCAGGCCGCTGACGACCACGTCAGTGTCGATGACCGCGAGGCGTGTCACCGACGTTCGGTTCGCGGGGCGGCGGACGTTCCGTGGGCCAGGGCGGCGTCGCGCACTTTGGCAGTTTCCTGCAGTGCGAGATCCGTGGCTTCCTGCTCGCTCAGGCACGACCTTGCACGCGCTCGGCTCACGATGTCCGCAGCACTTTCCCGGGTGCGGATGCCGGCCAGCTCCAGACTCTGGTCGATGATTGCTGTGATTGTGGTTCCCCGACGGGCTGCAGCTTCCTTGAGGGCCCGCTGGCGCTCCGCGGAAATGGTTATGGTCATCCTCGGCATTGTGACTCTCCATGTGCCTGGTGCATCGATGCATTGGTGTAGATACACCTTAGCATATACCTTGAATGCGCCGGCGTGTCTATCGGTAGAGGCCGCTTTGATGACTACGTTCATAAGGTGAGTAGTCGCGTCAGCACAGCCTTGCCATGAGGATGGGTCAATATACGAGGTGCTGGAGTACCTCCCCTGCGGTCGCATCGATGTAGATCGTTGCTCTGATCTCGCCCATCGGATGGGTGCCGCCCAGTTTGACTATCCAGACGAGCATCTCCCGTCCGTTGGTGACAGCGGGGGCGTTCGTCTCGACCAACTCCGCGCTTCTCACGGTGACCTCCGTGGGGCCGGTGGTCGTCATGGCTCCAGGTGGGGTCGTGGTCTCCTCGGTCGGCACGACAGCGGGGTGCTGCTCGTTGAACTCCTTGGCGATTTGAATCGCCTCCTCGCGGCTGACTCCCGTATGAACTATGCCGGGGAGGTTGTCCGGCCTGCGCTGGAACGTCTGCGAAGACGAGTATTCGGTCGTGGTGCTGGTCGTAGTTCTGACTACATCGGCGGCCGCTACCACCGTCCATATGCCGGTCATTGATCCTCCCCCGTCCGCGCTCTGGACCTCGACCTCGAAGCAGTAGACCGGCACCGCTATGGGCTCCGCTCCTGAACCTGGATCCCGATAAGCAAGGGAGACTCCCTTGATCTCCACATCAACTACGCCCTGGATATCGCTCTGCACTCCGTCCTGCGTCCCGTTCCGGGCTGCGTTGAATTCGCCCTGTCCCCAAGCCTTCCTGTCGGCTACCACCTCGGAGACGGGACGTAGCTTGACCAGCTTGTCCTCCAGGGGCTCCACGCGTGGGATCGCCAGCGAGACCTGGGTGACTTCGTCCTTGTTGCCTACCCGTACGCTCACGTAGCGCGGCAGACCCGGCGCAGCCTCGTCGCGCTCGAACATGACCGCCCAGCTGGTGATCGTGGTGCCGTCGGGTCCGGTCTCACTCGAACCAACACCCACCTTAGGTTCGGAGTAGTCCTTGTTCCACAACGCGTGTGCCTCTAGGAAGTCCCGCGCCGCCTCGGCTGCCGTGTCCTGTGAGCCAAGGATCGCGCTGTCGGGCGTAAGATCGTCACCGGGACCGAACCAGAGGTAGTGACCGGTCCCGCTGGGTTTGGGCATCAGGTCCAGCCCGGTGTCGGGCAGAGTCTCTGAGGTGATCCTCTGAGCAGGGATGCTCTGTGGAAAATCTGGGAGGGAGAGCTCTTGGGCGACCGTGATGGTTTCAGGGATAAGGTAGAGAGGGGCGTCCAGAAACTCGTTGTGATAGGGATGAAGGACGCTCACGTACTCCGCGGTGGTCTGGGCCGCCGGCACGGAGCCCACGGTTTCCTCCGCCTCCGGCGTCGGGAGTCGGACGAGTCGGATGGCCGTCCACTGCGGAGGGGTCGCGCGGCTCATCACCTCTATCTCACTCGGAGCGACGACCATCAGAAGTACGAGATCGCCGGATATCTGGAGGTTCTGGTCCCAGTCGTACTCGCCCGGCGCGAGCACCGTGGGCACCCGGACGGGCGTGAGATCGGGAAGATGGTAACCCACAAGGTCCCCGGCCGCGTCGGTCCACAGAAGCCAATCCTCGGAAAGCCCTATCTGCCTGGGAACCTCCTCGCCCAGGATCCCCTCAAGGAGCCGCTCGGCCCGCCCGGTGGTGAGATCGGCCAGATAGAGGCCGGCCTCGCCGGCATCGCTTTCAACGGCTACCCACGCGGCCCAGTGACCGGCGACCACCGAGGCCGCCCAGGACTCCGGTGCGCGCGGGTCTTCGACGGCGATGTTGACCAACTCGCCGGAGCGTAGGTCGAACACGCGCGGCGGTTGTCCGGGTAGGTCGTCACGGAACTGGGGCGCATTCTCGACGGGCGCTCTGCGGCCGACCAGCCAACCCGACCACGAAACGTAGGGGCTGATCCCCTCCAGAAGGTTTGCGGGCAAGACGGGGGCGGCTGGGTCCACGGCAACGGGCTCATCCAGGCTTCCGGTGTACAGGAGCAGCTCCTCCCCGATGGTCGTCCCCACTCTGCCTCCGTGCTCGTTCTCGTAGCCGGGCGAAGTGAGGGGCAAGGCGAGAACATCACCGGTGCGGATGGGCGGACGCGCCATGGTCTCGGAGCTGAGGAGCGCTTTCGTACCCTCCCTCGGGTTCCAGCCGGTGAGGTCTTCCCAGCGATGGGTACCGTCGGCAGCATACTCATTGTTCATCCGCCCCCAGAGGAATGAAGGCTCCGCGTCGTCGCCCTTCGCCGTGGGAAGCTCCGCCAGCAACCACCAGGGCCAGACGCGGAAGTCGCCCGACCATATGGGTGAGGTCAGCTCGGTGATCATGGTGCCGTATGCCGGTGTCGGGTACGCGCCCGCGGGTAAGGCCATCTCACCGTCTGAAACCGCGGTCACATCTCCGGTCGCCAGATCCAGAATCTTGATGGCCGCTGTTTGCGCCGGTTCTTCTTCCGCACCCGGAATGGGGCAGCCGTATGAGTCACTCTCCACATAGGCCACGGTCCGGCCTGATAGAACGGCGCTCCAGACATAGGGCGCGCTCGTGCGCCTGATCAGGTCGACCGGCTCACCCACGGGGAGCTCAGCCAGGTAGGAGCCGGGAGTAGAGGAGGAAGACCCGGGCTGCATAGGATCATCGGTGATCACCACCACCTGCTCGTCCTGCGCCAGGTACTGAACAAGGGCGTTCAGGCCGAAGCCCAAGGCGGCCAGGACGACGACGACAACTGCACCGATTGATAACGCGCGGCGGGTCCTGGTCGAGCCCAGCCCCTGAAGTCCTCTTCGCTCGGTGCTCTCTACGCGGGCCGGCAGGCTCGAGGCCCGGCCTGCCGCGCCCGGCGTCAGATTCGGCCCGGAGGCATCTTCACCATGCAGGCTCTCCCAGACGCCATTCTCCTCCACGTCGGGGGCCAGACGATGGAGAGCGGCTCTCAATTCTTGGTCGCTAATGCCACTGGTCATTGGTCCACCTCGAGTCTCTTGCGGAGCGCTTCCCGCGCTCGATGCAGATGCTGATTGACCGATCCTTCCGTGATGCTCATAGCCTCAGCCACCTCGGCCACAGAGAGGTCGGCGAAGTAGAAGAGGACCACGGCGGTGCGCTGTTTGAGGGGCAGCCGTCCAAGCTCGTCCTTGAGGGCAAGATCCGTTGCTCGGACTCCCTGGGGTGTCTCGTCCCCTTGGAACTGGAGACGAAGAAGGGCCCGGGCTCTGCGGGCGAGAGAGCGGCGCTGATTGGAAAGCCGGTTGAGTGCCACCCGCCGGATCCAGACGGCGGGGTTCTCATACGTGCGAATCTTGTCCCAGTTCTTCTCCAGCTCCAAGAAGGCATCTCCCACGGCGTCGGCGGCCGCGTCTCTATCACCGTCCGAGATGAGGGCGAGCGATTGGACGAGGGTGCGGTAATGGGCCCGGAAGAGGGACTCAGGCGAGGAGGCATCCGCTGCAGATGTCGACGCGAGAGTACGTGACGCTCTCGTGCCTTCTGCGGCACTTAGTCTGAACTCCTCCACACCGCGTTCCCGTCTCTCGTTGCCCATCAGGGCGCGTCCCTATCAAGTATCACACCGCAGCCGGCCTCCAGCTTGACAGACGGGTCTCCAGCTTGACAGGCTATGCTGACGGCGCATCGCTGAACCGACTCATGGCGGGTCACATTGTGGGCAGAAAGACCTTACTTCGCAGGGGAATCTCGCGGCTGGCGACGCTGGGGCTGCTCCTCTCGCTAACGGGTACCCCGATGGCCGCCTGTTCTTCCGGTGATTTGACCGGCACCAGTTCGGTGACAATCGCGCCTTCGGCTGCAACGGTCCCCGTCGAAACAACGGATCGGGCAACCGTGACCGCCGGTGAACCCACGACCGCTTCTACGGAAGCGGCGGGTGGAGAGGCCGCGAGTGGCGACGCCGCCAGCAATGACGCTGTGCGTGGCGAGGCCGCGCTCTTTCCCATCCGGGCTGACGGCAAATGGGGTTACATCGACCGTCAGGGCCGGGTGGTGGTGGAGCCGCAGTACGATGAGGCGTACCCGTTCTCCGAGGGGCTCGGACGTATCGGCATCGACCAGGAGACCGTCGGTAAGTTCGGGTTCGTCGATGCCACGGGCGCGACCGCGATCGAACCGCAGTTCTCGTGGGCCTCGGATTTCTCGGAAGGGCTGGCTCTGGCAAGAGCCACTGCTGATGGCGCGAGCGGATACATCGACAAGACGGGTACCTGGGCGATCGAGCCGCGTTTCGCGAACGCAGCGGCTTTCTCTGAGGGGCTCGCCCCGGCGCAACTCGATGGACACAGTCTGACCGGCTGCATCGACCAGACGGGAGCTTTCGTCATAGAGCCGCGATTCCGGAATTTCATCTTCTTCTGTGAGGGGCTCGCCGCGGCTGAGACCACCAGCGTGCCCGGCGTGAGACCGAAGAAGGGCTACGTCGACAAGACCGGTGAATTTGTCATCGAGCCTCGGTTCTACAAAGCGGAAAGGTTCTCCGAAGGGCTGGCGCCTGTTGCCTTGGAAGACTCGAGCTCAGAGGACTCGAGTGGTGTGAGCTTCGGATACATCGACAAGACGGGCGCGCTCGTGTTCACGGTGTGTGTGCCCGAGGTCGAACCGGTTGCGTCGTTGGATTACAGCTTCTCTGAAGGCCTTGCCGCCTGGGTGGGCGCGGACGGTCGCGCGGGCTATATCGACAAGGCCGGTTCCTTCGTGATCGCCCCGCAGTTCGTCGAGGCGACTCGCTTTTCGGAAGGCTTGGCAGCGGTCTGTCTGGAGGTCAACACCGACACCTGGGGCTATATCGATAAGACCGGGGCCTGGGTGATCCAACCGCAGTTCAAACACGCGGAGCCCTTCGCAGACGGTCTTGCCCAAGTCCATCTGGGTGCCGATCAGGCCTACGTTCTTGCTTACGTTGACCCTGAGGGCCAAGTGGTCTGGCAGGGGGAGTAGCCGCGCAGATCCCTCCGGCCCTACGGAGTCTCCAGTTGGCGCTTATCAGGTGAGCCGCCGGGTCTCAGTCCGGGTCTGTCCCGGTCCAGCCAACGCACCAAGGCGGGCACGACGGTCAACGTCACGATGAGGGCGAAGACAACGTCCACCACCGTCACGATGCCGAAGTCGCGCAGGGCGGGGAAGGAGGAGGCGATGAGGGCGCCGAATCCGGCGGCGACAGTGAGCGCCGAGGCGGTTATGGCCCGTCCGACCTTCGTCACCGCTTCTTCCATGGCGAGCGCGTGTGAGACTCCTTTGCCCCGCTCCTCCCAATACCGGCTGAGGAGCAGGACGGTGAATTCCGTGCCGATGGCGATGACAAGGGCTCCGAGCACGGCTGTGAGGGGACTGAGGTCTATGCCCGCGACCCACATGAGGGCCGAGGACCAGCCGGTCACCAGCACTATGGGGATGACGGCGATGAGGGCCCGCCGCCAGTTGCGGTAGATGAGCAGCAGCCCGAGCAGCACCACCAAGATCCCGATTCCCGTGATGAGACCCCGGTTTTCGGTGAAGGCCTGGACCGTCCGGGCCGTGAGGGTGCCGGTGCCTCCGGTCGTGATGGTCACTCCCGCAGGTAGGTTCGCTTCAGCGGTAAGGTCATCGATCAGATTATTGAGGGCGTCCATCTCCATGTCGCCCATGGTGAAGTTGACGGAGGCCTTCTGCCTGTCGCCTGTCAGCAGACCGTCACGGATCTCGGGAGGGAGTTGGGCGAGGACCGCGGCCACGTCGTCAGCCGGTGGGGCCGGAGTTCCCGGCTGGATGCCGAGCGCGGAGATCAGGCTGTCGGCTCCGACGATATCCGGGTGGGAGTTCACCGTGTCTGCTTGAAAGCCGGCCAGCCATTCCAGGAAGGCAGGAGCGGTTACATCCGGCGCCTCGATGAGGACAGGGAGCTCGATGCCGCTGCCGACCACCTCCCGAGCTTGGTTGAGGGCGACGACTCCAGGCGTGTCGGTGGGGATGAGCTTCTCGATGTCGGCTTGGACATTGAGATCTCGGTCGATGGCGAAGCCGAAAGCGGCCAAGGCCACCGCGACGACCACCACCCAGACCGCCTGGCGCCGGGACCAGCGCGCAAGGGCGGGGAGGGCGGTCCCCAGATACAGCCAGTCTCTCTCCAGCAGTCTCTGCAGTAACGTGTGGGGGCGGTCTCCGGTCGCCTGAGTGGACGCCATCCGCGGTCGCCGGTCGAATCGATAGAGGAAGGCGTTGAGGACGAAGAGCGACACTACGTAGAGGACGGCTGCTCCGATAGCCAGCAACACTCCGAAGTCTTTCACCGCGGGAATGGTGGAGATGAGGAGGGTCATGAAGCCCAGTATCATCACCGCGACGGCTACGCCCACGGTGGGACCGATGTGTGAGATGGCGCTCACCAAGGCCTCGCCTGCCCTTTGACCTCGGCGCATCTCTTCTTCGTAACGGTTGTGGAACTGGATGGCGAAATCGACTCCCAGACCGATGAGTACCGGGAGTCCGGCCAGAGTTACCAAGGTCAGGGGAACGTCAACCGCCGCCGCAATGCCGAAGGTCCAGAGCACGCCGACGAGGACCAGCGGGAGCGACAGCAGACGCCAGCGCGCCGGGAACGCGATGAAGAGTATCAACACCATGAGCACGACGGCGATCACCCCGGTCTGGATGAGCCCCGACAGGATGGCCGAGGTGATATCTGAGATCATGCGGGGATTGCCGGCGATGATGGCCTCCGAAGCGAAGGGACCGGCCTCCACGGTATCCTCTATGAACCGCACGACTTCGGACTGTTCGTCGATGGTGAGGCCGCCGGCGAAGCGGGCCATGACGAGCGCGTGATTGTTGCGGAAGAAGCGTTCCAGTTGGGTTCGCAGAGACTCGTCGGCGAGAGCGGCTTCGAGGAGGGCGCCCGGATCGCTGAGGTCTAGACCCGCCTGCGCGGACGCCCCCGCCAGAAGAGTGAGCGGGCTGACCACTGAGCGGATTCTCGGGTCGGCTTTGAGGTTCGCTTCCAGTTCGGTGAATCCCTGGAGTGCGTCTGGGGTAGCAAGCTCCAATGGCGAGCCCGGGACGAGTATGAGCATGGAGTCCCCGCCAAAGGCCTGTTCGTAGGCTCGATGGCCCCGGAAGGCCTCGCTCTCCGGCGAGAGGAAGGTGTCCTGGGTGGTAACGATGGATATGTGGCTGACGCTCCAGGCGGCGAACGCTGAGAGGATGGCCACGATGACCAGTATGACCACTGCGTGGCGTTCTACCATGCGTCCTATGGCGGAGGTGAGCTTCACCTTGGCCGCTCCTGCTTCGCGTCTATTCGGGTGCTGTAGGGTGACTCGGCCCTTTTGGGAGCAACGCCGTGTCCCAGGAGGTATCCTTTGGAAGGACCGAGCGTCCACCGAAACGATGAAGGCCCTGCACTGCGGCCGGATAGTATCACAATGGTGTACTATTCGCGTAGAGTGAAGTAAGGTTACGGCACGGAGGTGTCGTCAACACCAGTGGAAGGTACGTCGGCGATGACCGAGCGGGACCGGTTAGTGGAGGAGATCGGCGGTCTCTGGATCCGACTGCTGGCAGTGAGTCTGCCGGAGCAGACCTCCTCACTGCTGGACTACGATCTCACCCTTCAACAGCTCCGGGTATTTGCGTTCATCTTGGCCCGGGGGGAGACTCCCATCAGCAAAGTCGGGGAGGCTCTGGGCATCAAGCCCAATGTGGCCACCGGTATCACGCAACGGTTGGTCGAGCGAGGATTGATCGACCGGCGGGAAGACAGCGAAGACAGGCGCATACGATTGCTCACCGTTACGGATCGCGGTCTCGCCCTCATTGACGAACTGAGCGGAATCGTTCTTGCGAAGGGCCGGGAGATGATCGACCAGCTCTCCGATGAACAACTCCGTCAACTGCGCGACCTCTTCGTTGCCCTGGAGCCGGACGTCCCAGCAGGACACTCACCTCATACTGAGTCGACTCCGGGGACCGCTCTAGGCGACGCGTCAGCGCGCACAACTACTTGAGAGCGTACACGAAGCCGTCCTGGCTCCCAACGTAGATCACTCCCTCGGAGACGCACGGCGACGAGGAGACGGTCGCACCGGTCTCGAAGCGCCAATGCTCCTCACCGGTGCATCATCGCACCGACTCTCCGGCGGGACCGGTTGTGCCCCCAGTTGCAGTCTCCGGGATTCCCCGTTCAATCTCAGTCTAGGGCGGATCCTCGGGTATTCAAGCGGGTACTGCGGGACTCTTGACTACCGGAACCCGAACAACGGCGGGAACACGATCACCACCAGAGCAGCCCAGACGGCGTAGACGGGCAGGTACCGCATCTGCAGATCCACTATCACCTGGTAGCGCACTCTTCGCAGAAGGAAACGCCCATATCCCAGCCCCAGGAACACCAGGTTGACCAACAGCAGGACATTCGCTCCCAGAGCGGCCAGCCTGTTGGGAGTGGCTCCGTACTCGGCTACCCGGGAGGCTATCCCCGCGAGCGCCACCGCGTCGACCACCAGAGCGACCACGACGAGGGCGAACACCACCGCATCCCAGAAGCCGGTCGGGTCTTCGGCGTCCCGCGCGCTCATCGTGTAAAGGGTCATACCGAGGACCAGGGCCAGCAGTAGATCGAACCAGATGAGCAGCTCCCGGTCCTCCGCGGGCGCCTGGCCGGTTATGAGGATGGCCAGCAGCAGACTGACCAGTACCACGAGCAGCAACGGGGTGAAGATCCGGGCCAGCACGGGGGCGATGGTCTCGATGCGCCCCTTCTTCCATTCCACCAGATAAGCGGCCACCACCAGCAGGCCGAAGCCGCCGAATATCACCGCCCAGTTCACGACGAAGTTCTCGATGTCGACGTCCACAAACTGAAAGACCTGGATGGAGACCGCGACCAGTACCGCTCCGCCCAGCCCGATGAGCACCGAGTAGATGAATACCTCACCGGCGAAACGGACGAAGTCCAACCTGGTGCCGGTCTTTCGCCATCCGGGGCCGCCGTACAGGATGGCGAGCGGGAGGAGAAGGGCGATGAACAGGTGCAGTGCCGTCAGCAGAACGGTGTCATAGGGGGAGCGGGAAGGATAGAGGTTGATGAGCACGGCGGCGCCTATGAACACGGCCGCGGCCAGAAAGATGAAACGTAACGGGAGGGACCGCTTCCAAATCAGATACACGGCCACGGAGGGGAGGGCGAAGAGCGAAGCGTTCTTGACGTAGACAAGAGGCTCGTCCGTGTCTAAGCCCCACCCCAGCAGGGCCGGTATCTTCCCCAGCAACCCCGCCAGGAGTGCCAGACCGATGACCAGCATCACTTCAGTGCGCTGCCGCCGGCGTGAGGATTCGTCGGGCGCGGGGACGAGGAGTTGCCGCCAGACACTCTCGGTCGTGACCTTGGCGAACTCATTGCTCAATGCCTCGGTGTCTCCCAGGCGGCGGATCGAGACGAGAAACGCCTCCTCCGTAGTCACTCCGCGGGTGGTGAGGTCGTCGATGCTATCGCGCAAATGAGACTCCAACTCCTCCAACTCGTCCTCACCTAGAGAGCCGGACGATCGAAGATGGCCTCTCCACTTTCGTACTTGCGACTCCAGTTCAAACATCCCTATCGCTCCTTGCTGCGGTGTCCGTCAGCCTCTCCAGAGCCGTGTGGACCACCAGCCATTGTTCCGTGAGCCGCTCCAACTCGACTCTGCCGGCCTCGGTTAGCCGGTAGTACTTACGGCGCCGCCCGCTCTCGGCCACCTGCCAGTGCGACACCACGAACCCGGCGTCCTCCAAGCGATGGAGCACCGGGTAGAGCATGCCGTCGGTCCAGCTGAGACGATCGTCTGAGACCTCTCGCACCTTCTGGATGATGGCGTACCCGTAGCTGTCGGCCCGGCGCAGGATGGCCAGCACGATAGGGGTGGCGGAAGCCGCTACCAGGTCCTTGGAGATATTCATGCCGGTCATGGGCTGCGCATCGTCACTCGGACGCTTCGATCGTCTTACCCAGGCTGATTTATACATAGTACCACTATGCATATAAGTATTAGGTAAAGGAGCGAATCTGTCAAGGGGCGCCGTTGAGGAAGACGGCGCGGTTCGCCGAAGCGGACTATCCCCCCGAGCCGGGGCTTCTCCAGGCATAGATATTCCGTATGGCGCCGGCCCTCACCCTCCAAACCAGGAAGCCCACTATCACCGCTGCGACGAGCGCGTACAGGGTGGGATAGAACCAGACAGGGATGGTCATCGTGATCAACCGGGCCCGGAGCAGGTGATTGCCGGCCCGGAAGACGGTGAAGGCCAGAGCGAAGGCCAGAAAGGGAACGCCATCCGGGGTGGTCCGCCGCCCCCCGCCGTCGCGGCGGAGCGTCAGCCACACGGCCACAGTGCCGATCACAACGGCGGCGATCATCTCGTAGATCTGGGTGGGGTGGACGGGTAACGCTCCGTCCGTCAGACCGCGCAGGCCGGTCTGACCGGAGACGAACTGGTGGGCCCAGGCCGGGCTGCCCGGGGGATAGGTGACGCCCCAGGGCAGAGAGGTGACCTTTCCGAAACAGCAACCGTTCAAGAAGCAGCCCACTCGCATGAGAACGATCCCGGCGGCTAGGGCGGGGACGGCGCTGTCGGCCAATCTCCAGACAGAGAGATGGAGGGTCCTCGAGAGGAACACACCGGTGGCCGCCGCAAAGATCAGACCTCCGTAGAGTGCGAAACCCCGGAATCCGGAATCGTAGATGCGGGCCATGTCCTTGGCGTAGTAGGTCCAGTTGACAGGGAGGTCCAGCATACGTGCGCCGGCGACGCCCACTGCTAAGGCAGCGACCATGACCACGAGAGCCCGCCACCAAATGAAGCCTCTCCGCCACGCGACCACAGTGCCCAGGGTGATGACCGTCACCCAGGCCAGCGCGTAGAAGGTGCTGTAGGCTTGAAGCACGATCTCAGCACCTCCGAGGTTGAAGGTCAGCAGTACGGGGCGCACGTCACGACCGCCAAGTCCGCATTCAGCAACTCTTGTAGCGACGCATATCCAGGGATCCGGGCACGCAGTCTCCTTCCGGGGACGGGAGCATTCCGAGCGCAGCGCAGGGACCCGGGCAAGCCCCGTTGCCTGGCGGCGCTCTGGCATCTTAGCCTACCGCTACAGGAGGGGCACCAGCCGGTCGATAGTATCTGACGCAACGCGTTTGTGGTGCATGTAAGGACGAATGTGAGGAGAACAGATGAGACCTGACCGGCCCCGAGTACTTCACTCACCCCAACGACTTCACCTGCTCCTGGTAGCCGGCCTCATGGTGCTGTCGCTGATGGCTGCGGCGGCCTGCGGGGACTCCGATACCGCGGAGACCTCGGCCACGACCGCCCAGGCACCGGAAACCACAGCGGAGGCGCCAAGCACCACAGTGAATGCAACGGATGCCACGATGCAGGAGATGGATGCTACGGCCGGTGTGGAGGAGCCCGAGAGTGGCGGTTGGGCGACGGGTGCGGCCGATCTCAGCGACACCATCGTTCTCCCTGAAGGCTGGGCCATGGAAGACGCTCTTGCCCCTGCAGATGTCGAGGCAGTTGTGGGAAGAAGCGGGCTTCAGTACTGGATGGAACCCGATAGCAGCGCCTCATCGGGCAGGCCGGCGGGCAGCTTCTACGACGGCGAGAACATCGACACCAAAATCAGGTTCCGGGTCTTCGCCCAAGAGGGATCGGCTGAGTACGAGCATCGAGTCGGCTTCGTGGAGAACGTAGAAGAGGTTGCGGCCGATCTATGGGACAAGCTGGTAGTAGGGGATGCCACCGATGCCAACTATGCTCTCAACCGTACGGTGGTTCTGCGAGGTGACGTCTGCATGGTCATCGAATGGCGCCCCGAGTACTACGGTGAGTTCGATAGGTTGGACCTGGGATGCCGCCTGGCCGATCTGCTCATCGGCAAGCTCTACAAGGAGGAGTAGGCCCACAGGAGGCGATCGGGGCGTAGAGGGCCACGGCCCTCTACGCCCCGATCGGTTTCTCCCGCGTGGACCAGAAAGCAGCTAGTTCTGCTTGACCGCCATTTCCAGCAGCTCGACCGGCCCCTTTGATAGCAGCTCGACCATCTCCTGATCGCCGAGGTTCAGGTTGTAGTGTTTCACGGCCTCGGTGAGGGTGTTGTCCTTCTGAGTGACGCGTTTGCCTCTCTCGTTGCCGAGATAGGTGTTGCAGGCGCCGAACTCAGCGATGTCGGCGTCCTTGAGGGCCAGATACTCCGCGTTGAGCTCGGTCATCCTGGGAGTGTACGAATCGTATAGCTCCTGCAACTGAGGTTTTAGCACCGCGGGTTCGGGCAGGTCCTTGGCCAGGCCGGCCGCCTCGGCGACCACTTCATCGAACGCGGCGAGGATCTCTTCGGCCAATGCCTCGCCCGCTCCTCCGGTGGCCCCTGCCGGTTCTTCGGAGCCTTCGGCCGAAGTCGCAGCTGTGGTTGCAGTCTCGGCCTCGTCGGCCTCGTCACCACCGCAACCGCCCACGAATACCATGCTCAAACAAGCCACCATCAAGAGCATGGCCAGCATGAGCATCCTGCCGCCCTTCCACAACCCGCTTCCGTGCATTGTTCCTCCCTGTCGCACCCTCCGTTTATATGTGGCAGGTCCAGAACCCCCTCATCTGGACCGTTCGCCACTATAGGGCTTCTCTCCCCCCGGCGCAACATGTGTTGCGAGGCGAAAGCAAGACGCTCTGCGTGAAACAACCGGGCGTTCTCTCCACGCGTTACCCGGGGGGATTGATTCAGAGGCGCATATTGGGTAGTGTTACCAGCAGCCGCTCGGCGGCCGTCCCGGAACAGATCGGAAGGCGATTTGCCATGGGTGACGCTATACAGATTGTCGTACTGGTGGTAGTTCTCGCACTCCTCGTGCTGCTATTTGTGCGGAAAGGCAGGAGCATCTAAGGATAAGCTGGAGTTCAGCGGGGAAGCGCGTGGGGGGGCCGTCCTTTGGGGCGGCCCTTTTCGTAGGTGTTCCGGGGGTGGTGTGGGGACTCTGTAACAACAAAAGGGGGTATCGAGTGTGAAGACCATAACCACAGACATCGCCATCATGGGGAGCGGCCTCGCCGGTCTGACCGCCGCGGTCAAGGCCGCCGAAGCGGGAGCCAGAGTGGCCGTCTTCGAAAAGCGCCCTTTCCAGGGAGGCGGTGTTTCGAACACGCCCATGATGACCCTGGCCGTCCGGGACGACCAAGAGTATAAGGACAAGGCCTTCAAGGTCCACATGGAGTACACGAACTACAGCGCCGATGCTGCTGTGGTCCGCTCCTGGATCGACAATTCGAGCCACATCCCGGAGTTCATCAACGGCTTGGGGATCGACTTCCTTCATGTCATGAAGTTCGATCTGGAGACCTTGGGGCAGCTGCCCGGTTATAGTGCCGGTTTCCCCAAGGGCATGCACCTGGGCGATTACTACTTCCTCAAGGGTCAGGGAAAGGGCCACGGCGCGGCCGTGATCTGCAAGCGCATGGCCGATACCGTGGAGAAGCTGGGCGGCGAGCTCTACTTCAGCTGCCCGGTGAAGGGTTTGATCCGCGAGGGCGATAAGGTCGTGGGGCTGGTGGCGACGGACAAGGATGGTGAAGAACTCCGGGTGAGCGCCAAGGCCGTCGTGATCGCTTCGGGCGGTTTCAGCGACAACCCGGGGATGATCAAGGAGTTCACCGGGTTCACCTATACCAACAACAACTGTGACGACGGCGGCAATGTCCTCTTCAACACCTTCCCCGGCGCCCGCATGACGGGTGACGGGCAACGGGCGGTCTGGGAGATAGGCGGAGCCCAGGGCTCCATGGGTATCAATGGGCACAATCTGGTGCCGGGCCCGGGGATCATCGGGCATACCCCCTGGATCATGAAGAACCAGATGCGCATCATCCAGGAGCAGCCGTATCTGTGGGTCAACCAGCGGGGTGAGCGCTTCATCGACGAGGGTATCTCCAACAATCACATGGCCATGGGGACTTCCATTGCCCGGCAGCCAGACAAGTGCAGTTACATCGTCTTCGACGAGGCTACCAAGCGGCATATGGAGCAGGAAGGGCTGGAGTACATCTACTTCATCTTCCCGGCCGAGAAGCTCACCGACGTCAGCGGCCAGTTCGAGCACCTCATCGACGTGGTTGGAAACAAGCACGCCTTCGTGGCCGACACCGTCGAAGATCTGTGCGCAGAGACCGGCATCGACGCCGCCGGCCTCACCCGGACACTGGATGCGTATAACGACTACTGCGACAAGGGACACGACGACCAGTTCGCCAAAGACCCCGCTTTCCTGCGTCCGGTCAGGGAGCCCAAGTTCTACGCTCTGCGGTGCTTCTGCGGTGGTTACCAGGCATTGGGCGGCATCAAGGTCAACGGCAAGTGCCAGGTGGTGGACGACGACTACCGGCCCATCAAGGGCCTCTACGCCGCGGGCGACTGCGCGGCCGGGGAGATATGGGGCAATCCGCCCACGGGTGGTATCGGCGTGACTACCATCTGTTTCTCTCAGGGTTTCATCACCGGGCGCGAGGCAGTCGAGTACGCCAAGAGTCTGTAGGGAGGGACCGCCATGAAGGTAGATATCCAGGACTACTGCATACGTTGCGGGCTCTGCGAAGACCTGTACCCTGTGCTGTTTCATCTGAATATTGAGGACGACAAGATCGACCTCAAATACGAGGGGGACATCCCGGCCGAGCTGGAGGATATGGCCAGAGAGGCGCGACGTGATTGCGCCATAGCTGCCATCTTCTTGAGCTGACAGAGGCACCGGCGCAACCACAGGGATCGGAGGCGGCGCGATATGGTAGAGGACTTCGAGACTCCCCCTCGGCGCGCAGAAGCGTGGTTGAACATGGGCTGTTCGAGCCCCGAGGGATACGAGGCCGGCGTGGAGGCTCTTACCATCGGCACTCTCGAGCGCGAGACCGGAGTGGCTCGGGGTACCATCTACTACTACATGCGGTACGGTCTCTTGCCCCCGGCCCAGAAGGCCAGCGCTACCAGGTCGGTCTACGACCGGTCCCACGTGGAATTGCTACTGGAGATCAAGCGCCTCCAGGGTGAGGGCCACAATCTGGAGGAGATCCGCGACCTGTTGAGTCCCCGTATCGAGGCCGCGGCCGAGAACAATGTGGATCTGGTGGCCAAACAGAACGAGGCGGTCCGTGAGGCTATTCTTGAGATCGCCGCGCACCGGTTCGCCGAGCAGGGATACGACAAGACGCACATTATCGACATCTGCGAAGAGGCCGGGGTCACCATTCAGGTGCTCTACAGTCATTTTCCCGGCAAACTCCACTTGTTCATCGCCTGCTACAACGTCTACTACCAGTGGATGCGCGGGCAGATCGAGCCGCAGATGGTGCAGCTCACTGATCCCACCGCTCGATTGGCATGGAGGGTCCACGCCGCGTATGGAATCCAGGCGTTGAGCCCCGACCTGCAGATCTTGGCCCGGCTCCAAGCTGTCGATTCGGAGGGCGAGTTGCGAGATCTGCTGCGGGAGACCTATGCACAGATGCTCTCGGATGTGGGGGAGGATCTGGCCGCGGTGCGTGGGTCGGCCATCCACGGGGGCCTTCACGCGGAGGGGAGCTCCGCCGATTCCTCGCCCTCTGGCTTCGCCGGCCGTCTCTTCGACGACGAATTGGTGGCCTACGCCCTGCTTGGAGCACTCGAGAACATGCAGATGAGGTCCACATGGGATGAGCGCTACGACAGGTTGGACGTGATGCGCAACCTGCTGGTCATCCACCTGGCCATTAGGGCTGCATACGCAGGCAAGGTCGATCTGGCTCCGGACTGGGAGGAAGTGGCCGGGCTGGCGGCCGAGCTGGCAGCCTCAACGCTCGTGGCAGAAGGACCGGGTTCATGGATCCGCGAGGACGAAAGACTGGCAGGGCGCGTGCCCGGCGAGGATAATCGAATGTGACCGACGCCTTCTATGGCGTACCGACGGAGGCCAGGAGGACCGGCGGATGTCTGAAGATACCGACAAGACGACCATCAAGAGACGGGAAGCTCGACTGAGGCGGGTGGCGGCCGTTCTGGGTCTCAAACTGCAGAAATCGCGTGCACGCGACACGAGTCGCATGGATTACGGCCTCTACCGCATCGTGCGGCCCGAGAGTGACTACGTGGTGGCGGGCAGGTTCCCCTACGGGTACTCCTTGACTCTGGACGCCGTGGAAGGCGTCCTGGATGAACTCTTGGAGGAGGAGGACCACAAGGCCGTCCAGCAGCAGTGGATGGCGGTCCACGGGAGGGCCGGCGAGCTGGATGCCAAGTGGGGCTAGGAGGGCAACCACCGCGGAACCGACATTTCGGAAGTGACGCCTCGAAGGCGACGACGTGGAAGTGACGTCCCGGAGGCTTGGACGTCGGTCCAGAAGGCCCCCAGCTGACAGCTCTTGATCTTCAGTTTCAGGCTTTCGCAGGCTGAAGAGACAGCCATCTTCTCCACTCCCAGCTTTTGGGCCAGGCTCCAGCATTCCGCGCAGGTAATGCATCCGTCGGCGGCGATCTCGCTCAGGCGCCGCTGCAGCTCGTTGGGCACATGCTCCGCAGGCCTCACGATCCGTTTGTCTGGATAGTATCCAAACAAACCCATCTGACATTCGACGATACGGTATTCGAGCAGATCAGCCGTCTTACCGACCTCCGAAGGCTCGACCCCGCGTTCTGTCGCGAGCTCGTGGGCTGCAGTGCAGGTGATCTTCCCGTCTTGGGCTCTTGCAGTCAGCTCGTCGGCAAGCGAGGGATCGAAACGGGTCCCGTCGGGATGCTTGGCTCGATAGTGCCCGGCGTCCTCAGGTGTCATGGTTCAACCTCCGGCTGGGGTGGTTCGCTGGCGTGCGGCCCGGGGGCCGCCCTCACCTAGTTTCACATAAGGACGTTTTCGGTGTCGCGCGCAAGGGGAGAATACGGGCGATTCGATCAATGAAACCCGCAGGGAGGGTACGATGGCAGACAAGAACGAAGTGGCGGCGGACTGGACCGGTCGCGATCTTTACGATCTTGATGGAAACAAGATCGGCACGGTCGAGGATGTACGGCTTGGCGATGTCACGGGCGGTCTGCAGTGGCTGGTGGTAGATACGGGGACCCCGGGAGAGCAGAAGATCTTCGTGCCTGCCGCCGAGGTGCGGCGCGCGGGCGACCGGTTGTCGGCGAAACACACCAAGGACAGAGTCCAGAACGCGCCCAAGGTCGAGGACGAACAGGTCTTGACCCAGAACGATGAGAGCAAGCTCTGCAGGTTCTACGGTCTGCAGTACGGTGCAACTCCGGAAGGGGAAGCCGAGGGCTGCGATGAGATGACCGACATCCGCCCGGCCGGATAGCGCGACCGGCCCCGGCCCTATTGGAGCGACCGGCCCGGAGCAGATTGGCGCTACCTCCTCGGACTGGCGCGACCGACCCGGTCCATGCTAATCATATGCGCATGTGACCTGTACCCGCAGCCGACATAATGACGCCCGGATTGGGCCTGGTATTGGGAAGGAGAACCGATGCCCCGCATCCTCATGGTTGATGGCGACCCCGACGTGGTTCACGCGGGAAGGACCATCTTAGAGAATCACGGCATGATGGTGGACGAGGCGCGGGGCGTCGGTGAGACCTTGGCGCGCTGCGGGGAGTGGTCTCCGGACCTGGTCTACATCGACGTCATGCACCGTCAACCGGCCGAGGGCGTGAGCATAGCCGAGCAGATACGAGCGGGCGGATCCGACGGGGTCATCATGATACTGGCGACCGTGGATCGGTCGAAGGGCTTCTTCACCTACGAGTCGGACGGAAGTCTGGCTCCCGTGGATATCCCTGAGAAACCAATGGAGCCTGCGGCTTTGGTGAGGGCTATCGAGCATGTGCTGGGGGAGTAAGCGCGATGAACACGGTTTCGTGAAGTGCCCTGAGCGCACAGTGGGCCGGGGGGCCGACCTGGGGAGTGTTCGGGCGGCGCTGGGGCCGACCGGCTGCAGAGCCTCTCACGGAGCCTCAGATGGTCCGGCAGGCTGCGGACCGGAGGGGAACGGTTCTTAGGATCATATGGGACGCGCATCCACCCAGAGGCGGGCCGATGGATCCGATGACGCCGCGCCTCCCGCGAACACGGTGGCTATGGCGGTCGGGGCGCTGCGGCACGTGCTCCCCTCTGTGAAGACCCACCTGCGTGAAAGGCGGGCCCAAGCTCACAGAATCCCCAGCATCGATCTGCGCACCCAGGCACTGGCCAGCATCGAGACCAAGGCTTTCCACTGCATGGGCGGGGGCATGTACGCCCTCTTGGCAGGAGATCGTCGCGAGGAGGCCATCCGCTTCATCGTCGCCTACCAGACCATCAGTGACTACCTGGACAATCTGTGCGATCGCAGCGTCTCTCTCGACCCTGAGGATTTCCGACTGCTCCACACCTCCATGCTGCACGCGCTCACTCCGGGGGCAGGGCCGGACTGCTACTACCGGCTGCGGGAGGAGCAGGATGACGCAGGGTACCTATCGGGACTGGTCGCGACCTGCCAGGACGTATTGGGCAGCCTACCCGACTACGAGGTCATCGCCCCGTACCTCCACGAGTTGGCGGGCCACTACTGCGCCCTCCAAGTCTACAAACACATCCGCCCCGAGGAGCGTTTGCCGGTGATGCAGGCTTGGTTTGCGGAGCTCGAGGACTCGTTGCCGCCCATGACCTGGTATGAGTTCTCGGCCTGTGCAGGCTCCACTCTGGGTATTTTCGCCCTGGTGTCCTACGCCTGCGGGCAGGGCTGTGACGCCACGCTGGCTCGATCCATCAAGGAGGCCCACTTCCCCTGGGTCCAGGGTCTCCACATCCTGCTCGACTACCTCATCGACCAAGATGAAGACCGGGAGGGTGGCGACCTGAACTTCTGTGCCCACTACCCGGACAGAGGCAAGATGCAGGCTCGCCTAACCCACTTCTACCGGGAGGCCAATGCAGGCGTTCTGGGCCTGCCATACCCCAGCTTTCACCGGTTCATCAATCAGGGTCTGTTGGCAATCTATGGCTCCGATGGCAAAGTCCGCGAGCAAGAGCAGGTCGCAAGCACGGTTCGGCGGCTGATCCTTGCCGGAGGGGCGCGGACCTGGTTCTTCTATGGAGGTTGCCGTCTTTATCGTGGTCTGGCCCCGGAGGGGCTTCTGGGCGGATCCTGAGAGGCGAGTACGGAACCACCCGCGCCGCGGGCCCGCCTGTGCCGGGGCCTGACTCAACCTGTGCCGCCTGACTCAACCTGTCGCGTTGTATATCCGCACGACCGTGAGCGGCCGCGGCATAGGCAATCCCCGATCATCCCGCAGAGTCCGTGTAGCCCGTTGCAATGTATGACATGTCATGCTACAAGTAATACATAGATCCCAAACTTTCGATGGGATGTGGGTGAGAAGACGTCACGGGAGAGAGCATTGAGCGCGGGCAAGTTATTCATTGGTGGAGAGTGGGTCGAGGCGGCGTCGGGCAAGACTTTTCCCATCCTCAGCCCGGCAAATGAGGAGCAGATAGGTGAAGCCGCTCTTGCCGGGCCGGCGGATGTGGATAGAGCGGTGCGGGCGGCCGCGGACGCCCTTGATGGGTGGTCCCGCCTCACCCAGCCGGAGCGGGCCAGGATCATCTATGCGCTGGGAGCCGTGATACGGGAGGCAGCGGACGAGCTGATCGAATTGGAGGTGCGGGAACACGGCACGCCCGTGAAGGTCGCTCGAGGTTTTATCGCGGGCGCCGCCGAGCAGGTCGAGTTCTTCGCTTCCATCAGTCGGGGTCTGACGGGCCGGGTTCTCGATGCTTTGCCCCAGGCGACAGTCTACCTCCAGCGCGTGCCCATAGGGGTCTGTGCAGTCATCACGCCGTGGAACGTCCCTCTGCTGATGATGGCCGCCATGGTGACTCCCGCTTTGGTCACAGGGAACACGGTGGTGCTCAAGCCCGCAAGCGTCAACTCGCTGCTGGGAGTCAAATTCACGGAGGCGGTCCAACAACTTGGGTTACCACCGGGAGTGATGAACTTGGTCACCGGGCCAGGAGGATCAGTCGGTCAGGCACTGGCCGACCACCCCGAGGTCGACATGATCCGCTTCACAGGCAGCAGCGAGACAGGTGAAGAGATCATGAGAGTCGCGAGCCGGACCGCGAAGAAGTCGGTCATGGAGTTGGGGGGCAACAACCCGGTCATCGTGTGCGAGGACGCGGATGTTGAGAAGGCCGCGTCTTGGCAGGCGCAGCGCCACTTCGGGAACACCTCTCAGAACTGCTCCACACCAGGCCGGTACTACGTACACGAGAAGGTTCACGACCGTTTCGTCGAGATCTTCGTCCACGAGGTGAAGAAGATCGTAGTGGGCGATCCTCGGGACGAGCAGACGACCATGGGTCCCATGGCAAACCGGCAGCAGATGGAGAGGGTGGAGGGGTTGATCGCCTCAGCCGTCGACGAGGGAGCCCGTATCGTGGTGGGAGGCAGGAGGGCCGCGGAGAGTGGCTACTTCTTGGAACCCACGGTGGTGACGGATGTGACTCACGGCATGACGATCGCCCGGGAGGAGATCTTTGGACCGGCGGCGGTCATCTTGAAGTTCTCCTCTGATAATGAGGTCATCGATCTGGCCAACGATTCTCGGTACGGCCTGGTGGCAGGCATCTGGACAAAAGACGTGGCCAAAGCGCTCAGGTTTACCCAAGGACTGCGAGTCGACAGCGTCTATATCAACATGCCCAGAATCCAGGTCCCGGAGCTCCCCTGGGGAGGCAACGTGAAAGAGAGCGGCGTCGGCAAAGACGGGTCGATGTGCGGTCTGGAGGAGTTCACCGACCTGAAGATGGTGGTCATCAACCAGGCGTCCTGAAGGCGTGTGACCAGCCGCTACACTCAGAGGAGAAGACTGTATGCAGACTTACAGGATGTGGATCGGCGCAGAGTGGGTGGACGCCGACTCCGGCGAGACATTCCGCACGTACAATCCGGCCAACGGAGAGGTGATCGCAGAAGTACCACGTGCAGGCCTGCCCGACGTGGATAAGGCTGTAGCCGCCGCCCGGGCTGCGCTGCCGGGCTGGGCGGCCAAGAGTCAGGCCGAGCGCTCGGCTGCGGTGCTTCGTATTGCCGAAGCCGTCCGCAGGCACTCCGACGAACTGGCCGAGTTGGAGATCTTGGAGCACGGAGCCTGCGCTTGGCACGCGCCTTTGATGATGGGCTTCGCGGTCGGTAATCTGGAGTTAGCCGCCGCCGACGCGAGGACTTGCATGGGCCATGTGCTACCGACTGCACCGAGTAAAGGTGACCTACCGGGATCTGGTCCCAGCACCGTGGCTTACATGCAGCGCGAACCCGTGGGTGTGTGCGCTCTCATCACCCCCTGGAACGTGCCCTCTCTGCTGATCAGCACCAAGATCGGCCCCTCTCTCGCCACCGGCAACACCGTGGTGGTGAAGCCGCCGAGCATCAACTCCGGCATCGGCCTCAAGTGGGCGGAGATCATCTCAGAAGCAGGGCTCCCTCCCGGAGTGGTCAACTTCATCACCGGCCCGGGCACCACGATAGGCGAGGCGCTGTCCTCCCACCCTGGTGTGGATCTCGTGAGTTTCACGGGCAGTTCCGAGGTGGGCAAGTCTATCATCGCCGCATCCGCCCAAACGGTGAAGACTCTCATCATGGAACTGGGGGGGAAGAACCCCGCGATCGTCCTTGAGGATGCGGATATAGAAGGCAGCGCCAACGACCTGTGCCGCATAGCCTTCGAGAACTGCGGCCAGAACTGCGCGCAGCCTTCCAGGATCTACGTTCAGGAGAACGTTTACGACGGATTCGTCAGGGCGTTCACCAATGCCGCTGAGGCCATCAAGGTAGGCGACCCCGCAGACGAGGATACGGTGATGGGCCCCGTGGTCAGTTCAGCCCACAGGGACAGCATCGAGGGTTACATCAAGTTGGCCATCGAGGAGGGAGCGACACTCGTGACCGGCGGCGTCCGGCCCTCGGACCCTGCTCTGGAGAAGGGGTTCTTCGTGATGCCCACAGTCTTCACCGATGTGGCTGAGGACATGACCATCAGTCTGGAGGAGGTGTTCGGTCCGGTTGTGGGCATCCACCGGTTCTCTACCGACGAAGACGTGGTGTACAAGGCCAACAACACCGTCTTCGGACTTTGCGCCTCGGTTTGGACCAAGGACTACCCGCGCGCCCTCAGGTTCGTCAACAGGCTGCAGGCCGGTACTGTCTGGGTCAACCAACACATGAACCTGGCTCCGGAGACTCCCTGGGGTGGGTTCAAAGAGAGCGGGCTGGGTAAGGAGGGGGGCGTCATAGGCGCCGAGGGCTACACACAGCTCAAACTCGTCTATCTGAAGCACATCTAGAGGGAAACCGTCGATGACGCTGGTCTTGGCCCTGCCTGCATCAGACGGAGTAGCGCTGGTGAGCGATACTCGGAAGTGGTTTCGCACCGGCGGACACACCGATGGCCACCACAAGCTGGTTTCGAGCCGGGATGGGCTGCTCACAGGAACCGGGTCCGGACAGTTGCTGGACTACGTGGCTGCGCAGGCGTCGGATCGGTTCTTTTCCGGCGCGATCGCTCTCATCAGCCGGGTCGCTCGGTGCGGGGTGTGGGATCTTGAGATCGCCGACTGGACATTGACAGGGGAGCACGAGTGGGCATGCCCTGCGGAGGGTGACCATGGCGTCGGGATCGCGGTTTACGACGGGTTCGCCTTCAAGCGGAACTCCTGGGAGGCGGGGAGCGTTCCCGCGGGTCTCCCTCCCCTGTTTATCCAGCGGGCACATACTCTGATCCAGCCCATTCTCATGAGAAAAGTGAAGCTCTGCGAGGTGCGCACCGTCGTCTTCGATGTCTACTCAGATCTTCATGAATCGGGACTGCTCAGCCGGGACTTCGATTTCGGGACCCACCGTCCGCAAAGGCGGTTAAACATTGAACGCCTGTGCGTGTCGCGCGGTCCGGTGAATCTGAGAGCGCACATGATGGTGGGAGCGTGATGGCATCGGAAGAGCCGGAGCAGTCCAGCCGGGCGCTCAGCCGCGTAGTGGAGTCTGGGCCGACCGGGTGCTGATAGCAGCCTAGCAGCCGCCGACACGTGAGCCGCCTAATCAGCAGAGTGCCCACGAGACGCATAGCGAGCCCTGAGTGCACTCGCTTTGCATCTTTCATCAGATCTCACTTTGTCCCCGCCTCGCTGTACTCTGCGGTCATTTGCCTCCGCATTTCCTCCGCGGGTCCCTTTGTAAGTTCCTCAGATGCTGCGTCTGAACTCTCAGGGCTCTGCAAGCACTATACACTCCCCAACCTGTACGTAACCTGAACGGAAATCGACGGTCTCCTTGAGCGTCTCCGCGGGCCTGCCCGGTTCGACATTGGTCTCGCTGGGGGCTCCGGAAGCGTCGAGATCGGGGGTTCGTTTGGCCACACACCCAGGATTCTGACTACTGAACTAAGGCTCACTTTCAGGTCAACTCCCGTTCGCGGAGGTGGCGGATTCGGCTGGGATGATGAAGTAGGAGAGGTCATCAAATTTGATGCTCAAGTCCGCACCCCCGTCGTGCGCGTGTCTCCCCAGACCCATGCCGAGTACTACGTCTGTCGACCCCGCGGTGCGGCGGGAGTCCTCCGGGCCGAGGGGCAGGAACGCACTGTTCTCCCAGTAGGAGGCAGGCTGCGGAGCGTGTATCACCGCGGTACCGTTCGCATCGCGCAGCACCGTACAGAGCACGAGCTGCGCGACATCGTTCGTGACTTCCAGTTGGCTCTCGAACGTCCCGATTTTCAGAGTGTCGATGGCCGCGAAGACCGGCTGCAAAGGAGTGCTCCACGAGCTGTAGGGGAGAGGTTCGTTTTCCGGGCAACGGCTCCCATACAGGTGCACGGTCTGTGCGCCCTCCATGTAGGAGCAGGAGAGTAGGTAGCGATCGGCCGTGAGGACCTGCAGCCTCAGGTGAAAGATGTCTCCCGACGGTCTATAGAAGACCTCGAACCGTTCGAGCGTCGCGCCGGTGGATTCGACTCCGGCGGCTTCGGCCAGGGTGGCCCACAGTCCACGGAAGTCGATAGAGTGGATGTCGGCCGGTGGAGCATCCACGAGGACGCTCACCGCGTCAACGTGGTGCCCGTCGTCAGCGGGGTGCCCATCTTCGGCTTGCGCGGTTGCCGCGGTTTCACCACCTCCCGTTGCGGACAGCGCAGCCAGCCGCTCGATGGCGAAGGCGACCAATCCCGCCAGTCGTTGCAGTTCGATTGGGGGCGTGGGACGTGGCGTCGACGAATGTTCGGTGAGCGTGACGCGTGAAATGGCGATGATGGTCATATCTTCGGGAGTGAGCGCGACCACCTGGTAGTAGTCGCCGGCAGGGGAGACGACCGATCGAGCGGCAGTAGCTCCCGGCACCGAGATGTCGGCCGAATCACCGGCCGGCAACGCGTGATAGGGAAAATCGGCGCCGCCCGCGGTCGCGTAGGCGGGATGAGTATGGATGTAGATGTCTATGAAGGCCTGCATGGGCTCCTCTGGGCCCAGGGTGATCCAAGCGGGGCTGGGCGGGTCATACTGGGTGACCACACCCCAGGCCCTTATCACCTCGAAACCGAGATCCGGGATCTCCCTCAGCAATGCCTCTCCGAGCTCGCGCGCCATGTCCGAGGACAGGCTGAAGGGCGGGTCCGGCACCGAATCGGCCTCAATCGCACCCGGGTCGGCGGTGGCACCCGGGCCGGCGGTGGCACCCGGGCCGGCGGGCGCACCCGGCCCGCCCGGAGCGCCGGTCATGATGTCGTCTCCTATGACGAGGGTGGGCTGGTCTCCCCCGAGGGAATCAACGGCTGTGTATACACCGAATCCCAGGGCGGCGGCCATTCCCAAACCGAGAATTGCCCAGGAGACCGTGCGCATAACCCTCTGCGAGCGCGAGGCACTCCGGGCCGGCAACCGTTCGGCAAGCCCCTCTTTGAATGCCCGGATGTCGACCGGAACGGCGTTCTCCCGATACAACAGCCGGATGCGCTCGTCTGTCTGTGTGGGGTCCATCAACTTGCCTCCAGGATGTCTCTCAGGGCCGCGCGGGCCCGGTGCAAATGGCTGTTCACTGCCCCCTCGGAGATGCCCATCACCCGGGCGATCTCAGCCACGGAGAAATCGGCCTCGTAGTACAGGGCGGCGGCTATTCGCTGACGGGCCGGGAGCCCTGCGAGGATGCTGAGGAAGTCCGCCTTCGGCGTCCAGTCGTCTGAAGCCTCCGACCGCGGGTGGGCGCCTATCAGTCTCTGAACAAGACGGGAGGTGCGGGTTATCGCGCGGCGGTAATCCTTGCAGCGGTTGACGGCCACGCGAAACAGCCAGGCGGTGGGTTCGCCCCTTTTGGTCACCTCGTCCCAGTGTTTGTAGAGTTGGACGAACGCGTCCTGGGCGGCATCGGCTGCCAGTTCGGGGTCGAGGAAGATACTCGTCAGGCTCCGTATGAGTCGCTCGGCCTGTCGATCGACCACTTGCTCGAAGCTCTGCACCTGGGCGGCGTCGAGCGAGCTTTCGGCCCCGGTTAGGTTGGTGAACCCGCCTGTGTCGGAAAGGGTGAGCGTCTTGTCCCTCGCTTCTGGGCGCAGTACCGTGAGTCGAACCAGTGCTGTGACCTTGAAAGGTCCAATCAGCACCAAGTTTGTGCCGACTCTACCAATTACACGCCGCAGAAGCCGCAGTGGCGTTACATGGGTTCGTGTTCTAGAGGGTGCGTCGTTCTAAATCCCCGGCGCCCTCAGACTCACCACCGAGGCCTCTTTCATGGCCATGACCGTTTGTTCAGCAGTCAGCAGCGTGGTGGTCTTGATCTTACGGATGTGCCCAGGCATGACGGTCGCCATGTCGAAGGCAAGGGCCGCCGTGTCGTTCGGCAGGTCGGCGATGAGGACGACATCGTAGTCGCCCAGGCAGAAGTAGAAGTCGAGCAGATGGCCACCCAGTTGTTCGATCAGGGGCCGGACAACCTCAGATCGGTCTTCCGGCTGTTCTACCAATGCGGCTGCGGCTTCCTTGGTGTATGAGGCCTGGATCATGTACCGGCTCATGGCTCCCGCTCCTTTCACGGTAGCAGCCTGTGTCTACTGCCGTCGCCAGGTATGTGTCGGATATGTACCCAGATAGAGGGAGATACCATCTCATCACCTGACGATGATTCTTCCCTTGGGCTCGGACCGCACCTCACCGACGATGGCCGCATCGACGATGCCCTCCCGGTGCATCACCGCCAGCAATCCTTCGGCGGACGCGGCCGGAAGGGAGATGAGCAGGCCTCCTGAGGTTTGCGGATCGAAGAGAATCGCCTGAAGTGAAGCGGAGACCGCCTCGTCCATATCGATCATGTGCGACCGGAAGTCGCGATTCCTGTACATTCCTCCGGGGATGAGCCCCCAATCGGCCAGCTCAGCGGCCTCAGCTATGTAGGGAACGGCCGCCGAATCGATGACCATACCCACATCCTGATTCTCGATCATCTCGCAGGCATGACCGAGGAGACCGAAGCCGGTGATGTCCGTGCAGGCGCTGACCGGCTCCGTCTGCATGAGTTCGGACGCCTTCTGGTTCAGAGCGGCCATGCAGCCCACGGCTTGGTCGATGCTCTCTTGGCCGGCCTCCTGGACCTTGAGAGCCGTGTTGATGATGCCCACGCCAAGAGGCTTGGTCAGTATGAGCCTGTCGCCTGGTTGACATCCCGTATTGAAGATGACCCGCGATGGATGGATGGTTCCGGTCACGGACAGACCGTACTTGAGCTCCTTATCCTCCACGCTGTGGCCTCCGACGAGTATCACTCCCGCCTCGTGCATCTTGTCCAGCCCGCCACGAAGGATCTCTCGGAGCACGGATATATCCATGGTGTTGACGGGGAAGCACACGATGTTCATGGCCGTCAGCGGCCTACCGCCCATGGCGTAGACGTCACTGAGCGAGTTGGAGACCGCTATCTGACCGAACTGGTAGGGGTCGTCGACGATAGGCGTGAAGAAGTCGAGAGTCTGGACCACGGCCAGCTCTTCAGTAAGCTTGTAGACCCCTGCATCCTCCGACCGCTCCAGACCGGCAATCAGGTTAGGATCCGACATGAGCGGCAACCCCGCCAAAGCTTGAGCCAGGTCCCCCGGCCCGATCTTGCACGCTCAGCCCGCACCGCTCACCGTTTCGGTGAGACGCAGTATGTCTTCTTTGGTCATGTCACCGCTCCATCTGAAGAATGATTGCGCCACCGGTCCAGGTTCTTCTCCAGCACCTGAGGAAGCCTGGAGACGAGATCCGAGGCCCGCATGGCGGGTGTGGCCTGCATGGCAAGGCCGGCCTCTCGATTGGCTCGCGAAGCACAAACGGCGGCATCCACAGAATCGAACCCGGCAGAGAGCAGGGCGGAGGCCAGCCCGGTGATGGTATCTCCGGTACCACCGATAGCCTCCAGCGCGGGCACGGTCGGTTCCTCCACTACCGCTGCGACCTCTCCCTTTTCCACGATGTGATCAATAGCCCCCTTGATAAGCAACACCCGCGAGGAGCCGCCGCTCTCGTATGCTTTGCGAGCGAGCACGGCCGGGTCGAAATCGCCGCCTCCGAAGAGATAACGCGCCACATAGGCCGGGTGGGTGGCCTGAGGATCGGCCAAAAAACCGATCTCGCCCACATCCGGAGTCATGAGTTCGAAACGGGGGGCAAGGCCTGCCGCCTTGGCCGCGTACATACCACCTGCATCGGCTACCAGCAGAGCGTCCGGACAGACGTCCAGCAGTTCATCGAGACCATGCCGTAGGAGCGCCATGATGGGCTGCATGTAGTGGAACACCACCACAGCCGGTTGCACCCGTGAGGCCGTTTCGGCCAGATGCTTGTACACGGCCCGTGTCCCGTCGCCGCGGCCGATGTCACCTGCGACCAAGGCATGCGGCGTGGGTTCGCCCAGATGGGACGCTGCCTGACAGGCGGCCGAGAGTAGTGCGGAGGTACCCTGGGAGGCGGGGATGGGGGAGCCGTCCACGGCCAGGCTTCCATCGCTCTCGAGGGTGACCTGCCCCTTCAGCAGAGCGCCGCCTTCAACCGGGTAGGTTGCTACCACGAGCAGACTCATGTTGGTGCCTTTCCGTCGAGGAGCGCGCATGCCTCCAGGTAGGCCCGATCGAGCATAAGCCCGCACAGTGTGAATCCGACGTCCTTCGGCCGGCCGACATCCGATAAGAGTTCGCCCACGTACCGCAGGTTGAGATACGGGATGTCGGGGCAACCGCCGCCGGACGTGTTGACGATTTCTCGGCTGTCTTTGTCCACGACGATCTTCATATTGCCCGCCCGTACCATCAGCCATCGCCCGAAGTCCACGGTGGTGACGAGATCACATATGCCGGTGCTCTCCTCGGTACCGTCGACCCAGTCGCGCACGTGGACGCTGGACTCTGCGAGCACTCTCTGGGCCCCGAGTTGCTCGACCCTCGGCAGAGCGACGGCCAGATCGCAGCCGGCACGCAGGTGAGGCGGGGGCGCGACGAGCGAGACTTGGTAACCGGATGCTTTGAGCGCCCGTTCGGCCGCCAAAGCATCGGTCACCTCGTCGAACAAAAACAGTCCGAGGGCCTCGTCTTCAATCGTCTCTACGGCTTTGCCTTTTCGTTGAAACAAACGCATCCATCTACCTCCAGGCCTCCGCTTCGCCTCGAATTCCATCATTTGCGGAAGACTACTCGGAAGCCTCCCTCGTCACGCTCAAGTGCTTCGCCGGCCCAGCATGCGCGTTTGCCGGCGCGAAGTACGTTGTCCCGGGATGTGGTCGAATCGACCAGTACCTCCACGATGCCCGACTTTGTGGAGGTTAGGGCCTTCTTAGCCGCCAGCGCCGGCTCGGGACAGGAGAGGCCGCTGCAATCAACGGTTAGCACGTTATCAGTCATGACACACACTCCTTTTTACGATGGCCGACTGCAGCGCTCACGCCGGCAGCCGGCCGTCTACCTCAGGCGGTCTTCTGCCTCATTGTCAGTCCGATCACCAGACACACCACGAGGCCGATTCCCACGGCGAGAGGACCGAAGGTCGCCGGTCCTGCGGGCGAACTGGCAGCTGAGAACTGGTGGGCAAACCCGGCGCCCGTGATCATCCCGATCACGAACAGGCCGGAATCGGCGTTTCCCTCGCCGGACATGATCAAGTGACGCCCCGGACACCCTCCAGAGAGTGTAAAGGCGAATCCTGCCAGCACCATGCCCAAGACGTTCCACCACTGGCTGGTGTGGGCCACCGGCTGGTCGGCGATACCAAGGTGGAATTGTCCGAGTATGAGATTGGTGATGAAGGCGAACACGATAAGGGCGATGACCCCGTTCAGAAGATGCGGATCGCGCATGAGGGCTACGTCCCTTATGGCGCCTACCGTGCAGAAACGACTCCGCTGGGCCAGGAAACCTATGGCCAGACCCACCACCAGGGCGATCGCCCAGAAGGCGTACTGGCTTCCCGGGCCGGTCTCCGAGAAGAAGATGGGGCCGACGGGGTTGCCGTCTGCGTCCCTGCCGAAGAGAGGGGCCACCAGCAGTAGGACCAAGAGGGCTACCATGATGAGCGGCATGACCCACCCGACGGCTTTGGGTGCGGGGCGGGCACGGCCAAGCGAGAAGCCGCCGCGCAGGAAGGCCACCCCGATACCTATCCCGATGATGAGGCCTAGGATCCCGAAGAGTGCGTTGAGGTCCCCGCCGGCCAGCCGTAGATAGGCCCGCCAGGGGCAGCCCAGGAAGACCAGGGCGCCGACCATAGCGAAGAAGCCTAGGATGAAGCGGATGAGAGGAGCCGAACCGGCCTTGGGCTTGAACTCACGGAAGAGCAGGCCGGCGACGACAGCTCCCAGCAAGATGCCGATGATTTCGGGACGTATGTACTGCACCACTCCTGCTCGATGCAGGCCTAGAGCTCCGGCGATATCCCGCTCGAAGCAGGCCACGCAGATGCCCATGTTTCCGGGGTTGCCCCAGAAGACGAGGAGGGGCGCGAGAATGCCGATGACCGCCCCGGTTGCGATCGGTCCCCATCGGGACGTGAAGAATCTCTTGAGCGAAGACTTACCTCTTTTGTCGGCCATGGGTCCTTCCTTGGATAAGGCCCAAGCCGAACGTACCTACCCGGTGTTTAGAGCCGTCTTCTCTCTCGGGTTTGGAGATCCCGCACCAAGCGGAATCAGGCCGCGGAGGGCAGAGGAACGGCTTGAGCGCGACTCACTGACAGTCATGAAACACATGCAACCCGTGCATGCCGGCGCTCCGCATCAAGTCTTGTGACGTGCTGCCACCTTTGCCCTCCTTTCTTGCTCGAAGTGTGTGGACGCGGTCGACCCACCCCGTGCCGATACATGCTATCGAAGAACAGGCTCGGTCGCAACCGCGCGGCGCGCCCGACTCAGGATCCGCGGAGTGATCGCAGGATCCGCGGAGTGTTTAGAGCGCTCGTCAAGGGGAGACAAAACAAATGGTCCCCCGTGTCAACGGACGCACAGGGGAATCGGCTGCTGAGTCCGTTTCGTGGCCGAAGGAGGTACTGAGATGCGCAGGTTTCTTGCGATACACCCCGTGGCCTACGACAAGTCTAAACTCGGCCTACTCGCCAAATTGCAGCTCCCACCTGGGGTCACCTGGAGGTACACATGGTGTGCCTTGTGTGACGGGAAGACCTTCTGCGAGTGGGAGGCTCCCTGTAGGGAGGCAGTGGAGCAGATCTTCAAAGACAGCAACACTCCTTATGAAGGCATCTACGAGGTCGAACACTACGATGTGAAGTCGGGCGACCTAGACTAGCGCGAAGCGGGCCCTACCATCGGGGCTTCAGGTCTGGGTCTATTTCAGAGTCTCCACCGACCCTGTGAGGACATGGGGGGTGTGTAGGATGAAGGAATGCGAGATCAGTTCCATCGTCCTTGGTTATGACGGCTCCGAAGGGGCTGGTCGGGCGGTTCCCTGTGCGTTGCGGTTGGCCCGTCAGAATAATGCCCGGGTGGTCGTGGTCACGGCTTTTCATGGACCCGATATCGCCGGGAAGGGGGAAATGGAAGGACGAGTCAACCCGGAGATCGGAGTCGCCAGAGCCGCAGCAGAGGACATCGTGCTCCAGCTGAGATCAGAGGGCGTCGATGCAGAAGCGGACGTCTTGGAGGGACACGCCTCGGAAGCACTTCTGAGGGCGGCAGAGGCCCACCACGCGGATCTGATCGTCATGGGACGGCGTGGCCACGGTCCGATTGCCGGATTGCTCCTAGGTTCAACGTCGGAGTACGTCGTTCGCCGGGCGAGGGTGCCGGTCTTGGTGGCTCACTAGCCAACAGACCGGCTATTCTTCGCGGACCGTCCCTTCCCGAGGGAGGCGTTAGCCTGCATCGGCCGAGGTGGCAACTCGCGGCCTTCGTCGTTGCTCTTGCGCATGGGCCGATAGGTCTGTCACATCGCAACCGTCCAACTCGATAACTGTCGAGAGTGAATAGATGGTAATTGCATCTAGCTGGTTGTATGATGTAGATGGATGTGGTGTCTAGCCCGGAATTGTGGTGACTCGGCGCCTGCATCGATTGCAGTGGGAGGCAGCCCCGGGGTGTTCGACTCGACCCTTGCGGTGAGCTAGGTCCCTATGGGGTCCATACGTCTAGACGAAGGAGATGATCTGATGAAGGTGGCTTTCACAACTTCTGGAGACAACCTCGATGCCCCTCTGGATGCCCGCTTCGGCCGGGCAGCCAAGTACCTGATCTACGACTTGGATACCGATACCTTCGAGGTGGTAGACAACCAGAAACAGGTAGCTATGGCTCATGGAGCCGGAGTACAGGCGGGAGGGCTGATAGCTCAAATGGCGCCCTCGGCCGTTGTTACCGGACACTGCGGGCCCAAGGCCTTCCGGGTGCTTTCGGCGGCGGGGATCGGTATCTATGCCTCTGATGCCGCTACAGTCCGGGAGGCTCTTGAACAATTTCGGTCCGGCAATCTCTCCCAGGCTTCGAATTCAGACGTCGGAGGCCACTGGGGATAGATGGACCCGCAGGTGGACCCCGCAATTGGGCGTGGATGCGGAAGTCCCACTCGTAGCTGGCTCGGGTGGTGTTAAGGAGGATCGTTGTCATGCCGGGATATGACGGAACGGGACCGTGCGGAGAGGGACCCATGACTGGTAGGGGGGACGGATACTGCATGCTGGAGATACCCGTGGACCCGCATCTGCCCAGAACCGGGTTCGCCGGTCTGCGTGGCCAACCGGTGGAGCTTCCATCCATGTGGGGAGCCCCCGATGTCTTGGCGCTATGCAGGGCGCAGATAGAGCTTATCCGGGATGCGTTGCCCGGGATGAACCGCCGGCTCATCGCATTGGAGGCTGTGGTCCGCTTGCTGAGCGCTGCCCGCCATGGAGCGACGGACGACGATGCCGGTGCTGCCCGAGCTCCGTCCGGATCGGATGGAGGTGTGTCGTGATTCTGGCGGTCGCCTCGGGAAAGGGTGGGACCGGCAAGACGACCGTGGCGGTGAATCTGGCTCGGACTCTCGGTTCGCCGGTGCAGCTTCTTGACTGCGACGTTGAGGAACCGAACGACCATCTCTTCCTACGGGGGACGTTGGACCTTGAGGAGATCGTGAATATCCCTATTCCAGAGGTCGATGAGTCTCGGTGTGACGGCTGCGGAGAATGCGGTCGCATATGCGAGTTTCATGCCATCGTCTCTTTCGGCACTGTGCCTCTTGTGTTCCCGGAGCTATGTCATGGCTGTGGGGGATGTACCAAGGTATGCCCTCATGATGCGATTCATGAAGCAGACAGCAGAATGGGCGTGGTTGAGCTGCTTCAGGATGGAGATATCACTCTCGTCCAAGGGCGGCTCGACGTGGGGGTGGCCATGGCCCCGCCTCTGATACGCGCGGTGAAGGCCCATTTGCGCGCCGGAATGCCGGCCATCCTGGATGCTCCTCCAGGTACATCGTGTCCTGTGGTGACCACGGTCCGGCAGACCGATTTCGTTCTCATGGTCACCGAGCCGACACCGTTTGGATTGCACGATCTGACGCTGGCCGTTGGTATGGTGCGGGAGCTGGGAGTGCCGTTCGGAGTCGTGGTCAACCGCTACGGTGTGGGTGATGATCGGGTGCATGTCTACTGCCGCGAAGAAGGAATTCCCATATTGGCCGAAATCCCGGATGACCGCCGGATCGCTGAGGCCTACTCGAGAGGGGACCTCATGGTCGATGTTCTGCCGGAGTATCGGGGGGTATTCGAGAGTCTTCTCTCGAAGATCAATGACTGCGTCGCCACCGCCGACCTGTCGTCCTCGTGAGCGTGGTGGAACGAAGACAAGGAAATGAACACATGAAAGAACTCGTTGTCATCAGTGGCAAAGGTGGTACCGGTAAGACCAGTATCACGGCATCGTTCGCCGTGCTGGCCGAGCGGCCGGTTGTGGCGGATTGCGATGTCGATGCGGCTGATCTACATCTGCTTCTCGATCCGCGAGTCAAGGAACGTCACGACTTCTGGAGCGGTCATGAGGCCGTCATCCGCCAGGAGGACTGCACGGCCTGTGGCCAATGCTACGAGGACTGCCGTTACGACGCGATCCGGTTGGTAGACGATGTTGCGGGCGGCAAGGCCTACGTTATAGATCCTCCCTCATGCGAAGGGTGTGGGGTTTGTGTGCATTTCTGCCCTGTACAGGCCATCGACTTCCCGGAGCGTCTCTGTGGGGAGTGGATGATCTCGGAGACGCGGTGCGGTCCCATGGTACACGCGCGTCTGGGGATAGCCGCCGAGAATTCGGGCAAGTTGGTATCCACGGTGCGCAAGGAGGCACGTCGCCTGGCCGAAGAGGGTGATCATCCCCTGATCCTCGTTGACGGCCCGCCGGGGATCGGCTGCCCGGTCATTGCCTCGCTCACCGGCTCCTCCGCCGTGCTTGTGGTCACAGAACCGACGGTCTCGGGTGAGCACGATTTGGAGCGGGTGCTCTCTCTGACCAAGCACTTCGACATTCCCGCTTCGGTCTCAGTGAACAAGTGGGATCTCAATCCCGAGATGACTGAGCGCATCGAGGAGAAAGCCCTCAACTTCGGGGCCCGGGTTGTGGGCCGAGTCAGATACGATCGGTCGGTCACCCTGGCTCAGATCCAACAGAAGACTGTGGTCGAGACCGACGCCGGCAGCGGGGACGACATCCGCCGGATCTGGAGCGCGCTGCAGGAGTAGGACTAGGGGGAAGTAGGACCAGGGGGAAGCAGAAGATACACTCCTTCAAGACATCGGCGAAAGGGGAAGCTCGTCATGCTCAAGCTGAGGAACCAGTTTGTGTTCGCGCCGATCAAGACAGGTTATTCCGATGGAACCGGGGTGGTCACCGAACGGCATCTCGCTTTCTACAGAGAACGCTCGCGCCACGTGGGGGGTGTGATACCGGAGCCGTTCTACCTGGATCGCGGGTTACGCGAGTTGCCGACCCAGATGGGGATCGATGCCGACGATAAGCTGCCGGGCCTCAAAGAGTTGGTCGACGTCCTGCATGAAAACGGCGCTGCCGCGATTGCTCATCTCAATCATCCGGGCCGCATGGCCAATCCCAAGATTCCGGGGAATGTGTTCTGGTCGTCAACCGAACAGCCCTGCCAGCCGGGTAGTCCGGCACCGAAGGCCATGGACGAAGCGGACATGGACTGTGTCCTTGAACTGTTCGTCGAAGGGGCTCGGCGGGCGCAGACCGCGGGATTCGACGCCATAGAACTTCAGTTGGGCCACGGCTATCTGCCGGCCCAGTTCCTCTCTCCGTTGGTGAACACGAGACAGGACCAATGGGGGGGAGATCTGACCGGGAGGTCTCGCTTCCCCCTGAAGATCGTCGATGCGGTACGCGATGCAGTGGACCTTCCGTTGATAGTACGGGTGAGCGGCGCAGAGATGGTTCCGGGTGGCATCGAACTCGAGGAGACTATTGCCTTAGCCCGCAAACTGGCCGCGCGTGACGTGGAGGCGGTGCATGTGTCGGCCGGCACGGTGTGCAGTACACCTCCTTGGTTCTTCCAGCACATGTTCGTTCCCGTGGGGAAGACGTGGGACATGGCGGAAGCGGTCGGCCGTGAGGCGGGAGTCAAAGTCATCGCCGTCGGCCGGATATCCTCGGTTGAGGATGCCCAGGAGCTTACAGCACGTTTTCCCGAGGGATATCTGGGGATAGGGAGAGCGCTCGTCGCCGACCCCGATTTCGTCGGCAAGGTCCTTGGTCTTGTCGAAGGTCCGGTCCGTCCCTGCCTGGCGTGCGCCGAGGGCTGTCTGGGAGGCGTTAGAGCGGGGCGGGGTCTTCAGTGTCTGGTGAACCCGCTTGTAGGACGGGAAGAGCTTCAGGTCACCCCGGCGGATTCGGCCAAGCGCTATGCGGTCATCGGAGGAGGGCTGGCCGGCATGGAAGCAGCGATCATCCTGCGCAGGCGCGGGCATTCCGTCGATCTCTACGAAGGCGAGCAACTGGGTGGCCAATTCAATCTGGCGCCTTTGACACCCAACAAGCACAGTATGGCGCGTCTTGTGCCCTACCTGCGCGAGGAACTCGAACGGCATGGTGTGCGGGTGATATCCAAGCACGCTGGTGCGCAGGATGTGCTTGCTTATGACGGAGTGGTTCTGGCTACGGGTTCACGTCCACAAGAGATGAAGATCCCCGGGCTGGAGGCGTATCGCTGGGCCGACCTGCTTGCGGATGAGGAGTTGCCCATCGGGAAACACGTGCTGATCGTGGGTGGGGGGCTGATCGGCGTGGATGTGGCCACGGCCTTGATACCGCGGGACAACAGGGTGACGATTGTGAAGCGGACCGAGGATTTCGGCGAGGACATGGAGATGATCGCCAAACAGCTTTCGCTCAAGATGATGCAGGAGAAAGGGGTGCGCTTCAGCGACCATACGTACATCGTGCGCATGGAAGACCGTACAATGCACGCGGTCCGTGATGGTCAGCCGGTCACCTTCGACGATGTGGATCTGGTTGTGATAACCACCGGCATGAACAGTGAAGATGGGCTGGTCGCAGATCTAGAAGGCGCGATCCCCGTGGCGATGGTTGGCGATGCCAAACGTGTCGGCAACGCACAAGATGCGATCACCGATGCCTTCTTGACCGCGCGCGAACTGTAGGGAGGGTCCGACCGACCGCCGCCCCCTAAGGGGCCACCTATCCGTAAAGGGCTATCTTGATGTCATCGATGGCGGCCTGCTCAGAGTCGCTGATCTTGCGGCCGCCCAGGCCCAGGAAGCCACCTTCCTTCTCTGCCTCCGCCATCTTGATGGCAGCATCCACGATCAACTTTTTGTAGTCGGCCTGCTCATGGGCGGGCAAAGGGGCCAACGCATGTCGGGCCATGCTGAGCCTGTCCAGGACTTTGGCCTTGACTCGCGCCGGATCGGTGAGGTCCACATCACCGAGGTCCCAGGGCAGATTGTCGCCAAGCGTTTCGGAGAGGAGATCCTGGATCGAATTCACCGCCGCGTCGACCAACGTGCTGTCACCCGGGATGCCTGCCGGGTCGAATAGGTCGGTCAACAGCGCCCGCTCCCGGGGGGCTCCTGCCGGGTTGCTGAAGAACATCGGGCATCTTGCGGCGGCGACGTGACCTACCGCAAGCAGGGGCGCTGAGGATACTGCGGCCCAGTCCCTTCTCCCGATACTACTCTTGAGTTCTCTCTGCGCGTCGGCTTCAGCGAAGGCGCACGCCACGAGCCGGGCGCCGTCGTTATCAGACTTGGCTAAGGTAGCCGCTTCCTGTTGCAGCTTCTTCGCCAGGGCTGTTGCATCCGTTTTGCGGTGGTTCATGGTCTTGGAGATCTGGGCGAGTGCCGCCGGAGTCGCCATGTTAAGCAGGGCATCCAACCCAGGTATGGCTGAGGATCTAAGGAGACTGGTGATGACGGCCCGGTTCTGGTTTCCCAGCAGGCGCCCAAGCAATCTGTTGCCCAGGTTGCCCAGCCTGAGCCTGTCGACCATGCCCGCCGGGTCGTCGCCCGCATAGGCGGGAAGCTTGGTGAGCAGGTTGGCGACCGTGGCGCTGCCTCTGGGGGCTTGCGCCTTGCGCGCGAGGGCCATCACGAGCAGAGGGCCTGCGAGCTTGAGGCCCTTCTGGATCTGGCCGGTGTTCAGGCCGAGCGAGCCGGCCAACTGCCGGACCAACCCTGGTGTGAACGCTGACGCGACAGATTCGAGGGCTGAGGGCATAGCAGACACTCCTCTACTGGGACGATGGCCGATCATATCCATGCGGACATTCCAGTCCAGAGTACCAAGATGCGAAGATGGATGGAATGAGAAGGGCGTGGGTTGCCCGATGGAGCCGCGATCTTGACCACGGTCGTTTGGCCCGCAGGCAATCTAGCCTACGTCGAGTAGGTACCGTCCGAGATGGTCGATCATCAACTGCCAGGATTCCTCAGCTCCAGGGCCACCCATCAGATTGAAACCGTGGCGCGCCTCCTCGAAGCGCCTGAACGTCATGGTCCCGCGACGGCGGAGGGGTGTCAAATCGTAGGCTGAGGGGCCTAGGCCCCCGGGGCTTAGGCTGATAGGGGAGTTGGGCTAAGAGGGGACAAAGGCTGAGGGGAGGGCGTCCTCCGGCCGAACGTGAGAAGATGCAAGGTGATGAATCAAACGGGCTCCAATCGATCTCAGTACCTCCCATTTGTGGCGCTGGTCTTCCTGGCGCTCTTGTGGGGATACAACTGGGTGGTCATGAAGGTGGGGGTCCGGTATTGCGATCCCTTCGTGTTCGCTGCTCTTCGCAACGTCTTTGGCGCGCTCGCCCTGTTTGCAGTCGCTCTGGTCCGCGGCTGTTCGCTTCGGCTGAAGGCGTTCTGGTGGACGACTCTTTTCAGCATCTTCCAGACCAGTCTGGCCGCGCTTCCGGTGTGGGCGCTCTACATTGGGAGCGCGGGAAGGACCGCGGTCCTCACGTACACGATGCCGTTCTGGATCCTCGTGATCGCTTGGCCGGTGCTTGGTGAGCGGATACGAGGCGTCCAGTGGGTCGCTGTGGTCCTTGCCTTTGCCGGCCTCATCCTCATCATCGACCCTCTTGGTCTACAGGGTTGGGCGGCGAGTCTTCTGGCCGTTGGAGGAGGTCTCGCCTGGGCCATAGCGTCGGTACTCTTCAAGATCATCCGGAAGCGTCACGAACTGGAGCTTCTACCCTTCACCGCATGGCAGACGCTCATCGGATCGATCCCACTGATCGTGGTCGCGGTCGCCGTTGCTCCGCCGATGCCGACTTGGAACGCCAGTCTCATCGCGGCGCTTCTTTACAACGTCATCTGCTCGGCCGTCTACGTCATCTGGTTGTACGTTCTGCACAACCTGACCGCGGGCACTGCGGGCATCAGCATACTGGCGGTTCCCGTTTTGGGTGTGGTGTCGGCTTGGATACAGCTGGGGGAGAGGCCGCTGGCTTTGGAGGGGGTTGGGATGGGTCTGGTGCTGGGGGCTCTGGCCATCCTGACGGCGCGGGGATTGTGGGCGAGTCGCCAGGCCCGGTTGTCTGCGCCGGCGCACGAGCTGGTGCAGGCCCCAGTTGTTGGGGATCTGACTCAGAAGGAGTGACTACCCCGCGTCACGGCGCGTCCTGCAACTCCGCAGCGAGTGCTCTGCGCAACCTGATGATCCGGGCCAATCTCTCCCCGGCCCGTGCCGCGGTTGCTCGGGCCTCGGGATCCTGTGTCGCTTCCCCGGCAGCCCATAGCCCAAGGGCCTTGACCGTCGCTACCACCCGGTATCCAAGGTCGGCAAGCGGTCTCGACATGGCTTCGGCTGCGAATCCCAGATATTGCTCATCGTTCTGCTCGGCTACGGTCACCACGGCGGCGTAGCCGCCTCCGAGGGCTTCCCGGACGCCCACCCAGCAGGAGCGGTCTTCCTCGTCGAAAGCTTCCAGGCAGTAACAGCGCTCAAGGAAGGCTTTCATCCGCGAGCTCACATTGTAGAAGTAAACGGGAGATCCGAGCACCAATCCATCCGCCCGCAGCAGGAGGGGGTACAGGTCTTGCATGTCGTCCTGGATAACGCATCTGTGGTCGTCTCGACAAGCCTCGCACCCTCTGCAGCCCTCGATGCAGTGATCACGTAGTGTCACGAGTTGGGTTTGGGCACCCGATGCCTCAGCGGCCTTCAGGACCTCCGCAACCAGGGCGTGAGTGTTCCCGCCCCTTCTTCCGCTACCGACGATACCGAGGATCATCATGCGGCCGTCTGCATCCATCACAGCCCCCCTTGGCAGAAAGGGAAGCACCCCTCCGGTCCGTGCCCTGGTGGGGACGGACCGGAGGGGTGCTCTTCACGCGTCGTTGACTGCTTTGCGGCGAATGGACCCAGCTACTTGCCCAGCCAGCCGTTCACCATGTCTTGATTACCAGGCTCGCTCAGCCACGCCTCGACGGCTTCTTCCTCGCGGCCTGCCCCGTATTCATCGATGACGAACAGGGACAGCGACGCCAGGGCATCGTCGTCCATTTTGAAGTTGGACAGCCAAGTCGCGACTTCCGGATAGTCTTCGGAGAAACCCAGACGGGCCAGGAGATGGATCTTGTCACCCTCGCCGAAGAGACCCTGAGGATCTTCCAGGTCCTTCAACTCCAGAGCTCCGTAGATCCAGTGCGGTCTCCAGAGAGTCACCACTATGGGCTGCTCTTGGTCGTAGGCCCTCTTCAACTCGGCGAGCATGGCGGGGGTACTTCCTTCCAGCAGTTCGTACCCGTCGAGCTCGTAACCCGGCATGACCGCCTCACGAGTGAGCCGGGTCAGGCCGGCACCCGGTTCGATGCCGACTATCTGGCCGCCGAAGAGATCGGCCTTGCCCTTCAAATCGGCGATGCTGTTCACGTCGTCCATATAGGCCGGCACCGTGAGTTCCAGAGTACCCTTGTCGTACCAGACGTTGATGTCCTCGATTTGGTCACCAAACTCGTTCCAGTAATCCTCGTGCGTCACCGGGAGCCAGGCATCCGTGAAGAAATCCAGGTCTCCGGCTGCCAATCCCGCATACACGGGAGCAGCATCAAGCTGGGTGAGGGTCACCTTGTATCCTTCGTCCTCGAGTATCCTCTTCCACATGTAGGTCGTGGCGATGCACTCGTCCCACGCGATCCAGCCTATGTTGACCTCGCCGAGGTCGCCGGACGGCGGCGCAGTCGTGTCGGTCGCCGCCGGAGCAGTCGTCTCGGGCGACGATGAGGTCGTTGTCTCCTCAGTGTCGTCTCCGCACGCGGCCAGTCCGAATGAGAACATGGCCAGCAGTAACGCCATGAGCAGGCCGATCAGGGCCGTGCGCGAGATTCTTGTCTTCTTTTCTCTTTGGGAATTCATATACACTCCTTCGTTCTTCTGGTCACCCCTGACTCTGATAGAACCGATAGACACTCCCCTTCCGTATCACGCCGTTCCGGCCCTTTCGCTGGTTCTCTTGCCGCTCAGGACCGCGGTCAAACGATCCAGGTAGATGGCCAATATCACCACCGCCAGGCCACCCTCAAAACCCAGACCCACATCAAGCCTCATGACGCCGCGGTACACCACGGCCCCGAGGCCTCCTGCCCCTACGATGCCCGCCATGACCACCATGGAAAGCGCCAGCATGATCACCTGGTTGATGCCTGCCATGATGGTCGGCATGGCCAATGGGATCTGAATGCTCCTCAACACCTTGAAGCTCTTCGCTCCGAACGCCTCGGCGGCCTCCACCACTTCTTTGTCGACCTGACGTATGCCGAGTTCGGTCAATCTGACCGCAGGGGGCATTGCGAAGATCACCGTAGCGAACACACCCGGGACTTTTCCGATCCCGAAGAAGATGATGGCCGGTATCAGGTAGACAAAAGCAGGCATGGTCTGCATGAAGTCGAGGATCGGCCTGAGGGTGGCACTCGCGATCTCGTTCCTGGCGGCTAAGATCCCCAGCGGTAGCCCGATGATGGCGGCAATGATGGCAGAGACGAGAACCAGCGACAGCGTCGACATGGCGTCGGCCCACAGCAGCATGCTATGGATGAGTACGAAACCGACAAACGAGGCCGCTCCGAACATGAAACTCCTGGCCCGCCACCCTATGAGGCCCAAGATGCCCGCCATCACAAAGGGAGACGGCCAAAGGAGCGCTGTTTCGAGACCACCGGTCATGGCCTTCACCACCGTGCTCAGGAAGCCGAACAGGCCGCTGAGAGAGGTGGTCAGCCAGCCGACTACCGAGTCGACCCAATCACCCAAGGGTACGCGGAACTCAGCGAATAGCCATACGAAGAGCGCGGCCAGCGCCAGCACTACGGCGATCCGCACGAGCATCTTCCGCCGTCTACCGCTGGCCTGCTCCTCCTGGAACTTCTTCACCGCGCGTTTATGACTGCGCTTATCAGTTGCGATGGCCGGTCCCTCCTATCCCAGGTCGGCGGGGGCTTCTTCAGTGTCGACCGCCTCGGCCGGCTCCCCTTCGTTGTCGGTATCGGCATCCGCACCGTTGCTCACGGTCCCCGGCTCTCCGAGAGCCATGAGTAGCGTCACTCTCGGTATGACTCCCAGCAGCTTTCCATCCTTGACCACCGGCAGCGGGAGCTGCGACTCGGCAGAAGTGACGAACAGTTCGGAGATCGGGGTGTCCGGATCAACCGTCGCCACATCGGTGTGGAGGATCCCATCCAGTCGGTGTTCGCCCCGCCTAACAGCGGCGATGAGCTCGTCGTCCAGAGTGGTTCCCATGAGCCGGCGGTTGGGACCCACCACAAAGAGGGCGGATACCTGTCGCTCCCGCATGGCCTTAAGCGCGGCCGTCGGCCCTTCCCGGGCCAGTATGACCGCGGTGGGCTCCTGCATTATCGAGCCGGCGGTGAGCACTCGAGAACGATCCACCTGTTTGACGAACGTAGCCACGTACTCTGTAGCCGGGTTCGTGAGGATCTCCTCGGCAGTGCCTATCTGGTCTATGACCCCACCCTTCAATATGGCGATGCGGTCACCCAGGAACATAGCTTCGTTCAGATCGTGGGTGATGAAGACGATGGTCTTCTTCAGTTCGCTCTGGAGATTGACGAGTTGTTGCTGCATCTCACTGCGTATGAGAGGGTCGAGCGCACTGAAGGCCTCATCCATCAACAATATGTCAGAATTCGTGGCCAAGGCCCGGGCCAGCCCCACCCGCTGTTGCATACCGCCCGACAGCTGATGGGGCATCTTGTCTTCCCAGCCTGCCAGTCCCACCATTTCCAGTGCCTCAAGTGACCTGGTCTTGATCGTGGCCTTGTCTTCTCCCTTGACCTCCAGGCCCCAGCCTGTGTTATCGAGAACCGTGTAGTGGGGGAAGAGGCCGAAGTGCTGAAACACCATGCTGAGCTTCTCGAGCCTTGCCCTTCTCAACTCCTTATGGTCCAGCTTGACGATGTCTGTGCCGTCGATCATGATCGTGCCGGCCGTCGGTTCGTAGAGGCGGTTTATGCAGCGGATCAGGGTGGATTTCCCCGAACCAGACAGACCCATCACCACGAAAATCTCGCCCTGCTGCACGTCGAAGGAGGCGTCGATCACCGCCGGGACCACATCCAGCCGGTCCCGCACCTCTTTGACAGGAGCACCGTCTCTCAGCAGCTCGTAGGCACGTACGCTGTTCCTGCCGAAGATCTTGTAGAGTCTTCTGATCTCGATCTTTGTCATAACCAATTCCTGATCCTCTTCGGGGCCGTGCGCATAAACCTCGATCACGCCGCAACCGCTCTTGGAACCATGCCCCTCGCAGCCCGTAGCCGGTGCACGTGCGCAACGACATCTGTTGCCGGAACAACACTGCGGGCTAACACAGACGGCTGCGGCCAACACACTGGGCATGTCTGTTTTTGGAAACGGGCCCATGTGGGACCCGTTGAATGAAGCTGGCCACGCACAAAAAGGTGCGAGCGCTTCGTGAGCTGAGGCCTGGTAGTTATCCTTTCGCTCGGTTGCGCTTTGGCTCAGACGAATGGGCCAGTAGCTCTCTCCCTTGTGGCTTTCGTGAGGGGAATTATACACGAGACGGCTCAAAAACCACCAGGTTGTCCTCGGAGCGCTCGGTTTGGCGCCGCCAAAATTAAGACTTCATATAGGGGAAAATTTGTTTTTTGAAAGGGATATTTCTCATCCAGTGGACGGCGGCGTGCCTCTCTATCAGATGAGCCCAGACAATCGGATGACGGAGCGCTGAGGTGGCAGTCACAGCTCCATCGGGCGCCGATCCGTCGACCGAGCTCGTGCGGCGTATTAGCATCTGCCCGCGTGGGTAGAACCCTTGCAGTTCATGTCGGCGGTTGCAGTTCATGTCGGCGGTTGTTGAGTGCCGTCACACATGCAACGGCAGGCCTCGACGGTCTAGTGGGGAGGGCGGATGTCCAGACACAGACGCGGCAGAGTGATCACGGTCGTGACCCTGATCTTGGGAGTCCTATGCTGTACGGTTGTCTTGTACGGTTGCAGTGGGAGCGGGGAGCCGGTGGACGCCACCGCGGGAGAAACGGCGTCTCAGACGGTTTTCGGCTCAGAGCACACCGGCGCCTCTCAGATCACGGACATATCACAGGCCGCGCATGCAACGGCATCCACTCGGCCGCAGCAGACGGTTGCGACGAGTACGGAGCGGTTCACCCGCGAGAACTGGGCAGAGCTCCTCGCCGACTCCGAGGCTCATATAGGGGCTCGAGCGGAGATCGTGGGCAGACTGCTGGAATCTCCGCGAAGACGTGACGACGGGGTGTCCTTTCAAATGTATGCCGACCCCAAGAACTACGATTGGAACACGAGCGTCAGCTTCCCCGACCCGTTCGTCGAGGTGGAGATAGATGATTTTGTCCGGGTCGTGGGTACCGTAGAGGGGGCCATGGAAGGCGAGAACGAGTTCGGCGAGAGCATCACGGTGACCCTGATCTCCGCCGACGTGGTGGAGGTCGTCGATGTCATGGCCGCTGCCTCTCCGGCCGTGCGCACGGCGCAGGTGGGGCAGAGTCTGGAGCAGCACGGCATCGCCGTGACCGTCGATAGGGTCGAATTCGCGCTGGATGAGACTCGAGTGTTCGTCGAGGCTGCCAATGGGTCGGGGTCGACGGCCGGCTTCTACGACCTTGTCAACGCGGAGGCCACCCAGGACGGGACCGTATACCCGGCGCAGTTCCACTGGGACTACTACCCCGCCGTGAGCTGGGAGTTGCCCCCCGGCGAGACGACCGCGGGAATCGTGGTCTTTCCCCCTATGGACGCCACGCTGTCTGTGGAGATCCTGTTGCAGGCCCGGTCCGAAGACTACGACCTGTTGTTAGAGCCGTTCGTGTTCGAGGTGGCGGGAGATTAGACGCTGAGCGACCCGGTTAGGCATCTCGGCCTGGCGAACGACGAGGCGCTGCTTGCCCATCTGGGCGGCGGGGGTTAAGGTTTCGCGTCATATGGGCACCATGGAGCGTGCGTGGTGGTTGCTGTAAGGATTGTCCCAGATCGTCGGCGAGCGGAGTGAAAGGGAGGCACGGTGAAGACGATTGTGGTGGGAGTAGATGGATCGGAGGCCGCGGGAGTGGCCCTCGAGTTCGCGGTCGAGGAAGCTGTCGTACGGGGAGCGACTCTCAGGGTGATATCTGTCTGGGACGTGCCTGCATCCCTATACCAGGGGACAGTGGCCATCACTCCGGTGCTGGAGACTTTCGAGGAGGAGGCCGGGGCCATAGTTGCGGAGGCGGTGGAGCGGGTCAAAGAGCTGGCTCCAGATCTTCCCTGCGAGGGTGTTGTGCTCAATGGGTCGCCTCAGATCAGGCTGGTGGAAGAGGCGCAGGGTGCACTGCTGGTCGTGGTTGGTAGGCGCGGCCAAGGCGCTCTGGCCTCGTTGCTCATGGGTTCGGTCAGCCGGCACGTGGTGGATCACGCCCCCTGCCCCGTTATCGTGGTGCCACCTCTGGTGCGCTAGTCGCGTCTGCTCTTGTATCTGTGCGCTCGTGATAGGCGCGGGTGATCTCGGCGCCGAACAGTATGATCTGCACTGAGTAGTAGATCCAGATCATGACTACGGCGAGAGAGCCCGCAGCCCCGAAGACCGAGCCGACGCCGGCCCGACCGAGGTAGAGACCTATCAAGTAGTTGCCCAGGCTGAACAGGACGGCCGTCACCATCGAACCTACGAGCGTCTCGCGCCACCGGGGGCGCACGTTGGGGAGTACCCGAAAGAGCACCGCGACGAAGAAGGTCACCACAGCGAGGGAGAAGAGCACGCTGGTCACGCGGATGACGAGACCCGGCATGGGAAGCACCTGAGAGGAGTGGTGGAGCCAGGCCGAAGTGGCTGCACTGGCTATCATGGTCGTCAAGAACATGAACCCGACGACCAGGACCATCCCGAGGTCGAAGAGCTTGGTCAGAACGAATCCTTTGACGCTCCCGGCCGCGCGCGCCTGCACGCCCCAGATGTCGTTGAGCGCGCCTCTCATGCCCCCCACGACGCGCGAGGCGCCGAACAGGAGCAGCGCCACCGCGATGACCGTCGCCAGTATTCCGCCCGCACCGATATAGGCACGAGCGAGCAGTGACTGGATGAACCCGGCAGTCTCCTTGCCCAGAACGCCCTCGAGGCGCTCGACGATGAGGCCCTCCGCGGCTTCTTGTCCAAACCACAGACCGGCTGCACTCACCAGTATGACCAGGATAGGAGCCAGGCTGAATATGCCGTGATAGGCGACGGCGGCGGCCATACGTGGGGCTTTATGTGTCTGCCAGCCGGCGCCGGCGTCCTTGAGGACGCCGAGCACCGGCTGGAGACTCGTGCCGGCGTGGGCGAGCGCCTGCAGCCCTCTATTCAGGGTGCGCCGCGTGGAAGCTCCTAAACGACCTGCAGTGTGAGGCGCTTGCTGTCGCCCTCTTTCAGGTCGAGCACAACGCCTTCGAGGGCATCATCCACTTCGGGCTCCACCATGAACACCACCCGTTCTTCTTCGCGGATGACTCGGTCGTCGCTCGACGGGCGGTCAAGACGCAGCTTGTACACACCCTCTGTTGCTGCGAGACGGTAGCCGGCTTCGGGGGGGACGGAAGCGTCTTCCAAAGCCTCCAACAGTGCTGTACTTGCGGCTTCGCTGACCTGGATCATGAGGCCTCCTCTCCACAATCGACTCTAGCGACGGCCCCGGTTGTGAAGGCCGAGAGTGCGCATTGTGCGCCAAGGACGGTCCGCGAACATCGCTCCTGGGGATATTCCGGGTCACTCACCTGGGCTACCCCAGGGACTACGAAGCAGGCGGGGGAGTGCTACCCGGTTCACGGCTCACGAGGCCTTCGGCTGCTGCGTAGGCGGCTGCCTGTTGCCGATTGCGGAAATCCATCTTGGCCAGCACTCTGCGGACATGGATTTTCACGGTGTGGGGAGAGATGTAGAGCTCCTCTGCGATCTCCTGGTTGGTGGCGCCTCGGCCCAATGCTCGCAAGATCTCCAACTCACGCGGGGTCAGCGTGTCCAACGCCTGACCGACCTCGGCCGGGGGGTTGCTCACCGCCGGTACCATCTCATGGGAGACGAGCATATCCCCTTGAGCCAGAAGGCGGAGTGCGGCCAGGAAGTCCTGATAATCTAGGTTGGCGGACAGGCAGCCTGCGGCGCCCGCTTCCAGCGCGGGCGCCAGATCGGTCCCGGCGTCGGGGCGGGCCATGATGACGATGGCCACGCTTCTCAAGGACCCGGCCAATTCCCGCACCAGTGAGGGATCGACTCCCGGTACCTCCCATTCAAGCAGGATTACGTCGGGAGGGGGATCATCGAGATGATGAACGACGTCGATGGCATCCCCACGCTGCCAAACGACTTCGAAGTCGCCGGCCTCAAGGATGCGGCAGAGGCCTTCCCGGAGAAGGGCGTTGTGATGGATCACGGCGACCCTGATCTTGTCCACACAGTCCTCCTTGAGCTCCCGATGCATCGGATACATGGCGAACATCACCGCCTTTCGCCAACTGCCTTGCGGGTGTGTTCTCAAGGGTCGCCCCCAGTCTACCCGATTGCCGCCGTCGAGGTCGGGCGGCATAGCTCTCTCGGATTACTCAGTCTGCTCGGAGGGGTCATGTCGCTCCACGGTCGAATAGCCATACTCCTGCTTCACAAGATCGAAATAAGACCATCCAATACAGGGAGAAGAGAGCATGACAGATTGGGTTGCCTCATTCGAAAGCTTCCTGGGTGGAGATCCTTACATCCTGGTCATCAGGGCGGGTCGCATCATCTTGATTCTGATCGTGGCCTTCATCCTGGCCCGAGTGGCACGCAAAATGGTGGTGAGACTGGCCACACGTCTGGCCAACCGTCAGGAGAAGCGTCTGCACGCACAGGAGGCGGGTACACACTGGGACCCATTCGGCACGTTTCGTGGACAACTGGTGGATACGCTGTCCATAGCGGACAAGCGGGAGCGGGCGGCCCAACGGGCTAGGACCCTGGGGGCTACGATCGCCAGTGTGCTTAGCATCGTCATCTACGCTATCGCCATCATGTTGTGCCTGGCGGAGCTGGAGGTGAATCTCGGTCCCATATTGGCCGGAGCCGGAATCGCCGGGGTGGCTCTCGGTTTCGGTGCCCAGAGCTTGGTCCGCGATTTCCTGACCGGCATATTCATTGTGATCGAAGATCAGTACGGGGTGGGTGACGTGGTCGATGTGGGAGAGGCGTCCGGAACGGTCGAAGAGGTGACCCTCCGAGTCACCAGGATCCGAGGCCTGGATGGGACCGTGTGGCACGTGCCCAACGGGGAGATCAAGCGTTCAGGGAACAAGTCGCAGTACTGGGCCCGGGTCATCCTGGACGTACCGGTGGCCTACGACGCGGATATCGCGGCTGCTTCCGCGCTCATCAAACAGGTCGCCGACTGTGTCTGGCGCGGTGCCAAGAAGGACTTCGTTCTGCCGGAACCCGAGGTGTGGGGCGTAGAGGATTTCGGAGCCGATTCGATCGCTATCCGCTTGGCGGTCAAGACTCTCCCAGGGTCGCAGTGGGCGGTGGCGCGTGAGTTGAGGGCTCAATTGAAGGAAGCCTTCGACCGGGAAGGATTCGAAATACCCTTCCCGCAGCGGACGGTCTGGTTGCGGGAGGCACGGGGGCCGGATGAGCGACCGATTGGTGATCTTGCTTCAGATAGCTCTGAATAGGGTAGGTTCAGACTGGACCCAGCTGTCAACGTGAGTGAGGGAGGCATCGATGCCTAGAGCGGTGGGCAGGAAGCGCCCGGTGTGGCCCTGGTTAGTGGCCCTCGTGCTGGTCATTATCGTTATCGTCGTTGTCTTGTGGGCCGTGAACGTCATATAGTCTTGTGACTTCTACTTCTGTGTATGTAGCCGCACGGGGCCCCGTGGGGCCCCGTGGTGTCTTCAGGGGTGTCGGAAACCGGGTTCAGCTGCGGTAATCCTCCCCAAAGACCATAAGGGGCAGCGCGTAGACCCCTTCAAGGGGGAACTGGATTCCAGATTGTGAAGTGGCTTTCTCGACGACGCCGCGGACAGAGTCCGCATCTTTCGCGTCCCATTCGCAGTAGAACTTGCCTTCCTCCGGCGCATACCAACTCCGGATCCAGTAAGCGTCCGTAGTTGAGTTCGCCTTGATGGCCTTTGCGAGGGGGGTCGCGGCGTCCGGGTCCATGCTGCCCCCTACGGGATGGACGCACAGGAACTTGCCCATCAGTACCTCCTTTTTACGATGGTTCCCGCTAGAATTGATTCTCCGCGAAGTGGTACGCCTGTCAAGTCTGTTGCCGCCGGCATCACTGGGTTCCGCAAGCCGTCAAGGTTTCATGCCCGAGGGGGCCAGGCGGACTGGGGCGCAGCTCGTTCAATCGAGGCCCGCCGCGCGGTATCCTACATTGTTAGAAGTCCACACCCGCTGTGGGATGTGGGGCCGACCGGGACTCGGCATCGGGCGAGACTGCGTGGGCGGGGAGGGACGACTCGCCCGATCGGCGGAAGCAGATCAAACTAGGTCAGAAGGCGGTGGAGCATGTTCTATCCAATCCAGGTCGATGTGAGCGATACATCTCGTGTACTGCAGCAGGCCATGGTAGTGCTCAACCCGGCGGCTTCCAAACGATTGCTTGGCATGGCGGTAGCCGCTCTCCCCGAGGTCAAGAATGCCTATGCCAATGGAAGGCTGTCGGTCTCCACCAGTTCGACCAGCGCTTATGTCCTTGAGGAGCTCACCGGGGACAAGGTCGACACGTACCGGTACTGTGTGGGCATGGTCGCGGACGGGATGCTCAGTTCGAGCGTCGTCGAAGACCGGATACCCCCGGCCTTCTTCGTCAAGGGCGAGAGGGTCCAGATGGACGCCTTGCCTTTCTTCGATACCTTTGAGAAGGGCGATGTGGTCATCAAGGGCGGGAACGCGGTCGATCCGCAAGGCAACGCCGGCGTTCTTGCCGCGAACAACCAGGGGGGCACCATTGGGGGCATTCTGAGCTTCCTGTCTGTACGCGGGATACCGCTGATCATGCCGGTGGGCCTGGAGAAGTCTGTCGCCTCGGTCCCGGAAGCATCCAACGGTTGGGGACAGCTCACGCTCACGAAGAGCATGGGGCTCACTGTATGGCTGTACCCGGTGACCTCCGCGCTGGTGGTGACCGAGATCCAGGCTCTGGGGATCCTGGCGGGTGTCAGGGCGAGGCACGTCGCCAGCGGAGGGATCGCCGGTAGCGAAGGGGCCGTGGTCCTGCTGCTCGAGGGCTACGAAGACGGTCTCAACACCGCTTGGGATATCGTTCAGAAGATCAAGGACGAAGCGCCGGTGGAGGTACCGCGGCACAAGTTCAGCTAAACAGGTTCAGGGAGAGCAGAGCGGCGTGTGAGCAGCGGCATCGTAGGATTGATTGAGGCTGAGGGCGGGCGGGTGACCTTCTCCCGCTTCATGGAGCTGGCGTTAACCCATCCCGTCTTCGGCTACTACAGCCGGATAGATCGTCTACTGGGTCGTGGAGGAGACTTCTCCACCGCGCCGGCGCTTTCGCCGTTCTTCAACAGGACTGTGGCTCGGTTGGTCACCGAGTTGGTCGATGCCGCTATTGCCGAGCGGGAAGCATGGAACGCAACGGACCTCTCTGCGTCTACCGCCCGTGCGTCGGCTCTCACCATGACGGCCCCAGGCGAGGCGTTACCGGGGTCGGTGTCCTCAGACGTAGCGGGCGGTAGGTTGGGCGTCATCGAGCTGGGCGGTGGGGAAGGACAGCTGGCGCAGGGGATCCTCAACTTCTGGCAGAGTGAGCGGCCCGAGTGGAGAGAGCGGGTTGCCTACCGCATCGTGGAGGTGGGCGCCCGACTGAAACAGATCCAGAAGGACGCTCTGGCCGGACGGATGTCCTCGGGGTGGCAGGTGGCCTGGGGTTCTGATCTAGAGGAAGCCTGCGCCGGAATCCGGCCTGTGCTGATACTGGGGAACGAGTTCCTGGATACTCTACCGGTGCATCAGGTGCGTGTAGCTGAGGGTACAATGTATGAAGCATACGTAGAGGCTGAGGGTCCGGACCTGGTGTGGGCCTGGGCGGGAGTGTCGGACGTAGCGGCGCGGGAGATGGAGTTTCTATTTGGTGGGCTCGACCCGGGCCGTCTGGAACCCCTCACCACCGACGGCATCCTGGAGGTGTTCCCCGCGCTCGCCGACCTCATGGGTCTTACGGCCAGACTGATGCCCTCCGGTAGTCTCGTGACCGTAGACTACGGTGATTGGTTCCCCGATCTAAGCGGTGATTTGGACCGGAGGTCCACGTCTGGTGGGCCGGGGGAGCGCAGGTTGCGCGGGCGGACCGTCCGCGGGCACTTCAAGCATCAGCCGGTCCACGACGTGCTTGCTCGGGCGGGAAGTCAGGATCTCACCGCCGACGTGGACTTCTATGCAGTCGATTTGCACGGACGTCAGGAGGGATTCGAAACCGTGGTCTTCGCCACGCTCTCAGCCTTCCTGCGGGGGGGAGGGGCGGAGGAGGAGTTGCAGGGACTGCTCGCCGGGACTGCCCCGTTCTCGGGGATTGCAGGTGACCCCTTGGAGGCGGATAGGCAGGCTGCGGTGCTCAGGAGCCTGCTGGACGAGCGGGACCTGGGCAGCGCCTTCAAGCTGATGGTGCAGGTCAGAGAGGAAGCCTGCTGATGGTCCATCACCGATGAACCATGCGGTGACCCTCCGCCCACAACCACCCACCTTCAATCGCACGTGGGTGCTCATCTGCTCCTCCCTAGGCGGCTTCCTGGTTACGTTCATGACCTCCGTCATCAACGTGGCGCTTCCCCTTATCGATGCCGACTTCCACGTATCGGCGGTCACGCTCAGTTGGATCTCGCTTTCCTACATCCTTGTGTCCGGGGCTACCCTGTTGCCGGCGGGCCGCATAGCCGACCTATACGGCCGGGTGCGCATATTCGTGCTCAGCATGCTCATCTTCACGGTCATCTCCTTTGCCTGTGCGTTCGCTCCGTCGGCCACCGTGTTGCTGGTACTGAGGGCCGTCCACGGGGTAAGTCTCGCCATGGGTTCGGCAACCTCCACGGCCTTGGTCATCCTGGCCTACCCAGTTGAATCCCGGGGCAGGGCACTGGGGTTGAGCGTTGCGGGCGTGTATCTGGGGCTCACTCTTGGCCCGGTCATAGGCGGGTTCATCGTCCACAACCTGGGCTGGCGCAGCCTCTTCTTGGTGGTGGGCGCTCTCGGCCTGGTGAGTTACGTTCTGTCGCTCTGGAAGCTGTGGGGCGTTGAGTGGCGGGAGGAGAAGACTGCGCGGTTCGACGTGCTGGGGTCGTTCGTCTACGCGGTGGGACTGACTGCGGTCCTTCTGGGTTTCTCGTTCCTGCCGGACATCAGCGGATTGATTCTGCTGGTTGGGGGGGCGATCGGTCTCGCTGTGTTCCTGTGGTGGGAGACCCGGGCGGCTGATCCATTGCTTAATGTCGGTCTGCTGAGGCGGAACCGTGTGTTCACCTTCTCGAACCTGGCGACCTTCGTCAATTACAGCTCTACGTCCGCCATGCTGTTCCTCATGAGTCTCTATCTACAGTACAACAGGGGATTGAACGCGCAGACGGCCGGCCTGGTCCTGGTGACCGGGACCGCCATCCAGGTGATCTCCGCCCCATTGGCGGGACGTTTGGCGGACAGACTCGAGGCCCGCTATGTGGCCTCTGGTGGGATGGTGGTGAGTGTTCTCGGATTGTTGGGGCTGAGCTTCCTCGGATCGGCGACGCCGTACTGGTACATCATCGCCATGTTGTGCGTGATGGGTGTGGGGATCGCCCTCTTCGCCACACCCAATACCCACGTCGTCATGGGCAGCGTGGAGGTCCGGTGGGTGGGAGTGGCCTCGGCGACACTGGCGACTATGCGCCAAGCGGGGATGAACATGAGCATGGGTGTAGCCACTCTCGTCATAGCTCTTCTAGTGGGCCGGCAGGAGATCGGGCCGGCGAATCAGCCTCAACTGCTGACGAGCATCCGGATCGTGTTCCTGGTCTGCACGGCGCTGTGTGTTCTTGGGGTTGGGGCCTCGCTCGTGGGTGGCACCAGGCGACAAGGGGACGCAACCGGAGCGGCGCCCTGATGCAGGGAGCGGCCGGCTCCGCCGATATCCCGGGGCGAAATTGGGCGTCCGGGCGACATCACACATGGCTGGGCCAGAGATTGCATTATGCGATCGACGCAATAGATTTTGCACGGTTTGCGCACATAGTACAGACGCGGGGTGCGACCATACCGGGCGTCTCCTCCGAAGGCTCAGGACCCAGCCTGATACTCAGGACCGGCCTGTTGGTCAGGACCCGTGGATTCAACCGTCTTCGGACGATGAGGCGCCTTGCTCAGCGGTGGCCGAACAGTCCGCGGGGCGCCCCGCAGGGCTTGCCGTGGGGCCGGTTCCTGGATCGGCTGCGTAAGTGGAAAGAAGCCGCTTGAAGAGACGCCGGGAGACCCCTTCAGTGATGAACTGATCGACCCCCATGAGTCGAGCGACATCCTCGCTCCACGCGTGAGCGAGCACACTCCAGGCGACGTCTCCCGACTCCACGTCGTCCCTTATGCTGCCCCGACGCTTGCCCTCGTCCACGAGGGACACGAGGTGCAGAAAGTCCTCGTTCTGCCTGGCTGTGATCCTCTTGGTAAGGCCGGATTCCCGGTTGGAGGCTATTAACTGGTAGAACGGTCGGACAAAGGAGTTGTATTTGGAGAGAGACCATGATGAATGGGCGTCGGCTATCTCGATAAGCTGATTCCGTACGTCCGTGGGAACGGGTGCGGTGATCCAAGCCGATGAGTGCTCACCCCAAGTCTTCAGCGCAGCCTCGAGCACAGCTTCACGGTTGGGGAAGTGCTGATAGAGAGCCCCTCGGGCAATCCCCACGGCGGCGGCGATGCGCGAGACGGTGACTCCCTGGAGGCCGTACTGGCCCAGCAACTTGACCGTAGCGTCGACGATCTCGCGCTGCCGTTCGGCCTTGGTCTTTCTCACGAATCTCCTGGTGGGCTTCGACGAGGCTTTTGCCGGCATAGAGCGGGTCTCCTGACGCAGCGTTCCTGGGGTGATTGACAAAGCCCCAAAGGCGGTGATACGTTGTTGAACGTTCGTTCAGGATAACGCATAGCGAAGTGAAGGGCAACTGCCGGCTCCTCACGAGCGCAACAGAAAGGGGCATGCAAATGGCCGATATCCCCAAGACCTGCAAGGCGGCCGTTCTCGTCGAATACGGTAAGCCGCTCGAGATCCAGGAAGTGTCCATCCCTGAAGTGGAACCCCGGGGCATCCTGGTCAAGGTGCTGCTGGCCGGTATCTGCGGGACCGACGTCCACCAGCAGAGGGGCGAACTCACCATCAAGAGCCCGCTGCCCAACATCCAGGGTCACGAGACCATCGGCCGCATCGTCGAGCTGGGCGAAGGCCGGACGATCGATGCCGCCGGTGAACCTCTACAGGTGGGTGACCGCATCATGTGGGCCCACGCCGATTGCGGTGAGTGCTACTGGTGTCAGATCGAGCGCGATCCCGTACTTTGCGCCAAGCGATCCGGGTATGGCTGGGCTCCCCCCAGCGCTCTTAGGGGCGGTTTCGCAGAATACGAGATGGTCAACCCCAAGACCAACGTGGTCAAGGTGCCCGACGAGTTGACCGAGGAGGAAGCGGTGGGCGTAGGATGCGCCTTCCGATCGGTGGTGGGTGGATTCGACCGTTTCGGCAAGGTGGGCCTCATGGAGGACTTCCTTATCCAGGGGTGTGGTCCCATCGGCCTCTATTCCACCGTGGTCGCCCGGGAGAGCGGCGCCCGGACCATCATCGTGGTGGGCGCTCCGGCCAACCGTTTGGAACTCGCTAAGAAGTGGGGCGCGGACCACATCATCAACATAGAGGAGCATCCCGACGCTGACGAACGCCGGAAGATGATCCTCGATCTCACCTACGGGAGGGGCCCCGAGAACGTAGTGGAAGCCTCAGGCGTGCCCTCAGTGGTCGCCGAAGGCTTGGAGACAATCATGAAGGGTGGGAAGTACCTCATTCTGGGCCAGACCTCGGCGGCTGCCACCCCCATCGTCGTCAGCCGCATCAACGAGAAGGGTCTGACCATCATAGGGAGCGTCTCGGCCCACATCGTCCACTTCTACAGAGCGTTGCAGTTCATCAAGACCCACCGCGACAAGTACCCGTTCGGCGAGATCGTGAGCGGCAAGTACCAGCTGGAGGACGTCAACGAGGCGCTGGCCAACATGGCGTCGGGTAAGGAGATCAAACCGGTCATCGACAGCCGGGATCGCTGATCGGCGACTAGGCTCGAGGGCCGGCTCCGGTTCCGCCGAGACGGTCGGCGGGACCCGTCGGCTCCGCGGATGACAAGGAGAAGTGCGATGACCTTCAAACCGTTCCTGAGACCTAACAAGGTGCTCGAGGCTCTGGCCCGGGGCGATACCCCTCTGGGTATGCAGATGTACACACATCACCCCGACCTGATAGAGATCGTGGGCTATGCCGGCTTCGACTACGTCATGCTCGACATGGAGCACAACCGGACCAACCCGGAGACCATGGTCACGCTCATCCGGGCGGCCGAGGTCTCGGGACTCACGCCTCTGGTCAGAGTGGGAGCCAACGACCGGTTCCTCATCCGCTCGGCGGTGGAGTCCGGCGCTCAGGGCATCGTCGTGCCGCACGTGAAAACGGCTGAGGAGGCCAGAGCGGCTCTGGAGGCCTCGCACTACCCACCGGAAGGCACCTGCGGTATCTGCCCGGCCGTGCGCGCCTCGGGTTACTCCCAGGACAACTGGGAGGAGTACATGGCGGCCTCGAACCGCCAGATCATGTTCATCCCCCTGCTCGAAGACATCGAGGCCATCGACAACGCTGAGGAGATCATCTCGGTCCTCAAACCGGGCCGAGACGGCGTGGGAGTGGGAGGGGCGGATATCGCCAACGCCCTGCTCAAGGAGCCGGGAGAGAAGGTGCAGTGGGCGCACCCCTACCTGAAAGAAGCCCAGCAGAAGGTGAAGGCCATCTGCGAAGAGAAGAACATCCCCATCATGGGCATGGCCTTCCCGACTTCGGACAAGGCCGGGGTGGAGGCGGCCAAAGCCGGCGGCACCAGGATCATCATCTTCTACCCCGACAGCCACATCTGGTTCGAAGCCTGTCGCAACATCATCAAGGATGTGAGGGGCTGAAGGGGGCCGCGCTTCGGTGGTGAGGAGCGCGCCGGTAGCGGACGCCGGGCCAGGGCTAAGGGGATGCGCCGGGCGGTATCAAACTGGATGCACCTGGGCGGCGTAGAGTCCTTGATCCCTGCGAAGCGCGACCAAGGTCTACTCTGGAGGCGAGGCGAAGATGAAACTATATGTGTTCGAGGGTGGCCGGGCGCATCTACCCGACCTGAGCCACCTTACCCCCGATCGCAACTTCGGGATATCCGTGACCATCCCTTTCTTGATGTTCTTGATTGATCACCCCAAGGGTCTGGTCGTGGTGGATACGGGCGTCGACATCGACACTGCGGAAGACCCTCTTCTCGAGGCAACTCCGGAGCACCGGATCGACCGGCAGATGCGCCGGCTGGGGTACGAGCCGAACGACGTGAAATACGTGGTCCTATCGCACCTTCACGTTGATCATATGGGCTGCGCCACCCTCTTCCCGAATGCCACCTTTGTCGTAAGGCGGTCGGAGCTACGGGCGGCCTGGTGGCCGGAACCCTACGACAGGGGATACGACTTCGACGGGATCCTGCAGATGCGGAACCTGAAGTATCTGCAGCCACCCGACAACGAGACTTTCGACGTCTTTGAGGACGGCTCGATCGTGTGTTTCGATACGCGGGGACACACCGAGGGTCACCAGTCCGTTCTGGTGAATTTGCCCAAGTCAGGGAGGGTGGTCCTCACCGGCGATGCCGTCCAAGTGGCGCAGAACTTCACCGACAAAGTGCCCCCGGGTTTGTGCTGGAACAGCCAACTGGCCGTCCAGGCGATCGACAAGCTCCAGCACCTGCAGATGGAGGGAGCGCTCATTATTTTCGGACACGAGTTGTCCCAGCTGGAGGATCTGACGCTCGCCCCAGGCTATTACGACTGAGCAATCGCCTGGGTTAGCGCGTCTAGGGCTTCTCGGCCTCCAGCTGAGCAAAAGCCTCCACCAGCTGCGCGTACGTCTGATCGAGCGACTGGGGGATGACGCGCACGTCGCTCAGCACCGGCATGAAGTTCGTATCCCCCGACCAGCGCGGCACCAGATGGAAGTGGAGATGGTCCTTGATGCCCGCTCCCGCCGCGGCCCCCAGGTTGAAGCCGAGGTTCAGGCCGTCGGGATGGAAGCCCAGCTTGAGGGCTCGAGTGCAGCGCTGCGCCAGTTCCATCATCTCGCTCAGGGTGTCGGGAGGAAGCTCCTCGAAGTTGGAGATGTGGGCGAACGGCGCCACCATGGCGTGGCCGTTGTTGTACGGGTAGGCGTTGAGTATCACGTAGGCGAGTTCGCCGCGGTGGACTATGTACGCGGCTCGGTCGTCACGCTGTAGGGGCTTGTCGCAGAAAACGCAGCCCCCGGGCTTCTCCTGGGTGACATATTGGAGCCGCCAAGGGGCCCATAGCCGTTCCATGCCGTCTCCTCTCGCGGCTGGCTTGGGGTGGCGCGATATCCGGAAAGCCCGCATTCTGGAGAGAACGAACCTCTACCGTTCGGGCGTCCGGGTCGCAGCCGCCTGTTGTTGGTCGATTGTACCGCCGATGAGGCGCCCATGGGTGTCACGCCGTGCATGGCAGGCCTGTGATGTCCCACCTGTTCGGCCGGCCGGTGTTTGTGCTATAGTGCCATTAAGCATTCGTTAGGAACATGCTATAGGCCCAGCGCCGAGCCTCTCAATCTCTTCGCTCAGTCTCCAGTCTTTCCCTCTCGTCTGTCGCAATGTAACTCCGTTTATGGAGGCTGTAGTGAACTCAGCAAAACTGTACGTAGGCAATCTCAGTTATGAGACGTCCGAGGCAAGCATTCGGACCGCCTTCGAGGCTCACGGCGAAGTGACCTCGGTCAATCTGATCACCGATCGCGACTCCGGACGCCCCAAGGGCTTCGGCTTCGTAGAGATGGGATCGCCCGAAGAGGCTCAGACGGCCAAGGGAGCCCTTGACGGGACCCAACTGGACGGTCGCGCTCTCAAGGTCGATGTGGCCAAGGAACAGGTAGCCCGCGCTCCTCGTTCCGGTGGCTACGGTGGCGGCGGCTTCGGCGGCGGCCGCGGTGGCAGCCGCTGGTAACAGGCGGGCCTCAACCGCAATGACGGAGAGGGGCGACCGGCACGAATGCGTGCCGGTCGCCCCTCTCGCATTGTGCAGCTCTTCATCGGTCGCTGATCAGCCGTGGCGTTCGATTCCGTGTTGTTGAGTCAAATAGGTCGCGCGGCCTGCGATGATTGAGTCCAAGACATCACTGGGGCGTTTGAAGACGCAGAAAATAGGAAGTCTAGTACATATCAACGGGAAAGCTGATCAGCCTCGGCACAGAAGAGCCGAAGATAGTCACGGTCGTGCTGGAAGACGGAGGATACCCGGTATTCGCTAGGGCATGAGGGAAGCAGCCAGGTTGCCGGGGCCACGGAGACAGCAAAGGGGGGAATGCCGGATGAATGTACTTCCACGGGGAGACTTTCGGGATGTGTCGCTGGTCCTTTGCGGAGCCGCCGGCCAGGGCGTCCAGACCGTCGAAGAACTACTGGTGCAGTCTCTTCACAAGGCCGGATTCCATGTGTTCGCAAGCCGGGAGTACATGTCGCGGATTCGGGGAGGCAACAACTCCACGGAGATCCGTGTGTCGAGAGACCCGGTGAACGCCTTCGTGGACAGGATCGACCTCCTTCTGCCGCTGAATCAGGGCGTCAGGGAGAATATCCGGGAACGCATCAACGAGGGAACGGTGATCCTAGGCGACAAAGAGGAACTCGGAGAGGAACTGAGTGATACATCGGGGCGTTTCATCGATGTCGACCTTCTCCAGAAGGGGCGCGACATCGGCGGGAAAGTCTATGTAGGTGTTGTCGCCGCGGGAATCGTGGCAGGCCTTTTCGGCATCGATAAGTCCGTTCTCTATGGTTTCTTTGAAGAGCGTTTCGCCGACAGAGAGGAAATCCTGCGGAAGAACAGACGAGCCGTGGATGTTGGGTATGAGACCGGCGGCAGGATGAAGGAGGAGAGCCTGCTGGAAGTCTTTCTCCCCGGGAAAGGAAGCGCCAAGGGCACCGTCGTACTGACCGGGACCGACGCGATCTCACTCGGAGCTGTCGCGGGCGGATGCGATTTCGTCACCTCCTACCCGATGTCACCCGCGACCGGAGTGCTCACCTTCATGGCGGAACACTCCCACCGTTTCGGCATAGCCGTCGAGCAGGCCGAGGACGAGATAGCCGTCATCAACTTGGCCCTTGGGGCATCTTACGGGGGGGCGAGGCCGCTGGCGACGACATCCGGGGGCGGATTGGCCCTCATGTCCGAAGGGGTTAGCCTGAGCGGCGCGACTGAACTTCCCGTGGTGATCCATGTCGGTCAAAGGCCGGGACCGGCCACGGGGATGGCGACCCGGACAGAGCAGGCCGACCTCGATCTCGTGCTCCATATGGGCCACGGGGAATTCCCGAGGGCCATCTTCGCCCCCGGGACGCTCGAAGAGGCTTTCTACCTCTGCCATCGAGCCTTCAACCTGGCGGCAAAATACCAGATACCCGTCTTCATTCTCACAGATCAGTATTTTCTCGACAGCTACTACGACATTCATCCCTTCGAGATAGGGCACCTTTCAATCGAGAAGCATCTTGTTGAATCCACGGTGGATTACCAGAGGTATGTCATAACCGAGGATGGGATATCGCCCCGAAGCGTTCCGGGCTACGGCAAGGGGATGGTAGGGACCGACAGTCACGAGCACGATGCCGATGGGCATGTGCAGGAGGATTTCCATCTGAGGAAGGCCATGGTGGAGAAACGGCTTCGCAAGATGCGGGGCCTCAGGCAAGAAGCGGTTCCGCCGACTCTGATCGGGCCCGAAGAGTACGAGAACTTGGTCGTTGCCTGGGGTTCTACGAGACACATCGTTGAGGAAGCCCTGGAGCGGGTCGGAAGGGATGATACTGCGGTGCTGCATTTCGCGCAGGTCTACCCCCTGTCGGAAGATACGGAAGGCTATCTGCGGAAGGCCAGAACCGTCGTTGCAGTGGAGGGCAATGCTACGGGCCAGCTGGCCGGGGTGATACGACGGGAGACAGGATTCGAGATCACCGAGCGGATTCTGCACTACACCGGTCTTCAGATCTCTGTTGAGTCGGTGATCGATGGGCTGCGGCAGCGCCTTTCCTAGGAGGTGGTGACAATGGACTGGAAGATCTACGATCTCGAGGATATAGACAACCAGTGGTGCCCCGGCTGCGGGGACTTCCAGATCATGGAAGCGCTGAAGAAGGCCCTAGCGGAACTGGAACTGGCACCGAATCAGGTTGTTCTCCATTCAGGCATCGGCCAGGCTGCCAAGATGCCCCATTTCATGAAGGGGAATTTCTTCAACGGTCTGCACGGACGATCCATCTCCAATGCCACGGGGATGAAGGCTGCGAACCCTGAACTGACGGTCATCGCCATAGGCGGCGACGGTGATATGTACGGAGAGGGAGGCAACCATTTCCTCCACACCGTGCGGCGCAATCCCGACATCACCAACATCGTGCACAACAACATGGTGTACGGCCTGACCAAAGGGCAGGCTTCGCCGACAAGCTCGATAGGGTTCAGGACGGCCGTTCAAACGGACGGCGTTTTCGAAGAACCTTTCAATCCGGTTGCCGTTGCCATTGCGCAGGGGGCAACCTTTGTATCCAGGGCCTTTTCCGGATACGTGGACGAGACGAAGGAGCTGATCAAGCGGGCCATCCGGCATAAGGGGTACGCCCTGGTGGACATATTCCAGCCTTGTGTTTCCTTCAACAAGGTCAACACCCACAAGTGGTTCAGGGAGAACACGTACTTCCTCGATGAGGCTTACGATCCTTCCGATCGCGATGCGGCGATGCGAAAGGCATTCGAGAGGGCACCCTATCCCTTGGGGCTCTTGTACAGCGTGGAAGGCAGGAAGACCTTCGAAGAGAACCTTGCCTGCTACGACGAAGACGCGACGCCCCTCTATTTAAGGGAAAGGAAGACCTCAGCCGTGTTGGAGTTCATCGAAGCCCTGGCCTAGGATATAGACGGGGCGGCCGACACGAACACGTTCGTGTCGGCCGCCCCATTTCGCGTTCCGTAGCTCTGTTGGTCGGTCGTCGCCCCTATGGGTCCAGAAGGGCCGGCTTGACCTTAGATCATATCCTCCGCTTCTGCTTCGGCCGCCTGCGCCTGCTCCGCGATCTCAGCCGTCTTCTCCTTGCCTTCCTTGTAAGCCTTATCGATGATGTCCTCAGCCGTTTTCCGGCCTCGGAGGCTGAAGGCCAGCGCCGATCCCAGAGCAAGGGCTCCCAGCACAGCCAGATGTCCCCACTACGATCGGAGTAGCGATCTTCAACTGCGTCAAGGCCATGAAGAAGCCAAGAGCCACCACGACCGCGGGGGCGATGGCTGCGGCTATCTTGCCAAGCAGACTCTCGCCCGCGACGGGCCGCACAACGGCAGCCACGCCGCTCGCGATGGAGAAGGCCAGAATGAGGATCAGGAGGGCCACTACCAGGTTCGGCAGGTAGGCGATGATCTTGGAGAGCAGATCGGTCAGCGCTTCCACCCGTAGTGTCGACAAGCCCAGGAGCGGGGCGATCAGGAAGATGAACCAAAAGACGATCTTGGAGATGAGGCCGGACGGGCTCAACCCCGGCCACACCTTCTGCCGCCACTCAGCTCCTTTTCCTTTCTCCACGATCCGGTCGGCACCCACCTTCTCAAGGGCCTTACGGACGAGGAGCGCGATGCCCTTGGCGATGAAGTAGCCGATGAGAATGATAAGGATGGCGCCGATCAAGTTGGGGACCTACTCGAAGAACGCGGTGAGTCCGGCTCTCAGACTGTCGAAGAATTCACTCATAAGATCTGACCCCCTAATCACCCTTGTGACGATGGAGCGCTGCCGGGCATGCCTTCAGTCCCAGACCGACAACGCGTTTGCAGGAAACAGATGGACACCTCCTTCGCGATGGACCGGAGTCGTCGTTTGCTGATGTGCTATCGCCCGGTCTTCTGAGGGGCGGAGAACGCGAAAGCCGGGGTCTCTGGGGAGCAGCGCGTCCCGACACGCTGGTGGACCGCACGCACGCAGCAACAACTCAAGGTGACGATCACCCACGAGCTGCGTCGCTGCCCATACGTCTTGTCTTGAAGGTGACTCACCGCTCAAGACCTCGGCGCGTTTGTCAGCTGGAGATGCCTAAAGACATCACCGTATGATTGCATCAACTACCTGAACCCCTCCTACCTGAACCCCTCCTGAACGGCCATCGGCAGCCGGAATACGGGGATTTGTAGCGGACAGACGATACCCTTCTCTCCGTGTCGAGACCGATTCGAGTGTCGAGACCGCTCCGGGTCAGTCCTTGTCGGGGTCGAAGCCGGTGGTCGATCGGTATCCAGGAGCGAACATAACGTGTCCGAACATGATCGGCCTGTCGACTCTCTTGAAGTTGAGAGGGCAGTGCGGCAGGTCTTTGGGGATGTATACCCAGGTCGTGCTGTCTATGACGAAGGTCTCGGCGTCATCGCCCTCGCCGATGGTGAATTCGATCTCAGCCCCGAAATCATCGAAATCCATGGGATTCCCGCCGATGAAGTAGAGGTACTCGGCACAATTGTGAACGTGGGGCTTAGGGAGCATGAGGAACGGTTTGTAGATGGGTTGCAGCACTTGAGTGAAGGGCTCGTCCCAGCCTGGTGCCGGAGTCTCCTGGTTTACCCCGACGTAGACGGGCTGGTCAGGATCTGTGTTGGCGGGGTGGGGGGCACCCCAGGGTCGCCTCAGAACATACTTGTCGTACTTGCCATCGGCCATGCGTGCCTCCATCGGTCAGGGTTTTATGTATTGATAGATTCATGCGATTGCATTGTCAAGGACGCGCGCCATCCGGCCGCAGACCTGGCCCCATAGCCCGGCGATGCGTTATCATCAGAGACCAGTAACCTAGTGGTCCACATGTGTGCCAGTCCAGGAGGTTTCGAGGCCATGCCCCAGGCGCCGGAAGTCATCGCCAGCGAGCCGGTAGCGGCTCTCACCGATAGGTACGGGGGGCCCGATCCGGCTGAAGTCGTGGCCCGTATGAAAGAACCCGACATGGCGGAGGTGCAGGCCGTCGTCTCCTGGCGGGGCGTGGTGCTTAACGGTGACGTTTGCCCGGTGAACCTTGCTCTCCAGTATCTGAGGCTCATCCAAGAGGAGTCGTGCGGTCGTTGCGGCCCTTGCCGCATCGGTGTGGACGTCATGCGTGAGTTGATCGAGAGGCTGGCCACGGGCGACGTGGGCGAGAACGGCGCGGAGGACTTGGTCGGGAAGATCCGCGACCTGGCCGAGTCCATCGAGGATTCCGCCTGGTGCGGCATCGCCAACACCATCCGCGATCCTATCCTCGCCATCCTGGACCTGGGGGCCGAACACTTCGCCGCCCATGCCGCCGGTCTCACCTGTGAACCGCGACCCGCGTATGGTTGGGTGGCTGCTCCGTGCCGCTCCACCTGTCCATCGGGCGTGGACTGTGCCTCCTATATCTTCCAGGCTCTGGAGGAGCATCCCCATCTCGCCACCACCATCATCAAACGCGATAATCCGCTGCCGGCCATCATCGGGAGAACCTGCCCGCATCCGTGTGAGACCAACTGCACCCTTGCTCAGATCGGTCAACCGGTGGCCATCAACAACATCAAGCGCTGGTGTGCCGACCGGGCCGAAGGCTTGGCCGACGACCGCTGCGCTTCGGGTTGTCTCACCGATCCCACGGCCGGAGCTACGCCCGAACTGATCGAGGCGGCGGGTGGTGCCGCGCTCATCGCCGGTGGGCCACACGAGGTCAGCGAACTGACCACTGCCCAGCTGAGTCAGAGGCCGGTGGAGGTCACCTGTCGTCTGGACGACAAGCAGGCGGCCTGTGGCAAGAAAGTGGCCATCATCGGTGCGGGCCCGGCCGGACTCTCGGCCGGATACTACCTGGCCCGCCGGGGTTACCGCCCCACCATCTTTGAAGACCTGCCCATGCCGGGCGGCATGGTGCACGTCGGCATCCCCGAGTACCGCTTGCCTCGTCACGTCATCTATCGCGAGGCGGAACTCATCCAGCAAGAAGGGGTCGAGATCCGTTACAACACCAGGGTGGGCCGCGACATCAGCTGGGAGCAGCTGGACAAGGAGTTCGACGCTACCTTCGTGAGCATCGGCGCTCACTTGGGCCGGCCGCTGGGCATACCGGGCGAGGATCTGCCGGGAGCCATGGATGCCATCGAGTTCTTGCGCAAGGTGGCTCTTCACGAGCCGGTCGAGATAGGCGATGACGTACTGGTTCTGGGCGGAGGGAACTCGGCCATGGACGCGGCTCGCACCGCGGTGAGGCTGGGGGCGAAGAGGGTGGAGGTGGTCTACCGCCGCACCCGCAACGAGATGCCTGCCAATCCCTGGGAGATCGAGGAGGCTGAAGAAGAGGGCGTGGTGTTTCACTACCTGGCTACGCCGGTCGAATGCAAGGGCGAAGATGGGGTCTCGGGGCTGGTCTGCCAGCAGATGGAGCTGGGAGAACCGGACGAGAGTGGCAGGAGGAGGCCTGTTCCCACCGATATGGCTCCCTTTGTAATGACCGCCTCCAGCGTCATCTATGCGGTGGGACAGAAGCCGGACTTTGAACCCTTCAAAGCCGACGACCAGATCCAGCTCAACAAGTACGGCTACATGGACGTCGACCCCCACACCCTTATGACCACCAAGCCCGGAGTGTTCGTGGGCGGCGACGCGGTGAGCGGAGGCGGCACGATCATAGAGGCTATCAACGCGGGCAAGGTGGCGGCCAAGTACATCGACAAGTATCTGCGGGGTGAGCCGGTGGCGGAGGACGTCGAAGACAAGACCCGACGTATCGCCGTTTTCCTGGGTGCCCAGAAGAGCTGGGAGAAGCTGGCCGAGAGCGTCGACTACGGCGCGAGAGAGCAGATGCCTATGGTCGAACCGGAGGTGCGAAAGACCAACTTCGACGCCACGGAACTCGGCTACTCGCTGGAGCAGGTGACGGCTGAGGCCGATCGTTGTCTGCGGTGTCATAGACCTATCCTGGTGGTCACCTAGTCCCAGAATCGTCCGTACCGCGCTGCCCGTTCCTAATCCTGGTCGCGTTCCAGTCTCTGCGTCTTATCGGACAGGAAGCAGAGGGCGGGATGCAGGGCGACCCGGTCGGTCCAGACAAACGGCCAACCGTGTGATGCGGGTGCGAGACACACGGTCAAGGGGACGAGCGTGGAGAGGTTGTGGACGCAGGGCTCAAGATCGTCGCTAGGTCGCACGATACCGCCACTCCTTCTGCGAAACTCCATGTGCTCCGTGGAGCGCAGGCAGGAACAACACCCGCCTTCGGTAGCCCGGCTGTCATAGCGCTCTCACGCCGTAGACCCGAAGCTTTGCGCCCCGCAGTTTCCCGAGGTTTGCCTTTATCGGAGCAGTCCGTCTATCCTGCGATGCTGTTTTCCCCCAATACCCCAATGCTGTGCCCGCACTTCAAAATGCAGCACATCTATTATCGTCAGAGTGCAATGACCACTTTAGGACGCGCTGTGTCTTCTGGAGGATTGCGCCTCGATTCCGTCCCGGTATCTTGTCACGCCCGTCACCTGCACCGGGGCGGCGCCACGACCGCGCAGGCCGTCTCAGTGCCAGAGAGTGAGCCCTGTCTCCGGGTCCATCTTGCGGATCACGGGGGGCCCGGACAATACGGTCAGAAGGATCTCCAGGTTGAACACTAAGGTCCCATCCGCGAGGTGACCGCCATAGGCATGGCCCTTCTCATCGGCCACCACTATGTGCACATGCACGATGGGTTCGCCGTTCAACAACGAGACGTTGCCCCACATGCCGGCGACCTCCAGCCGCTGATCGAATTGGTTCTCGATCCACTGCTGTTTGGGCTGATCGTAGTAGCGGATATTGGCTTTGGAGACCGCTCCCACGCCGGAGAGCCAGGCGAGATTGATGTTCTCGGCCAGAACGTATTCTTGCAGCTCCTTGAGGAGGTCGCTCCCGAAAGGAGGCTTGAGGATGTGGGCCTGACCTACCGATGCCTGTACGTCGAACATTAGCCATCACCTCGCATGGTCTATGCCGGCCGTTAGTCGTCCCATTTGAACTCTGGGGATATGTGCTGGTCCCAGATCTCCTCCGTGGCGTCTTCAAGCGCCTGTTGCTCCACAGGCGTCATCTCTGTGATAAGCGCTGAGGGGTCGCTGAGAAGACGGACCTCCAACTCGGAGGCGTCCACCCGGCCGTCGTCGTTGACGACGGCGTTCCGTTCCCGGAAGTAGTATGCGAGCTCATCCAGGTCCATCCCTTCGCGGTGCAGGATCACCCGCTCCTGGGTGCTGGGGAGGTCGCGCCTCAGGTTCACGAGGTACTGGTACCAGACGATATCCCAGGTGATGGTCACGATGGCGCGTGGTTCCTCACCGGGTACGCGGGTCAGGTTGGCCTTGGGCTTGCCCAGACTGTTGCTGACGTCTCGGACTCTGTTTATGAACGGGCTTTCATTGTAGTAGCGCTGAGTCGCCTGGACTTCGTCTATGCGGAAGCTAATGCCGCGAACCTGTGGGTCGGAAGCGGGGGAGACGGGCTTGGCGACCTGTTCGGGAGTCGACGGCGGCTCACCGGCCGGTTCGGCGGAGGCATCGGTAGCGGTCTGGGCGGCGGCCACAGTATCGCCGGCAGGGAGGCCGGAAGCCGGTTCCGTGTCGGCGGCTCCGTTGCCGATGGCGGCCGGCACTGTCTCGCCTGTGACGGCCGCAGGCGAGGGCGTCTGCACACCTGGTTCAGCCTGCTCAGGCGCTCCGGTAGGGGCCGATGTCAGTTGTGTCCACAGATCTTCACCCTCAGACACCTGTTCGGGTTCGAGTGAGGTCTCGGAGGCTTGGTCCGACATCTCGACGGGCGCGGCGTCCAAAGCGGCGCTCTGCGTCGCGACCTCATCCGGGGGCGCAGCAGCGGGGACTTCGGCCGCGGCGGTCCCGGGCGCAGGGGCCGTACCGCCGGTGACGCCCCCCAGTGCGCCGGGCGCCGTCTCCAGAGTACTGGCAAGCAGGAACTCCGTTTCTTCCAGCCGGTTGCGCGTCTTGTCGAGCTCGCGTTCCAGCATCTGCAGGCGGGTCTCGATGGCCGTCTTATCCTGAGATCCGGTCAGCATCTCCGCGGCGAAGCGCTCCAAGGAGGAGGCCAGCCTCTCAAGCGCAGACTGCATCTCGCCTTGGAGGACGATCAGATCGGTCACCGGCAGGAGCAATTCACGGGTCTTTTCGAGAGGATCTACCTCTGCGGCCGTATGGGTGAGCTCGTCGGAGGCCGGGTCCGCCGTCTCCTCCGGCCAGATGACTCTCGACGGGTTATCGGACAAAGTATCAGGGGAGGCTTCAGACAAGGCCTCGAGCGGTTCCTCGGCCGAGACATCCTCGCCGGGGTGCTGTTCATCGAGCGCTGCTCCGGCGGCACACTCCGGGCACAATCGAGCCAGGCTGCCATCAGCGAACTCCTGAATCACGACTTCATCTCCGAGCTCGGCACCGCACACCTCGCAACGGTCCTGTGCTGCAAAGACGTCCTTAGGGGAATCCATTCTTAGCGCCTCCTTCCCGAGCGGTCCCATCACAGCTCGGGAGAGCGGATGATGGTGCACTTCAGTATATCAGCAGGCCGGGCTCAGGCCGACTCTGGGCCCTCGTACGGCCGGGGCGCGATCGGCGTTAGGGAGCGATGGGCGGCGTGCTAGACTTCCACGCTGTCGGATTCAACTTCATTCCCTGGCCGGAGGCCTCCCATGCCCGTAGCAAAGAAGATCGCTGATGCAGCCAAACACTCCTCTTGGATCAGGCAGATGTTCGAAGAGGGTGCACGCTTGGCCGAGACGTACGGGCGCGACAGGGTCTTCGACTTCAGCATCGGCAACCCATGCGTGGAGCCCCCGGGTGAGTTCCGGAGGGCGATGGAGGAACTGCTGCACGATTCTCAGCTTGGGCTCCACGGTTACATGTCGAACGCGGGGTATTGGGAGACGCGTGCGGCCGTTGCCGCCTATCTGGCTGAGGATCAGGGAGTCCCACTGACCGGGAACAACATAGTGATGACCTGCGGAGCGGGCGGCGCGCTCAATGTGATCTTCAAGGCCATCCTCGACCCGGGTGATGAGGTGATCGTCCCCGTGCCGTACTTCATGGAATACGACTGGTATGTGGGCAATCACGGAGGGATCCTGCATCGGGTTTCGACGCTGCCCGACTTCGACCTGGATATCGAGTGCATCGAGGCGGCCGTGAACGATCGGACGCGGGCCGTACTTGTGAACTCTCCGAACAACCCCACCGGCCGGATCTACCCCGCCCCCACCCTGGAGGCTCTGGGGGAACTCCTGAGCCGTAAGTCGAGAGAGAACGGACGCATGATCTACCTGGTTTCGGACGAGCCCTATCGGCACATCGTGTTCGATGGTGGAGCGGTGAGTCCGGTGATGGCGGCCTATGCCGGGACCATCATCGCCTCGAGCTACTCCAAGGAACTCTCGCTCGCGGGAGAGAGGATCGGCTACGTGGCCGCAAACCCGGCCATCCCGCAGATTGGGACGGTGATGGAGGCGCTTGTCATGACCAACCGTGTCCTTGGTTTCGTCAATGCTCCCGCCCTAATGCAACGTCTGGTGGCGAAGCTGCAGGGGGTCGGGGTCGATATCACACCCTACCAGCGCAATCGCGACGTATTGTGTGCCGGCCTGGAGGGAGCTGGTTTTCAGCTGTTCCGGCCGGAGGGGGCCTTCTATCTGTTCCCGCGCTCGCCGATCGAGGATGATGTTGCCTTCTGTCGCGAGATGTTGGAGCATCTAGTGTTGGTGGTGCCGGGGAGCGGTTTCGGGATGCCGGGGCACTTCCGGCTGGCCTTCTGCGTGGCGCCGGAGGTGGCGGGCGGTGCGTTGCCGGCCTTCCGCGAAGTGGGAGCGAAGTACTTCAAGTCCTGAGTCGTCCAGACATCTAACGGCCAAAGGGTCTACCGGCCGGATGCCACCGCATATAATGATTGGAGTCAGGGTGCAGGCGGATCGTCTGCGCCGACGCGAGCGGCCACGGGGGAATCCGTGAAATACGTGGTTATGATCATCGATGGAGCTTCGGGCTGGCCGGCGGCCGCCCTGAATGGCCGTACCTCTTTGGAAGCGGCCCAGACCCCGAATCTGGACCGGCTGGCCCGTGAAGGGACCGTCGGCATGGCTGGGAACGTGCCCGAGGGGATGGAGCCCTCCAGCGCGGTCGCGTGCATGAGTGTTATGGGGTTCGATCCGGCCGCATATTACGCGGGCCGGGGGCCTATCGAGGCTATGGCGATGGGCATAGAGCTGGAGCAGGGGCAGGTGGCCCTGCGCTGCAACCTGGTGACGGTGATCGATGGGCGGATGGTGAGCTACTCGGTCGGCAATATCCCCTCGGTGGAATCTCATGAACTCATAGCCGCTCTACGTGATGGATTGCCGGGCGTGACCCGGGACGGAGGGGGCGAGGGGCGCCTCGGCCTCCACGCCGGGGTGGGGTTCCGTCACATACTTACAGTCCGTGATGGGGCGGACCTGCTCGCCACGTCTCTCACCCCGCCTCACGACATCACCGACCGGCTCGTCGCCGATTACGGTCCTGAGGGTTCGGGGGCCTCCTTGATCATCGAACTTACGGAGGCCTCCAAAGGCATCCTTGCGATGCATCCCGTCAATGCGGACCGGGTCGCTCGCGGCCAACTCCCGGCTACGCAGATCTGGCTGTTCTGGCCGGGGATGAAGCCGGCGCTCATGCCGACCTTCGCGGCCAGCTACGGTGGCCGGCGGGCGGTATTGACCTCGGCGGTCGATCTGCTACGAGGGCTGGCTTTGCAGACGGGTGTCGACTACGTCTCCATCCCGGGGGTCACGGATGCTGGGGACAACGACTATGAAGGGCAGATGGCGGGGGCGCTGGACACTCTCGGCGACTACGACTTGGTGTTCGTGCACGTGGAGGCTCCTGATGAGGCATCTCACGCGGGTGATGTTGCCGGTAAGCTGCGGGCCATAGAGCAGATCGACGCCCTGATGGTTCCGCAGGTCTTCGAGATGCAGAGGCGGATAGAGCGAGGGGACGCCCCTGGGGAATCTGAAGGCGTGAGGCTGCTGGTCATGTCTGATCACCCCACCCCCGTGGAACTCAAGACTCACGTCGCGGAGCCGGTACCCTTCGTGATGTGGGGGCCAGGATGTACGTCCAACGGAGCCTCGATCTTCACCGAGGCGGCAGCCCGGGCCACGGGCTTCGCCGTGGCGCCGGGCTACCGTCTGATGTCTTTGTTCTTGGGCTGCGGGGCCGGCGAGTCCTGACACTGCCGTCCGGCCCCTCCGCCGCGGCCGGTCCCATCGGTCGGCCGCGCTTACACCGGCCTCTCGGCGTAGCCGGTCTTCTAAGCTTACGCCATCTTCTCGAATTCTTCTTTGCTGGCGCCGCAATCCGGGCATTCCCAAGAGTCGGGCAGATCCTCGAAGGGGGTCCCGGGCTCTATCCCCTGCGTCGGGTCCCCCACTTCAGGGTCATATATGTATCCACACAACAGGCATTGCCACTTGTCCATGGGTTGCTCCTTTCCTAAGTGAACCCGTCTCGGCGGGCTGGGCCCACCAGGCCCTGTTATCTCCACTTAGGGCTGTATTCAATCCCCCCTTTGGGTGGCGGGCGGACGGAGAGCCAGGGTATGTGCTCCGCAGCCGGGGTTGCAGGCATCGGTGTGATGCTCCCGAATCCTTGACGAGAGAGCGGACCGTTCTGTAGGATGAAGCGTTGGACTAGGCCTGTTGGGGGGCCGGTTTTGGCGCTCGTGGGGGACGCTCCAAAAAGTCCGCAGTAATAGTGGGGCTTACCTCGGTCCTGAGGTGCAACTCCGCAAGTAAAACGCCATGAGGGCTGACAAGGAGGCATGCTGCATGGAAGTCAAACCGTCAAGAACACCGGCGCGTGGTTGGAGGAGGCTTGCTCTCTTCCTGGCCATCGCGGCGGTCTGCCTGCTGGCCTTCGCGCCCGCTGCGCTGGCGGCTGAAGGGGGCGGGGGGGAAGCGAGCCTTGTCCTACCGGAGTTGAACCAGGTCAATTTTCACGGCATGTCCGGTAGCCTTCTTCTAGCCCTAGGCCTCATCGTCTGCGCCCTGGGCCTCTTGTTCGGCCTTGTCATCTTCTATCAGCTCCGCAGACTGCCCGCCCACAAATCGATGAAGGAGATCTCGGAGCTGATCTGGCAGACATGCAAGACCTATCTGCTCAAGCAGGGACAGTTCCTTATCATCCTATGGGTGTTCATCGCCATCGTGATCGGAGTGTACTTCGGCCTGTTGAGTGACTTCTCCGGAGGCCGGGTGCTCATCATCCTGCTCTTCAGCATCGTCGGTATCCTAGGTAGTTACGGTGTGGCCTGGTTCGGGATCAGGGTCAACACCTATGCCAACTCTCGCACCGCTTTCGAGAGCCTGAGGGGCAAACCGTACGGCATCCACGCCATCCCCATGCGCTCAGGTATGAGCGTGGGCATGATGCTAATCAGCGTGGAACTCATCATCATGCTCATCATTCTCATCTGGATCCCGCGTGACTACGCAGGTCAGTGCTTCATCGGGTTCGCCATCGGCGAGTCACTGGGCGCGGCCGCTCTGAGGATCGCCGGCGGTATCTTCACGAAGATTGCCGACATCGGCTCCGACCTGATGAAGATCGTCTTCAACATCAAAGAAGACGATGCTCGTAACCCGGGCGTCATCGCCGACTGCACGGGCGACAACGCAGGTGACTCGGTCGGCCCCAGCGCCGACGGTTTCGAGACCTACGGCGTCACCGGTGTGGCTCTCATCACCTTCATCATCCTGGCTGTGGCCGATCCGCTCATCCAGGTCGCGCTCTTGGTGTGGATCTTCGTCATGCGCGTAATGATGATCATCTCGAGTGGTGGCTCCTACTTCCTCAACGCGGCTGTCACCAAGGCGCGTTATAAGAACGCTAGGAAGATGAATTTCGAGAGTCCCTTGACCTCGTTGGTCTGGATCACCTCGATCGTGTCCATGATCCTCACCTTTGTGGTGTCCTATCTGCTGATCGGTGGTAACACTCTGGTGGGCGACGTGCATCCCAACTACTGGTGGATGCTCTCCATCATCATCAGCATGGGTACTCTGGCCGGCGCGCTGATACCCGAGTTGGTGAAGATCTTCACGTCGACCAAGTCGGCGCACGTGAAAGAGGTCGTTACCTCGACCAGAGAGGGCGGAGCTTCACTCAACATCCTCTCCGGCTTTGTGTCGGGCAACTACAGCGCCTACTACATCGGCTTTGCCATCATGGTTCTCATGGGAATCGGTTACGTAGTCAGCACCCAGGGCTTGGGCGACATCATGCTGGCCCCGGCCGTGTTCGCCTTCGGTCTGGTGGCCTTTGGTTTCTTGGGTATGGGCCCGGTGACCATCGCTGTGGACTCCTATGGCCCGGTAACGGACAACGCTCAGTCGGTCTATGAGCTCTCTACCATCGAGCAGATCGAGGGTGTGGATGCTGAGATAGAGAGGGACTTCGGCTTCAAGCCCGACTGGGATGTGGCTAAGGAGAACCTGGAGGAGAACGACGGCGCCGGGAACACTTTCAAGGCCACCGCGAAGCCGGTGCTTATTGGTACGGCTGTGGTCGGCGCCACTACCATGATCTTCTCCATCATCATGATGCTCACCAGCGAACTCACCGAGAACGTCGACAAGCTATCGCTGCTCCATCCGCCGTTCCTGCTTGGTATCATCATGGGCGGAGCCATGATCTATTGGTTCACCGGTGCGGCCACCCAGGCCGTTACCACCGGCGCGTACCGCGCGGTGGAGTTCATCAAGCGCCACATCAACCTCGATGTGGAGACCGGGACCGCCAACGTCGAAGACAGTAAGAAGGTCGTCGGCATCTGCACCCAGTACGCGCAGAAGGGGATGATCAACATCTTCTTGGCCGTGTTCTTCGGGACGCTCGCCTTCGCCTTCCTGGAGCCGTTCTTCTTCATCGGTTACCTGATCTCCATCGCGGTCTTCGGTCTGTTCCAGGCCGTCTTCATGGCAAACGCCGGTGGCGCTTGGGATAACGCCAAGAAGATCGTGGAGGTGGACCTGAAAGAGAAGGGCACCGACCTGCACGCGGCCGCCGTCATAGGCGACACAGTGGGCGACCCGTTCAAGGACACCTCCTCAGTGGCCCTGAACCCGATCATCAAGTTCACCACTCTGTTCGGTCTGCTGGCGGTCGAGCTGGCTGTGAGCATTGCCAACGACGCGGGCAACAACGTCCTCACCTGGATTCTCGCCGCCGTGTTCTTCTTGATCTCCATCTACTTCGTATGGAGGTCGTTCTACGGTATGCGTATCAAGAAGAGCGAGTAGGAGGCAGAGGGCGCAGGGAGTCGTCCGAGCACCGCGGGGTGCCGTCTGATTCCCGGCAGTTACCCTCAGCTCTCGTAGGTCCCGGCCGCCCGCCGCACTTAAGTGCGGCGGGCGGCCTCTTCTTCTCCCGGGGCGCACCTTGACGTCGCCGCCCAGAGGCGTAGAGTAAGCGGTTCAGAAAAGCATTGGGGAGCTGAACACAGGGATCGCAACTGCGCCCGGACCACTGAGAGGGAGGACTTCCTGAGATTGAGCGCGGTAGGAGGCGGAAGGTGAGTGAAGCGCGCACTTGGATAGAGGCCGATCTGATCGTGAGCGGCGCAGGAGAACTACTCACCTGCGCTCGCATCGGGACGGATCCGGGCGCTCGCTCGGCGTTGGGGATGATCCCCGGGGGCGCCGTCGCCGCACGAGAGGGCCGCATTGTCTGGGTGGGTCCGGGCGACGATTTGCGGGAAGAAGTCCGACTGCTGAGGGGCGGGCAGACGGTCGATGCCGACGGACGGGTGGTCATGCCTTGCCTGGTGGAGTGCCATGCGCACGTGGCCTACGCCGGCGACCGTTCCGATGAGTTCCAGCTGCGGGTCGCCGGGGCGAGTTACCAGGAAGTGGCTGCTGCGGGAGGCGGCATCATGAGCACGGTGCACGCCACGCGTTCCGCCTCGAGTGAGATCCTCCGGGCACTGAGCCGCAAGCGGTTGGATCACTTCTTACACTTCGGCGTCACCACCGTGGAGACCAAGAGTGGATATGGTCTGTTGCCGGACCAGGAGTTGCGCATCCTGGAGGTCTACCGCGACGTGGCCGCGGAGCATCCCGTCGATGTGCTGCCCACACTGCTGGCCGCCCACGTGGTCCCACTGGAGTATCTCGATGATCCGGACGATTACGTGAAGATGGTAGTCAAGAAGATGATCCCCGCAGCCGCGAAGCACAAGCTGGCCAGGTTCTGCGACGCCTTCTGTGAGCAGGGGGCCTTCACCGTCGATCAATGCCGCCGCGTATTGGAGGCCGGCGCCGACCACGGTCTGCTGCCGAAGCTTCACGCCGATCAGTTGAGTTACACGGGGGGCACGGAGATGGCGGCCGCACTGGGGGCTGTATCTGTAGACCACCTTGACCACGTGAGCGAGGCCGGCATCTCCGCTTTGGCGGCACGCGATGGTGGTAAACGGGTTCCTGTGGCGGTGCTTCTGCCGGGGGCCACGTTCTTTCTGGGGGAAGGCGGCTACGCTCCGGCCAGACACCTGCTGGAATCAGGAGCTCGCGTGGCCTTGAGTACCGATCTCAATCCCGGTTCGAGTCCCACGGCGAATCTGTGGTTGATGGCCAGCATGGGCTGTTCTCAGCTCCACATGTCGGCCGAGGAGGTCATCCGGGCCATCACCATAGAGGCAGCGGCTGCGTTGGCCGTCGATGACGAAGTGGGAAGCTTGGAGGTCGGTAAGAAGGCGGATATTCTCATCGTTGACGAGACCCGGCATGCAGAGATCCCCTATCGCTATGGAATGAACCCCGTCTGGCGGGTCTTCAAGGAGGGTAAGCTGGTGGTGGAGAGGGATCTCCTCGGAGAGGTCTAGCTGAAGGATTCCCCGGCCACGCCTCGCGTGTCGCGCGGCTATCTGCGAGTACGATTACCTGGGCGAGTGCGCGCGCAATTCGACCAGATTCTGAAACTCGGTGACCACGTAGAAGACGTCGATATCCACTCGGATCAACGCGCAATCCGGCGACGCCAGGAACGAGGCCAGACTGGGATGCTTGGCGAGAAACGCCTCCGACGTCCTGACGCGTGCCTCAACATCTGTCACCTCTCTCGCTGTACCGGTAGCGGTCACGGCCATGCCCTTGCGGAGATCGGTCTCTCTGTTGGTGCGGTCGTCGAAGAGGAGAGCCACTCGCGGATGAGTCACCAGGTAATTGAACTTGCGGGTCGAGCGCAGGGTGGCGAAGACCACGTGGTTCAGATCCTCAGCCGCCCAGAACGCGATCAGGCTGCAGTAAGGCCCCGTCTCCGACTCGGTAGAGAGGACGGCGAACCGCTGCCCGCGCAGAAGATCTTCGACCGATCGCCGTGTTTCATCGACGCTCTCCATGCCGGTCTCCTATAACGGTGATCGTGCACTACCTATAAGATACACCGCGGGACCTCCACGCGCCTATTCCTTGCCTCCGCGGCCGGTTCCGCCGGCGCTCGTGCTGTCTGGTCCGCGCCGGGGCCACCAGGCCCACCGTCCCAAAAGGACGGTGATGGCCGGAACCAGGGTGGTTCGTACGACGAAGGTGTCGAGCAACACGCCGAAGGCTACGGCAAAACCAATCTGGAGCAGCCCCAGGATGCTGCCGCTGATCATACTGGCGAAGGTACCTGCCATGATGATACCCGCCGAAGTGATGATGCCTCCTGTCCGGGCCAGGGCCTGCCGGGTGCCCGCCCGCGTGCCTTGGGAGGCTATCTCCTCCTTGACCCGGCCGATCAGAAAGATGTTGTAGTCCATCCCCAGGGCGACGAGCATCACGAACATGAACAGCGGCACCCACCAGGTGACCCCATCCGTTCCCAATATGTCGACGAAGACGAGCCGCATCACCCCCAAGGTGGCGCCGTATGACAAGAGAATGGTCAGGATCAGGTAGATGGGGGCCACAAGAGCCCGCAGCAGCAAGAGCAAGACCACGAATATCCCCCCGAGCACGATTACGATCGCCCGAGTCATGTCGCGGTCGGACGCGTCGCGCAGGTCGAGCAATACGGCCGAGTTCCCCTCGACCACGCCGTCGTAGGCTCCGTCCTCCAGAACCCGGCGCATGGTTTCGACGGTGCTGAGGGCCTCGGAGCTGTAGGGTCCGGAATCGAGTACGACCTGCAGGCGGGTGGCGGTGCCATCGGCTGAGATATACGCATCGCGGAGTGCCCGCAGGCCTTGGTTGCCATCGAGGTAGAGTTGGGGGAGAAGGATGGCGTTCGGCTGGGAGGAGAACGAGGCCTGCAGTTCCTCGAGTCCCTGGGCAAGCGAATCCAGCAGGGGAAGAGCCTCAGAGATCGCTTGATCGGTCTGCCCCAGGCCGCCCAGTTCCGCCAACGCACCTGTGGCCCGGAGGTGTCCCGCGTCCTGTAGTACCTCGGGGTAGGAGGCGCCCAATTCCACAAGATAGGTATATACGCCCAGGAGTTGCTGGGCGGCCGCCTCGAGGTTTGCGACCGACTCAGGGGTCGCGGGGGTCGCTGTAACCGCGCCTGCGTCGTCGCCCACGGTCGCAGAGTTCGGCTCGACGGCCGGGATCGCGTCGCGGATTCGCCCGGCCAGTTCTTCGAGCTGCTCGGAAACGACCAAAAAGCTCTTGTCCTCCAGCGATCCGGCGAAACTGCGCACGGTCGATACGTGCTCGAGACCGGCCAGGGCCTCGTGTAACCCCTCCATCCGAGCCATGCCTTCCGGCGTGTCGTAACCGGCGTTCTTGTCTACCACCACGACGTTGAGGGGCTGCATCTCTCCCGCTCCGAAGTGGGTGGCAAGAACCTCGAACCCCACGCGGGCCTCGTTCTCGTCGGAGAGGTCTCCGAGCAGGTCGAAATCCCGGGTGAGGTCGTTACCGTAGAGGGCCAAGGGGATCAGGAAGATCACAGGTACCAGGAAGGCGATGACGGGCCTCTTGACCACTCTCCGGGCCCACGCGTACCAGGCGCCGGAGTCCTCTATGCGGTGGGCCGTTCTGGGCCAGAACGCGCGATGACCCAAGAGGCTGAGCAGAGCCGGGGTGAGGGTCAGACCGGCGATGAGGGCGATGGCCACGCCGATGGCGATGCTGGGGCCGCTGGTGTTGTAGAGCCCGAGTTCGGCGAAGGCCATCATAGCCACGCCGACTATGACTGTTCCTGCGCTTGAGGCGATGGTCTCACCCACCGCGCGGACCGTTCTCCTCACTGCGGGGGCCGACGAAGAGGCGCCGGTCATCTCCTCGCGGAAGCGGCTGATGAGGAAGAGGCAGTAATCGGTGCCCGCACCGAAGAGGACGACGATCAGGAAGATGTTTGTGTACGAGGAGATGGTGAAAGCGTGATCGCCGAGAAACGCGATCACACCTCGCGAGATCAGATACGCCAGCGCGATGGTCAGTAGGGGTATCAGAGGGCTCACCGGCGACCGGTAGATCAAGAGCAGGATGATCACGACCAGGAGGATGGTGATCCAAGTGGTCGAGTCGACGCTTTCCCTCGTGGCGTTCGTGTAGGCGGCCAGAATCGGGCCGTCCCCCGTCATAAACGTGTCGATGCCTTCAGGTGCCTCTCGCAGCCGGTCCTCGATGGCGGCCAGGGCGTTCTTGGTCTCCGGAGTGGTCCCTATCGCATTGAAGCGCAGGAGGATGAGGGCGACCTGCCGGTCCTTGCTGGTCAGACCTGCCTTGGTTTGCTCGTCTGCCAGCGTGGGAGAGAGTACCTTTTCGACTGCCTCCAGAGGCGCGGCGCCGTCGGCGCCGCTCACCCAGTCGGTAAAGCCGGAGACGAAGTCCGCCGCCGCTCCGTGGTCCACACGGCCTCCCGGGCCCGTGTCGATCACGATGACGGCGCTTGAGGGCGAGACTCGGTCTGGGAAATGCTCCGCGACCACCTCGTGAGCTTCCAAGCTGGGTGCCGTTGTGGGGAGGAAGGCCCGTTGGTCGCTCACGGCCACATCGTCGATGTTGGGTGCGACGACGGTGAGCACGGCTGCAGCGACCACCCAGGAGGCTACGATGAACCAGCGGTAACGGACGGCGAAGGCGCCTAGCCGGGCGAACACGCTTCGGTCCCTGGTCCCGTCGTCGCCAAGGTCACCATCGGAGTCGCCCTTGTCCGCGTCTCGGCAATCGGGCTGCTTATGCCCGGGCTATCTTCTTGCGCCGCTTGTAGGTCTTCGTCAGCTCGAGGAAGATCCCCACGTCACGGTCGAGGTCGCTGTGAGTACCATCGAAGTAGAAGACCCGGATAGGGATATGGTCGTGGTCCTTGCTCACCCGTGGGTAGATAGCCTCTGTGACGATGCCGTTCATGCAGGTGAACGGACTGATGTCGACGATGCCGTCCGCTCCCCGCCGGTAGTAGGCGATAGCTCCTCCCGTAGAGAGAACCATCTCGCCCAGTGCCCCTGACTGTGGCAGATAGGGCCGGGCACACTCAAGCACCTCAGAGACGTGCGGTTCCGGACGCCGGGCGAAGATATCCTCGAAACCCTTGAGCAGTGCCCTCTCGTCTCGGTGCATGATGCGCGAGGTGATGAAGGTCTTCAGCCAAGCCTTGCGGAGTCGTTGTTTGTCCTCGCGGTGGCGGCGAAAGGCCTCTGCGTTCGTGTACCAGACCCATTCGCCCACCCCGGTGAGCCAGCACTCTCCCCCCTGGGCTTCGATGTGCCGGATGAGGTCGTTATTGGAGAAGGTGTTGAGACGGCAGAAGATCTCTCCAACCACCCCTATGAGAGGGCGGTCCTCGTTCTCGACGGGGATGGCCAGGAACTTCTCTTTGACCGTGCGCAGGCCCGCTTGGAGCGCGGCCAGGCGCTTCTTGTTGCCGACGTTCTGCCTGGCGACGATCTCACCCATCAGATCCAGGCATTCCGAGTACACCCTGTCGGTCTCGCCGGCGTTCACCTCGTAGGGCCGGGTCATCAGGAGCAGCTTGAGCAGCATGTCCTGGATCACCACAGCCCGCCAGGCGGTGCGGATGAGTGCTCCGGCCTGGTCACCGATACCGGCGTAACCGTCGGCCGAGGTGAAGGAGAGGATGGCAACGTCCTGATACCCTTGGTCATCCAGGATACGGCGCAGAAGCGAGATATACTGGCCGAAGCGGCAGGGCCCATTCGCTGTGGGTAAGAGGAGAGCGGTCTTCTTGGGGTCGAGACGCCGGTCTTCCAGTAGCTTCATATAGTCGCCCAGCACGATCCTCTGGGGATAGCACTCATCTCCGGAGGTGTACTTGCCACCCAGCTCGAGCGTACGGGCATCCTCGTCGGGAGTGACCCGGGTGTCCAGGCCGATGGAACAGAAGGCCGCGGCCAGCATGCGCGAGCCTCCGTACGGCATCCGGGTCAACCAGAGAGTGCGGTTTCTGACATCGATGTCGGTCTGCACCGGACTGGTGTCGGCGCTGTGCGCGGCCGGGGGCTTTGGTAGCGCAGCCAGGGCGGCCTTGGCCGCTTCTCGGGTGGCCTTGCCGTTGCCTCCCTTGGTGGCGGTTTCGGTATCCACTATGTCTCTCTCAGGGGCTGCTTGGTCTTGTCTTCACGGGTCCACCAACGCAGGAAGCCCTTGCTGTCCAGATAGGCCTCGCAACGGGTCATGGCCCCGGCGTCGTTTGTGTGTTCGTCGAACTGCAGCACGAGAAACGGGTCGGGGGAAGCGGCGCCCATATAGTGCTTCACATACGAATCGGGGCCACACTTGAAGTTGGTCATGTAGATGATATGCAGGTTGGGGTGTGCGGCCACTACCTCGGCGGCCTGCAAGATCTTGCGTCCGTAACTCCAGAACATATTGGGGGTAACGGCGTAGGTATCCATGCCCCACAGAGGTAGGAAGTCGAAGGGGATGATGTTGACCCCGTAGTACCGGCGGAGCTTGGCGGGGATATCCATGTTGACGCCGGAGTCGTAGATATTGTAGGGACGGCCCACCAGCACTATCCCCAACTCATTGTGCTCGTTCAAGGTGGCAAGGGCGTCGGCGCCCGCGCTTATCAGACGGGCGCGGAAGTCATCCTGAGCTTCGTATGCCTCGTCTAGAGCGGCATCTACTACCTTGGCCCGTACACCCAAGGGCTTCAGCGCCGCGCGCATGACTTCGCGTGCGGCAGCCGGTCCTCGGCGGAAGTGCAACGTGGGTGAGAGGAACCGGTCGGCATGGGCCTCGAACTGCGGCGCCAGTCTTATGACGTGGGGCAGTGTCTGGCCCCAGGGGCAGGCGTGCGACTCGATCTTGGGATGGTCGGTTTCCTCGTTCAGCACGTTGGGGAGGAAGATGTAGTCGACCCCTTCCTCTACCAACTCGGCTACGTGACCGTGGGCCACTCGGATGGGGAAGCAGGGCTCGGCCACCGCTCCGTCGATGCCCAACTGCCTGATCTTCTTATCGGTCTGTCGCGAGAGCACGACGTCGAATCCGCAGCCCTTGAAGAAGGTGGCCCAGAAAGGCAGCCGCTCGTAGGTATACATCGCCCGGGGGATGCCGATCGTGCCCAAAGATGAGCCGGTACCGGTCCGCAGTAGGGCGGAGGTATCCTCGGCTTCGGTCAGGTACGAGTACATGAGAGCTTCCCGGTACTCGACCAGGTCGCGGATGATGGGCTCCTTGTCCACCTTGGCCCGCTTGCGGTAGCGGTCGGAACACTTGTCGCCCCAGTACGTCCTCTCTCCGTCGATGGTGAACTCGCGAATGTCGCATTCGTTGCTGCACCCGTGACACGTGAATTCCCGGACGGTGTAATCGACCTCATTCAGATCCCAGCCGCGGAAACGGGAGGGTGCTCGAGTGGCTGCCATCTTCTCCCGGGCCAGGAGGGCGGCTCCGATGGCCCCCACCACCCCGTTGTGAGGCGGCACGATTATCTCTTTGCCGAGGATCCTGCTGAAGGCGGCGGCCACCGAGTCGTTGTAAGCGGTTCCGCCCTGAAAGTAGATGGTGTCGCCGACATGTCGCCGGCCCACCAAGCGGTTGAGGTAGTTGTAGACGATGGAATAGGCCAGTCCGGCTACCAAATCCTTCTTGTTGGCGCCTCGCTGGAGGTAGGAGTTCACGTCTCGCTCCATGAAGACGGTGCAACGCTCGCCCAGGCGGACCGGCGCCTTGGATGAGAGGGCCAACTCGGCGAACTCGTCGATGATGTTGATGCCCATCTTCTCGGCCTGTTCCTCCAAGAAGGATCCGGTGCCGGCCGCACAGGCCTCATTCATGGCGAAATCCACCACGATGCCGTCCTGCAGGCTGATGAACTTGGAATCCTGACCACCGATCTCGAAGATGGTGTCGGGTACACGGTCGATGAGCTTGCTCCCGATGAACGTCGCTCCGGTCTTGTGGGCGGTGATCTCGTCGTTGACGGTGTCGGCTCCGACGAGCTCTCCTATCAGCTCCCGGCCCGACCCGGTGGTAGCCACGCCCAAGATCTCAAGCCGGGGCCCCATCTCGTTCCAGATATCGGAGAGGCCCTTGTTGACCACCTCGACCGGGCGGCCGTCGGTCTTGACGTAGATCTCCTTGATCACTTCGCCGTCTTCGTCCAGCACGACCAGATTGGTGGAGACCGATCCGATGTCGATACCCAGATAGACGCCGATCTTGCCGTCACCCGGAGAGAACTCGTAGGGCTTCACTCGGTCCCGGAGCAGGATGACCCGGTCCATGGAAAGGGCTTCACTGGTCTCGAACTCGGAGCCTTGGTCTCTGCTCAAGCGGGTGAGGTCTATCGTCGCGGCCTCGACCCCGGCCCGCTCGTCGGCGGCCGTGAGAGCACATCCGATCGCACCCATCCACGCGTAGTAAGCGGGAACGATCAGCTGCCCATCGTCCAAGTCGAAAGCCTCACGCATGGCGTCGACGGCGCCCTTGTTGGCCGCCACCCCGCCGATGAAGGCCACCCGCTCGCCGACCTCCTTGCCCTTGGTGATGGTGCTCCGGTAGTTGCGCACCACCGCGTTGCAGAGGCCCTTGAGAACCTCGGGGGGTTGGTAACCCTTCTGCTGGGCGTGGATCATGTCGGACTTGGCGAACACCGAACAGCGACCGGCGATAGAGGCCGCTTTGCCCGCGCCGCGCACGATCTCACCCACATCCTCGATATTGTATAGGAGCCGGTTTGCCTGCTGGTCCATGAAGGAGCCGGTGCCCGCGGCGCAGTCGCCGTTGGCCCCGTAGTCGGCTATGCCCATCCGCCCCGAGTGCTCGTCGGTCTCGAGGTTGATGAACTTGGAGGTCTCACCACCCATCTCGAACACCGTGGTGACTTCCGGATGGAGAGCCCCGACGGCTCGGGCGATGGCTTTGAACTCGTTCTCGTAGGGGAGATCTAGCAACGCGCCCACCAGTCGGCCGCCGGTCCCCGTCACAGTCACCTGGGTCACCATGCCCTCGGGAAGCGCCGCGCGTACCTGCTGCATCAGCTCCTGGGCGGCATCGGCCGGGCTGCCCTTGATACGCCGGTAGCTGGTGGCCAGGATAGGTGGTGCCGCGGGTGTGGGGAGAGTCCGGTCCTCGGCAGTGGGCCTGTAGAACAGATCGGAGCCCGCAGCGATAGCTTCGAACGCTTGCCGGTCTTCGGGTCCGCCGACGACGGCGATCTTCACACTGATGCAGCCTATATCGATTCCAAGCGTCGCCATCGTGGATGCGGGACCTCCGCATGTTGTCAGGGGAAGCGCACCGATGATAACGACTGCAAAGCAGCCCCGGCGCGGCTTGACCGCCGATGTTCTCACCGATTTCTGCGTCGTTAGATTACCACGTAAGGTCTGCTAGCATGGCCGGAGGGCCGGTCTTCAGTGAGGCCGGCCGAGTCCTTGGCTTGAAGGCGTCCAATAGGAGAGGTTCAGATGACCGAGGTCCTCCAGTACACGCTAGGCATGTCGAGCGGCTTCTTCGTCCGGGGCGAAGGCGTGATCGCCGTCGATTCAGGCTGTGAACTTGGCCGCGAGAATTTCCTCGGGGTGTGCGCCCGGACGGGGGTGGATCCTGCGGAGATCCGGTTGCAGGTGGTCACTCACGGCCACGTGGATCACTTCCTGAATATGGATGAGATGAGAGCTGTGACCGGCGCACCTCTCATGTGCCATCGGAACGCTGAACGGTCTTTGAAAGAGGCTGCTCATCCCGACGTGCGCCCGCGAAATCGTCTGGGCCGCTGGATGCTGTCGGAGCTACCTCCGAGCGAAGAACCGCTGGGGCTCCTCCGGCCCATGACTCCCGATATCGTCGTGGAGGGTACGGTCGATCTGAGACCCTGGGGTGTTGAGGGGCGTCTGGTCGAGACCTTCGGCCACTCCGACGGTTGCATGTCGGTGATCCTCGACACCGGTGAGGCTCTCGTGGGCGATCTCCTTGTGGAGGATCCCAGGGATGGTTCCCCGAGCCTGGCTTACCTGTGCTATACGGATGATATCGCGACGGCCAATCGGCAGCTCTTCGCAAGTGCCGAACACCTTGTGGACAACGCCCACACCTTCTATTCGGGGCACGGCGGACCGTTCTCAAAGGCCGATCTCGTGGAGGCATTGGCCGCCGCAAGGGATGAGGCGGCCGCGGACGGGCTCATGTGAGGAGTGCCACGGATAACTCTGAATGAGTAGGAGGGGAGTACGGGGGCTCTCCACTCTGCTATCGTTTCGTGCATCATGCCTGTGACCGTCGGACAGATCCTGGAACTGAGCGCACTCAAGGATGCGCGGCTGCTTGCCGGCGGACTCGGTCTGGACCGCAAGGTCACGTCGGTCACTGTGGGTGAGGTACCGGATATCGCCGACTGGCTCTCGGGAGGCGAGATGGTCCTCTCCACGATGTTCGCGGTGAAGGGTGACCTGGACCGGCAGCGCGAGTTCTGCCGACGGGTGATGATGGCCGATGCCGCCGCACTTTTCGTCAAGACCACCCGTTTTGTTGAGAGCATTCCCGCGGACATCATCGAGCTGGCCGAGAGACGCAGGTTCCCCATCGTGGAGGTGCCGCAAAGCCTCCGCTGGACTCAACTGATGCAGGAAGCCACCGAGGTGATCATCAACCGGCAGGCGTCGCTCCTGGAGCAGTCTCAATCCATCCACCGCAGCCTTCTGGGAGTAGTCATCCGGGGGGGAGGGTGGCAGGAGCTGGCCGACGAGGCCGCCCGCTTGCTGGGGAACCCGGTGATGATTCTCGACACATCTCTGGAGATACTCGCCGTCTCCCAGGGGCTGCCTATCGCGGTCTTAGAACTCGCGCCTCGTCTGAGCACACCAGAGATGCGGGGACTCTTTGCCCGACAAGGCGGTGGCCAGAAGCACTTCCGCCTCTCCGAGGAGGGTCTGCCGGCCATATTTGCGCTCCCGATAGTGGCCAGGCACGTGCGGCTGGGGTACGTGTGTGCGTTCAGCGAAGCCGAGGATCTTTCGGCCAACGAAGTCTTGATCCTTGAGCATGCCGTCACCATTGCCGCCCTGGAGATGGCGCAGGACCGGGTTCGTTTTGAGACGGAGGTGCGTCTGAAGGGCGACTTCGTGGACGACGTTATCAGCGGGTCGGGACAGTCCGGAGATTCTCTGTTGCGCAGGGGCGTGTTTCTCGGCTGCGATCTGAGCCAGGGAGCCACCGTGCTCCTTCTCGGCGTGGACGAGTTCGACGGCTTGGTCTCTCGCAAGGGTCTCGGTCAGGATGAACTTGACAGGCGAATGGAACTCCTTTTCTCGCACTCTCTACGGTATGTGTCCGCGTCCGAGTCCTCGTCTCTCGTCAGCCTGAAGTCGGGTCATATCGTGGTCTTCGTGTGTGGTAAGACCGCCCGGGACCGCGGCGCCCTCAGCCGCTTGGCTACCGCGTTACAGAACCTGGGGGAGGATGCCGGGGGCTTGAGCGTGTCCGTCGGCGTCGGAGGGTTCACCCCTGAGGCGGCGCTGATGGACAGGGGATACAGCGAAGCTTTGGTCGCCCTCAAGGTGGGCCGGAAGCTGCACGGGCCCGGCAGCCTTCTGCACTTCGACGAGGTGGGCACCTACCGGCTTCTTCTTGACATCTGGGAAAGGGATCCGGGCGAGATCACAGCCCTCTATGAAGAGACGATAGGTCCTATCGATCGGTATGACGAGGCCAACGGGACCCAGCTGACGCGAACCCTTGCGGTGTTCCTGCGGCACAACGAGAACCTCACCAAGACGGCGGCCGAGCTTCATGCCCACCGTCACACCATCCGTTACCGTTTGGAGAAGATCGCCGATATCGGTGGGCTAAGTGTCTTCCGGACCGAGCACAAGGAACGTCTCGGTCTGGGGCTCAAGGCTCGTAGCCTGCTCATGAGCTGACGCGCCTTTCCTCCGGTCCCGGTCGTCCCCTGTCGGCCGCCTCTTGCCTCCCGTGGTGGTTGGGCTCCTAGGCTCTGGTCTCTTCGTTGGGTTGTACAAATGTATAGCAATATCGGCATATTGCTAGACTTTCGGAGATGATATCCGGCGGCTTCATCCTGTGTAATTGCAGCGTACTGCGTTGTGAGAATGGTACCGACCGGACGGTTCGGGGGTGGGGCTGCTCGGCGGTGGGAACGAAGGAGGTTGAACATGGCGGGAATCGACACAGGAGACACCGCCTGGATGATCGTCGCCACCGCGTTGGTGATGCTCATGACTCCCGGGCTGGCTTTCTTCTACGGCGGGTTGGTCAGGCGAAAGAACGTTCTTTCGGTCATGATGCAGTGCTTCATGCTGTTGGGCGTGATGAGCATACAATGGGTTCTCTTCGGCTATAGTCTGGCCTTCGGCCCGGACCAGGGTGGGGTGATCGGAGACTTCAGCTGGGCGGCTCTGGCGGGCGTGGGTCAGGAACCCAACGCCGACTATGCGGCCACCATCCCGCATCAACTCTTCATGCTCTTCCAGATGATGTTCGCCGTCCTGACTCCTGCGCTCATAGTAGGTGCCTTCGCGGAACGCATGAAGTTCAGCGCTTTTCTCATCTTCTCGGTGCTCTGGGCCACGGTCGTCTACGATCCCATGGCCCATTGGGTATGGGGGGTCGGGGGTTGGCTGCGTGAGCTGGGGGCGCTTGACTTCGCGGGCGGTACGGTAGTGCACATCAACGCGGGTATGGCGGCGCTGGCGGCCGCCCTCGTGATAGGGAAGCGCAAGGGGCACCCCGATATCTCGCCGCCCCACAACCTTCCCTTCGCCATCTTGGGAGCAGCCCTCCTGTGGTTCGGTTGGTTCGGCTTCAACGCGGGTAGCGCGCTTGGAGCCAACGGGCTCTCTGTATCCGCCTTCCTAGCCACCCAGCTGGGTGCTGCTGCGGCGGCGGTAGCGTGGGCTGTGGTTGAGTGGATCAAGGGTAGACGGCCGACCGCCCTGGGTACGATCTCGGGTGCGGTGGCCGGACTGGTGGCCATCACCCCGGCGGCCGGCTTTGTGACGCCTCTCGGAGCCTTGGGGATAGGCGCCCTTGCCGGTCTGGTCTGCTACCTTTCGGTGGTGGTGGTGAAGGGTAAGCTGGGATACGACGATTCCCTGGATGCATTCGGGGTGCACGGCGTAGGCGGTATGCTGGGCGCCCTGTTGACCGGGCTCTGGGCCACGGCAACGGTCAATCCCGGGGGAGCGGACGGTTTGTTCCATGGGAATGCCGCACTCCTGCTGTGGCAGTTCGTCGCTCTGCTGGTGTGCGCCGCCTATTCGTTCGTCCTGTCGTACGGCCTGCTTAAGCTGGTTGATAGAACCCTTGGTCTGCGAGTGAGCGAGGACAAGGAGAACATCGGCCTCGATCTCACCCAGCACAGCGAGTCCGCATACACCCTGGTCGGTTAATCTCGAGGGTAAGGAGCCGCATCATGAAGTACATCATCGCGATCATCCAGCCCGACCGGCTGGATGAGGTCATGGCCGCGTTGGAAGAAGAAGACATCAACCTTATAACCGTATCCGACGTCATGGGCAGGGGCCGGCAGAAGGGTGTGGCCGAGGTCTACCGGAGCTACGTCGACCGGAACAGGCTGCTGCGCAAGCTCAAGGTCGAGATCGCCGTCAACGATGAATTCCTGTGGCCCGCGGTGGACGCGATCACTCGGGGAGCCCGTACCGGTCACATCGGTGACGGCAAAATATTCGTCTTCGACTTGGAGGAGTGCCTGCGCATCCGTACGGGTGAGTCCGGCTGCGGTGCGATCGGTTAGTCGGGCTCGACCACGGCCGCGGTGCCGTAGGCGAGCACCTCGGTCATGTTGTTGCCCAAGTCTGTAGCATCGTACTTGATGGCTATCACCGCGTTCGCGCCCATCTGCTCGGCATGCTGCACCATCCAGGCGAAGGCTTCGGCCCGGGTCTGTTCGCACAGCTCGATGTACTCAGGGATCTGCCCTCCACCCAGGGTGCGCAGGGAGGCGGTGATCTGACTGCCGATCCAGCGGGCCCGTACGGTCACTCCGCGCACCACTCCCAGAGTGCGTACCACTCGGTAGCCCGGGATGGTGAGGGCTGTGGTGGTCAGGCGATGGTCCATGCGGTCTCCTATGAGTGTAGGCTGTGAGCACACACGCCGGCTCCGGCTGCGCGATGGGCCCATCGCGACTCCTCCACCGGCGTGCATGCCCACAGCCTACACCTTCATGTCGACAGGGTGGGAGGGAACCTGGGCATCGTCGCTAGAGGGCCGGGCACACACGCCGGCTCCGGCTGCGCGATGGGCCCGAACCGGGGCACACACGCCGGCTCCGGAAGGCCTCAGAATAACCGCCCGGCGGCCATCCGGCCGCCGGGCGGACAGCAGGGTGGCTGTCGACGCTAGAGGATCGGGAGATAGCGGGCGATCTCGTAGGGTGTCACCAGGGTCTTGTAGTCGTCCCATTCCGCCCACTTGTTGCGGATCAGGTAGTCGCAGACGTGGTCTCCTAGGGCTTCCCGCACGAAGCTCGACTTCTCGAACTCTTTGATCGCCTGATAGAGATCTTCGGGCAGGGAGTCGATGCCGCACTTGGCCCGCTCTTCCTCCGTCATGTGGTAGATGTTGTTGCTTGCCTCCGGCGGTAACTCCATGCCCTTCTCGATACCGTCGAGGCCGGCGGCCAGCATGGCGGCGAAGGCCAGGTAGGGGTTGCAGGCGGGGTCCGGGTTGCGCAGCTCCACGCGGGTGGCATTCTCCTTGCCCGGTTTGTAGAGCGGCACGCGTACCATGGCCGAGCGATTGCGTCTCGACCAGCAGATGTAGACGGGAGCTTCGTAACCCGGGACCAGACGCTTGTAGGAGTTGATCCACTGGTTGGTGACGAGAGCGATCTCCTTCACGTGAGCGAGGAGACCGGCCACATAGGCTTTCCCGACCTTGGAGAGGTTGGTCTCATCGGCGGCGTCGAAGAAGGCGTTGTGACTTCCATCAAACAGGGATTGATGCACGTGCATCCCGGAGCCGTTCACACCGAACATGGGCTTGGGCATGAAGCTGGCGTAAAGGCCCTTCTGCTGAGCGATCTCCTTGACCGTGAGGCGGTAGGTCATCACCTGGTCGGCCATGGTGAGCACGTCCTTGAATCGGAGGTCGATCTCATGCTGCGAGGGGGCGACCTCGTGGTGGGAGTACTCCACCTGGATCCCGAAAGCGTGCAGGGCGTTGATAGTATCGCGGCGCAAATCGCTTCCCGCATCGAGGGTGGTCAGATCGAAGTAGCCACCCTGGTCGAGGACCTCGGTGCTGCAGCTGTCCTTGAAGTAGAAGAACTCGAGTTCCGGCCCCACGTACATGGTGTAGCCCATGGCTTCAGCTTTGGCCGCGACGCTCTTCAGCACGTTGCGTGGATCGCCGGGAAAAGGTTTGCCGTCGGGCGTGCGGATCTCGCAGAACATGCGGGCTGCTCCGCCGGCACCCGCGCGCCACGGAAGCACGGCAAAGGTACTGGGGTCGGGGAAGGCCACCATGTCTGACTCTTCGATGCGCACGAAGCCCTCTATCGAGGAACCGTCGAAGCCCATGCCTTCTTCAAAGGCCCCCTCCAACTCGGTGGGAGTCACCGCGAAACTTTTGAGATTACCCAGCACGTCGGTGAACCAGAAGCGCACGAACTTGATCTGCTTCTCTTCAACGATCTGAAGGACATCCTCCTTGGACAATTTGTCTGCCATTCCCTGCTCCTTTCTGTGTCGCACACCCACAGGATAGCGGTGGCATCACGACCTTACCCTGTACATAAGAACCAACTATCATCCTTCTGACTATACACATGGCTAAGTTTGAGGGGTGTAAGGACGCTCGAAGTAGGTCAGAACCTGCTGTCTGATGGCGTCGGCGGTCAATCGGATGGAGCCTCCCGATGCCACTTGCACCGAATCGATGACCCGAACCACGCCTTCGAACTCCTCCGCACCCGGCACCAGCTCCAAGAGACGGCTGGGAGAGTTCTCAAAGAAGTCTTCACTGAGGAAGTTCTCGCCCTGCTGGGGAAAGAGAGCCAGATACAGAATGTTTCTCTCGACAATCTCATTGAGGAAATGGGTGCCGAGAGACACGTCGGGCACGAGGTTCTCGTGCATCGATACGATCTCGCAGAGCACCGAGGCGTGGTTGATGTCTCTAAATCTCACCGGCAGCCCGAGATGGGGGCTGGTGCTTCCCCAACGTCCGGGGCCGAGCATCATGACCGTGCGGAGCTCGCCGGTGCTGAGGTAGTTGATCCGGCCGACGAGGTGGGCTACTTCGTGCCTTGCATGTACCGGAAGCCTGCCGTACAACCCGGGGGAGACGTATACGAAGCGGTCTACCGAAGTCAGAAGACTCTGTCCGATGACCGCCCCGTGGGCGCTGATAATGAGGTCCTCAGGCTCTACCTCAACGTGAGGGAGTTCGATTAGGGCCGCTCCCTGTACTTGCAGCGGGCGGCACTGCAGCAGGCTGATTTTGTAACCGCCGTCGTCGCTGAAGTTGGCCGTGAATTCCAGGTCCACGGGGTAGTCATAGGCAGATTGCAGGATCTGCAGCATGTCGCGGAGATCCGTGACGAGGTCGGTGTCTCTGAGGAGCCGGTCGAACGTGAGGACCTGGGCGTCAAGGTCGTTGGGGGCGTGCTTGCGGTCGGTGGAGGCGAACAGGTTCAGGGGTAGTTCGGGTCTGCTCTGGACCAGGTCGAGGAAGTGGCTGGAGACGAGTTGGTTGGCCTCCAAGTCGAGATAGTCCACGCGCCTTTGGGCGAACTGTGCCACCTCGTCGAAGTTCGCCTCGGGTCGTTTTTCGGGTGCGTTCAGAGCGATGACCCGGGTGTAATCGTCATCGGAACGGTTGACGGCTCGGGTACCCAAACCGAAGACCAATCGGATCACGCCCGCTTCCGGGTCGATGGCGCGGTCCCACACATAGGGGTTGAACGAGAAGCCAACGCCGGCCAACTGGGGATAGAAATGCCGGTCGTACATGGAGCCGGAGACGCGCATGACCAGTAGAGCCATCTGCTCGTCACGGTCGAGCACGCCCCGGTCGGCCCGGTAGCGCAGAGCCTCCTCGCTCATGGAGCTGGCATATATCTGCCGGATGGCCGCCAGCAGGTCCTGCAGGCGTTGCTCCCGCGGGCCCTGGTTGGCACAGAAGATACTTTCGTACTTGTCGGCGAAGGAGTTGCCGTAGCTGTCTTCCAACAGCGAGCTGGAACGCACGACGAAGGGCGACTGTCCGAAATAGTCGATCATCTCCTCTAGGCGGCGGAGGATATGAGGTTGGAACTCCCCGGTCAGCATGCGCTGTCGGGCCTGCTCGGCTCCTTCGAGGAAGTGCTGGGGGTCCCGTTGCTTCTGCCGGACCCACCAGACCCCGCAGCGTACGAGGAAGTCGTAGAACACATCGGAACCGATGTAGAAGGAGTCGTGCTCCTCCATGAGGCCCGCGAACCGGGACCCGCTGCGGAGGATGGCTCGGGCCAGCAGCATCCCCAGAGTCTTGCCGCCGATGAGCCCGGTTCCGATCATGCGCTTGCGCACATCGAGGATGTCCTGCATGCTGAGATATCGGGAGATCAGCCCCTGCATGTTCGCGTCACGGGAGATGATCATCCTGGCCAGTGTGTCGTACAGGTCTCGTCCTTTGCCCGGCAGATCAGGCCGGTATTCGCCGGACTGGAGCAGTTCCCGGGCGCGCAGGAAGTTGGTCTCCCAGAACCCGACGCTGCTGTCGTACGCCAGACCGGACCATTGTGCCGAGGTCAAGATCTCGGAGATGACCGCACTTGAGGTGATCGTGGGGAATTCGTCCCCGCGCCACACGTGGAGCATGTTCATCGTGGGTGAGTAGCGGTGTTGCACCTTCACCGGCCGGACGTAGAGCTCGTCCTTGTAGCGGTAAACGTCTATGAAGAGCTGAGTGGTCTCCTGGATGGGCTGGAGGGCGTACGCGGTGTGATAGTTGCGGTAGAGAGCGAAGTAGGCGACGGTCTCCAGGTCATAGAGGTAGGGGCAGGTGAGCATGAAGAAGTTGGCGAGCATCTGGTCCGAATACCAATCGGCGGCCAGCTTCGAGAGGCAGTCGAAGATGTAGAAGGCGCCGCGCCCCGTTCCCTGGATTACTTCGTGGATCGCCGCGATGAAGTTCTCAAACCCCTGCTCCGAGTCGAGTTCGTAGACCTCGGCACCCTCTTCGGCGGAGATCAGCGGCTCGTGACGGGCGAAGCGGAAATAGATGAGTCGTCGGCCGTTGGCGAGGGCTGCCCGGCCGTAGGGGGTCACTATCGCTTGATACTCCTCGACAGTGTCTACCTGCCAGACGACGTTGTCGCCCGGCAAGAGACCTTTTAGCACTTTGTCAAGGCCCGGTAGGCCCGTAGTCATGGTAGGGTCATACATAGCGAGTGGCCCCCTTCTCGTTCAGATACCGCGTGACCTTCTGGGCGGTCCGCGTGCCGTCGGCTATGGCGTGCACGACGAGGGAAGCACCTCTGTGCATGTCTCCGGCCGCGAAGACGCCTTCGATGTTGGTGGAGCGGTCGGCATCGCGCGCGACGAAGCCCCGCTCATCCTTGGCGATGCCGAGCCGTTCCGCTAGGCCCGTCCCGCCAGGGCCCACGAAGCCCATGGCTATAAGCACCAAATCAGCTTCCAGCGCGAAATCGGAGTCCGAGACCTTGCGCGGGAAAGGACGCCCGCCGGTCTTGTCCGCGATCCACTCCACCCGCGCACAGTGGATCTCCCGGACATGCCCCTGCGAGCCTGAGAAGGACGTAGTATCGACGCTCCACAGGCGCGTGCCCCCCTCTTTGTGGCTGCTCGAGTCACGCCGGATCAGCGGCCATTGCGGCCAAGGGGTCGAATCCGAACGGGTGGCGGGCGGCTCGGGGAGTATCTCCAGTTGCGTCACCTGCCGGGCTCCCTGTCGCCAGGCGGTACCGATACAGTCCGAGCCGGTGTCGCCTCCACCTATAACGACCACGTTCTTGCCGGCGGCGGTCGGCGGCTGCTCCGGATCCGCCCGCTCGCCCCCCACCAGCCGGTTCTGCCGGCGCAAGAACTCCATGGCGAAATGGATGCCATCCAGGTCGCGGCCCGGCACCGCAAGGTCGCGGGCCACGCCGGCTCCGGCGGCGAGCACCACCGCGTCGTAGCGGTCGCGGAGGAACCGGTAGGATACGTCTTCGCCCACGTCCACGCCGCATTCGAAGACCACGCCTTCCTGGGTCATCAGTTCGACGCGCTGGTCGACCACCCACTTTTCCAGCTTGAAGTCGGGTATGCCGTAGCGTAGGATGCCGCCCGGCTTCGAGTCCTTCTCGTATACGGTGACGTTGAAGCCGGCCCGGTTGAGCACATGGGCAGTGGCCAGGCCGGCCGGACCCGAACCGACGACGGCGACCCGTTCCCTCCTCCGCGACGACGGTACGTGAGCCTTGAGGTAACCGCGTTGAAAACCCTGCTCGACGATGGCCAGTTCGATCTTGCAGATATTCACGGGTTGCCGGATGAGGCCGAGGACGCAGGCGCCTTCGCAGAGCGCCGGGCATACGCGACCGGTGAACTCCGGGAAACAGTTGGTGGAGAGAAGGAGATCCAAGGCTTCCTTCCAATGCCCCCTGTAGACGTATGTGTTCAATTCTGGGATCACGTTCGCCAGCGGACAGCCGCTTGCGGCCGCATGGCAGAAGGGGGTACCGCACTCCATGCAGCGCGACGCCTGAAGCTGGATCTCGGCGTCGGTCAGAGGTAGGTCGACCGCTTGGAAGTCCCTGATCCGTTCTTCCACAGGGCGGTAGGTCACGTCCACCCGTTCCTGCTCTAGAAATGCCCGCTCTCTAGACATGGCCCATCAGTCCTCGAATTGTCGGTGTTGTGCCCCGCATCAATCGCGCACCTGCTCGCGTTCAATTGCCTCGTCTTCCTTGCTCAACGCTCCCAGGGCCCGCTTGTAGTCGGTGGGGAAGACCTTGACGAAGTGCGGCATGGAGGACTCCCAGTCGAGTAATATCTGTCGGCCCCGCGCGCTCCCCGTGTACTTGACGTGGCGTTCGATCATGCCTTTCAGTTCTTCTTGGTCTCTGGGGTCGTGCATGAGCTCCAGATCGACCATGCCCAGATTGCAGCGCTCGTCGAAGAGGCCGGTCTCATCGAAGACGTAGGCGATGCCGCCGCTCATGCCGGCGGCGAAGTTGACCCCGGTCCGGCCCAGGATGGCCACCCGGCCTCCGGTCATGTACTCACAGCCGTGGTCACCGAGTCCCTCGACCACGGCGTAAGCGCCGCTATTGCGGATGGCGAAGCGCTCGCCGGCCTGCCCGCAGATGTAGACCTCACCGGCAGTCGCGCCATACAGGGCGACGTTGCCTACGATGACGTTCTCAGCGGGGTCGAAGTCCGAACCGTCCGGCGGCCGGACCACGATCTTAGCGCCGGACAGCCCCTTGCCCAAATAATCGTTGGCCTCGCCCTCCAGCACGAACGTCATGCCCTTGGAGCAGAAGGCCGCGAAGCTCTGCCCGGCGGAGCCCTGGAACCCGAGGGTGATGGTGTCGTCCGGAAGGCCCTTGCCCCCATGCCTGCGGGCGATACGGCTGGAGATGAGCGTGCCGGCGGTGCGGTGCACATTCCGGATCGGCAAGGTGCAGGTGACCGGGTTCAGTGTTTCTATGGCGTCCTCGACCTGGGGCAGAATCTCCAGATCGAGCGCGTTTTCGAAACCATGCTGCCGCGGGGCGGTGCAACGCACCGCCGCGGAGTGCGGCTGGGGTCGGTAGAGGACTTTGGAGAGATCAAGCCCTCGGGCCTTCCAGAAGGTGATCGCGTCGTTGAACTGCAGCAGGTCGGCCCGTCCCACCAGTTCGTCCAAGCTACGGACGCCCAGCTGAGCCAGATACTCGCGCGCCTCCCGGGCCACCATCTTGAAGAAGTTGACTACGTGTTCTGGCTTCCCCGTGAACAGACTGCGCAACTCCGGGTCCTGGGTGGCCACGCCCACAGGGCAGGTGTTCTTGTGGCAGCAGCGCATCATGACGCACCCAAGCACCACCAGGGCGGTCGTTGCGAAACCAAACTCCTCCGCGCCCAGCATGGCAGCGATCACCACGTCTCGTCCGGTCTTCAGCTGCCCGTCGGTCTGGAGTCTGACCCGGCTCCGCAGGCCGTTCAGTACCAGAGTCTGCTGGGTCTCGGCCAGGCCGAGTTCCCAAGGCACACCCGCGTGGCGTCCTGAGGAGAGGGGCGCTGCGCCGGTCCCGCCGTCGTAGCCGCTGATGAGGATCACATCGGCTTCAGCCTTGACCACACCGGCTGCGACGGTACCCACTCCCACTTCGGAGACGAGTTTCACAGAGACGCGCGCCTCTGGGTTCGCACAGCGCAGGTCGTATATGAGTTGCTTGATGTCTTCTATGGAGTAGATGTCGTGGTGCGGCGGAGGCGAGATCAGGCTGACGTAGGGGGTCGAATGCCGGGTCTTTGCGATCCAGGGATAGACCTTGTTGCCTGGGAGCTGTCCCCCTTCGCCGGGTTTGGCTCCCTGAGCGATCTTGATCTGCAGTTCGCGGGCGTTGATGAGGTACTCGGCCGTCACGCCGAAGCGCCCGCTGGCGATCTGCTTGATGGCACTGCGGCGGCTGTCTCCGTTGGGGAGTGGCACGTAGCGCTCGGGGTCCTCGCCCCCTTCGCCGCTGTTGCTCATGCCGCCGAGGCGGTTCATCGCGATCGCCAGAGTCTCATGGGCTTCCTGGCTTATGGAGCCGAAGGACATGGCTCCGGTAACGAAACGCTTGACGATCTCCGACTCAGGCTCTACCTCGTCTACAGGGATAGGTTTGGTCGCTTGGAACTTCAGAAGCCCCCGCAGCGTGCTCTGATGGCGCTCCTGGTCGTTGATCAGGGCCGCGTACCTCTGATAGAAGGTGTAGTCGTTGTGGCGGGTCGCCTGTTGAAGGTAGTGGATGGCTTCAGGAGTCCATAGATGGCGTTCCCCGTCCTTGCGGTACCGGTAATGGCCACCGCTTGGGAGGAGGGGCGGCGTCGTTTCCTCCGCTTCGCACGACGCCTGGTGGCGCGCCCCGGCTTCGGCTGCGATCTCGTCCAGTCCGATGCCCTCGATGGGGGACGCTGTGCCGTCGAAGTATCGAAGGACCATATCGCTGTTCAGTCCCACGGCCTCGAAGACCTGGGCGCTCCGGTAGCTGCGCAGGGTGGAGATGCCCATCTTGGACATGATCTTGAGCAGTCCTTTGCAGAGGGCCTTGGTGTACGACTCCAGCGCCCCGGTCGGTCCGACATCCCTGCTCAGACGGTTGCGCAGCGCCAGATCGACCAGGATCTCGAAGGCCAGGTAGGGGTTGATGGCCGAGGCTCCGTAGCCCAAGAGCAGGGCAACGTGCATGACCTCGCGGGCCTCGCCGGTCTCAATGATGATGTCCACGCCGGCGCGCCGGCTGTTGCGCAGCAGGTGGCGGTTGACCGCCGATACGGCCAGCAAGGCCGGGATGGGCATAGTGCCTTCGGGCAGATCTCGGTCGCTCAATATCAGGATGCGTTCGCCGGCCGCCACGGCCTCTTCGGCCTGCCGGCAGAGATGGTCGAGCGCGGTGGCCAGATCGTGTCCGGAACCGTTTGCCGGGAAGCCTATGGACACTGTGCGCGAGGCGAAGTCCGGGATGTTGAGGCCTCGGATCCTTGCCAAGTCTTCGTCGGAGAGGATGGGATGGTTCAACTTCACCAACCGGGCCTGCTGCGGTCCCTCGTCCAGGATGTTCCCGGGCGACCCGATGAACGTCATCATCGACATCACCAGTTCTTCTCGGATGGAGTCGATGGCCGGATTGGTCACCTGCGCAAAGAGCTGCTTGAAGTACCAGTAGAGCAACTGCGGGCGCTCGGAGAGCACGGCCAGGGGCTCGTCGGCTCCCATGGAGCCCACCGGTTCGTTACCCGCGACCGCCATGGGGTCGAGGATCAGGTCGATGTCCTCCCTGGTATACCCGAACAGCTTCTGACGTCGCAGCAGGCTCCCGGTCTCGGGGTCCGGAGGGGTCACGGCACCGAAGAAGCCGTGCACGGCGATCTTGTTCTCCGCGACCCAGCGTCGGTAAGGCCGGCGGCGGGCCAAGCGGGTCTTGATCTCTACGTCTTTGAGCACCCGGCGCGCGTTCAGGTCGACAAGGACTATCTGGCCGGGCCGAAGGGAGCCCCTCTCGCTGATCCTATCGGCCGCGAGTTCCAGCACGCCGGCTTCGGAGGCTAGGACCATGAAGCCGTCCTTGGTGATGGTGTAGCGGGCGGGTCGGAGTCCGTTGCGGTCGAGTAAAGCGCCTACCACCCTGCCGTTGCTGAAGGCGACCGCGGCCGGTCCGTCCCACGGCTCCATCAGACCGGCATGGTATTCGAAGAACCCGCGCAAATCGGGACCCATGGGGTACTTGGCTCCCCAGGCCTGCGGTATCAACATGAGGAGGGCGTGGTCGATATTCCGGCCCCCGGTGGTTAGCAGCTCCAGCACGTTGTCGAGAGAGGCGGAGTCACTGGCATTCTCATCCGTCACGGGGAGAAGCTTGGCGATGTCGTCGCCGAATAGCTCGGAGGCGAGATCGGGCCCGCGCGATCGCATCCAGTTCAGGTTCCCGCGGAGGGTGTTGATCTCCCCGTTGTGAGCGAGGTAGCGGAACGGCTGAGCCAGTTCCCAGGAGGGGAAAGTGTTGGTGCTATAGCGTTGGTGCACGACCGCCAGAGCACTCTCGAAAGCGGGGTCGTTGAGATCCTGGTAGAAGGCGGGGATCTCCGTAGCCATCATCAGACCCTTGTAGACGATGGTGCGCGAGGAGAAGCTGGGTATGTAGAAGCGCGCCTCCCCGTCCAGAGCCTGAAGCACGGCTCTCTCGCACTGTCGTCTGGCTACGTAGAGCCTACGCTCCAAGGTGTCCGCATCGGGGCAGGTGGAATCGGAGCCGTCCGGCTCTGTGAAGCACTGCCACACTGAGGGCCGCAGTGCGCGGGCGGCATCTCCCAGAGCGCTTTCCACCGTCGGCACCTCGCGCCAACCCAGGGTGCGCAGGCCCTCCGCCGCAAGCGCCTGTTCGACGACGGACCGGCACGCCGTCTGCAGGCGATCCTCCAAGGGTAGGAACATCATTCCCACCCCGTACCGCCCGCCCGGGGGCAGGGTGATGCCGAGATCCCTGCAGGCGGAGCGGAGGAAGCGATCCGGCATCTGGACCAGCACGCCCGCGCCGTCGCCCGTCCCGGCATCGGCGCCGGCCGCTCCCCGGTGGAGCAGGTTCTTGAGCACTTCGATGCCGCGCTCGACCATCTCGTGGGACGGCCTGCCGCCGATATCGCACACGAAGCCGACGCCACACGAGTCCTTCTCGTTGCGCGGGTCGTAGAGCCCTTGTGCTTCGGGAAAACCCGGCCTACCGGCGTGTCTAACCCTGTGGTCCAGGTCGCCCATGGATCCATGCCCTCATTGTCCGAACACCACCCCTGCTGTCGGTATTGCTGTTGCCGCCGGTCGGCCGGCGGAACTGAGGACAGGGTAGCAGCCGAAACGGCGCCAGGGGCTATCCACAAGGCCTAGTTTTGAGCCATCAAGCTATACAGGTGGACAAGAGAGGACTAGGGCGGTCCGGCGGCTCTCAGTCCCGTTCGAACGGGATCCCCAGACTTCGGGGTTGCACCACCCGCAAGGCGCGTATTGCCTTGGCCACTACCCTCCGGACCGGCTCCGGGAGGGCGGCCAAGACTCGCTCCACCCATTCGGCGTTCCCCACGTTGACGAAGAGCAGAGTGAGGATCATCAGGGGGAACGGGGCCACTTGCAGAACCTGGGAGGGGATGCTCTGCAGATGAGGTTGGAGGACCACGCTCAGCCACTGCAGCAGCCCGAACAGATAGGCGCCGAGAGCGCCACGTACGGGGTTCCATGCACCGAAGATGACAATGGCAAGCACGATCCAGCCGAGGCCGTCCAGCCCCGATATGGTGCCCTTCCAGCCGGCCTTGACTCCGAGAGAGAACATGGGGCCGGCCAGTCCCACCAGGGCCCCGCCCAGGGTGGTGTAGACGTAACGCACCACACTCACTCGGGCTCCCCGGGCGAACGCCGCTTCAGGGCGTTCTCCCACCGCCCTTAGCACCAGGCCGGGACGGGTGCGGAATATCCACCACCAGGCCACTACGATCAGCACGAAGCTGAAGTAGGTCATGACATCCTGTTTGAAGAACATCGTACCCAAAATGGGGATGTCCTCCAGCAGGGGGATGGGCCGGACCGGGAGCATCGGGCCTTTCTCGCCCATGAAGGGGTTGCCCAGGAAATACGCCAAGTCTCTGCAGAACAAGGTGAGGACGAAGCCGATGGCCACCTGGGACTGGCGCAGGGTGATGCTGCCGAAGGCCACGATGAGAGCGACGACGGCTCCGACGAAAGCTCCGGCCAGGAATCCCAGGAACAGGCTGCCGGTGTTGAGGGCGACCACGAAGCTCCCCATGGCGGAGAGCAGGATGGTGCCGTTCACCGATAGGTTGATGACGCCGGCTCGTTCGGCGAACGTCTCGCCGATGGTGGCAACCACGATGGGCGAAGCAGTGGCGAGCACGCCCGCGAGCCCGATCACGAGGGTGGTCCCGTCCATCAGACGGCCCTCGTTCGGGAGCGACGCAGGTAACGTTGCCGCGCTCCCTCCACCAGCAGCACCAGCAACACCAGGGCGCCCTGTAGGACTCCCGACAGGGTGGAGTCCAGCTTGAGCACGATGGGTAGTTGGATGCTGCCGATGTTGAGAGCCGCGAAGAACAGAGCCACCGGCGCCACCCAGATTGCCCGATAGGCGATAAGCATGCCGATCATCAGGCCCAAGAATCCGTATCCGCTGGAGATGGAGGGGATCAACCTGTGGTAAACGGCGGTCACCTGGATGGCCCCGGCCAGTCCCGCCAACCCGCCGCAAACGAAGAAGGCGAGCAGGGCGTACTGCCAAGTCGGCACTCCCAGTAGGAAGGCGGCGCGCCGGTTAAGTCCCACGGCCTTGAGCCTCAGTCCGGCATGCGTCCGTTCCAAGAGGATGTAGACAAAAATGACAGCTAGAAGGCCGAGGGCGAGCGACCACAGACTCAGACGCTCTCCGGCCAGGGTGGGGAGGCCCAGTTGTTCGGGGAAGGGTTCGGTGCCGCTCATGGAGCCGATACCGGGGCGTTTCCACGGGCCGAAGATGAGCCACAGCGTCAGGGCGGTGGCTACGAAGTTGAGTCCCAGCCCACCGAAGATCTCGTTCACTCCTCCGAAAGTCTTGAGGACTCCCGCCAGCGCAGCCCACAAGGCTCCACCCAATATGCCGGCCAGCATGGCCAGCACGATGATGAGCGAGGGGGGGAGGGAGGTGGCCATGAGCAGGCGGAGGACCCAAGTGGTGAGTACGGCGCCGAGGACGATCTGTCCCTCGACTCCGATGTTCCAGAGACCGGCTGCGAAGGTCACCAGCACCCCGGCCGAAGCAAGAAGGAGCGGGACCCAGGCTACCAGCACGTTCGAAACGTCGGTGAACGACTCCGCCGCGCCCTTGGCGATCTCGATGTAGGCCTGAAAGGGCGGAGCGCCTGCTACGAGCAGCACCACGCTCGTGAGCAGGAAGGCCAGGACGAGGGCGGCCAGTTGCAGTCCGAGGTTGATCCAGGTCCGGCGGGAGAAGCGGCCTTTCCCGCCGGCCTCAGCGGGTCCCGGCCGCGTGGGTCCTTCGGGGACGGGAGTGGGCGTCGTAGAGCCGGACTCAGTCATAGAGCCCTCCCGCGACGGGGGTACCGGCCACATCGGTCCCGGCTCCGCCGACGGCCGCGCCGTCGGCAGCCACGCACGGTCCCGTACCGTCAGAGGCGGATCCGCCTCCTATCAGGTGCCCCAGTTCCTCGACCGTGGTGGAAGCAGCTTGGAACGGTCCGGAGATCCTGCCCGCGAAGAAGACGAGGATGCGGTCGCTGTAACGCAACAACTCGTCCAGATCGCTCGAGGTGAAGATGATTGCCTCTCTCCCTCGACAGCGCTCTTTCAGCTTGCTCCACAGGTATATGACCGACTCTACGTCGAGACCCCGGGTGGGCTGCTCAAGGAGCAAGAGTTTCGAGCCCGGTTTCACCAGCGCGAGCAGAGCCCGCTGCTGGTTGCCCCCGGAGAGCGACTCAACGGTGTTGGCCGGAGTGCCTTTGATGTTGAACTGAGCTATGCGCTCGTCGGCTATGCGCCGGCCTCTCTCCTTGTTGATGAAGATGCCCGACTTCTTCTCGGTGAGCAGGAAGTGTTCGGCGAGCGACAGTCCGGGGATGAGGCCCTCCTCCAGTCTGGTGGCGGGGACGTAGGCTACTCCGCGCCGCTTGAACTGGCGGTAGGTCTTTCCTGTGAGGTCGGCCCCCACGAGCTGCACCCGGCCGCTGATGGGTGGGGCCAGTCCGGCACATGTCTGCAGAAGCAGGCTCTGTCCGCTCCCCTCCATGCCGGCCAGACCGATCGTCTCGCCCTCCTTGACCTCCAGGTTGAGGCCCTCGAAGCGGATGCGGCCGTGTTCAGCGCCGAGACCTGATAGGCGCAACACGGTCTTGCCCGGGGCGCAGGCATAGCGGTCGCCCAGAGAGACCTCGCGTTCGAACATCATGTTGACCAGGTTATCGACCCGGAAGGGCGGCAGGGCTTCGCCCACCAGCCGGCCTTGCCGCAACACGGCCACGCGCATGCAAAGCTCCTGGACCTCCTCCAGCTTGTGAGAGACGAAGAGCACCGTCTTGCCCTGAGCGGCAAGGCGGCGCAGCGTATCGAACAACTCCCCGCGCTGGTCGGCGCTGATGCCTGTGGTCGGTTCGTCGAGTATGAGCACGCGCGCCCCAAGCCAGAGGAGGCGTATAAGCTCCAACTGTTGACGTTCGCCCACCGTCAATGAGCCCACCTCGGCCTTGAGATCGAGCGCCAGGCCGAAGGAAGCGGCCAGCGCGGCGACCGCCTCAGCGGCTTCCCGGCGCCGGGGGACGATGCGTCCCGGGGCGCCGATCAGAAGATTATCCACCACCTTCATGGGCGGGAAGTCCAACGGGTCTTGGTGGAGCATGCCGACGCCGTGTCTGATGGCATCGGCCGGAGAGCGCATCCGGACCAACCGTCCGTCGAGCTCGATGATGCCGCTGTCCGCCGGTTGGAAGCCCGAGAGTATCTTCATGAGTGTGCTCTTGCCTGCGCCGTTCTCGCCCAGGATCCCCTGGATGGTGCCGGCGGCCACGGTCAGGGTGATGCCGTCGTTGGCTCTGACGGGGCCAAAATGTTTACGGATATCGGTGAGTCGGACTTCCACAGGCCTCTGAGTCTATCGGCGGCACGGGCGCCGGCCGGCCACGAGGGCCGGCCGGAAGCAGAAAGGGGAGACCGTGAGGTCTCCCCTTTCGCCGGATACGGTTCTCATCGATGTAGTGGCTTCTATTCGGATACGCTCTGGCCTTCCATGCCTTCGAGCAACTGGGGCAGGTACCAGATCTGCTGGTCGGTAGCCACTTCACCATCGGCCAGGTGGGGGGTGCCGTCCTGGAGGTTCAGAGGGCCGGTGAAGAGATTGAGGCCGCCCGCCAGTTCCGCGATGAACTCATCGACCTTGGCGGCCGCTTCGGCCGACAGAGCTTCACCCTTCTCGAAGCCCACTATGGAAGTGTCGGGATTGTTGATATCGGCCCAATCGGGGTCGATCCAGTTGAAGAAGGTCGACCAGTTGCCCTCGCGTGCTGCCGTTACCGCCTTCAGGTACTCGGGACCCCAGTTGAAGTAGGGCACGCCGAGCGCGACTTGGGGAGCCTCAGACAGGGAGCCGACATAGTCGTAGGGGATGGCCCAGGTCTCTTTGCCCGCGTCGGCCATCTTGCCGGCTTCCACCAGAGCTTCGGTGGTGTCGATGCCCGACACGACTACGTCAAAACCTTGGTTGAAGAAGTTGTCGGCCACCTGGGTCGGATCGGAGGTGACTCCGGGGATGTTGAACCAGAAGCCGATCCAGTCGACCCGGAAGGTCAGTTCGGCCGGGTCTTTCCCCAGGTACTCGGTCCATGCGTACTTGGCGCCCAGGTATACGGAGGCGGCCAGGCGGCGGGTCTCATCATTGATCAGGGGGCCGAGGTAACCGATCTTGCCTGTCTTGGTCGTCAGGGCCGCGGCCACGCCGGCGATCATCTTGCCGTATTCCATCTTGCCCATGACATTGCTCAGGTTGGGCAGGTCTTTGAAGTCCTTGCCCTCTTTCCAGGCACCGTCCCCGGAAGTGTGCAGCACCGGTATCTCCGGGTGGGCTGCGGCGAAGGCCAGGGCGCCGTCTTTCATGTCGTCGGAAGTGAACATGATCATCTTCGCGTCCTGGGCGAGCAGTTCTTCAGCCAACTGCTCGACGGTAGTCCCGGGTCTGTCGGAGGTATTGGCCTTATCGACATAGACCATCTTGGTGCCCGGGAGATTCTCCTCGACGTAGAGGCCGCCCTCGTAGTTGGCCTGGCTCCAACCGTTGTCGTTGTAGGGGCCGACGTACACCATCCCGAAGACATACTCTTCCTCAGGTGTCTGGGCGGCCGTAGTGGTCGTTTCGCCGGCCGTGGTGGAGGTCGCTTCCGCCTCCGAGGTAGTGGTGGACTCGGGCCCGGGAGCGGCAGTCGTAGTGGTCTCTTCCTCGGATTCACCGCACGCGGCGGCGAAGGCCCCCATCAGGACGAGGACCACCACGAGTGCGCTACAGATGAGTACACGACGCGATCGTGATGCAGGCATTGCTCAGAGCACCTCACACTTCTAGTAGATGAATGACGACTGACGGCCCAACAGGCAACAAATCGCCGAACGATAGTCGGCGGGACGACCTCCTTTCGTCTCCCCTTCCTGCGCAGGCGTCACGGCGGAGTGACGCGTGAGAACATAGGGTCATTCTAAACGCTGGAGGCGGCCCCGTTCCAGGGGTTTGCGGATGATCGTCCGACGAAAGATCAAAGATCGATGATCTTCATCTCATGTATCTCGTCCATCTCCAGGCAGCGGTCGATGGCCTCCTGGGGAACGTGATTGTCGAGGCCCAGGATCATTATGGAGTCACGCAGGACGTTATCGATCCCGCTGGACGTGACCATCCGGGAGATGTTGACGCCGTATTCACCCATCGTGGTAGCCACCCGGCCGATGACGCCCGGGACGTTCTTATGCGGTGCATAGGCCAATGTGCCCTCAGGGCTGAAGGTGATGGAAAAGTCTCCTATCTGGACAATGCGCGGATATCTCTGTTCCAGCACCGTCCCTGCAATGACGAACTCCGCATCGTCTCCTTCGGTCACGACCATGCGGATGAGGTTGCGGTAGTCCTTGCTCTCCAGGGAGATGGTCTCCTTCACCTCGATGCCGAACTGCTCGGCCAGGAGCCCCGCGTTGACGAAGTTGACGCTGCCGTAGGCCATGCTCCCCTCGAGCACTCCCTTGAGGGCCACGAGAGAGAGGATCCTCGCGTCGTCGGGCACGTCGATCTCTTTGCCCGCAAAGACGATCTCCACCTTCTTAACTCTGCGTCGACGTATCTGCCGGTAGAGGGCCCCCATCTTTTCCACCAGACTGATGAACGTCTCCAGTTTGGCGAAAAGCTCCTCGGACAGACTGGGCATGTTGACGGCGTTCTTGACTATCTCGCCGCGCAGACCGGCTACGACCTCGGCCACGACCTCCTGGCCCACGCGCCGGGTGGCCTCAAAGGTGGAGGCTCCCAGGTGCGGGGTGCCGACCACATTCTCAAACTCATAGAGAGGGTGGGCCGACTGAGGTTCGTTCATCCAGGTGTCGATGCCCACGGAGGCGATCTTGCCCGACTTAAGGCCTCGGACCAGGGCGTCCTCGTTGTACAGACCGCCGCGGGCGCAGTTGACCAGTCGCACCCCGGGCTTCATGAGGGCTATCTGGTCGTCGCTCACCATGTTCATGGTCTCCTTGGTGCGCGGCGTGTGGATGGTGATGAAGTCGGCCTCGCCGAGCAGGTCGTCCAGGGTGGCTTTCTTCTCGACGTGCAGGTTCTCGAAACGTGAATCGGGGATGTAGGGGTCGTAGGCGATGACCCGCATGGCGAATCCGCGGGCCCGCTGCGACACCAACCCACCGATGCGCCCCAAGCCGATGATCCCCAGGGTCTTGCCGTACAGCTCACTGCCCTCGAACTGCTTGCGCCCCCACTGGCCGCTCTTGATGAAGCGGTCGGCCCAGGGGATGTTGCGGCTGCTGGACAGCAGCAGACCCATGGTGTGCTCGGCGGCTGAGACCACGTTGCTCTCCGGGGTGTTACAGACGATGACGCCCTTCTCGGTGGCCGTGGGCACGTCTATGTTGTCGAGGCCCGATCCGGCTCGCCCCACGATGCGCAGCTTCACGGCTGCGTCGAGGAGGGTCTTGTCGACGATCGTCTCGCTGCGAACGATTAGGCCGTCGTACTCAGGGATGATCGCCAAGATCTCGTCGCGGCTGAGCTTATATTTCACATCCACCCGGCATGCGCACGACAGCATGTCTATGGCATCTACGTCCATGAGTTCCGCGACCAGCACTTTGAAGTCTTTGAGACGTTCCACGCGTCCTCCATCGTCATCGGCGCGACGCCGGCGCGCCTGGGTCACCCAAGGGTTATTCTAAAGGATTGCTAAGGCTAGCATACGCGGAACAGCCTGTACTATCGGCTCCAGTTCACGCTCGCGCGAACAGCCTGTACTGCCGGCTCCAGTTCACGCTCGCGCGAACAGCCTGTACTGCCGGCTCCAGTTCACGCTCGAGTACTCGCGATACTGTCGCCGACAGCACAGGCTGTTCTAGCTCCAGGGCGGGGGGATCGGGCCAGCGATATCGGGCGAGACTATCCTGGACGTCGGGCATTGCCAGGGCGGGTGAGCATGCACCGCTGGTAGACCCGACCGCGCGGAATCTGGAGGCGGCTCGTGATTTCAATCTGGTGAACAACCATGATCGAGCAAGTGGTAGTGTGCTTGTCGACGAGCAGTCCGAACACAATTGTGGGGAGGTAACAGGTCATGCGCAAGAGACGGTTCTTTGTGTTCGTCGGATGCATGGCAGCCCTGATGGTTCTCGGGGCACTATCTCTGCCCATGGCCTCTGCCTGTGGTGCTTCCCTGCGGCCTTTCCAACTGACGCATAACGAATGGGAGGACTCTCAGCCCGACGCGGGTGGAGGGCTGGTGGCCTGGCACTACTGGGACGGTATCGACTGGGAGGTCAAGCTCCTGGATCTTCTGACGGGGACCATGACCCAGTTGACCTCGAACGGCCCCGGGTCCCAGGATCAGTGGCCCGACGTCGATCCGTCGGGCAGATATGTCGTCTACACTTCTCATCAGCGTTCTGACACGTCGGCCATATCGATCAAGCTGTATGACGTCGGCGCCAAGACGACCCGCACCATCGGGGCGATGGATCCACGTTGGGCATGGGGTCGTCCTCAGACTCGGCTGCCGCAGGTTGCGGGGGATGCTGTGGTGTGGGTCGGATATGAAGGTAACGTGGCTCATGTCTACCTCCATACGATCTCATCGAGGGCGACCAAGGACCTAGGCCCCGGCTACAACCCGGTGCTGGGCGACTCGTACGTCGCGTGGTCTACAGAGGGAGCTTGGATAGCCGCCCACGATCTCACCGGCGGCGCCCAGAGCGTCGGAGGCTTTCAGGGACTGACGAACCTCACACCCCTCTCGCTCTCGGGTGATGTCTTGCTTTTCTCGGGGGTGTCTGAAGACGGGTCGTCCCGGTTGGTGCTTTACAGCCTAGCGATCGAGAGCCATTTCTACCGGGAGATCGCCCCCGTGGGCCAACTTCGTTCCGCTGTGATGTCCTCGGGAGGTAGCGTAGCCTGGATCGATGAGGGCGGACTATGGACGAGAGACATTGACGGCCCGCACGCGGTGCTTGTCACCGATTCTCCGGGAGAATCGACCAGTGGGGGAGGGGAGCAATTCGCTGCCAACGAGCAAGGTGTTGCCTGGGTCTCGGCCGGCAGTAGTTCGGATCCCTCCTCGTGGCGCATCTTGTACTACGACTTCAATGCCAAGTCCACCGTCTGCCTGAGTGAACATGTCAGCTTCAGCCAGAACCAGAATCCTCGCCTGTGGCAAGACACGGTGGTCTGGCAGGGGAAGGATGCGACCGACGCTGAACTCTTCATGGCGAACGCCACCGGCTTCGCTGATGTCGCCGCCAGTTCGCCGCATGCCGCGGCGATTGTCGATTTCACTGATCGCGGAGTGATCCTTGGCTTCGGAGATGGCACTTTCCGTCCGAACACCCCGGTCACCCGTCAGCAATTCGCCAAGATGATCGTCAAGGCCTTGGAACTCACCGTCACCGGCTCGGAGGTCTCTCCCTTCATCGATGTGGCCATCCGATTCGGCGAGGATCCCTTCTACCCCTCCAGGTACGTGGCGGTCTGCGCGGCTCAGGGTATCACCAAAGGGAAGACAGCGACGACCTTCGATCCGGCCAGCGGCATCAGCCGCGAGCAGCTGATCACAATGGTAGCGCGGGCGGCAGGCCTGGCCGATCCGCCGGCCACGTATGTGCCAAGCTTCACCGCGACGCAGTTCTCCTTGCTGGAACACTATCAGAATGCTCGGAAGGCGGCCTATGCCGCGGTTCTGGCAGGACTTCAGGGCGTTGACGCTTCCTGCGATTTCGGAGCTCTCTCTAGCCGCGGGGAGTGCGCGCAGTTGCTCTATAACATGCGCACTTTCCTGGCCATGCAGCCCCCCGGCTCTGTGGGCGGGCGGGGAACGGCGGGAGACCAGGACCTAATCAACCAGATCCAGGCATTTTGGTCGGGCGTCGACATCTTTCTCCCCCGGTCGCTGCCGTCGGGGTGGCGGTTGCTGACCGAGCAAGACGTCGGTCTCTGGGGTGATTACCGGGAGTCGAATCCGAGCATGGGCTATCAAGTCATGAGCATTGACAACCCCTGCTGGTACTCCGTTGCCTACACGAATGGAGCCGAGGTGGTTTCTCTCGCGGCCAGCGGAAGCGACGGAAGCGGCGGCTCTCGGTACTACTGGGAGCGCGCTGAGTCGGCTACTCCGATAAGCCTCACTTTCGAGGGCCGATCATGGGAGGAATTCCGCTATTCGGATAACGAAGGTGCGGAGCCGGATACGTTGCTTCTGCATTTGGAAACCGAGAGCTCCGACGGTCCCTGGAGTCCGCCCAACTGTGTCGATCTCAGCTTCAGTTCTTCGACGGGGAGAGGCGTGGCTCTGTCGTTGGCCGGCAGTATGGTCCGTATTGCCCGAGAGAAGCCGGATGAATGGGTCCGTGAACTCGTCGATCAGATAGGCGCTACCTACCAGGGAGAGATCCTCGGTGAGATCTGTCTGCCCTCGTCACTTCCCTCGGGCTGGCACGTGGCCTCCCTCGGTGAGATCGCCAGGGCTTCGGGGTCGGCCTTGGCGTTTAACCCGCTCGTGTACGCGGGGGGCGAGGAGGATGGTGGCATCGACATCTGGTTCTCTAACGGCAATGATGCGGTCGAGCTCGGCGTCGACCGCTTTGCGCTGGATGTGGTAGGCGTCGATTGGGGCAGCATAGAAGAGCTGGACGTCGAGTTCCTGGGCCAAAAGTGGCGGCTACCCCAGTCCGGCCAGGGGAGCGCGGGCGTTCGCCACATCCTCTGGGGCGGCTCCGATCTGAACTTCGTGAGCCCACTGACTCTCACTTTCTGGGGGGAGAGAGAATCCTCGCTCGAAGCACTAATCGATTTCGCTCGGCGAATGAGGCCCTATTCCGTTAGCCCGGCTCGATAGCGATCTGGTGCGCCTGCCCCGGCTGCTGGCCTGCGCCGGGTGGCGTCTCTTACGCCGGGCCACGCTCGCGCGCGAACAGCCTGTACTGCCGGCTCCAGTTCACGCTCGAGTACTCGCGATACTGTCGCCGACAGCACAGGCTGTTCTAGCTCCAGGGTTTTGGGGCCGGTCACGCTCATCCTTCGCGCCGTCGGCCCGCTTATGGGATGTCCTCACTTGACGGGAGCGGCGCCGGGCCGCGCTCGTCTTGCTTGCGCTGCCGGCGTCGCCGCGAGGCCGTCTTGAGCGTCGGTGGGCTGCTGTCGCTCCGCGGCTCGGTCAGGCGTCGTTGCCGGGCCAGGACATCCAGGCGACCTTCTCCACAGGGCGTCGCTCCGGCACCGGGACGTTGGGGACCGTGCCCTCGTTCCACTCCTTCGAGACATACAGATTGCAGTAGCAGCTGCCGTACTCCGCCACATCCGCTTCCCGATAGTCACACGGGCAGATTATGTCCTTATCAGCCTCGCGGTCTCCGGAGGCGAGCCGGCAGGGACAGCACATGTATCCGTACCTGTCCTTGTTGGTGAGAAGGCCCTCGATAAGCTCCTTGACCAGCTTCTCATTCTTGCTGAAGTAGTAGCCTTTGGGCTCGTTGACCTTCTTCAGGCGTTCGTATAGCTCGTCTACTTTGCTCATAGTCCCAGTGCCTCCAGGATCTCGACTTCGCGATAGCCAACGATGACCTTGTCGCCTATCAGAGTGGTGGGGAAGGCGGCCTGCGGGTTGACCTTGCGTACCTCCTCCAAGGTCTTCTTCATCTCGTCCCGCGGCAACAGGTCGACATCCACCGAATCGTACTCGACGTTGTGAGCATCGAGCAGCTTCTTGGTGTTCCTACAATGGCCGCAGGTACTGAGTGCGTAAACGAATACTTTCGGTTGATCCCTGTCCATGTTCTCACCTTTCGCATGTACGATATGTACGGGTCTTGTCGTTCCCGAGTCGTGCGCATTGCCGCAGACATACCCGGACCGGCCTCAGAATATGCACAAGGGAGAGTGAGTTGACCGTACTGTCCGACATACCCATCACGCTGGATATCGACCGGCTGGCTGAGAGGTACAGGATCGCGCCTGGGTCAGACCACGCCCAGGTGTTTGAGGAATTGGTGGCCCGCGCCCAAGACGTGGCGAGACCTAAGGCTCTCTACGAGGTCTGCTTCATCGACGAGAAGGGTGATGACTGGGTCTCTGTGGGAGGGGTGAGGCTCGCGAGCCCGGCTCTGAGGAAGAACCTCGACCAGGTGGAACGGCTCTTCCCCTACGTGGCCACCTGCGGGACCGAGATCGATTCATTGGATATCCCACCCGGTGATATCCGGCAGAAGGCCTGGCTGTTCTTCCTCAAGGGTGAGTTCCTGCAGGGGGCCGTGGCCTATCTCGATGAGTACGTGAGGCGGCACCACCAGATAGCGAATCTCTCCAGCATGAACCCGGGGTCGGGAGACGCCACCTTGTGGCCCTTGACTGAGCAGGCTGCGTTGTTTTTACTGTTCGGCGATGTTGAGGGAGCGATTGGGGTCAGGTTGACGGAATCCTCGCTGCTCATCCCAGAGATATCAATCTCGGGAGTGTTCTTCCCCACCGAGGCGGATTTCGAGAGTTGCCAGGTGTGCCATCGGGAGCGCTGTCCCACCCGGCGGGCACCCTTCAGCCAAGAGGCCTGGGACGCGCTATACGAGGACTTAGGAGTAGGGTAAGCGCCGTGGTTGAGATGGATGAGCGGCCGAGCGGGGGAGACCCTCGGGGAGACGGAGAGGGTGCGCCGTCCAAGGAGTTCGTCTCTGAGGTGATCACACCTGTCGGGAGTTCCTTCGACACTTCGTCCATGGCGGTCGGTGAGCCGGGGTTGCCAATGCGGTTTTGCTGGCGGGGGAGCGAGTACCAGGTGGCAAGGGTCCTTGAGACGTGGAAGACCACGGGCGGTTGCCGGCACGGGAGCGGGGAGAGGTACGTCCGCAAGCATTGGTTCAGGATAGAGACCACCGATGGTAGCGAGATGGAGATCTACTTCGACCGTCAAGCGCGGACCAGGCGGCCCAAGCAACGTTGGTGGCTGGCGACGGTCAAGAGTGCGGCGGTTGGCGATTAACGGCAGCGGGACGCGGGCACTCGCCGACCCGTGGAGATCTGTGACTGAGGTGGGAGCATGGTTGGCGGCAGGGTCTTCCAAACGCAGCGCTTATGACCTACCGTTATGCCGATGGCCTTCCAAAGACAAGGAGTAGTTCGCATGATCAAGGAGATCGCCGCGCAGCAGCTCGATACCGAGCGCTTCATCGCGGAGAAGGTGGAGGAGATTCGAGGCGTCGTAGGCGACGGCATGGCCATCAACGCCCTCTCCGGCGGCGTTGATTCCTCAGTCGTTACCATGCTGGGGCATCGCGCTCTGGGCGATCGTCTGAAGACGGTCTTCGTGCAGAACGGTCTCATGCGGGCGGGCGAAGCCGAGGAGGTGACCGGTTTCTTCCGCGATCTGGGAGTGCCGGTGCAGGTCGCAGACGCGCGCGACGAGTTCTTCGCGGCGCTGAAGGGGCTGACGGATCCCGAAGCCAAGCGCGAAGCCATCACCCAGACCTTCTATCGCGAGGTTTTTGGCCGCATGGTCCGGGAGAGCGGCGCCAAGCACCTGCTGCAGGGGACCATTCTCACCGACGTGGACGAGACCGTGGCCGGTATCAAGCGGCAGCACAACGTGTTCGAGCAACTGGGTATCGACCCGCAGGAGGCCTTCGGCTACAAGATCCTTGAGCCGCTCATCCAGCTTCGCAAGGATGGCGTGAGGAAGCTCGGTGAGACCCTGGGGCTGCCCGCCGGACTTTTCGAGCGTATCCCCTTCCCGGGACCGGCGCTGGCTGCTCGTGTCCTGGGAGAAGTGACACCGGAGCGGGTCGAGAAGATCAGACTGGCCACCCAGGTGGTCGAGGCGAAGCTGGGGGGCTACGGGGCTTTCCAGTACTTGGCTATTTTGCACGAGGACCGGGTCACCGGCATGCGCGACGGCCGGCGCGATTTTGGCCTGCAGATAGAGGTGCGCTGTTGGGACAGCCTGGACGCGCGGACGGCCACGCCTACCCGGGTGCCGTTCGAGGTCTTGGAGCAGATGGCGCAGGAGATCGTCGACGGGGTGCCCGGCGTCGTCAGCGTCACTTACAACATAGCCTGTAAGCCGCCCTCCACCATCGAAGCGGTCTGATGGGGCACGGGCACCTGAAGCCCAGGGAGTGTTAAGCTCAGAGCAAACCTACGATCGAGGTGTGATTCCATGGAAGTCAGACTGAACGCCAACGCAGCCCAACCACTGTCGACCAAGGTCTTCTTCAGCAATGAGGAATCGTTCGAGGTTGCCTCAGTGATCGTCATGGGCAAGACGGACGCCGTCCTGATTGATGCGCAGTGGACGCTTTCGAGCGCTCACAGGGTCATCGCAGAGATAGTTGACACCGGAAAGAGGTTGAAGACCATCTATCTGACTCACGCCCATCCCGATCACTACTTCGGTGCGGGCACGGTTGCCCAAGCCTTCCCGGAGGCTCGGGTGGTGGCCATCCCCTCGGAGGCCGACATCATCAACAAGCAGTTCTTCGGCAAGATCGAGATCTGGGAGAGCCAGATAGGCGCGCACAACGTGTGCAGGACCGAGACCCACGTCGAGTCTCTGGAGGAGGAGTACCTCGAGCTGGAGGGACATCGCCTGGAGATCATCTCCAAAGTCATCGGTGACATGCGCTACAACACGATGGTATGGATGCCTTCCATCAAGACGCTCTATGCCAGCGACGTCCTCTTCAACCAGGCGCATCCTTTCACCTGCGAGGTGACCGCGGAGGAACGCAAGCAGTGGCTGGTGGAGCTCGAGAAGATCGAGAAGATGGGCGCTGAGGTCATCATCCCGGGCCATCAGAGACCGGGTATGCAGTTCGACCTGAGCGCCGTGGAGTTCACCCGTGAATATCTGCATGCCACCGAAGAGGAGCTGGCGCGTACGAACGACGTGGCCGGCTTCTACTACGCGATGAGCGAGCGGTTCCCCGAAGCGCATCTGAATCATCTCAGCAACGAGATGAACGCCAACGTGTTCAAGGGAGACCGGGACTGGAACTGGCGAGAAGAGCACTGAGAGGGGGCTGGGCATGATCACGCTGTCGTTGAAGGAGGGGGGCACTATCCTCGGAGAGATCGGGGAGGCTGACCTGCAGCTTCTCATCGATCAGCTCGTGGAAGAGGATGAGAAGGACACGGATTACTACGTGACCCCGATGACCATAGAGCTACTCGAGCGGGCCGGAGCAGGGCTCAACCTCATCGAGATGCTCAAGCGGGCGGTCGGTAACTCCGATGGGGTGGATGTGGTCTGGAAGGATTCTTAATTAGGGAGCGAGGCCGGCCGGGCATATGAATCTGCGGGAACTGATCGATAGCGATAGGAAGACGCTTTTCCTTGACGGGGCTATGGGGACCCAGTTGGGAGAAGTCGGCCTGGAGATGGGCGGGCAGAACAACGTCACCCATCCGGAGGCCGTGCTTGCCGTGCACCGAGAGTATGCGGCGTGTGGGGTCGATCTGCTCATCACCAACACCTTGACCATGAACCGGGTCAACATTGAAAGCCACAACGTGGGTGTGGATGTGCGTGAGGTGAACCTCGCCGGGGCCCGGCTGGCCCGGGAAGCGGCCGGTGAGGGTCAATTCGTGCTTGGCGACATAAGTTCCGCGGGGAAGATGCTGAAACCCTATGGGCAGCTGACGGAAGTAGAAGCGCAAGCTGCTTTCGCGGAGCAGGCCGAGATCCTGGCCGAGGGTGGCGTGGACGGTTTCATCATCGAGACGATGATCGATCTCCGCGAGGCCTTGTGTGCACTGCGGGCTGTAAGGGCAGTGTCAGACCTCCCGGTCATCTCCACGATCTCCTTCAACACGGCGAAGAGCGGTGGGCGGACGATCATGGGGGATTCCGCCCGCGATTGCGCGCAGGCCTTGACCGAGACGGGAGCCGATGTTGTGGGCGCGAACTGCGGCAGCCTGGATCCCTTTCAACTGGCGGTGATTGTCGCGGATATGAGAGAGTTGACCGAACTGCCCATTGCCGTCCAGCCCAACGCCGGCCGGCCCAGGATGGTCGACAAGCGCACGATCTTCGACATGTCGCCCTCCGATTTCGCGGCCGGAATTCATGAGTGCATGGAATCGGGAGCCCGCATACTGGGCGGCTGTTGCGGCACGTCGCCCGCTCACATCAGAGCGATGATGGATCTCCTCGCGGGCTAGGGCGTGCCTGGAGCGACGCGGCGCCCGCAGTTATGCGGGCGGCTGCTGCAGGAGCCGGCGCCGCAACAGGTCGAGGGCCGCAAAGGCGGCACGCTCTCTGATGTGCTCGCGCTGCCCGGGGAAGTGCAGGCGCTCCACCGAGGTCACGCTTTTCACCACGCTGCCGATGTAGACAAGCCCGACGGGCTTATCGTCGCTGCCGCCTCCGGGCCCAGCCACCCCCGTGGTCGAGAGGGCGCAATCCGCGCCGGTCAGACGGCACACGCCCTCGGCCATGGCCGCGGCCACCTCCATGCTCACTGCCCCCCGGACCGCAAGCACATCGGCGGGGACGCCCAGGACCTCTGTCTTGATGCGGTTGTCGTAGGCCGTGACACCTCCGAGGAAGTACTCGCTACTGCCTGGCATGTCGGTGATGCGTTTGCCCACGAGGCCGCCCGTACACGACTCGGCTACGGCTACGGTGCAGCCGATCCGGCGCAGAAGCTTGCCCACCACCTCAGCCAAGCTCTCGTCATTTAGGCTGTAGACCCGCTCCCCGAGGATCGCGCGGATCCTGGTCTCGACGGCCTCCAGTCCACCTCCGCCTCCAGCGGCGGACGGTCCTCGCAGGATGACGGTGACCCCGTCCAGGTGCGCCCGGGTACCGATGGTGACGGCCGGGGCGTGCCAGTCGAATTCTGAGAGCGTCTCAGCCAGCGTCGACTCGCCGATGCCGAAGGTGCGGATGCGTCTGACCGTCTGAGCTGCGCGCGCGCCCTCCGGGCGCGCGCGCAGCAGTGGTTCCACCGTGTCTTCCCACATCTGTTGTAGCTCCCAGGGCACACCGGGCAGGGCCACCACCAGAGTGTCTCCCTGCTGCAGGTGGAAGCCCGGTGCCGTTCCGGTCAGCGGGATGGCGGTCGCGCCCTGAGGGATGGAGGCCTGTTTCCGGTTGCTATCGCCCATGACCATACCTCGGGAGACGAAGCGGGCCCGGATGAGCTCAAACAAGTCTTCCCGGTGTTCCAGTGGACGCCCGAGAGCCTCTTCCACGGCTTCGCGTGTGAGATCGTCGTCGGTGGGTCCCAGCCCTCCCGAGAGGACGAGGATCACGGGATGGCGTTCGAGAGAGGCCCGGATGGCCCGTACCATCGCTTGAAGATCGTCGGCGACGCAGAGCGCATGGGTAGCGAAGATGCCGAGGTCTAGGAGTCTCTGGCCCAAGTAGGCCTGGTTGGTGTTGAGCGTGTCTCCCCGAAGCAGTTCGTCACCGCTGAAGATGATCTCGGCTGCGGCACCCTGGCGGTTCGTCTCACTCACTTCAGGTCCACTCCCTTCGCTCCTTAACAGCGCTCACTCAACGGTGTATCATACCTTCTCGCTGTCGAAGTGCTGATGGAGTGAGGAAGATGAGGAGAGCAGCCACATTTGAGGCCGAGCGGCGCCTGGGCGCCATGATCCCTACTGGGACCGGTCTGTGGTGGCATCATCGGCACGGCGCACCATTCCACGCATTCCACGGCCGGCATACCTCGTGGATCTAGCCCCTCGCTCGCGGCGAGGGGCGCCTCCAGCGGCCGGATGACCCGAGCGGGTCTGGTCCGGTCCCGGCGCAGAAGCGCGCCATCTGGTTGGTGAACGATCAAGAAGGGGTAAGGATGCAGGACAAAGCCGACAAATCAGTAGAAGGTAACGCCGCAGAGGGATTCGCCGCGGGTGCGGTCTCCGATCCTTCTTGCGTCAAGTACGACTCCAAAGGTCTCGTGCCGTGCATAGTCCAGGAATGGACCACGGGTGAGGTCCTCATGCTTGCTTATATGAACGCCGAGTCGCTCCGCCGGACCCTCGAATCGGGTACCACTTGGTTCTTCAGCCGTTCTCGCAACGAGTACTGGAACAAGGGAGCGACGTCCGGTCACTTCCAGAAGGTTCGCGAACTGCGCCACGACTGCGACAACGATACGTTACTCGCCATCGTGGAACAGACCGGCGCCGCCTGCCATACAGGAGATTTCACCTGCTTCGACGGCCGATGGCTTAGCTCTCCCACCGGAGAGCGCCCGCCGTTCCTTGCTCGCCAAGAGAAGTAGGCGGCCATGACATCCGGCAGCATCAGCGCCGCGCCTTCCCGCGAGGAGGTGCGGGATCTCAGCGCGTGCCATAACGTCATCCCGATCGCGCACACCTTTCTGGACGACACCGAGACCCCCGTGTCGGCCTTTCTCAAGTTGCGCCAACCGTCCGGTTGCTTCCTCTTGGAGAGTGCGGAGCAAGGGTTGCAGCTGGGCCGCTACTCGTTCCTCGGCATCAAAGCCTGGGAGAGCGTCCGGCTGACGGGTGACACTGTGACCGTACGCCACGGGGGCATCGACTCCCAACATGACCTCGCGGCCAAGGGGGGAGACCCGTTCGCCTTCATGGCCGATCACCTCAGCCATTATCGGGCTCCGGTGGTCGAAGGGCTGCCGCCGTTCGTGGGCGGTGCCGTCGGCTACTTTGGCTACGACTGCGTTCGGAAGGTCGAGCACCTTCCGGATTGCCCGCCCGACGATCTCGGGCTTCCGGATATGGCCTTTCTCCTAACGGATGTGATCGTCGCGTTCGATCACCTACGCCACACCATCACTCTTTTGACCAACATCTTCTGCGACGAGGAACCCGACTTGGACGTGGCCTACCGGTCGGCCCTCTCGCGTCTGACGGAGGTGAAGACCCGGTTCCGTGGACCCATTCCACCGCCCAAGTGGGACTTCGACCGGACAGGTGCCAAGCATGCCGCCAGGCCCGACCGTGACCGTCCGGCTGCGGGGGACGTGTGCCAGGCGACATCGGTGCGTTCTAACTTCGAGAGGGCCGGTTTTATCGCCGCCGTAGAGCGGGCACGAGAGTACATCCACGCCGGTGATGCCTTCCAGGTAGTCGTTTCGCAGCGATTCGAGCGGCCGGTGGATGTGAGCGGGTTCTCTATTTACCGGGGTCTGCGGGCCGTGAACCCCAGCCCCTACATGTACTACATCGCGTTCCGGGATTTCGAGGTGGTGGGTTCGAGCCCCGAACCCCTCGTGACGGTCACCGGCCGGAGGGCGCAGACCAGGCCGATCGCGGGGACGAGACCTCGGGGCTGCACGCCGGCGGAAGATGCCGCCCTGGCCGAAGAGATGCTGGGTGACGAGAAGGAGCGGGCCGAACACCTTATGCTGGTCGACCTGGGCCGAAACGATCTGGGCCGGGTGTGCCAAGCCGGGACCGTGAAGACCCAGGAGTTCATGGAGGTAGAGCGCTACAGCCACGTGATGCACATGGTGTCTTCGGTGGCGGGCGATCTGGAGGACGGCGTGGGGCCGGCCGACGCCCTGCGGGCGGTCTTCCCCGCGGGCACCGTCTCGGGGGCTCCCAAAGTGCGGGCTATGGAGATCATCGACGAGCTGGAACCGACGCGCCGCGGGCCCTACGCCGGCGCCATCGGTTATCTGAGCTATTCGGGCGATCTTGATTCCTGCATCTACATACGCACGATCCTGGTCCGCGACGGCCATGCCTATGTGCAGGCGGGTGCAGGCGTCGTGGCCGATTCGGATCCCGAGCGCGAATTTCACGAGACCGAGAACAAGGCCCGGGCCATGTTCCGGGCGATAGAGCTGGCGACCACTCAAGAGGATTGGGAGTAAGCCATGATGATGGCTACGAGACAAGAGACGCTCACCATGGAGCAGAGCTTCGCTCGAGTTCAGGAGGCCGCCGGTTTCCCGGCGCCGGGCCTGAGCGACCTGCGCATAGTGGTCATAGACAACTACGACTCCTTCACGTACAACCTGGTGCAGTACCTGGGAGAGATCTCGGGGACGAGGGTCCGGGTGTTCCGCAACGACGAGGTCTCGGTGTCCGGCATCCTGGAGGAGGATCCCACTCATGTGGTGGTCTCTCCGGGACCCTGCACCCCAGATGAAGCGGGGGTCAGTGTGGAGGCCATCCTTGCCCTGGGCGGCCGTGCGCCTGTTCTCGGGGTATGTCTTGGTCACCAATCCATAGGCCAAGCCTATGGGGGCAGAGTGATCCGAGGAGCGGCGCCGGTGCACGGCAAGACCTCGCTCATCCATCACGACCATCGGACCATCTTCGCCGGACTGCCCCAGCCGTTTGTGGCCACCCGCTACCACTCGCTGGTGCTGGATCGTTCACTGCCACCCGTCCTTGAGGTGTCGGCTTGGACCCAGGATGGCGTCATCATGGGAGTCCGCCACCGGGAGTTCGCGGTCGAGGGGGTGCAGTTCCATCCCGAGAGTCTGCTGACGGCTGTAGGCAAGGATCTGCTCCGCAATTTCCTGAGCCATCGGGGAGCGCGGCGATGACGGCGGCGGTGCAACAAACCCAGACACTCACGCCCAGGCCGGTGCCCGCAGACGGCCGACCCCCGGTGGATGGACCGCAACCGGGTGACGGGCCGGGATCGGCACGCGACCGGGCGCTGCCGTCGGACCAAGGGCCGCTCTTCAGCGATACTCTGCAGTGCCTGGCCGAAGGTCGAGACCTCTCTCGTTTGGAGGCCGCATGGGCCTTGACGCAGATCATCGAGGGGACGGCGGGCGAAGCCGAGGCGGCCGCCTTCCTGATGGGCCTGCGGGTGAAAGGGGAGACTGCGGACGAGATCGCCGGTCTTCTTCAGACCATGCGCCGGCTGGCCGTGCCGGTGGATACGGTCCACCGAGGTGCTCTGGTAGACATAGTGGGCACGGGTGGAGACCGCCTAGGTACCTTCAATATCTCCACCACTACATCGCTCGTGGTGGCCGGAGCGGGTGTGAAGGTGGCCAAGCATGGCAACAGAGCAGCCAGTTCGAGGTCGGGTTCCGCCGACGTGATGCAGGCTCTGGGTGTCAGGGTCGACCTCGGGCCCACTGAAGTGGCGGCCTGCATCGAGCAGGTGGGTATCGGTTTCATGCTGGCTTCGGCGCATCATCCGGCCATGGGTAAGGTGGGAGCCGTACGCCGGGCTCTCGGAGTGCGCACAGTTTTCAACTTCCTGGGGCCTCTGACCAACCCGGCCGGTGTGAGGCGGCAGCTGTTGGGAGTCTGTGCCCCTGAATATCTCGAGGTGCTGGCGGGCGCGCTCGCACGCGTAGGCTGCGAGCGCGCACTCGTCGTCTGCGGTCACGGCGGCATGGACGAACTGTCCGTCAGCGGTCCGAGCTCGGTCATCCAAGTCGAGCATGGGGTGGTGGGGCGGTCCTATGTGCTGACGCCCGAGGAGTGCGGTCTCCCGCGCAGCGACCAGAGCGGTCTGACCGGCGGCGATCCCACTGAGAACTCGTTGATCACCCGAAGCATTCTCTCGGGCGCGGGCGGAGCCGCCCGGGATGTGGTCCTGCTGAACGCCGCCGCGGCTCTCTACGTCGCGGGTGAGGTGGATCGCATCCCCGATGGAATAGACCGTGCCCGCGCCTCTATCGATTCGGGGCGAGCCGCCCGCGTACTGCAGGACCTGGTGACTCTCAGCAACGAACTGGCGGCGGACCGGCCGTGAGTGGGCGTGTGATCAGGGGACCTTCGGAGCATTCGGAGAAGAGGGCCGGGACCTACCTGGACCGCATCGTCCCCTTGGTACGCCGCGGGATTGAGGAGCGAAAGCGGCTCTTGCCCCAGACCGAACTCGAGGCCATGGTTCCACCAGACGCACGGCCGTCTTTTGCGGCGGCGTTGAGCGGGCCCGGTGTCTCACTGATAGCTGAGGTCAAACGCGCCTCGCCCAGCAAAGGGACGATCCGCCCGGACCTGGACGTGGGCGGGATCGTGGAGACTTACGAACGGGCCGGTGTTGCGGCCGTCTCCGTGCTTACGGAAGAAGACTACTTCCTGGGTAGCGTAGACGACCTGAGAACGGCAGTCGCATGCACGCATCTGCCTGTATTACGCAAAGACTTCATCTTCGACCCCTATCAGGTGCACGAGGCCCGTGTGTATGGGGCCTCGGCGCTGCTTCTCATCGCCGCCCTCCTTAGTGATGATGAACTTGTGAGTCTCACCGAACTGGCGGCCGGACAGGGTCTGGAAGTACTGTTAGAGGTGCACAATGCAGAGGAGATGAGCCGGGCGTTGCAGATTGACGGCGCGATCATCGGCATCAACAACCGAGACCTACGGACGTTCGAGGTCTCACTGGAGACGACCGCCCGCTTGGCCGGGTACGTACCTCCGGGGCGGTTGCTGGTGGCGGAGAGCGGCATATGGGATCGCGCAGATGTCGAGGCTCTCGCCCCATGTGGAGTGGACGCCGTGCTGGTAGGGGAGAGCATCCTGCGGACGGCCAACGTGGAGGAAGCTGTGCTGACTCTACTGGGACGGGCCTCGCCGGTGGTAGGGACCGGTGGCGCGCCTGCGAGAGGGAACCACGTGTCGCAAAGGGAGGATCGATGATCAAATCGATATTGGTGCCTGTGGACGCGTCCGCCTACGCCCGGGCGGCGTTGGAGCACGGAGTGGAGTTGGCCAAGCTGTACGGTGCGCGGGTGACGGGTCTCTATGTGCTGGACATCCGCTATCTGGAGATGCCCCCATCTCTAGACTACTCATACACGTTTGAAGCAGTACCGCCGACGGTGGTCCCGCCTGACGTCATGGAGAAGTTCAAGGTAAAGAGCGAGCGGATCCTGAGCGATTTCGCCAGAGAGGTCGAGAAGGCGGGACTGCCTGTCGAGACCCGGGTCGAGGAAGGCGTACCGGGCCAGGTCATCGCAGACATGGGTAACGTGCACGACCTCGTCGTCATGGGCAAACGGGGTGAGTACGCCAAGTGGGGCCGCGATCTCCTGGGCGCGACGGCGGAGTCCGTCGCGCGACGTTCGGGCACGCCCGTTCTGCTGGTGGAAGAGAAGGCCCGCCCGGTGGGCAGAGCGTTGATCCTGTTCGACGGTAGCCACTCGGCCAACAGGAGTCTCAAGATGGCCGCCGATCTGGCGGAGCGTGTGCCTGTGGAGTTGCGTGTCCTCACCGTGGACGACGACGCGGACAGAGGCCGGTCGACGCTGGGAGAGGCCAGGTCTTACTTGGAGCCGCTCGGTCTGAAGGCCACCTACTCGGTGCTGCCGGGCAGGGTCGTGAAGTCGGTTACCTTCTCACTGGCGGAAGAACCGGCTGATCTTGTCATCCTGGGTATGCGTGGCCATTCTCCACTCCGGCACTTCATCTTGGGGCGGACCACCGAACAGGTGATGCGTTCGGTGGGACTGCCCGTGCTGCTCGTACCGTGACGCCTCCAGGCAAACACGGACCTACAGCCGGGCAGCAGCCGCGTCCCTCGCCCTCGTTGCCGGGGAGCGCCGGATGGCCCGTGCCGTTGGTCAAGGTGTGCGGCCTGACCCGCGCTGAAGACGTAGAACTGGCCTGGATTCTGGGAGCTTGGGCGGTCGGATTCGTGTTTGCCCCCAGTCCGCGCCGGGTGACTCCTGCGACCACCCGCGCGCTTGTGGAACGCGCCGTAGCGGCCCTAGCGACCGGAGGCCGGAGGCGACCGGAGCGGAGTCACGTCGCCGCAGGCGCGCCTGCGGGCAGTGCAGGGGCCGGCGCAGCGACTGAGAACTCGATCGCCGGCATACCGGGTCGGGAGCGTCCTTACCTGGTGGGAGTCTTTGGAGACGTCCCGGCCGGCGAGATCGCGGAGTCGGTGGCCGAGGCCGGCCTCGACATGGTCCAGCTTCATGGGGTGAAAGGGCCGGCCGGAGGCGACGTTAGGGAGGCGCTGAGAGAGATGATGGACCATCACAGACGCCTGCCTCTTATCATCCGCGCCGTACCGGTCGACCCAAGCGAGACCAATGCCCGGTCCTTGAGGGCGCGAGTGGCCGAGATGAGGACAGGAACGGACGCCGTGCTGCTCGACACTAGAGGGTCGGACGGTTTCGGAGGCACCGGTAGGGCTTTCGCCTGGAGCTTGGCCCGGCAGGTGGACGATGGTCTACCCCTGCTGATAGCCGGCGGGATCACACCTGACAACGTCAGGACCGCGCTGCGCGAGTCGGGCGCTTGGGGCGTGGATGTGTCGAGCGGTGTGGAACGGGCGCCCGGCACCAAGGATCCCGTTCTCCTGCGGAGGCTCTTCGCCGCCTTGCCCACTAACAATAGGCACATCAGACAGGAAGGATTAGATCGGTGACGCTATCTCAACGTTTCGGCCGGTACGGCGGCCGCTATGTACCCGAGACGCTCGTCTCTGCCCTCGAGGAACTGGAAGCAGCGTACGAGACCTATCGTGACGACCCGGACTTCCTGGCCGAACTCCACCTGCTGCAGGCCGATTACGCCGGCCGGCCGACTCCGCTGTTCCTGGCCCGGCGACTGTCGGAGTGCGTGGGCTGCCGGACGTACCTCAAGCGAGAGGATCTCGCTCACACCGGCGCCCACAAGATCAACAACACTCTCGGGCAGATTCTTCTGGCCGTACGGATGGGTAAGAGGCGCATCATCGCCGAGACTGGAGCCGGGCAGCACGGGGTGGCCACCGCCACGGTGGCTGCTCTTTTCGGGTTGGAATGCCATGTGTACATGGGGGAGGAGGACATCCGCCGCCAGGAGTTGAACGTTTTCAGGATGAAGCTGTTGGGGGCTGAGGTTCTGCCGGTCACCTCAGGCAGCGGCACCCTCAAGGATGCTACCAACGAAGCCATCCGGGATTGGGTGGCGAACGTCGAGACCACTCACTACATCATCGGCTCGGTGGTGGGTCCGGCCCCTTATCCGACTCTGGTGCGCGACTTCCAATCGGTGATCGGTGCCGAGACCCGCGAGCAGATTCTGGCCAGGGAAGGCCGGCTTCCCGATGGATTGGTGGCCTGTGTGGGCGCCGGCAGCAATGCCATCGGCCTGTTCCACGAGTTCGTGGATGAGGCCGCGGTGCGACTGGTGGGAGTCGAGGCCGCCGGCCTCGGCTTAGACAGCGGCAAGCACGGGGCTTCTCTTGCCCGGGGCACGGGAGGGATACTGCACGGCTCTTTCTCCTACGTCCTTCAGGATGACGAGGGACAGATCCAAGAAGCCCATTCCGTGGCCGCCGGTTTGGATTACCCGTCGGTGGGGCCGGAACACTCCTACCTCAAAGACGTAGGCCGGGTGGAGTACAAGAGTGCCACCGACGAAGAGGCTCTCACCGCCTTCCAGGCGCTGTCGCGGCTGGAAGGGATCATTCCGGCGTTGGAGAGCGCGCATGCGGTCGCCTACCTGCTGCGCGACGACGGCGGCAGCCACGGCTTTGGTACCGACGATGTAGTGGTGGTCAGTCTATCGGGGAGGGGCGACAAGGATGTGTACAGTGCCGCCGCAGCTCTGGGGGTGGCGATATGACCACCTCGAGCGCCGGCGTCCTGACGAAGCTGTTCCGTGAGGCCGGACGTCCGCTGCTCATGCCGTACGCGATGGGCGGCTATCCGGACCCGGAGTCCTGTCTGAGGATCCTGGGCGCCTACGTCGATAACGGAGCCGACCTCATCGAGGTGGGGATACCCTTCTCGGACCCCTTGGCGGATGGTCCGGTCATCCAGGCTGCGTCGCAGGCGGCTCTGAGCCGGGGAGTGAGTCCCGCTGCTGTGCTCGACATCGCCGCAGCGGCCGCCGGGGAGGGAGCCGGCGTAGTGCTTCTGAGCTACCTCAATATCATCTTGGCCTTCGGGACAGAGCGTTTCTTCGATCGGTGCCGCGACGGAGGGATCCTGGGCGTGGTGGTGCCGGACGTTCCTGTGGAGGAGGCTGCGGAGCTACAGACGATCGCCCGGGAGCGGGGTGTTGACGTGATCCTGCTTGCCGCCCCCACCAGCACCAACACTCGTCTGGCCCGCATCGCGGCCGCGGCATCCGGCTTCATCTACTGTGTCTCCACAGCCGGCGTCACCGGCGCCCGAGCTTCGCTCAGCGCCGATCTCCCAAGATTCATTGCCCGGCTTCGGACCCAGACGGACCTGCCCCTAGCGGTGGGTTTTGGTGTGAGTACGGCTGAGCAGGCGGACGAGGTCGGAAGGTGCGCCGACGGAGTCATCATGGGGAGCGCACTGGTGGACATGGTGGCCGGAAGCGAACGGTTGGAAGATGCGCTGGCGGAGATCGCCGACACGCTTCAGCGGGTGAGGAGGATGCCTTCCTTCTCCAAGTAGTCTCTGAGCGCCTGCGGCCGCATGCCGTAGAGTCCGGACAAGTAGGTTAGGTCCTCCTTGCGGATGGTCAGCATGTCCCGGGCAGGATCGTTTCGCAGCTGGCGCAGGAACGATAGATAGGTTTCGAGGGGTCGCCGCTCCTCGGGCGAAAGCCTCTCCAGTCCCGCCAAACGGATGCGCAGAGGGGCGCTGCTGACGAGCGCTCGTTGGTAGTCGGATTCATCCCCGATGTCGAGTATGGACATAGGTGATTGACCGTAGATCGAAGCCAGTTCGCTCAGTCGCTCGAGGCTCAGACTCCGCTTGCCGCGCTCGTAAGCGCTGAGGGTGGAAACAACGAAGGAATCTCCCGATCTGGAGCAGACCTCTTGAAGGCTGAGCCCGCGGTCTTGCCTGATGCGGCGGAGCTTCTCGCCTACCAGCTCAGCATAACGCTTTTCGCGATCCCCCTGTGTCTCTTCCATGCGAAGAAGTGTAACTCCTGTACAGTCCGAAATCTACTGGGACGTAATTCACCGTCGCGGCAACTCATACAAGCCCTATGGCCCTTGGATTCGCGATACGGTCGACGACTCCTTCAGGGCGCTTCATGGATAATGGAGGGATGCCGAAGGCGGGGGTCGAACCCGCACGAGGTGTGAGCCTCACTGGAGTTTGAGTCCAGCGCGTCTGCCAATTCCGCCACTTCGGCACGATGCAAGCGCCGGCTATTATAATCGATACGTGACCGAGCGCATGTGCGCATCGAATATCCGGATGACCTGGGGGTCGGTGCGGATCTCGTTGCCGGCCACAGGGACCGCCGCGTCATCGTCTCGTTGCCGGCCGACGCGCCGGGACTTTGAGGCTTCGTTTTTGACATCGGAATGGTGTAGAGTAGTGATTGACTTCGTACTTCTGATGATAAGTGGAGTCGTGATCCGCGACGCCGGGTCGTAATTTGGAGCTCACCTAAGGTATCAGGGTCGACGTATACCCGTACGAGGTGGGCCTGACCGGTAAGACACACGACGTGGAGGTAAATCGGATGCAAAAGCTCATTATCACAGTGGCCACCACCGGCGCGTGGCCGACCAAGGAGAACACCCCCAACGTTCCCCTTCAACCAGAGGAGATTGCGGAGGAGGTTTACAATTGCTGGAAGGTCGGCGCAGCCGTGGCTCACATCCACGTTCGCGATGACCAGGGCAAGGCCGCCATGGATTTTGGCAAGTTCGAGCGTGTGGTGGAGCTCATGCGGACCAAGTACGCGGACTGCGACATCATCCTGAATCTCACTACCTCAGGCGGCGTGAATCTCAAAGAGGAAGACCGTCTACGCCCCTTCTATGAGCTGAAGCCCGAGATGGCCTCCTATGACTGCGGTTCCATGAACTGGCTCCACACCGCTGTGTTCGAGAACAACCCCCAGTTCCTGGAGAAGTTGGGTCACATGATGCAGGAGGTGGGCGTTAAGCCCGAGATCGAGGTCTTTGACCCCGGCATGATCTACAACGCGCAGTACTACATCAAGCAGGGCGTCTTGAAGACCCCCTGCCACTTCCAGTTCTGCATGGGTTGCGCCGGCGGCATCGCGGCTACCACCAAGAACCTGGTCTTCATGAAGGACATCATGGACGATGTGGCCCCGGGTTCCACTTGGAGCGCCTTCGGCGTCGGCAAGGGCGCCATGGAGACCCTTTACGCCGCTGTGGCCATGGGCGGCAACGTCCGGGTGGGCATGGAGGACAACGTCCTTTACAAGAAGGGCGTCTTGGCCGAGAACAACATGGTCTTTGTCGAGCGCGCCAAGCGCGTCATCGAGGAGTTCGGCTACGAGGTCGCCACGCCGGCGGAAGCCCGTGAGATCCTGAGCCTGCCCCCCAAGAAATAGGGTTTCGAACGGCCGGGCGGCTCAGCCGCCCGGCCGTTCACTACAGGCCGTGCGTAGTGCGGCCGCCGGGCGAGCCAGCATCCGCACCGTGTCCTCTACGCCAGGCTGTCCAATCCACAAGGCGACGCAAGGTCGCGCGACATAGGGAGCGAAGGTATGAAGAAGGTCTCGATCAGCGACGCGGTGCAGTATTTTCCCCCGGCACACAACGACTGTGCCTGCTTCAGGTTGCAGGGCAAGGAGCAGACAGGGATCACTCAGTTCTCGCTCGGTTGCACTCACTTTCTCCCAGGCGGGGGGGCCGACTTCAGCCCCGAGCGGCCGTTCGATACTGTTTACATCGTCACAGAGGGCGAAGTGACCATCATTGACAAAGACAACAATGAGATCACTCTGAAGCCGCACGATTCCATCTATATTCCGCCGAATGAAGGCCGTGCGATCAAGAACAAGACCCAGTACCCGGCCAGCATGCTCGTTGTCTTGGGCGCCGCCTGAGCCGACAGGATAACGCTGGGGCAAATACAAAAACCCGATCGGGAGGTTCGAAATGGCTGAAGAGACACCCAGGAAGACCGTAGAGGAGTTGAGGAACATCTTCGATCTCACCGGCAAAGTCGCGGTGGTGACCGGTGCCGGCGGCACTCTGGGTCACGCCCTTGCCAAGGGTCTTGCGGTGTTCGGCGCCGATGTTGCCTGCTGGGATATCAAGACCGACATCATGGAAGACGTGGTAGGCGAGATCAAGGATCTAGGCAAGAAGGTGACGGCGAGCGCGGTCGATGTCACTGATGACGCAAGTGTCAAGGGCGCCATGGAAGACGTCGTCAAAGAGTTCGGCCAGTGCAACATCATGGTCACAGTTGCCGGCATCGGCGGCAATCGCCAGCCTGCCGAGACTTTCAACATCGATGAGTGGCAGAAGGTCATAGACGTGAACGTCCGCGGCACGATGCTGTGCGCGAAACACGCGGGCGCGCAGTATGTCGCCCAGGGCGGCGGCGGTAAGGTCATCACCATCGGTTCGGTGCGTGGCTTCCTGGGCCATCCGGGTGGATATGCCGCCTACGGTACTTCGAAGGGCGCCGTTCATCTGCTTACCAAGCAGCTTGCGACTGAGTGGGCGAAGTACAAGATCAACGTGAACGCCATCGCTCCCTCGATCTTCTGGACTCCGCTCACGCAGCAGGTGCGTGATAATCCGGAGATGGTAAAGATCTTCATGGCCCGCATCCCGCTGGGTCGCGCGGCCGAGTTGGACGACTTCGTGGGTGCGTGCGTGTATCTCGCCTCCCCGGCCTCCGACTACGTGACCGGTCTCATCCTCTCCGTCGATGGCGGTGCGGTGGCCGGATGAAAAAGCTGGAAGACGTCAAGAAGATCGCCATCATAGGCGGAGGCGCCATGGGTCACGGCTGCTCTATGGTGTTCGCCGGAGCCGGATACCCGGTCGGGCTTTACAGCCGTAGAGCCGAGACCTTGGAGAAGGCCGTTGTCGGCATGCGCAACGACCTCACCTTTCTGGCCGATCGAGGCCTCGGGAAGCTCGAAGATGTCGAGCCGACCGTGGCCCGCGTGGCGACCACCCAGAACATGGAAGAGGCGCTCGAAGGCGCCGATTTCGTGCTCGAGTGCGTGGCCGAGGATATGGCGCTCAAACAGGACATTTTCCAGAAGCTAGACCAGTTGTGCGACCCGGACGTGGTCCTGGCCACCAACACCTCGGTCATGAGCCCCACCGAGATCGCGAGCACCTCGCAGCACAGGGAGAGGATCCTGGGCACCCATTGGTGGAACCCTCCGTTCCTCATCCCGTTGGTCGAAGTGGTGCAGACCGAGGAGACGCCGCAGTGGGTGATCGATCTCACCATGGACCTGCACCGGGCCATCGGGAAGCGCCCCGTGCACGCCAAGAAGGACGTGCCGGGCTTCATCGCCAACCGGCTGCAGCATGCCTTGTGGCGGGAGGCCATCTCTATCGTGGAGCGCGGCATCGCCGACCCGGCTACCGTGGACGAGAGTCTGAAGTATGGCCCCGGCCTGCGTCTGCCGGTGATGGCTCCACTGGAGAACGCCGACATGGTGGGTCTCGATCTCACCTTGTCCATCCACAGCTACGTGCTCAAGCATCTGGAGGATTCTCACGAGCCCTCGCCTCTTCTCAAGGAGAAGGTCGATAAGGGCGAACTGGGCTTCAAGTCGGGGGGTGTGGGCTTCCAGACCTGGACGCCCGAGGAGCAGAAGGCCCTGCGTGCCAACATGCTCGACTACCTGACCAAGGCCGTCAAGCAGATGAACGAGAAGGAAGCATAGCAGCGAAGCAGGTATCATACTGATGTCGGCTTCTAAAGCGACGGACGAATCGGGTCTGCTGGCCCGTCAGTCAGTAGAGTAACGAAAGAAGGAGATGAGTAAGGATTATGGGGAAAGTATGGGTTGATCTGACACATCCATTCAGCGCCGAGATTCCTCGTTGGCCGTATTTTGTGAAGCCGGTCATCGACTCGATGCACACCATGGCCAAGGGTGGCGTCCTCACCCAGCGCGTCGACTGCGTCCAGCACACCGGCACCCATGCCGATGCTCCGCGTCACGTCATGGAGCGCGAGTTCGACGGCCGTCGCGCTCGCTACACCCACGAGATGCCGGTCGACGCTTATACCGGCGACGCCGTCTGCCTTGAGATCAATATTCACCCGTGGGGTCTGATCCTTCCCGAGCATCTCGAAGATGCCTGCGAAAGGGCGAACATCAAGCCGTCGGAGCTCAAGGGTATGGTCGTCTGCCTGAACACCGGGATGCACCGCCTGTTCGACGACTCCAAAGAGTATTACCACTACGCCAAGGGCACCGGCATCGAGGCCGGCAAGTGGTTCGTGAAGCAGCAGGTCAAGTGCGTGGCCATGGACTCGCAGGCCCTCGACCATCCGCTCCACAC
>ENA-UOUL01000069-UOUL01000069.1-bioreactor-metagenome-genome-assembly--contig:-NODE-69-length-153464-cov-8.330673_pt1 | contig 153464 bp, 144 predicted proteins | sample MGYA00249838_ERZ747220 | MGnify/ENA primary metagenome ERZ747220 (study PRJEB28778, sample SAMN05720191) | bioreactor metagenome | isolation source: Anaerobic biogas reactor | place: USA:Washington... | reverse complement strand
GGCGTGGCGCTGGCCGCGCTCGCCACCGCGGCAGGGATCGCCGCGGGGACCTGGAACCTCGTGCTCACCTGACCTGACCGTCGGACGAGCATCCGGGCCGGGCACCGGGAGCGCGATCACAGCCGTCGGGGCGGTCAGGGGTGGAGGGACTGGTCGGCGCGAGGACCCCGGAGGGCGTGCACGGCCAGGCCGACGGCGGTGAGCGTGACCGCCGTGACGACGGCGGGCCGGGCGGAGCTCGTGGTCCACATGACGACCTGCTGGTACGAGGGCCGAGGCCTGCCCGGCGTCGGGGTCACCGCGAGCACGACCGACACCAGGCTCCAGGTGAGCGGGGCGATCCAGGCGCGCTGGGCACCGAGGACCGCGGCGCCGAGGACGGTGAGCCCCAGCAGGCCGGCGGTGTCGCGCAGGACCAGCTCGGGTGGGGTGTACCGGGCCGAGACGAACCAGTCCAGGGTGAACCGGGTGGACAGGGCCAGCCCGATGACCACTCCGGCCCAGGCCAGCAGGTGCGCCGTGCGCCGGAGCGGCCAGGACACCGCGGCGGTGCGCTCCACCGCGTCGGTCGGCCCGGTGAGGGTGGCGCTGATCGGGATGACGGCGAGCGCAACCGTCAGCGCCGTCAGCGCGGGGTGGATGACCTGCGTGTCGGAGAAGGTGACCCACATCGCCCAGGTCGTGACGATCGCGGTGACGGTGACCGTGACCGCGGGCAGGACGTTCCGGCAGCGCAGGTACAGCCACAGCCACCTCACGAGACCCCCTCGGTGAGGACCTGGTACAGGTCGCCCTGACAGGTCAGGACGGCGTGGCGCAGCGCGGCGACCCGCCGGATCCGCTCGGCGTGGGGCAGGACGCTGAGACGGCGGTAGGTCTCGTGGAAGAGCGAGGCCTCCTGCTCGTCGAGCCCGTCGTCGGTCGGCGGAAGTGTGCCGATGAGCAGCGCGGCGGCGAGCCGACGGGCGACGGTGTCGTGCTGGTGGAAGACGGTGCAGGTGCCGTTCGACGCGGCGGCGCCGTCGAGCGCCTCCCACAGCGCCCCTTCGGATTGCGTCGGTCGCTCGTACGGGGCGAGTTCGAGGTGGAACAGCATCGTGTCGGGCGGCTGGACGTCGTTCGTGTCCGGGCCTAGGTAACGCCACTCCACGGCCGTGGTGGGTGGGTCGGGCAGTGGAGCCAGGAGCCCGAGCGCATGGCGCGCCCAGTCGCTCATCTCGGGGAGCAGGTAGGCGTGCACTCTCTGCAGGCACACCCGGGGGGTGTCCTCGGTGCACACCTGCTCCATGGCCGTCCGGTCGAGCCGGTACTCCCCGCCGTCGCGCCCGGCGGGCAGCATCGGGATCGCCACCGCGCTGCCCAGCAGCAGCGGTGCCACAGCCAGCGCCGCGCCGCGGCGGGTGACCACGGACAGCAGCGCGAACGCCGTGGCCGCGAGGCAGACCCACCACACGGCCTGGGCCGTGTCGACCCGGCCGGCGATGGTGACGGCGTCGCCAGGGACGTTCGAGGGTGTCGGGGAGAGGAAGAGGAACCGCGGGAAGGTGGTGTGCTCGTCCCCGTCGGGCGTCACGAGGACGGACATCACGCCGAGTCCGGTGATCAGGACGACGGCCAGGATCGGTGCGGTGACGAGGTAGGGCAAGGCCCGGCCGATCGCCATGCCGACCCAGGTGGCCGCGACCAGCGACACCACCCCGACGGCGATGATCACCACGGTGTCCGTCGGGTAGTAGCTGGCGGTGCGCAGGCCCCACGCCGCGAAGGCACCGAACACGACCAGGTACGCGACGCCAGCCCAGGTGGCCATGGCGACAGCCGTCGGCGCGAGGCGCTGCCAGCGGGGGCGGGGGGTGCTCGAGAGGAGTTCCTCGACCCGGTGGCGCCGGTCGCGACGCAGCTGCCAGGCTCCGCCGGCCACGGCGAGGGGCAGCAGCATGCCGAGGGACATGCGCTGATGCATGGTGAGTGCCATCCAGCGGCCGGTCCGGCCGGCTGCGGCGGGCAGGGTGAGCAGCATCAGCACGTTCATGGCCAGGAGCGCCGGGCCGAGGCGGGCCGCCGTCGAGCGTCGCGACTCGATCCACCAGATCCGGGTCATCGGGTCACCGCCTGACCGCGGCGCTCGCGGAGCAGCGAGGAGTAGCCGCGTTCGGCGGGGCTGTCACCGATCCCGTCGGGTGTCTCCTCGTCGGCGAGCTGCTCGGGCGTGCCCTGCCAGACCAGGTGACCGTGGTCGATGAGCACCACGTTGGTGCAGGCGGCCACCACGTCCTCGACCAGGTGGGTGGAGACCACGACGCAGCTGTCGGTGCCGAGCTCGCGCAGCAGGGCCCGGAACGTCACCCGTTGTTCGACGTCGAGGCCGACGGTCGGCTCGTCCAGCAGGAGCAGTCGGGGGTCGTTCACGATCGCCTGGGCGATCCCGGCCCGGCGCAGCATCCCCCCGGAGAACGTCTTGAGCTTCCGGTCCGCGTGCTCGGTCAGGTCGACGCGGTCCACCGCCCGCTGGACCGCCCCCGGGATCTCCGCCTTGGGCATCTGTTTCAGCCAGGCCATGTACTCCACGAACTCCCGCAGCGTGAACCGGGGGTAGCAGCCGAACTGCTGCGGCAGGTACCCGAGGTCGCGGCGCACCCGGCGCAGGTCGCCGCCGTGGCTCGCCGGCTGACCCAGCAGCTCGAGCCGCCCGCCGACCGGGCGGATCACCGTGGCCAGGGCGCGCATCAACGTCGTCTTGCCGGCGCCGTTGGGACCCAGCAGGCCGTGGACCCCGTTGTCCAGGGTCAGGTCCAGCCCGTCCACCGCCAGGTGACGACCGGCTCGTACCCGGATCCTCTCCGCCGCCACCGCCCACGCACTGCGGCTGGGGGCGATCTCCCCGGCGTTCACCACTCGCACCATCTGTCGTTGGTCCTTCCCGCTGTTCGGTGTCCGGTCCGAGGAGGCCGGGTCTCGTCCGAGGAGGTCGTCGAGGGGTCGCGGCGGGGTCGCCCGCCGGTCGCCCGAGTGATCAGCCATGGCTGGCCAGCCGGAGGTGGTCGTCCGCGCGGAGGAGCATCAGCACCCCCGAGACGAGCGCGGCCACGGCCCAGCGCGCCGAAGCGCTCGCGCAGGAACTGTCCGATGCGCGCCTCGAGGTGTTGCTCGACGATCGCAAGGCCTCGCCGGGTGTGAAGTTCAAGGACTCCGAACTCCTCGGGATGCCCCTCGTCGTCGTGGTCGGTCGTGGATTCGCCGACGGCAACGTCGAACTACGTGACCGGTTCACCGGTGAAGCACGTGAGGTGCCGGTCGGTGACGCGGTGGGTGAGGTGCTCGCGGCGACACGCCGGTAGCCCGCAGCCCCGACGTGTCCGTCCCCCGCACCGCGGGGTCGACGGGACGGGCCGCGTCGCAACGGCGTGGGTGACCGGCCGATCGGGGTGCCCCGACCTACCGGGGTGCCCCGAACACCACGTCGCCGGTGAAACCGATCATCCACTGCACGCCGAATCTGTCGGTGCACATGCCGAAGCGCTCGGCCCATTCCACCGCGCCCAGCGGCATCGTCACCTCGCCTCCCGCGGACAACGCGCCGAACACCCTGTCGGCTTCCTCCGCGCTGTCCGCGTCGAGCGAGATGGCGAAGTTGGTGCCCGCGGTGACGGAGCCCATCGACTCGGGGACGTCGGAACCCATGAGGATGCTGTCACCCATGGGCAGTGCGACGTGCGCGACGCCGTTCAGCTGCTCCTCGGTCAACTCCACGCCGCCGGTGTCCATGTCGCGGAAGCGGGCCAGTTGCAGTTCACCGCCGAAAACCGAGCGATAGAACGTGAACGCTTCCTCGGCGTTGCCGCCGAAGTTCAGGTACGGATCGACTGATCGCATCGCGTGCTCCCAGGTCGCTGCGGGACGGTCGCGTCCGAAGTGTAGTGCCGTCGCGGGCGCGGAGCAGGCAGTTCGGGGACGTTCCCGCGATCACCCGGCGCGGCGTGCGGGCCGGGGTGTCAGGGCCGACCGGGAAACGCCACGGTCGGCGGAACGATCCCGAGATTGCTCCGCCACCGCGCGGCTCGGATCGCGGACTCCGTGAGGGCGACGACCGCGTCCGCCCGGACCGCCTCGGTGTCGGCTCGTTCGAGCACCGACCGCCACGCCACCGCGACATCCGTCTCGATCTGCACGGCCAGTTCGGCGGCCTGCACGGGATCGGCGACGGGGAACGGAACGGTATAGCCCGGCGCCGCGACCGGCGGCGTCACCCCGGCCGCGGTCAGCGTGTCGACGGTGGCGTCCCGCCGCGCGCGGTGCGCAGCAGTGTCCGCGGCCACCTCGTCGGCACGGCCGGGATCGGCGAAGGCGGCGACGACCCCGTATCCGAAGACGGCGGCGTGCTCTACGGCCAGTGCATCGATGAGCGACTGCTGTTCGGAACCGAGTTCGGGTGAGCTCACGGCAACAACACCTCCGTGTGGGCCGCGCAGGCGGCGCTGATCGAGCCGAGCAGGCCGGCGCGGAAACCGCGCTGGGTACGAGCCAGGTCCGCGGCACCGCGCTGCGAGTCGGTCAGCCGCGCGCGCAGTTCCTCGACGCTCGGTGCGGGACCGGTCGGCGCGGGCGCGGTGGTCGTCGGTGGCGGTGCCGTGGAGTCCGTCACACCGGCGGCGCGCGAGATCTCGGTGTCGAGCGCTTCGGCGTGGGCGGCGCGCTCGTCCGCGATCGCGGTCAGTGCGTCGGCGAGGTCCGGCGTGGTGGCGGCGAGCGCCGTCGCGGTCGCCGCGTCCGTGCGTGCGCGTGCGGCCGCGGACAGGAGCGGATCGGGTTCGGGCTCGTCGTCGGTGGCTGCGCACGCGGTCAGACCGACCGTGACGGCGCCGGTGACGGTGATCGTGGACCACCGGAACAGCGCCCTTCGGGAGAGGGCGGGACGCGCCCTTCGGGACGGGGCGGGATGCGGGGGAGACGTCGGCACCGGGCCATCCTGCCAGCCCGATGTGACGGGAATCGATCCCGCCCCGGCCACGGCCCGGCCGGTGGCAGGCTAGGCTGGATCACTGCCGGTGCACTCGTGCCGGCCGTTGTCCGCTGCGACCACAACTTCACGAGGAGCTTGCCCGTCATGCCTGTTCCACCCCCGGAGAGGATCGTCGAGCTCGTCGCCGATCTGTTGTCCGACGAGGGTTACGACCTCGAGGACGTGGTCGTGACCGCCGCGGGCAAGCACAGCACGGTCCGTCTGATGGTCGACAGCGATGCGGGTCTCGGACTCGACGAGGCCGCCCGGCTCAGCCGCCTGGTATCCGACGCGTTCGACGCGGTCTCGGATTTCGGTGAATCGCCGTACGTGCTCGAGGTCACGAGCCCGGGCATCGGGCGTCCTCTGACTCGCGACCGGCACTGGCGCCGCGCGCAGGGGCGTCGTGCCCGCATCGAACTGGCGGACGGCACGATCGTCGCCCGGATCGGCGAACTGGTCGGCGACACGGTACGGCTCGTCGTTCCCGACCGAGACGGCCCGGTGGTTCGGCCGACCCCGCTCGGCGAGGTGCGCAGCGCCCTGGTCGAGGTCGAGTTCTCCCCGCCGAACCCGCGGGAACTGGAACTGGCGGGCGGGCTGCCCGACGGACGTGTGGCCGCCGGCGAACTCGACGAGTCCGCGGTGGGCGACGACGAATCGGACGACGTGAACGAAACGAAGGTGGACAAGTGAATATCGAGATCGCCGCTCTGCGCATGCTGGAGTCGGAGAAGAACATCCCGTTCGACGAGCTCATCGACACGCTCGAGACGGCGCTGCTCCTCGCGTACCGGCACGTCGACGGACATCAGCCGCACGCCCGCGTCGTCGTCGACACGAAGAGCGGCGCGATCCAGGTGCTCGCGGAGGAGCGTGATGACGACGGGAACGTGATCGCCGAGTGGGACGACACCCCCGAGGACTTCGGTCGGATCGCCGCGACCACCGCGCGGCAGGTCATCATGCAGAAGATCCGCGAGGCCGAGCACGAGCAGCGTTTCGGGGAGTTCTCCACCCACGAGGGCGAGATCGTCAGCGGCGTCGTGCAGCGCGACGCGCGGGCGAACGCCCGCGGCATGGTCGTGGTGAAGATCGGTGGCGACGCCAACACGACCGAGGGGCTGATCCCGCCGGCCGAGCAGGTGCCGGGGGAGACGTACGAGCACGGGGACCGCATCAAGTGCTACGTCGTCAACGTGGCCCGCGGCCAGCGCGGCCCGCAGATCACGCTGTCGCGCACCCACCCGAATCTCGTCCGTCGACTGTTCGCTCTCGAGGTTCCCGAGATCGCCGACGAGTCCGTCGAGATCGTCGCCGTCGCCCGTGAGGCCGGGCATCGTTCCAAGATCGCCGTGCATTCGGTGGTGTCCGGACTGAACGCGAAGGGTGCGTGCATCGGCCCCATGGGGCAGCGCGTGCGCAACGTCATGCGTGAACTGGGTGAAGAGAAGATCGACATCATCGACTACGACGACGATCCCGCGACGTTCGTCGGCAACGCGCTGTCGCCGTCGAAGGTGGTCTCGGTCACCGTGGTCGACCCGGAAGCCCGCGCGGCTCGGGTCGTGGTCCCCGACTTCCAATTGTCCCTCGCGATCGGCAAGGAAGGGCAGAACGCGCGGCTCGCAGCGCGACTGACCGGGTGGCGGATCGACATCCGAAGTGATGCGGCTCCCGGTGGTGACGAGCCCTCGGACGCCGCGCCGACAGGCGAGTAGGGGGTGGGATGCGGGATTCCGGGCAGAACAGCGGTAGAGTGGTCGATGGTTCAGCATGACCTGCCTTCGGTCGGTCGGGTACACACCGGGCCGGTGCGTACCTGCGTCGGGTGTCGGCGGCGAGTGCTGGCTGCCGAACTGCTGAGGGTCGTGGCTCGCGTCCACGGGTCCGACGGTGCGCAACCGCCCGGATTCGCCGTGGTGCCCGACCCGGGGCGCAGGCTTCCCGGACGAGGTGCGTGGGTGCACCCCACGACGGACTGCCTGGGTCTCGCCGCTCGGCGTCGAGCATTCGGCAGAGCACTGAAAGTATCCGGTCTTCCGGACACGACAGCGCTGGATCAGCTGGTCGGATCCTTGGTGGAGAACCCCCGCGCCACGCGCGGAGAGCACCCCTCCGCGGACACCAACAGTGACATCGAACTCTGAGAAGAACAGGTACGAACACTCATGAGCACACCGTGAAGCACCAGCGATGAACGTCCATCGGAGATAACCCGAGGTCGTGCGGGCAAGCCAGCCGCTCGGCCTCATCAGTGAGGAGAGCAGTGGCAGGCAAGCCCCGCGTGCACGAGTTGGCGAAAGAACTCGATGTCACGAGCAAGGTCGTACTCGAACGGCTCAAGGAGCTGGGCGAGTTCGTGAAATCGGCGTCGTCGACGGTGGAGCCCCCCGTCGCGCGTCGTCTGCGTGAGTCCTTCGGTAAGGCGAAGGACGAGGGCAGCTCGGCCGGTAAGGCCGCACCGACCCCCGGTCCGAAGCCCGGCGCCCCGCGTCCGGGTCCGCGTCCCGCAGCGCCGGCCCCGTCGCCGGCAGCCGCGTCCGGCAAGCCGGCGGCCGCGCCCGCAGGCACGCCGGCAGCTGCGTCCGAGGCACAGGCCGCGCGCCCGAAGCCGGGCGCACCGAAGCCGGGTGCGCCGAAGCCGGCAGCACCGAAGCCGGAGGCCGCCAAGCCGGCGCCCCAGGCCCCGGCCGCGAAGGCCCCGACGCCGCAGCAGCCCGCCGCCAAGCCCGGTCCGCAGGCCGCGACACCCGGTCCCAAGCCGGCACCGCGTCCCGGTCCGAAGCCGCCGCGCGTGGGTAACAACCCGTACTCGTCTGCACCGGCCGAACGTCCCGCACCCCGCCCGAACGCTCCGCGTCCGGGCCAGGGCGGTCCCCGTCCCGGTCCGCAGGGTGGCCCCCGCCCGACTCCCGGTCAGGGTGGACCCCGTCCCACTCCGGGGCAGGGTCGTCCCGCCGCGGCCTCCGGTGGCCCGCGCCCCGGCCCGCAGGGCGGACCTCGCCCTGCTCCGGGCGCGGGCGGACCGCGTCCGTCCCCCGGTTCGATGCCTCCGCGTCCGAACCCGGCGGCGATGCCGCAACGCGCGGCGCGTCCCGCGGCCTCCGGTCGCCCGGGGCGCCCCGGCGCACCCGGCGGTCGTCCCGGCGGCGGCGGTGGCGGATACCGCGGTGGCGCCGGTGGTGGCGGTGGAGCCGGAACCGGTGCGGGCGCACCGGGCGGTTTCCGGGGTCGTCCCGGTGGCGGCGGTGGCCGCGGTCGCGGTGGCGCGGCCGGCGCCTTCGGTCGTCCCGGTGGAGCGCCGCGTCGCGGCCGCAAGTCGAAGCGGCAGAAGCGGCAGGAATACGATTCGATGCAGGCACCGTCGGTCGGCGGTGTGCGGCTTCCCCGCGGCAACGGTGAGACCATCCGTCTCGCTCGCGGCGCATCGCTGTCGGACTTCGCCGAGAAGATCGATGCGAACCCGGCATCGCTGGTCCAGGCGTTGTTCAGCCTCGGTGAGATGGTCACGGCCACGCAGTCGGTGAACGACGAGGTTCTCGAGCTGCTCGGCTCGGAGATGAACTACGTCGTGCAGGTCGTCAGTCCCGAGGACGAGGACCGCGAACTGCTCGAGTCGTTCGACATCCAGTACGGCGAGGACGAGGGCACCGAAGAGGATCTGCAGCAGCGTCCTCCGGTGGTCACGGTGATGGGTCACGTCGACCACGGCAAGACCCGCCTGCTCGACACGATCCGCAAGGCGAACGTCCGCGAAGGCGAGGCCGGTGGCATCACGCAGCACATCGGTGCGTACCAGGTGATGACCCACCTCAACGGTGAAGATCGTCTGATCACCTTCATCGACACCCCGGGTCACGAGGCATTCACCGCCATGCGTGCCCGCGGCGCGAAGGCGACCGACATCGCGATCCTCGTGGTCGCGGCGGACGACGGCGTCATGCCGCAGACGGTCGAGGCGATCAACCACGCCCAGGCGGCGGAGGTGCCGATCGTGGTTGCGGTGAACAAGATCGACAAGGAGGGTGCGAACCCCCAGAAGATCCGTCAGCAGCTCACCGAGTACGGCCTCATCACCGAGGAGTACGGCGGCGACACCATGTTCGTCGACATCTCGGCGAAGCAGGGGCTGCACATCGACCAGCTGCTCGAAGCGGTCCTGCTGACCGCGGACGCATCGCTGGACCTGCGGGCCAACCCCGACATGGAGGCGCAGGGCGTCGCCATCGAGGCACACCTGGACCGCGGTCGCGGTCCCGTCGCGACCGTGCTCGTCCAGCGCGGCACGCTGCGGGTCGGCGACTCCATCGTCGCCGGCGACGCGTACGGCCGCGTGCGCCGCATGGTCGACGAGTACGGCGACGATGTCCACGAGGCGCTGCCGTCGCGGCCGGTGCAGGTCATCGGCTTCACGTCGGTGCCGGGCGCGGGCGACAACCTCGTCGTCGTCGAGGAGGACCGGATCGCCCGGCAGATCGCCGACCGCCGCAATGCGCGCAAGCGCAACGCGCTGGCCGCGAAGAGCCGCAAGCGGATCAGCCTCGAGGACCTCGATGCCGCTCTGAAGGAGCACAACGAGCTCAACCTCATCCTCAAGGGCGACAACTCGGGTACCGTCGAGGCCCTCGAAGAGGCGCTCATGGGAATCGAGATCGACGACGAGGTGCGGTTGCGGGTCATCGACCGCGGTGTCGGTGGTGTCACCGAGACCAACGTCAACCTGGCTGCGGCGTCGAATGCCGTGATCATCGGATTCAACGTCCGTGCCGAGGGCAAGGCCACCGAACTCGCAAACCGCGAGGGCGTCGACATCCGCTACTACTCGATCATCTACCAGGCGATCGACGAGGTGGAGAAGGCCCTCAAGGGCATGCTCAAGCCGGTCTACGAAGAGGTCGAGCTGGGTCGCGCCGAGATCCGCGCGATCTTCAAGTCCTCGAAGGTCGGCAACATCGCGGGTTGCCTCGTGCAGTCCGGCATCGTCAAGCGCAACGCGAAGGCACGACTGCTCCGCGACAACAACGTCGTCGCCGAGACCGTCACCATCTCGTCGCTGCGCCGCGAGAAGGACGACGTCGTCGAGGTCCGCGAGGGCTACGAGTGCGGTATGACGATCACCTACTCCGACATCAAGGTCGGCGACGTGATCGAGGCATACGAACTGCGCGAGAAGCCGCGCGACTGACACACGGGTCACGGTGGCGGCGGACGAACTTCTCGTCCGCCGCCACCGGACGTGTCGGGCCACCCGATCGATACGGAGGTACCGGGTGTATCTGGGAGCTCTCGAACTGGACGTGCTCCTCGGCGACGTGCATTCGCTCAAGCAGAAGCGGTCGCTGATCAAACCCGTCCTCGCGGACCTGCGCCGCCTCGGCGTGTCCGCGTCGGAGGCAGGTGACCAGGATCTGCACCGCAGGTCCCGGCTGGGTGTGGCAGTGGTCGCACCGGACCTCGTGCACGTTCGCGAGATACTGGACAAGTGCGAGCGGCTCGTTGCCGACCGACCCGAACTGGAGTTGCTCTCCACCAGACGAAGACTGTTCGGACCCGAGGACTGACCTTCGGGAGACCGGACCCGGCGCCGCCGCCGGTAGCGGCGGCCGAGGAGGAAACCGAAGACATGGCCGATCCAGCACGCGCACGGCGACTCGCGAAGCGCATCTCCACCATCGTCGCCACCGCCATCGACCACGAGATCAAGGATCCGCGACTGGCCTTCGTGACGATCACCGACGCGAAGGTGACCGCGGATCTGCACGATGCGACCGTGTACTACACGGTGCGCGGCGCCGACCTGAACACCGAGCCGGACCTCGAGTCCGCAGCGGCCGGGTTGGAGAAGGCCAAGGGCATCCTGCGGTCCAAGGTCGGAGCGGGAACCGGTGTGCGCTTCACGCCGACGTTGACGTTCGCCACCGACACCGTTCCCGACACCGCCCGCCACATGGAGGAACTGCTCGCGCAGGCACGGGCGGCGGACGACGCCGTGGCGCGTGCCCGGGAAGGGGCGTCTCCCGCGGGCGACGCCGACCCGTACAGGGAGCCGCGCGAGCGCGACGACGAGTGACCTGCGGCGACGACCGTGGTCCGGGCACCGGGTGACAGGGGTCGCCGGTGCCCGGACGGGACGATCAGCAACGATGAAGGATCGCGAGTGGAGAGACGATGACCGGACCCGATGAGGCGCACGGCACCGACGTCGACGTGCACGGTGCCGTCGACCTGCTGAACGCGGCCCGCACCGTCACGGTGCTCTGCCACGTCCAGCCGGACGCCGACACCCTCGGCAGCGGTCTGGCGCTCGCGCTCGCCCTCGAACGACGCGGTGTGTCCGTGCAGGTCGCCTTCGCGGCACCGCACGACGTGCCCGCGTCGATGCGTACCCTTCCGGGCATCCATCTGCTGACCGCGCCGAAGGACGTGCGCCGCGACGTCGACCTCCTCGTTGCGGTCGACTGCGGCACCGCGGGGCGCCTCGGTGCACTGCGCGACCGGCTCGACGGTGCCGCACACACCCTCGTGGTCGACCATCACCGTTCCAACACGCGGTTCGGTACCCACAACCTGATCGACGACGCCGCGGAGGCGACCGCCGTGGTGCTCGTCGACGTGTTCGATGCGTGGGGCGTCGAACTCGACGGGGATCTCGCGCACTGCCTGTTCGCGGGTCTCGTCACCGACACGGGATCGTTCCGGTGGGTGCGCCCCGGCACTCACCGACTCGCGGCGCGGTTGCTCGACACCGGGATCGACGGCGGGGCCATCACACGCACACTCCTGGACACCCACCCCTTCGGCTGGTTGCCGATGCTCTCGGCGGTGCTGGGCACCGCGACACTGGTTCCCGATGCCGCGGCAGGACACGGACTGGTGTACGCGTTGGTGCGTCGCGACGACTCGGTCGGCCTGGGAGCAGAGGAGATCGAGAGCGTCGTCGACATCGTCCGCACGACCGCGGAGGCGGAGGTCGCGGCGGTGTTCAAGGAGGTCGGGGTCGGGGTGTGGACGGTGTCGCTGCGATCGAAGCGGACCGTGGACGTGTCCCGCGTCGCGACCGCGCTCGGCGGTGGCGGTCACCGCTTCGCCTCCGGGTACACCGCGCACGGTGATCGCGACGAGATCGTCGCGCAACTGCGCGCCGAGCTCGGGTGATGACGCCGACCGGTGAGGTGTCGGGACGGCGCGTACTCGGCCTCGCGGTACCTGCGCTCGGGGTGCTCGCCGCGGAACCGCTGTACCTGTTGTTCGACGTGGCGGTCGTGGGGCGTCTCGGTGCTCTGCCGCTCGCGGGGCTGGCCATCGGTGGTCTCGTCCTGGCCCAGGTCAGCACGCAGCTGACGTTCCTGTCGTACGGCACGACGGCGCGCAGTGCCCGATTCCACGGTGCGGGCAGGCGCGACGACGCGGTCGGTGAGGGTGTCCAGGCGACCTGGGTCGCCGTCGCCGTCGGAACCGTCGTGCTCGTCGTCGGTCAGCTGCTGGCGGATCCCGTCGCCCGACTGCTCTCCGGTGACGACGACATCGCCGGTGCCGCGGTCTCCTGGCTGCGTGTCGCGCTGTTCGGTGCACCGCTGATCCTCGTCGGACTGGCCGGCAACGGGTGGATGCGCGGTGTCCAGGACACGATCCGGCCGTTGCGTTACGTGGTGGCGGGGCTCGCGCTGTCGGCCCTGTTGTGTCCCGTTCTCGTGCACGGGTTGCTCGGTGCGCCACGACTCGAACTCGTGGGGTCGGCGGTCGCCAACGTCGTCGGTCAGGCCGTGTCGGCGACGTTGTTCGTCGTGGCGTTGGTGCGTGCCGGCGTACCTCTGCGCGCGCGGCGGGACGTGATCTCCGCGCAGTTGCGGCTCGGGCGCGACCTGATCGCGCGTAGCCTGGCCTTCCAAGCGTGCTTTCTGTCCGCCGCCGCGGTCGCCGCGCGCTTCGGTGCCGCCGCGGTCGCCGGGCACCAGGTGGTGCTGCAGCTGTGGAACTTCGTGACGCTCACTCTCGACTCGTTGGCGATCGCCGCACAGACACTCGTCGGCGCAGCGCTCGGCGCCGCCGACCGGCGGGGAGCCACCAGGCTGGCGTGGCGTGTCACGGCGTGGTCGGTGGTGTTCGCCGCGCTCCTGGCCGTGTTCTTCCTGCTGGGGAGGTCCGTGATCCCCGGGCTGTTCACCACCGATGTCGACGTCCTCGCACAGATCGACATCGCGTGGTGGTACTTCGTCGCGATCATGCCGCTGGCCGGCGTCGTGTTCGCGCTCGACGGGGTGTTGCTCGGCGCCGGTGACGCCGCCTACCTGCGTACCGCCACCCTGGCGTCGGCACTGTTCGGGTTCCTGCCGCTCATCTGGTGCTCGCTCGCCTTCGGCTGGGGTCTGGCAGGGATCTGGACGGGGCTTACCGTGTTCATCGTGTTCCGGATGATCGCCGTGGTCGCGCGGGTTCTCACGGGACGGTGGGCGGTGGCCGGCGCGGATCGGCAGATCCACGCGAACGACGGAACGGGAGGATGATGCCGGTGTCGGCGAAGTTGTGGGCGGTCAGCGACATCCATGTCGGGCACCGGGGCAACCGGCCCGTCACGGAGGAGTTGTACCCGGAGTCACCGGACGACTGGTTGATCGTCGCCGGTGACGTGTCGGAGAAGACCGATGACATCCGGTGGGCCCTGAAACTGCTGAGCGAACGCTTCGCGAAGGTCGTCTGGGTACCCGGCAACCACGAGTTGTGGACCACGGCGAAGGACCCGGTGCAGATGCACGGCGTGGCCCGCTACGACTATCTGGTGACGATGTGCCGGGAACTCGGGGTGCTCACGCCCGAAGACCCGTATCCCGTATGGGAAGGAGAGGGCGGGCCGGTCGTGCTGGTGCCGATGTTCCTGCTCTACGACTACTCGTTCCTGCCCGACGGCACCGCCACGAAGGCGGACGGTCTCGCGTTGGCACGCGAACGGAACGTCGTCGCGACCGACGAGTTCCTGCTGCGACCCGACCCGTACCTCACCCGCGACGTGTGGTGCAGTGCGAGGCTCGAACAGACGCGGGTGCGCCTCGACGCGCTGGACCCGGAACTGCCCACGGTGCTGATCAACCACTTCCCGCTCGTGCGCGAACCCACGCGGATGTTGTTCTACCCCGAGTTCGCGCTCTGGTGCGGCACCACCGAGACCGCCGACTGGCACGTGCGGTACCGGGCGTTGTGCAGCGTGTACGGCCACCTCCACATCCCGCGCACCACCTACTACGACGGGGTGCGGTTCGAAGAGGTGTCCGTCGGATACCCGCGCGAATGGCAACGTCGCGGTCTGCCGGACCGGGTGCTGCGGCAGATCCTGCCCGTCCCGGACTATCCACCGGGCACCCTCAACAAGTGGGGCGGGCATTTCACGGTCACCCCCGAGATGGAAGCGGAAGTCGAGAAGATGCGGGAACGACGAGAGAGGGAACTGCGGTGACGGAACCGACGCTCGAGGACCGCGCCGGTACGCGGGACGGCCTGATCGCGCGGATCGTGCCCGACGGGGTGGTCGCAGCCGAACTGTTCGACGATCCACCGGGATTGCAGCCGCACCCGCAGGAGGAGGCCCTGATCGCCCGCGCGGTGGAGAAGCGTCGTCGCGAGTTCGTCGGCGCACGGCACTGCGCGCGTCAGGCGATGAGCCGCCTCGGTGTGGACCCGGCGCCCGTGCTCCGGGGTGAGCGCGGCGCACCCGTCTGGCCGCGCGGGGTGGTCGGCAGCCTGACGCACTGCGACGGATATCGCGGTGCGGTCCTCGGCTACTCCCTGCAGGTGCGGTCGCTCGGCATCGATGCCGAACCCCACGACCGGCTTCCCGACGGTGTCCTCGACGCGGTGAGCCTCGAGGAGGAACGTCGCTGGCTCGCGGGCACGACCGACGGCGATGTGCACTGGGACCGTGTGCTGTTCTGTGCGAAGGAGGCCACCTACAAGGCGTGGTTCCCACTCACCGGCAGATGGCTCGGATTCGAGGACGCCCACATCACCTTCGACCGTGACGCCGACACCGACGCGGGGATCTCCGGATCGTTCCACTCGCGTCTGCTCGTCCCCGGCGACACCACGGACGGTGCCCCGTTGACGTCGCTGGACGGTCGCTGGCTGGTGGCCGGCGGCCTCGTCCTGACCGCGATCACGGTGCGCTGAGCGATGACCGATTCCACGAACGGTTCGGACAATCCTGCGCTCACCCGTGCGGGGTTGGTCGTCGTCGACAAGCCCGCGGGAATGACCAGTCACGACGTCGTCGCCCGCTGCCGCCGACTGTTGGGGACCCGCAAGGTCGGGCACGCCGGCACGCTGGACCCGATGGCCACCGGTGTACTCGTCCTCGGGGTGGAGCGTGCGACGAAACTGCTCGGTCTGCTCGCGTTGACCACCAAGTCCTACACCGCGACGATCCGGTTGGGTCGGAGCACCGTCACCGACGACGCCGAGGGGGAGGCGGTCGCGACCGTCGACGCCTCGACGGTGACCGACGCGCGGATCGCCGCGGAGGTCGACGCGCTCACGGGCGACATCGAACAGGTCCCCGCCAGCGTGAGCGCGATCAAGATCGACGGAAAACGGGCGTATGCGCGGATGCGTGAGGGCGAGACCGTCGAGATCCCGGCGCGGCCCGTCACCGTGTCGCGGTTCGCGGTCCTGGCGCGCCGCGACCTGCCCGACGAGGGGTTCGTCGACCTCGACGTCGAGGTGGACTGCTCGTCGGGAACCTACATCCGTGCGCTGGCCCGCGATCTGGGTGCGGCGCTCGGCGTGGGAGGGCATCTCACTGCCCTGCGCCGCACCGTCGTCGGACCGTTCGGGCTCGACCACGCGCGCACCCTGGAACAACTCGCGGACGATCCCGCGCCGAGCCTCGATCTCGACGCCGCGATCGTGACCGCCTTCCCGGTACGCCCCGTCACCGACGTCGAAGCCGGGGTGCTCGCGCACGGACGTTGGCTCGAACCCGCGGGAATACCGGGTGTGTACGCCGCGATCGACCCGCGGGGGCGCGCGGTGGCCCTTCTCCAGGAGAAGGGCAGGAGGGCCTCGTCGGTGTTCGTGGTTCGGCCCGCGAACATGTGACCCCGGAGATCGGACACGCCGAAGGCCCGTACGCGTCAGACGAGCCAGATCGCCTCGGCGGCCGGATGACCGAGCTCGACCGTGCGGTCCTCGGATCCGCCGAGGCGGACCGAGATGGTTCCGGCGAAGTCCCGGCGTTCGACGACGGTGATGTCGGTGTCGAGAGCGATTCCCACCTCGTCGAAGTAGCGCAGCATCGCCGGGTCGGCATCCGAGATGCGGGCGACGGTGCCGCTGTCCCCGTCGGCGAACTCGCTGAGCGCGCGTGCCGGCGGAGAGGGGATCGTGCCGTCGGCGGCAGGGATGGGATCGCCGTGCGGGTCGCGGACCGGGTGCCCGAGCTTCGCGTCGATCGCCGAGATCATGCGTTCGGACACGGCATGCTCGAGGACCTCGGCCTCGTCGTGCACCTCGTCCCAGCCGTAGCCGAGTTCGGAGACGAGAAACAACTCGATCAGCCGGTGCCGACGCACCATCGTGACGGCCGCGGCACGTCCGTCCTCGGTCAGGGAGATCGATCCGTAGCGGGCGTGGTCGACCATTCCCTGATCGGCGAGGCGACGCACCGCCTCGGACACGGTCGACGCCGACACCCCGAGCTTCTCGGCGAGCATCTTCGTCGACACCTTCTCGCCGGACCACTCCTGCGTGCTCCAGATGATCTTCAGGTAGTCCTGTGCGACCGAGGACAGGGTCTCGGGCATCGGGGTGGTTCCACGGCTGTCGGGCACACGCACAAGCTTAGGTAACCGTCACCGCAGAATCATCCTGCCCGGCGCGGCGCGTCCCGTGGGTGCCGCCGTCCGCGTTCCGTCGGCCCACCGCAGCGTGTCTGCGGCGCAGCCGGGTGGGCACGATCCCGCGGAGCGGAGCGAACAGGTAGGCCGTCGTGAACGCTGCCGCCTGGGTGAGCACGACGACACCTCCGGTGGCGGCATCGGTGTGGTAGCTGATGTACACACCGGCGACCGAGCACGTGACCGAGAGCAGCGGTGCGATGACGAGCATCCGCGACATCCGATCCGTCAGCAGATACGCGGTCGCGCCGGGGATGACGAGCATCGCGACGACCAGGATCACTCCGACGGCCTGCACAGCGCTGACGATCGTGACCGCGAGCAGGGCGAGAAGCAGCGCCGACAGTGCGGCAGGGGACATCCCGAGCGTGTGGGCCTGGGTCCGGTCGAATGCGAAGAGCGTCAGGTCGCGGCGCTTGGCCACCAGGACGATCAGCACCGCACCCGCCAGAGCCGACACCTGCCACAGATCCGACGTCGACAGGCCGAGGAGGTTGCCGAACAGGACGTGGTGCAGATCGACCTGGCTGGGATTCTTCGAGATGAGCACCACACCGAGGGCGAACAACGTGGTGAACACCGTGCCGATCGCGGCGTCCTCCTTGATGGTGGTGGTCTCGCGGACGAGACCGATCAGTGCCACCGCGATGCCCGCGAACAGCAGGGCACCCAACGCGAACGGCACGCCCACCAGGTAGGCGAGGACGACTCCCGGAAGGACCGCATGCGAGACCGCATCACCCATCAGGGACCAGCCGACGAGCACGAGCCAGCAGCTGAGCAGGGCGCACACCGCCGTCGACACGACGGCGATGACGAGGGCCCGCTGCATGAACCCGTACTGCAGGGGCTCGAGGAAGAACTCGATCATCGGGACACCTCCGCGGTCGTGTCGACGCCGAAGGCGAGGGCCAGGTTCTCGGGGCGGAGAATCTCCTCGGGGACATCGTGGACGAGCACCCGACGTTGCAGGAGCACCGCTTCGTCGCAGAGTGTCGTCAGCCCGGGGAGATCGTGGGTCGCGACGAGGATCGCGCGACCCGCGGAGGCGAGGTCGCGAAGGACCGCGGTCAGTGCGGCCTGGGTGGTGGTGTCGACGCCGGCGAACGGTTCGTCGAGCAGCAGGACAGGCGCGTCCTGAGCGATCGCCCGCGCCACGAACACGCGTTTGCGCTGGCCGCCGGACAGGTTGCCGATCTGTCTGTCGGCGAACTCGGCCATGCCGACCCGGTCGAGGGCTGCGTCGACGGCGTCGTGGTCGGCGCGCCGAGCCCGGCGCAGGAATCCCTGGTGTCCGTACCGACCCGTCATCACGACATCGCGGACACCGATCGGGAAGTCCCAGTCGACTCCCTCGGCCTGCGGGACGTAGGCGACCTTGCCCGCGCGGCGCGCGGCCGTGATGGAAGCCCCGTCGATCAGGACCGAACCGGTATCCGGGCGAACGAGACCCATGATGGTGCGGAACAGCGTCGACTTGCCCGAACCGTTGGTCCCGACCAGGCCGCACACGGCCCCGCGGCGCAGCGTCAGGCTCACGTCGTCGAGTGCGGTGACGGTCCCGTAGCGGACGGTGACCGCGTCGACGGCGACCAGGGGAGGTGCGGTGTCGACGGGGGTGCTCATCGGGTCAGTCCCGTCGTGATCGTTCGGGCGTCGTGGCGCAGGAGGTCGAGATACGTGGGGACGGGGCCGTCGGGTTCGGAGAGCGAATCGACGTAGAGGATTCCGCCGAACGCCGCGCCGGTGTCGGCGGCGACCTGCCGCTGAGCCTTGTCGGACACGGTGGATTCGCAGAACACGGCGGGTACGTCGTTGTCGCGGACGAAGTCCACGGTGCGGGCGATCTGCTGCGGTGTGCCCTGTCGGTCCGCGTTGACCGGCCACAGGTACGCCTCGGTCAGGCCGGTGTCGCGTGCGAGGTAGGAGAAGGCGCCCTCGCAGCTGACCAGCGCTCGCCGGTCCTCGGGTACGGCACGGAGCGCGTCGACCATCTCGTCGTGGACGGAGCGGAGCTGCAGACGGTAGGAGTCCGCGGCGGCAGCGAAATCGTCGGCGTGCTCGGGTACGAGCCCGGTGAGTGCGGCCTCGATGTTGTCGACATAGATCTGTGCGCTCAGCGGCGACATCCACGCGTGTGGATTGTCGCGGCCGGCGTAGGCATCCTCTCCGATGGGGATGGGATCGATGCCCTCGCTGAGCACGACGTGTTCGGCGTGGGTGTCGGTCAGGAAACGCTCGAACCACCGTTCGAGGCCGAGGCCGTTGTCGAAGACGAGGTCGGCGTCGGCCGCGGTCCGCAGATCACCCGGTGTCGGTTCGTATCCGTGAACCTCGGCACCGGGTTTCGTGATGGATTCGACGCGCACGTGATCACCGGCGATCACCCGTGTCATGTCGGCGAGCACGGTGAACGTGGTGAGCACCAGCGGCCTGTCGTCCCGGTCGGTGGGCGTGGAGCATGCGCTCAGTCCCGCGCTCGCCGCCAACACCGCCGAAATTGCGACCGCACGCATCGAAAAGTTAGGCACCCCGAAATTATGGGGACGCGTAACCTGAAATGTCCAGTCGGCACCGCCGCTCCGGTATCGAGAGGGTGTCGTGTCCCCCGGATGGGGAGGGATTCGTGGGTGTGCGGCGGGGTCGTCCGCTCCGGCGCGGTGAGTCGGCGGTGCCGGACGACGCAGAGGGTCGTAGGCTTCGCGTTGTGCAGAGATGGCGAGGTCTGGACGAGATTCCTGCGGACTGGGGTCGGTGCGTGGTCACGATCGGTGTGTTCGACGGTGTGCACCGCGGTCACCAGCAGTTGATCGGCCGCGCGGTGGAGGCCGCACGCGAACGCGGGGTGGCGAGCGTGCTGATGACGTTCGACCCGCATCCGATGGAAGTGGTGCGGCCCGGAAGTCACCCGGCGCAGCTGACGACTCTGTCGCGCCGCGCGGAACTCGCGGAGGAACTCGGGATCGACGTGTTCTGCGTGGTGCCGTTCACGCCCGAGTTCATGAGACTCTCACCGGATCGGTACGCGCACGAGATCCTCGTCGAGAGGTTGCACGTGGCGGAGGTCGTCGTGGGGGAGAACTTCACGTTCGGTAAGAAGGCCGCCGGAACCGTCGACATGCTCCGGTCCATCGGTGACCGCTTCGGTTTCGCCGTCCAGGGACTGAATCTGCTCGCCGAACACGCCGTGACGTTCTCGTCGACCTACATCCGCTCGTGCGTCGACGCCGGCGATGTCGCGGCGGCAGCCGATGCGCTCGGCAGGCCCCATCGAGTCGAAGGTGTCGTCGTGCGGGGTGATGGGCGTGGGCGTGGCCTCGGCTTCCCGACCGCGAACGTCGCACCTCCCATGTACGCTGCGATCCCCGCCGACGGCGTGTACGCCGCATGGTTCACGGTGCTCGATTCGGGGGCACCGGTCGACGGGATGGAAGTCGGCCGCCGATACGGCGCTGCCGTGTCGGTGGGGACCAACCCCACCTTCTCGGGGCGCAACCGCACAGTGGAAGCGTTCGTGCTGGACGCGAAGGCCGATCTGTACGGACAGCACGTGGCGGTCGATTTCGTCACGCGACTCAGGGGCATGGAGAAGTTCGACTCGGTGGAGGCGCTGGTGTCCGCGATGCACGGCGATGCGGACCGCGCCCGCGAACTCCTCGCCGGGGAGCAGTAGTCGCAACGAGCTCCGTGCGGACGTCGGCGGCGCCGGGCATGCTCGCGCGCCGCGGTGCGCGGGGAAGTGAGCGACCTGCGGTGACACCATCGAGCTCTGGTAGGCTGGTCCGTCGGTGTGCGCTGCGGTTCGCGGCGGCCGCACCGACGGACTCCGTCCGTTTCCAGTGCACGCGGACGTCAGTGATCAGGAGTTACCAGTGGCATTGACCACCGAGCAGAAGAAGCAGATCCTCGGCGAGTACGGCCTCCACGAGACCGACACGGGATCGCCCGAGGCACAGGTGGCGCTGCTCACCAAGCGCATCGTCGACCTGACCGAGCACCTCAAGCAGCACAAGCACGACCACCACTCGCGTCGCGGCCTCCTGCTGCTCGTGGGCCGGCGTCGTCGTCTGCTCAAGTACGTCGAGAAGGTCGACGTCGAGCGTTACCGCTCGCTCATCCAGCGTCTGGGTCTGCGTCGCTGACGCAGGTCGGACACGACCGGATCCACATCTGTTGATCCAGCCCGACAGCCAACGGGGCTCCCTCTACACTGGGCCTCGTTGGCTGTCGGTGTTTGCGCCGACAGTCGGCACACAACACCGCACACGGCGGTGAGCCGTACGCACCGACGGTGTCGGTCCTCGGTAGTGATCCTCCGATCCGGACGACGCGCGGGACGTCCGTCCCGCAGCACGGTCCCCGGGGGGTTTCGATCGACGACCGCCTCCGCGAGTCGGTGCGCCGCCGCGACCACGGGGTCGCGGCGCCCACGCGGGTACGGCGAAGACGAAGAGGGAAAGAGAAGATTTCACAGATGACCAGCAACACCGCAGTCGAGGTCGACGAGGGCGTCTACGAGTCCGTCGCGACACTCGACAACGGTGCCTTCGGCACCCGCACCATCCGTTTCGAGACCGGTCGCCTCGCGCAGCAGGCCGCCGGCTCCGTCGTCGCCTACCTGGACGACGAGACCATGCTGCTGTCGGCGACCAGCGCGAGCAAGCAGCCCAAGGAACACTTCGACTTCTTCCCCCTGACGGTGGATGTCGAGGAGCGCATGTACGCCGCGGGACGTATCCCCGGCTCGTTCTTCCGTCGTGAAGGCCGTCCTTCCACCGACGCGATCCTCACCTGCCGCCTCATCGACCGGCCGCTGCGTCCGTCGTTCGTCGACGGACTGCGCAACGAGATCCAGGTCGTGGTGACGGTGATGAGCCTGAACCCGAACGATCTCTACGACGTCGTCGCGATCAACGCAGCCTCGGCGTCCACGCAGATCGCGGGTCTGCCGTTCTCCGGCCCGGTCGGTGGCGTGCGTGTCGCGCTGATCAGCTCGGACGAGAACAAGGCCGGCCAGTGGGTCGCGTTCCCGACCGTCGAGCAGCTCGAGAACGCCGTGTTCGACATGGTCGTCGCGGGTCGTATCGTCTCCGGCTCCGGCGACGACGCCGACGTCGCGATCATGATGGTCGAGGCCGAGGCCACCGACAACGTCATTGCACTCGTCGACGGCGGGGCCCAGGCCCCGACCGAGGCGGTCGTCGCGCAGGGGCTCGAGGCCGCGAAGCCGTTCATCGCCCGGCTCTGCGAGGCGCAGCAGGCCCTCGCGGCCGCGGCGGCGAAGCCGACCGGTGAGTTCCCCCTCTACCCGCCGTACGAGAACGACGTGTACGCGGCGGTCGAGGCAGCCGCGTCCGCCAAGCTGGCCGAGGCGCTGACGATCGCCGGCAAGCAGGCCCGCGACGAGCGCACCGACGAGATCAAGGTCGAGGTCCTCGAGCAGGTCGCACCGGACTTCGAGGGACGCGAGAAGGAGATCGGCGCGGCGTTCCGCTCGCTGACCAAGAAGCTGGTCCGCCAGCGCATCCTGCGCGACCAGTTCCGCATCGACGGTCGCGGCATCACCGACATCCGCGCCCTGTCCGCGGAGGTCGCGGTCGTGCCGCGTGCGCACGGGTCGGCTCTGTTCGAGCGCGGCGAGACGCAGATCCTCGGTGTGACCACGCTCGACATGGTCAAGATGGCGCAGCAGGTCGATTCGCTCGGGCCCGAGACGTCCAAGCGCTACATGCACCACTACAACTTCCCGCCGTACTCGACCGGTGAGACCGGCCGCGTCGGTTCCCCGAAGCGCCGCGAGATCGGCCACGGTGCCCTCGCCGAGCGCGCCCTGGTTCCGGTGCTGCCGAGCGTCGAGGAGTTCCCGTACGCGATCCGTCAGGTGTCCGAGGCTCTCGGTTCCAACGGTTCGACGTCGATGGGTTCGGTGTGCGCGTCGACTCTGTCGCTGCTCAACGCCGGCGTGCCGTTGAAGGCTCCGGTCGCGGGTATCGCCATGGGTCTGGTGTCCGACGAGGTCGAACTCGAAGACGGAACTCGCGAGACGCGGTACGTCGCGCTCACCGACATCCTCGGTGCCGAGGACGCCTTCGGCGATATGGACTTCAAGGTTGCCGGTACGAAGGACTTCGTCACGGCCCTTCAGCTCGACACCAAGCTGGACGGTATCCCGTCGCAGGTCCTCGCGGGTGCGTTGTCGCAGGCGCACGATGCGCGCACCACGATCCTCGAGGTCATGGCCGAGGCCATCGACTCGCCCGACGAGATGAGCCCGTTCGCGCCGCGCATCACGACCATCAAGGTCCCCGTCGACAAGATCGGCGAGGTGATCGGGCCCAAGGGCAAGATGATCAATTCGATCACCGAGGAGACCGGCGCCAACATCTCCATCGAGGACGACGGCACCGTCTTCGTCGGTGCCGCGGACGGCCCGTCGGCGCAGGCCGCGATCGACAAGATCAATGCGATCGCGAACCCGCAGTTGCCGAAGGTCGGCGAGCGGTTCCTGGGCACGGTCGTCAAGACCACCGCGTTCGGTGCGTTCGTGTCGCTGCTGCCCGGCCGCGACGGCTTGGTGCACATCAGCAAGCTCGGCAACGGCAAGCGCATCGCCAAGGTCGAGGACGTCGTCAACGTCGGCTCGAAGATCCGTGTCGAGATCGCCGACATCGACAACCGCGGCAAGATCAGCCTCGTCCCCGTCGAGGACGACGCGGAGCAGGCCGCCGCTGCGCCCGAGAGCGCCGAGGCCACCGAGTCCTGACAGAACCCTCCACCGTCGCGGTATCCGCGACGGTGGAGGCGGGCACGCAGACACCCGCGTGCCTCCCCACCTTCCGATCCGGAGGCGTGCGGGAGGTGCGCGGGTGTCGTCGTCCGGAGCGTTGCCGTCCAGGCGGGGCATCGTCCCCGTTCGCTGTCCCGCTGTTCGAGCCACCCGGGTCGCCCGGCCGCCCGGGCACGTGTCGGGGGTCGCGTCTGCGGGGCCGCGACGGTCGGTTCGGTCGAAGGAGACGAAGAGCACGCTCGCCCGAGCGGGAGCGGCGCCGGCTCGGGCATCGGTGATGATTCCGGCGAATCGGGCCGTATTCCACCGACGACGCAAGGGCATTTCGACCCGGATCAACCCGCGAATCGGATGACGATTTCCGTAGAACAGGTTAGGATGTCCTGAGAATTCGGGGGTCGGAATTTTCGATGAACTTGCACTGTAAGCAGCTTGCGTCGCAGCCCGACAGGGCCTTTCGTACTCAAGATCGAATTCACATATTCGATCGGATGTAACGTTTCCCGATTCTTGCGTGTTTCGCTACCCGACAGTGGTTTCCTAACGGTGTGAACACGGCTGCGGTTTCTGGAATCGGGGCACGACCGGGAGTGAACCTCGCACTCGCGACGTGGGTGTCCGCCATCAATTTCTGGGCCTGGAACATGATCGGCCCACTGTCCACCACCTATGCGGGCGACATGTCGCTCAGCAGCTCCGAGGCGTCCATGCTCGTGGCGACGCCGATCCTCGTCGGAGCGCTGGGGCGCATCGTCATCGGCCCGCTGACCGACCGCTACGGCGGCAGGATCATGTTCATCGCGATCACGGTCGCCTCGATCCTCCCGGTCATCGCGGTCGGGTTCGCAGGGAACGCGGGATCCTATCCGCTGCTTCTGGTCTTCGGCTTCTTCCTGGGTATCGCCGGCACGATCTTCGCGGTGGGAATTCCGTTCGCGAACAACTGGTACGACGCGTCCCGTCGCGGCTTCGCCACCGGCGTGTTCGGTGCGGGCATGGTCGGCACTGCGCTCTCGGCGTTCTTCACCCCCCGATTCGTGAACTGGTTCGGGTTGCTCGCCACACACTTCATCGTGGCGATCGCTCTCGCCGCCACGGCGGTGCTGTGCGTGACGCTGATGAGGAACGCGCCGGCGTTCACCCCGAACACCGAACCGGTGGTCCCGAAGTTCCTCGCCGCCTGCAAACTCCGGGTGACGTGGGAGATGTCCTTCCTGTACGCCATCGTGTTCGGCGGGTTCGTCGCGTTCAGCAACTACCTGCCCACCTACATCAAGACGATCTACGGATTCTCCGCGGTCGACGCCGGTACCCGCACAGCGGCGTTCGCGCTGGCCGCGGTGGTCGCCCGGCCGATCGGCGGTGCGCTGTCCGACCGGATCCCGCCGAAGTACGTCGTCCTGGCGTCGTTCGCGGGTACCGCTGTCACCGCGGCCATCGCGACGCTCAAGCCTGCACCGGACCTGTGGTCTGCCACCGACTTCATCGCGATGGCGATCTTCCTCGGCATCGGCACGGGCGGCGTGTTCGCCTGGGTGGCGCGTCGCTCGCCGGCCAAATCGGTCGGTAGCGTCACCGGAATCGTCGCTGCTGCAGGTGGTCTCGGTGGGTACTTCCCGCCGCTGGTGATGGGCGCGACGTACGACTTCGTCGACAACGACTACACCGTCGGACTGTTGCTGCTCGTGGCGACCGCAATCGTCGCGCTTCTGTACACCCTGTTGATGCTCAAGACCCGCGAACCCGCGAACGGCGCGGAGTCCGGAGCAACCATCCCGAGTAAGAAGGAGTCCCAGTGAAAGCCGACAAGCCCGGCACCGGCGGCGCGCTCGAGGAACTTCTCGTCCGTAGCGGACGGTTCTTCACCCCCGGTGAGGAATCCGGCGACGGACGCACCGTCACCCGCAAGGGCGGACGCGAAGGCGACGTGTTCTATCGGGACCGCTGGAGCCACGACAAGGTCGTGCGTTCCACCCACGGGGTGAACTGCACCGGCTCCTGTTCGTGGAAGATCTACGTCAAGGACGGGATCATCACGTGGGAGACCCAGGAGACCGACTACCCGTCGGTCGGCCCCGACCGTCCCGAGTACGAACCCCGCGGATGCCCGAGAGGCGCGGCATTCTCCTGGTACACCTATTCGCCGACGCGTGTGCGCTACCCGTACGCCCGCGGCGTGCTCGTCGAGATGTACCGGGAGGCGAAGTCCCGTCTGGGTGATCCGGTGCTGGCGTGGGCCGATATCCAGAGCGATCCGGAACGTCGTCGCCGCTACCAGCGGGCCCGCGGCAAGGGCGGCCTCGTGCGGGTCACGTGGGCGGAGGCCACCGAGATGGTCGCCGCGGCACACGTGCACACCATCAAGGAGTACGGCCCCGACCGGGTCGCGGGGTTCTCACCGATCCCGGCGATGTCGATGGTGTCGTTCGCGGCGGGGTCCCGGTTCATCGAACTGCTCGGCGGCGTGATGACGTCGTTCTACGACTGGTACGCCGACCTTCCGGTGGCGTCTCCCCAGGTGTTCGGCGACCAGACGGACGTCCCCGAATCCGGTGACTGGTGGGACGCGTCGTATCTGATGATGTGGGGCTCGAACGTCCCCGTCACCCGTACCCCCGATGCGCACTGGATGGCCGAGGTGCGGTACCGCGGCACGAAGGTCGTCACGGTCAGCCCCGACTACGCCGACAACACCAAGTTCGCCGACGAGTGGATGCCGTGCGCGGCCGGCACCGACGGTGCGCTCGCGATGTCGATGGGTCACGTGCTGCTCAACGAGTTCTACGTCAAACAGCGCGTTCCGTTCTTCGTCGACTACGCACGCAAGTACACCGACCTGCCCTTCCTGGTGAAACTCGAGGATCGGGACGGCACGTTCGTTCCGGGCAAGAACCTCACGGCCGCCGACCTCGGGCAGGATGTCGAGAACGCCGCGTTCAAGCCGGTGTTCGTCGACGGGGCCACCGACACCGTGGTGGTACCGCACGGGTCGCTGGGATTCCGCTACGGCGACGACGGGATCGGCAAGTGGAATCTGGACCTGGGCGATCTGGTTCCGACGCTGACGGTCGCGCCGACCGGTGGGGGAGCGGGCGACGCCGCCGAGATCGTGCTCCCGAGCTTCGACACCGTCGACGGGCACGGCGAGACGGTCGTGCGTGGTGTTCCGGTTCGAAGGGTCGGTGAGCACCTGGTGTGCACCGTGTTCGACCTCATGCTCGCCCAGTACGGCGTCGGCAGACCCGAGCTGAACCTGCCGGGATCGTGGGCGACGGGCTACGACGACGCCGACACCCCGTACACCCCGGCGTGGCAGGAACCGATCACCGGTGTGTCCGCGGCGCAGGCCATCCGCATCGCCAAGGAGTTCGCCCACAACGCCGAGGAGTCCGGCGGCAGGTCGATGATCATCATGGGCGCGGGTATCTGCCAGTGGTTCCACGGTGACGCCACCTACCGGGCAGTCCTCGCGCTGCTGCTGCTGACCGGGTCGATGGGCCGCAACGGCGGGGGATGGGCGCACTACGTGGGCCAGGAGAAGTGCCGTCCCGTCACGGGATGGGCCGCGATGGCGATGGGTACCGACTGGAGTCGGCCACCCCGCCAGATGGCGGGCACCTCCTACTGGTACGTGCACACCGACCAGTGGCGGTACGACGGATATCGCGCGGATGCGCTGTCGAGTCCGTTGGGACGCGGCCGGTTCCGGGACAAGCACACGATGGACGTGATGGCGTCCGCGGTGGCGATGGGCTGGACGCCGTTCTTCCCGCAGTTCGACCGCAACAGCCTCGACGTCGCCGACGACGCGCGGAAGGCCGGGATGGAGATCCCGGCGTACGTGGCGCAGCAGTTGGCCGGCGGTGATCTCGAACTCGCGGTGACCGATCCCGACAATCCGCGGAACTGGCCGCGCGTGCTCAGTGTGTGGCGGTCGAACCTGCTGGGATCGTCCAGCAAGGGCAACGAGTACTTCCTGAGGCATCTGCTCGGAACCGACTCGAACGTCCAGGGGGATCCGGCACCCGACCAGTTGCGTCCGCACGATGTGCAGTGGCCCGACGATGTGCCCGAAGGCAAGCTCGACATGCTCATGTCGATCGACTTCCGCATGACGTCGACCACCTTGTTCTCGGACGTGGTGCTACCCGCCGCGACCTGGTACGAGAAGGGCGACCTGTCGAGTACCGACATGCACCCGTACATCCACGCGTTCAGCCCGGCGATCGACCCGCCGTGGGAAACCCGTTCGGACTACGACGCGTTCGGAGCGATCGCCGCGGCCTTCAGTCAACTGGCCCGCACCCACCTGGGAACCCGCACCGATGTGGTGATGGGCACGCTGCAACACGACACGCCCGGTGCGATGGCGTATCCGTCCGGTACCGAACGAGACTGGCGTAAGACCGGGGAGGTTCCCGTTCCCGGCAAGACGATGGGCCCGCTCGCCGTCGTCGAGCGCGACTACACGGCGATCGCCGACAAGTGGTCGACCCTCGGGCCGCTCGTGGAGAAGCTGGGACTGACCACGAAGGGCGTGACGACCCATCCGATCGAGGAGGTCGAGCAGCTCGCCGCAAAGTTCGGAGTGATGAATTCCGGTGCCGGAGCGGGACGCCCGGCGGTCACGTCCGCCGAACGCATGGCAGACGTGATCCTGTTGCTGTCGGGTACCTCCAACGGGCGACTGGCCGTCGAGGGATTCCGTGAGCTCGAGAAGCGCACGGGTCGTCGGCTCGTCCACCTCGCCGAGGGCAGTGAGGAAAGGCGGATCTCGTACGCCGACACGCAGGCGCGCCCGGTCCCGGTCATCACGAGCCCGGAGTGGTCGGGCAGCGAGACCGGCGGCCGACGCTACGCGCCGTTCACGGTGAACATCGAGGAACTCAAGCCGTTCCACACCCTCACCGGCCGCATGCACTTCTACCTCGACCACGACTGGATCGAGGAGGTCGGTGAGCAGATGCCCACCTACCGTCCGCCACTGGACATGTCGCGGCTCTTCGGCGAGCCCGGTGTCGGAGACACCGATGGGATCGGGTTGACGGTGCGCTATCTGACACCGCACTCGAAGTGGTCGATCCACTCGGAGTACCAGGACAACCTGTTCATGCTGTCGCTGTCGCGGGGCGGCCCCACGATGTGGATGAGCCCGATCGACGCGGAGAAGATCTCGGTACGCGACAACGACTGGGTCGAGGCCGTCAACCGCAACGGTGTGGTGGTGTGCCGGGCGATCGTGTCGCACCGCATGCCGGAAGGGGTGGTGTACGTGTATCACGCGCAGGAACGCACCATCGATGTGCCGCTGACCGAGACCACCGGGAAACGCGGCGGTATCCACAACTCGATCACGAGGATCCTGATCAAACCGACGCACCTCGCGGGCGGATACGCGCAGACCTCGTTCGCGTTCAACTACCTCGGCCCGACCGGCAACCAGCGCGACGAGGTGACGGTCGTCCGTCGGCGGTCGCAGCAGGTCCAGTACTGACGACACCGGCACCCCCGTGAGATGAGGCGATCATGAAGGTAATGGCACAGATGGCGATGGTGATGAACCTCGACAAGTGCATCGGGTGTCACACGTGTTCGGTGACCTGCAAGCAGGCCTGGACCAATCGTTCGGGCACCGAGTACGTCTGGTTCAACAACGTCGAGACGCGGCCGGGGCAGGGCTATCCGCGCACCTACGAGGATCAGGAGAAGTGGCGCGGCGGGTGGGTTCGCGACAAGAAGGGCCGGCTGCGGTTGCGCGACGGTGGGCGCTTCCACAAACTCACCCGGATCTTCTCGAACCCGAAGCTGCCGTCGATCAACGACTACTACGAGCCGTGGACGTACGACTACGAGAACCTGACCAATGCCCCGCTGGGTGACGACATCCCGGTCGCGCCGCCGCGCAGCCTCATCAGCGGAGAGCCGATGAAGGTCGAGTGGTCGGCGAACTGGGACGACGATCTGGGTGGGTCCACCGAGATCGTGCCCGACGACCCGATCCTGAAGAAGGTCAGCGAGGAGGTGCGCCTCCAACTGGAGGAGACCTTCATGTTCTACCTTCCGCGGATCTGCGAGCACTGCCTGAATCCGTCGTGCATGGCGTCGTGCCCGTCGGGTGCGATCTACAAGCGCAGCGAGGACGGCATCGTGCTCGTCGACCAGGACAAGTGCCGCGGCTGGCGCATGTGTGTGTCGGGATGCCCCTACAAGAAGGTGTACTTCAACCACAAGACCGGCAAGGCCGAGAAATGCACGTTCTGCTATCCCCGCATCGAGGTCGGTCTGCCGACGGTGTGCGCCGAGACGTGTGTGGGGCGGCTCCGCTACATCGGGTTGGTGCTCTACGACGTCGACCGGGTGCTCGACGCCGCGTCGGTCGAGGACGAGAAGGATCTGTACGAGGCGCAGCGGCAGATCCTGCTCGACCCCACCGACCCCGAGGTCATCGCCGCCGCCCACGAGTCGGGAATCTCCGACGAGTGGATCAACGCGGCACAGCGGTCTCCGGTGTACGCCCTGATCAACAGGTACAAGGTCGCGCTGCCGCTGCATCCGGAGTACCGGACGATGCCGATGGTCTGGTACATCCCGCCGTTGTCCCCGGTGGTCGACGCGGTCAGCCGCGACGGACACGACGGCGAGGACCTCGGGAATCTGTTCGGTGCGCTCGAGTCGCTCCGGATCCCCATCCAGTACCTCGCGGAACTGTTCACTGCCGGCGACACCGATGTCGTCGAGGGGGTTCTGCAACGTCTCGCCGCGATGCGCTCGTACATGCGTGACGTCAACCTCGGCCGCGACACGCAACCGCACATCCCGCAGGCGGTGGGCATGACCGAGGAACAGATGTACGAGATGTACCGGCTGCTCGCGCTCGCGAAGTACGAGGAGCGATACGTCATCCCCACCGCGTACGCGGCGGATGGCCACAAGCTCGAGGAGACCGCCACCGAGTGCGCACTCTCGTTCGACGGCGGTCCGGGCATGTACGAGTCCGGACCGTTCGGGGAGGCGAGCGGCGGGCCCGTGCCGGTGGCCGTGGAGACGTTCCACGCCCTCAAACAGCGGCAGACCAGCGAGGGGATGGCCGCGAACGAGAGCCACCCGTCGCGGGTGAACCTGCTCAACTGGGACGGCAAAGGGGTGCCTTCGGGGATGTTCCCCGGTGGTCGGCACCAGGCGGAGGAGACGAAATGAAACTCCTGCAACGCTCCCCGCGCCGCGACACCGCTGCGGAGAGGCTGCAGCACCGCCTGATCCGGCAGGTGGCGTCGCTGCTGCTCGCCTATCCGGACGCGCAGATGCCGCAGCGCCTCGACACCGTCGAGGAACTGCTCGGGCACATCACCGGCGACGACCGGGACGCGCTGGCCCGCGTCGCGGCGTACCTGCGGGCGACCGAACGCACCGTCGCGGAATGCGACTACGTCGACACGTTCGACATGCGTCGGCACTCCACGATGTATCTGACGTACTGGACCGGCGGAGACACCCGCAACCGCGGCACCGACATCCACGCGTTCGCCCGCGTCTACATGGACGCGGGCGTCGAACCACCGACGGGTGAAGCACCCGACCACCTGCCGGTGGTACTCGAGTTCGCCGCGACCGTCGACCCGGATGCCGGCGGGAAACTGCTCGCCGCGCACCGGGTTCCGCTCGACGTCCTGCGCGGTGCCCTGGTCGAGCGCGGCTCACCGTACGCAGACGTGATCACGGCCGTGTGTGCAACCCTGCCGCCGGTGTCGGATCAGGAGGAACAGCGGGCATTGCTCCTGGCCCGCAGCGGCCCGCCGGCCGAAGCGATCGGGTTGCAGCCTTTCACTCTCACGGTGCCTCCGCGTCGTGAGAGCACATCGGATCCGAAAGGAGGCCGGTGACCATGAGCGCCGGCGAGATCTATTGGTCCATCGTGCCGTACGTGACGCTCGCGGTGCTGATCGTCGGCACGTGGTGGCGCTACCGTTACGACAAGTTCGGGTGGACCACCCGTTCGTCGCAGTTGTACGAGGGCAGGATGCTGCGCGTCGCGAGCCCGCTGTTCCACTTCGGCATGCTCGTCGTGCTCATCGGGCACATCATCGGCCTGCTCATCCCGGAGTCGTGGACGGAAGCCGTCGGCATCAGTGAGCACATGTACCACTGGGGTGCCGCGGTTCCCGGTGTCATCGCGGGTGTCGCGACGCTGCTCGGTGTGGGCCTGCTGATCTACCGCCGGCGCACCACCGGTCCGGTGTTCAGTGCGACCACACTCAACGACAAGGTCATGTACGTGGTGCTGGTCGCGGCGATCGTCGCGGGTCTCGCGACGACGATGATCGGTGCCGTCGAGGGCAACGAGGCCCACAACTACCGCGAGACGGTGTCGCCGTGGTTCCGCTCGATCTGGATCCTGCAGCCGGACGGCGCCGCGATGGCGGAGGCACCGTTGTCGTTCCACATCCACGTCACGATTGCGCTCGTGCTGTTCGCGATCTGGCCGTTCACCCGACTCGTCCACGCGTTCAGCGCACCCATCCAGTACCTGTTCCGGCCGTACATCGTCTACCGCAGCCGCGACGAAGCACAGCGCGGGGAGCTCATCGGGTCACAGCCGCACCGACGCGGTTGGTGACGCGGCAAGGGCCCGGATCGCACGTGTAAGGTGTGGTGTTCCGCGATTTCCCGCGGAACACCACACCCACGTCTATGCCCAGGACCACTGAACAACACATGGCATCTCGTTCCGACCTCCTGTCCGTCGACAACACCTCGTCCGAGGCGGACACCGGCGTCCGTCGCACCGTGCTTCCCGGGGGCGTCCGAGTCGTCACCGAACACGTGCCGGGGGTGAGGTCGGCCGCGGTCGGTGTGTGGGTCGGGGTGGGTTCGCGCGACGAACAGCCCTCGGTCGCGGGTGCCGCGCACTTCCTCGAACACCTCCTGTTCAAGGCCACCCCGACGCGGTCCGCACTCGAGATCGCCGAACTCGTGGACGGCATCGGCGGCGAACTCAACGCGTTCACGGGCAAGGAACACACCTGCTTCTACGCGCACGTCCTCGACGACGATCTGCCGATCGCGGTGGACGTCGTCGCCGACGTGGTGTTGCGGGGCCGGTGCCGCAGCGCCGATGTCGACGTCGAACGACAGGTCGTGCTCGAAGAACTCGCGATCCGCGACGACGACCCCGAAGACCTTCTCGGCGACGCGTTGCTCACCGCGTTGTACGGCGATCACCCGGTCGGCAGACCGATCATCGGGTCGCTCGAATCCATCGAGGCGATGACCCGTAACCAGCTGCACTCGTTCCATGTGCGCCGCTACACACCGGCCAGGATGGTCGTCGCGGTCGCCGGCAACGTCGATCACGAGCACACGGTTGAACTCGTGCGCCGCGCGTTCACCGGTCACCTCGGTGCCTCGGCGGCACCTGCACCGCACCGCAGGGGCGACCTGCGTCTGCGCACGGCCCCCACCTTGAGCATCACGGATCGAGACAACGAGCAGGCACACCTGACCCTCGGCATCCGCACCTTCGGCCGTCACGACCCGCGCCGGTGGCCGCTGTCGGTGCTCAACGCCGTGATCGGTGGCGGGCTGAGCTCCCGCCTGTTCCAGGAGGTCCGCGAGCGACGAGGACTGGCGTACTCGGTGTACTCCGGTGTCGACACGTTCGCCGACACCGGGGCGTTCTCGATGTATGCGGGTTGCCAGCCGGAGAATCTCGGCGATGTCGCGGCCGTCGTCCGGGAAGTGCTCGCCGACGTCGCCGAGAACGGCATCACCGACGCCGAGTGCGCGCGGGCCAAAGGGTCGTTGCGCGGCGGTCTGGTGCTCGGCCTCGAGGACACCGGTGCCCGCATGCACCGGATCGGGCGCAGTGAACTGAGCTACGGCCGGCACTGGAGCGTCACCGACACGCTCGAACGCATCGCCACCGTCACCACCGAGCAGGTGTCCGAAGTGGCCGCCGACCTGCTGCACCGCCCGTTCGCGGCGGCGGTCGTGGGCCCGTACCGGCGGCCGCGCGACCTACCGCGCGCCGTCCGCGACATCGTCGCCTGATCGGGGTCACTCCCGCGCTCCCGGTGACCCCGATCATACGTTCGGTGCCCTTTTCGAGGTGTCGGGTGCTGCCCCGAGGGTGAAATCCCCCGCTTTAGGCGTGGGGAACCGTTGATGCGTAGTCTCGAGTGCGACCGACACGGTGACGGAAAGGCGTGGATCGAGCGTGGACACAGCAGCGGTTCGGGTAGGTGTGCTCGGGGCGAAGGGCAAGGTCGGGCAGGCGATCTGCGCGGCGGTCGAGGCGGCTGCCGACCTCGAACTCGTCGCAGCCGTCGACAAGGGGGACGATCTCGCGGAGTTCGTGTCGAGCCGCACTCAGGTCGTCGTCGACTTCACCCACCCCGACGTCGTGATGGACAATCTGCAGTTCCTCGTCGAGAACGGGATCCACGCCGTGGTCGGGACGACCGGATTCGACGACGGGCGACTGGACACGCTCCGCGGGTGGCTTTCCGCGAAGCCCGAGGTGGGCGTGCTCGTCGCGCCGAACTTCGCGATCGGTGCGGTCCTGTCGATGCGGTTCGCGCAGGCCGCAGCCCGGTTCTTCGATTCCGTCGAGGTCATCGAACTCCATCACCCGAACAAGGCCGATGCGCCGTCGGGTACTGCATACCGGACGGCGGCGCTCATCGCCGAGGCACGTGCTGCGGCGGGGGTGGGACGCAGCCCCGATGCCACCACCGCGGAACTCGAAGGAGCACGCGGCGCCGATGTCGACGGTGTGCGCGTGCATTCGGTGCGACTCGCCGGTCTCGTCGCGCACCAGGAGGTGCTGCTCGGAACCCAGGGCGAGACCCTCACGATCCGGCACGACTCGATCGACCGGTCGTCGTTCGCGCCCGGTGTGCTGCTCGGTGTGCGGGAGATCGGTGGGCGCCCGGGACTCACCGTCGGGATCGACCCGCTGCTGGACCTGTGACCTCCCCGGCCGCGGCAGGTCGCGACGTCCTCAAGGTCGTGGCGCTGATCGCGTTCATCGTCGTCGCGCTCGCCTTCTATTTCGTCCGGCTCGGTCGGAGCGGTATCGAGTTGATCGCCAGCGGAGAACCGGTGTCGGTGGTGTTCGGGATCGGGGTGTTCCTGCTTCCGGTGGTCGGCGCGTGGATCGTCTATGCGACGTTGCGTGCGGGTTTCGATCATCAGCACCTCGCGCGGCGCATCCATGAGGAGGGGCTCGAACTCGACGTGGAGGATCTGCCGCGCATGCCGTCCGGCAGGGTGGATCGAGATGCTGCCGACGCGGTATTCGAGACGGTCAAACAGGAGTGGGAGGCCGATCCCGACAACTGGCGGAACTCGTACCGGCTCGCCCGCGCCTATGACCTCGCCGGTGACCGCGGTCGTGCTCGCGAGACGATGAAGCGGGCGGTCGCGCTCGAGAAGCTCGAGCGCGACGACTCCGCCGGACCCGACACGAAGTGACACGCAGCGGGACCGGGCGGTCTGCCACCGCCCGGTCCCGACCTGTCGGTCACTCGGTGTTTCCGGTCTGCTCCTCCTCGCCGGTCGCGGTGTCGGTGTCCGGTTCGGTGGTGCCCGGCGACGATACACCGGGTGCGGATTCCTCGGGTTCCGTCACGTCGGGGGTGCTCTCGGGTGCCGGCGCGGGGGTCTCCGGCATCCCGGGTTCCGTCACGGCAGGCGGTTCGGTCACCTCGGGAGGCTCGGTCACTCCGGGCTCGCTCGGTGGGGCCTCCCCGTCGGGTACGGCGGGTAGATCGAACACCCAGCCGGTGGTGCCGTCCGGCATCCAGACGGCTCTCGTCGCATCGGCTGCGGCCTCGAACGTGACCCAGCCCGTGTACTCGGATCCCGGTTCGAACACGCTCGGGAAGGCGGGTCGTTCACTGCTTCTGCTCGCCACCGTGCGCATGCCGTCCGGGGTGAGGCAGCGGAAGTCCCGCGCTGTGATACTGCCGAGCCGGCGGTCGCCGGACTCCTCGGAGGTGGCAACGGTCATCCGTACCGCCACCGTGCCGTCGTCCTCGCGGGCGATCTCGTGGATCGTTGCGGACCCCAGGTCGGTCCCGTCGGTGGTGGTCAGCGGGAAGCGTTGTCCCACTTGTACCGCGGTGGGCGCGGTGTCGACGGTAGATTCGTCCTCGGGGGCCGTCCGGTCCGTCTCTTCACCGGGAACCGCCTGCTCGTCCTCGGTCGCTGCGTCGCCGTTTCCTGCTCCATCGGTCTCCGGTGCTGCGGCGATCCCGGTCCCTCCGCCGAGCACGGACGTCGGTGCGACACCGATTCCGCAGTCGGTGCGGATCAGGTCCATGTCGAGGGTCCACTCGTGTGTGAGGATGAGACGTTCCTCGACGTACAGCCGCAGTTTGGTGACCGCGGACTGCGCATCGGAGTCCCGCACGTAGTCGAGGGTTCCGGTGTAGCGGCGTGTCCCGTCCCGGATATCGAAGGTTGTACTGCTGTTCGGAGCGGGTATCGCAACGGAGGTACCGCCGATCACGAGTGTGCCCGCGGTCAGGTCACCCGCCTGCGGGGCGCTGCCGTCGAGGGGACACACCGCGCTGGCGGCGAACGTGCCAGACGTCTCGACCGCGTTGGAACTCGAGATGGCGGTGTTGCGGATCCGCAGGTCCCGGACCTGGGCGCTCGAATTGGCGGCGCCGTCCGCCCCCGCGACACAGGTGGTGCCGTCGTCGGCGTAGTACGACGCACAGGACGTGCCGGTGCTCTCGATCGAGAACAGTCCCGCGACACCCGACGACGAGAACTGTTGCCACCCGGTGTCGTCCGTTCCCGGGTCGGTGTCGTCACGTACGGCGGCGGTACCGTCGAACGTCGCACTGGTGATCTGACGATCCAGCGTGCCCGCCGACGAGATGCCGCGTGCGTACCCGACGGGGATGTAGTCGGGATCCACACCGAACGTGGCGGAGCCCCACACCGGCATCTGCCACGCGGCGAGTACACCGGTGCCCCGGCCACGAGAGCGCCCACGGCGGCGACGGCGGTGGCGATCACGGCGATCCTGCGCCGCAGCGCGTGTGCCGTGCCGGTCATCGTGGAGCACCCCCTCCGGGGCGCGTTCGCCGTCGTCGCGTTCGTCGCGTCGCGGCCAGAACGCCCACAGGACGAGTCCCGATGCCGCGATCGTGATGCCGCCGAGGACTCGGGGATCGGAGAGCCACACGACCTTCGCTGCGAGACCGGGTGCGTGCCAGACCACTTCGCGTACCTCGGTGACCCGGTACATGCCGGGGTCGGGGTTGGGGTTCGCGTCGCCGCGCATGGCGATGAGAACCTCGCCGCCGGTCTGGGGATGGATCTCGATGACGCGGTGCGTCACCGGACGTTCGCCGGGGCGGTCGACGGTGACGATGTCGCCGACCTCGATGTCGGTGGCGGGCACCTTGTGGACGAGGGCGAGTGAACCCTGAGGGATCGTCGGTGCCATCGATCCCGTCTTGAACATGATCAGCGAGTAGTGGAAGACGAACGCGCAGATCGTCAGGGCGATGCAGACGAGGCCGGCAACGGCGAGAACGTCGAGCACGATGTTCTCGACGGTCGACCACAGTCTGCGACGCCGCGGGCGCGGATGCGCCGTCTGCGGTTCGGGGGTCAGGGTGGGCATGACGTCGCCTCGGACGATGATGGGCACGGCCTCGGCCGCGATGGCGGCCACCGCGGGGGCATCAGTTGTCGACGCTGACGGCGGACATCTCCCAGGCTGCGCTGGTGCTCTGCGCCAGGCCGGACGGGTTGGTGCCGTCGGGCAGTTCGACAGTGAATCCGAGCCACTGTTCGCCGCCGGCGTCGAGGGTCACCGCGGTCGAGTCCGCGCCGGGCGACAGCGTGTACGTGGCGATCGTGGTGCCGGTCTGTGTGCCGTCGAAGGATCCCGGGTTGGTGGCGCCGAGGTCGACGATCGTGACGGTCAGGTTCTGGGCGAGGGTATCGCCCGCGGTGATCGGCGCCTTCACGGTGACGGTGGCGCCCATGTTGCCTTCGGTCTCCTTGAGCCCGAACAGCGCGTGCACCTCATGGCCGGGGGTCATGCCCTCGGGATCGATGGTGAAGGCCATCCATCCTGCCCCCTCCTGGGTCTGGAACTCGGCCCAGGTGGCGCCGGCGTCGACGGAGCCCTGAATGTTCTACGAGTTCTCACCGGTGCCGAAATCCGAGCTGCCCCACACGCTGTCGTTCCACGCCGCGAGGGTGATCACTGCGCCGACGCCGAGTACCAACCCGGACGCGAGAAGCGCCCGCCGTTTCCGGCTGTTGCGACTGCGGGCCTGGTCGTTGGTTGTCATGGCTGTCTTCTCTTCTCGTAGTGGTGGGCGATCCTGTCGCCGCCCATGTCTACAGATACGCGCAGCGCAGCCTAATTTTTCCGGAATTCACCGTGATTAACGAGACGGGAGAAGGTGTAACGTTCCGCGACGGAGGTGATCGCCGGTAAACACCTGTGCCGGTGAGGATTCGGGGTCGCGTGCGCCCCGGAACGAGGGTGGCCGGGGATGTCTGTGCCGAGTATCACTTCCGCGGTTGCGGCCCGATCTCGGCGGAGCGGCGTCGTACGCTGCCGGGATGAGCGAAGACACCGCGCGGCGCAGGACCCTGCTGATCGTCCACCACACTCCCTCACCGCATTGTCAGGCGATGTTCGAGGCGGTCGTCTCGGGGGCGACGGACCCGGAGATCGAGGGTGTCGACGTCGTGCGCCGTCCGGCGTTGTCGGTCTCTCCCGGCGAACTGCTGGGGGCCGACGGCTATCTGCTGGGGTCGCCGGTGAATCTCGGCTACATCTCGGGTGCCCTCAAGCACGCCTTCGACTGTGCGTACTACCAGATTCTCGACGCGACCCGAGGACGGCCGTACGGGCTGTATCTGCACGGGAACGAGGGATCGGAAGGGGCGGTGCGAGCAGTGGACGCCATCACGGCGGGGCTCGGCTGGGAGAAAGCGGCGGAGTACGTCATCGCGTCGAACAAGCCGACCAAGGACGATCTCGAGGCGTGCTGGGAACTCGGTGCGACTCTCGCCGCCGGGTTGACGGCCGACTGAGCCGATTCTGGGGACAATGGGGTACGCGGGGATGGTGCGGGGCCGACGGCCACGCGCCCGCGTCGTTCTCCCGCACCCGACGGATCGGAGAGTCAGTGAAGATCGGAATCGTCGGGGCGACCGGCAACGCGGGCCGCGCGATACACGCCGAGGCGACACGCAGGGGTCACGACGTCACGGCGGTCGTCCGGAATCCCGATCGCGCACGGGAGGTCCTCGGAGCCGACGCGACCGTGCTCACACGGGATGCGTTCGATCTGGTGGTCGACGATCTCCGCGACTTCGACGTCGTGGTCGACGCCTTCGCGACGGCACCGGAACACGCCCACCTTCACGTCGACCTGGCTGCGCGGCTGGTTGCCATGTTCCGCGGCGTCGACGCGCCCCGTCTGGTGTTCATCCTGGGCGCCGGAAGTCTGACCACGGGACCGGACGAGCATCTCGCACTCGACGACATCCGGGGTGTTCCCGGTGCCGAGGCATGGATCGCGATCCCGCAGAGTCAGCTCGAAGAACTGCGGTTTCTGCGTGATGTCGACGACGTGGACTGGGTCGCGGTGTCGCCGTCCTTGACGTTCGTCGTGGGCGCGGCGACGGACTACGTGCTCGGCCGCGACGAACTGCTCGTCGCGCCGGACGGTTCGTCGTCGGTCACTAGTGGCACGTTGGCCGTTGCGCTGATCGACGAGATCGAGAACCCCGCCCACGTGAGGACACGCTTCACCGTGCGTGATGCCTGACCCGACGTCGGCGGGGGATCGGGACGATCAGACGAAGTTCTTCTCGACGAATTTCGTCAGGCCCTTGGCTGCGGTCTCGATCGCGGTCTTCTCGGCGCGGCGTACCAGGAATCCGGGGACGGGGATCTTCGGGTCGATCGTGAGACTGAAATCGGCCCGGGTGCCGCCCTCGACGGCGGCGAGGGTGTACGAGCCGTCCTGCTGATTCTGCTGGGTGCTCTCGACGAGGGTCCACGACATCGAGTCGTCGCCGTTCCAGGTGTAGTCGACGACCTGTTCGTCGGTGATCCCGATGATCGACACGGTCATCCGCACCCGGTTCGGTCGGCCGTCGGGGTGGGTGGTCTCGACCGTCACCGACTTGTGGGCCGACGACCACTCGGGCAGACGCTCGACCGCCGCGATCGCCGCCATGACCTGCTGCGGCGTCGCAGTGATCTCGAAACTCCTGGTGCTGCTGTGTGCCATCGCCCCTCCTGCTTTCATCTGGACCGCTCTGATGCCCGGGCAATGTACCGTACGGACCCTCGCCCGCCCCGGTTCGGCAGGGTGGATGCGCGGCGTTCCGAGGGGCGATGGGTGTCAGTCCTGCTTCTCGTCCCGGTCGTCGCCGGGTGTGTCGGTTCCGGCCGTGCCCGCGGCACCGTCTTCGGGGGCCCGCGAAGTGGTCCGGCGCCAGTGTTCGGCGGTGCGCTGCTGGTAGCGCATCTGGTCGCGCAGGGCGCCCTGCACGGCCTGCGCGACCCACGAGTTGAGTGACACCCCGTTCTGCGCGGCAGCTTCCTCCGCGCGCGACTTGATCTGTTCGACGAGGCGGAGGGTGACCCGGCTGATGTCGCCGGTCATCTCCTCGAAGGTCGGGGGTGTGTCGCCACCTGCGGGTTCGGGGCCCGAGTGGACGTCGAGCACGGCCTCGTCGCCGACGAGGCGCACGGTCACCGTGCGGTCCCCGAGCGTGGAGGACACTTCGGCGGCCATGTCCGAGAGGGCGCCGAGAAGGGCCAGTCGTGCCGGTGCGGCTGCGGCTCCGGCGAGTGCGGCCGCGATCCGACGGGTCTCGTCGTCCCCGAGTTCGGCGGCGGTGGTGACGGAACCGGTGATCGCGTCGATGTACCGATCGATATTCATGACGCCAGTGTGACGTCACATACGATGTCGGTCAAGGGTGAAAGTGACGCCATCATGGCGTCCGCCCGGGGTGTGGTGGACACGCGACGGATCTGCCCCATCCGTGTAACGGGACGTCCGGCACACGCGGTAGCCTTCTGACCATGACCAACGGTGATTCCGCAACTGCTGTCGAGCTTCCGTTCGGCACCATCGCCACGGCGATGGTGACCCCGTTCACTGCCGACGGCAAGCTCGACGTGGATGCGGGCGTGCGTCTGGCGAACTACCTCGTCGACGGTGGCTGCGACGCACTGGTTCTCGCCGGCACGACCGGTGAGTCGCCGACGACCACCGAGAACGAGAAGATGGAACTGATGCGGGCCGTTCTCGGGTCCGTCGGCGACCGCGCCAAGATCATCGCCGGTGCCGGAAGCAACGACACGGCGCACAGCGTCGAACTCGCCCGCGACGCCGCGCGGGCCGGCGCGCACGGACTGCTCGTCGTCACGCCGTACTACTCGCGCCCGCCGCAGGTCGGTCTCTACGCGCACTTCACCGCCGTTGCCGATGCCACGGACCTTCCGGTGATGCTCTACGACATTCCACCGCGCTCCGTGGTGCCGATCGAGACGGAGACTCTGCGCCTGCTCGCCGAGCACCCGCGCATCCTGGCCGTCAAGGACGCCAAGGGCGACCTCAATGCGGGCGCCGAGTTGATCGGCACGACGGATCTGCAGTTCTACTCCGGTGACGACCCGTTGAACCTTCCGTGGTTGTCGGTCGGTGCCGTGGGATTCGTCAGTGTCATCGGGCATCTCGTTCCCGGACGCCTCCGCGAACTGCACACCGCCCACGCCGCCGGCGACCTCGAGCTGGCCCGCCGTATCAACCTGTCGATGATCCCGATCTATCGCGCCGTCGCGCGCCTCGGTGGCGTCAGTGCCTCGAAGGCCGGATTGCGGCTCCTCGGCATCGACGTCGGCGAGCCCCGATTGCCGCAGGTGGTGCCCGACACCGCACAGATCGATTCGCTGGCAGCGGATCTGCAGGCCGCGGGGGTGCTCCGATGAGCCGCCCCAGCCGCGGCCGCGGCCGCGCGACCCGCAACGCAGGACCCCCGGCGACCCGCCCGGCCCAGCGCACACCGCAGAACTCGGCGGCCGCGCGCCGACCCGATCCGCGGCCCGTCGATCCCACCGACCGGCTCGGTACCCCGCCGAAGGCTCCGAAGCACGGCCTACGTGTCGTGGCGCTCGGTGGAATCGGGGAGATCGGCCGCAACATGACGGTGTTCGAGCATCGCGGACGACTGCTCATCGTGGACTGCGGTGTCCTCTTCCCGGAGGACCAGCAACCGGGTGTGGACCTGATCCTGCCGGACTTCCGGTACATCGAGGACCGCATGGACGACGTCGAGGCGATCGTGCTGACCCACGGACACGAGGATCACATCGGTGCCGTGCCGTTCCTGCTGCGTCTGCGCCCCGACATCCCGGTGATCGGTTCCAAGTTCACCCTCGCCCTCGTCGCGGCGAAATGTCGCGAACACCGTCAGCGTCCCAACCTCGTCGAGGTCACGGAGGGGCAGCGCACCACCCACGGTCCGTTCGAGTGCGAGTTCTTCGCCGTCAACCACTCGATCCCCGATGCCATCGCCGTCGCGATCCGCACCTCCGCGGGGGTCGTGCTGCACACCGGCGACATCAAGCTGGATCAGCTTCCGCTCGACAACCGGCTCACCGACCTCGCGGGCTTCTCGCGGCTCGGCGACGAGGGCGTCGACCTGTTCCTCGTGGACTCCACCAACGCCGAAGTACCCGGGTTCGTCACCCCCGAACGTGAGATCGGCGGGGTCCTCGACAATGTCATCGGCAAAGCGCGCAATCGCGTGATCGTCGCGTCCTTCGCGAGCCACGTCCATCGAATCCAGCAGGTCGTCGACGTCGCCCACCGGTACAACCGTCGCGTCGCCTTCGTCGGCCGGTCGATGGTGCGCAACATGCAGATCGCGCAGGACCTCGGATACCTGAGCGTCCCCGACGGCCTGGTCGTCGACCTCGACACCGCAGCGACGTTGCCCGACGACCGGATCGTGCTGGTGTCCACCGGATCCCAGGGCGAACCGCTCTCGGCTCTCTCGCGTATGGCGCGCGGTGAGCACCGGCAGATCAACATCCGCGCCGACGACCTCGTCGTCCTCGCATCGTCGCTGATCCCCGGGAACGAGAACTCCGTCTTCGCCGTCGTCAACGGGCTCGCCAAGCGTGGTGCCACCGTCGTGACCCAACAGAACGCCAAGGTGCACGTGTCGGGCCACGCATCGGCCGGTGAGTTGCTCTACCTGTACAACGCGGTCCGACCCACCAACGCGATGCCGGTGCACGGCGAATGGCGGCATCTCCGTGCCAACGCGGCGCTCGCCGAGGCAACCGGCGTGCCCAAGGAACGGATCGTGCTCGCCGAGGACGGTGTGGTGGTCGACATGGTCGACGGACTCGCGGAGATCGTCGGTCGGGTGCCGGTCGGGCACGTCTACGTCGACGGACTGTCGGTCGGTGACGTCGGCGAATCGACACTCTCGGACCGGCTCATCCTCGGAGAAGGCGGTTTCATCTCGATCTCGGTGGCGGTGGATGCCACCACGGGTCGGGCCGTGAGCACCCCCGAGGTGTCGGGCCGTGGATTCTCGGATGATCCGGGTGCACTGACCGAGGCCGCACAACTCGTGGACAAGGCACTCGACGAACTCGCGGCGGAGGGGATCACCGAGACCCATCGCATCGCGCAGGGGATCCGCCGGGTCGTCGGTCGTTGGGTGGCCGCGACGTACCGGCGCCGCCCGATGATCGTGCCGACCGTCATCGCCGTGTCCTGAGCGCGCACTCGGCGGCCCGCGCCCGTCCCGGCTGATGCCGGGACGGGCGCGGCTGGTTACAGTGGCGCCATGAATCTCGCTCGGCGCGAACGACATGCTCTGGTGGAGACGATGACCGAGGTGGGTCCGGACGCTCCGACGCTGTGTGAGGGCTGGACGGTTCGGGATCTCGCCGCCCATCTGCTCGTGCGGGAGCGTCGGATCGACACGATGCCCGGGATCGTCCTCCCGACGTTCGCCGGACACACCGAGAAGGTGCGGCGTGAGGCGACCGACCGGCAGTGGTCGCATCTGCTCGCCGACATCGATGCCGGCCCGCCCGCGTGGTCGCCGCTCTACCTCGTCGACGCGGTCGCGAACGCGGCGGAGATGTTCGTCCATCACGAGGACGTCCGACGCGCGGCGCCGGACTGGGAACCGCGCGTCCTGTCGGCCGACGACCAGGATCGGCTCTGGAACCTCGCGCGGCAGATCGGCCGAAGGGGATACGGCGGTTGCGATGTCACCGTGGTCTTCGAGAGGCCGAGCGGCGAGCGCGCGACGGTACGTTCGCGCTCGCCCCGCACCGTGGTGCTGCGCGGCGAACCGTCCGAACTGCTGCTGCACGCGTTCGGGCGGGACGCCGTCCGGCTCGAGACGATCGGCGACGACTCCGACGTCGCCGAACTCGGGGCATCCCGCAGGGGACTCTGACCGCGGCTTCGTCCGGCCGGTGTGCGTGTCGACGCTGTGACCAGTGCCGCCGGGCGTTGCCCGTGTTGCGGATGGTTCCCCCGTGGTGTGTGCGACTACCCTGGCGGTCATGGCAGGAAAGTCCGGGAGTCGCACGTCCTCGTCCACGACCTCGCGGTCGGGTACGCGCGCGTCGACCGGATCGTCCGCCCGCACCACGGCCACGGGAACGGGGCGAGCGAAGGCGGGTGGCCGGGCCGCCCCGAAGAAGGGGGCTGCGCGGACGACCGCCGGGGCGAAGGCGAGATCCGGTGGGGCGAAGAAGTCCGCCGCCGGTGCGCGCGCATCGGCGAAGCCGGGAACCTCCCGGAACGGCGGCAGCGGGGCTCGGAGCGGCGGCAGCAGGGCCGCCAAGCCCCGGAAACCGACCCGCCCGACCACTCGCCGCAGCGCTGCGCCGCCGCCGCGACGTGGGGGGTTGCTCGACGCCGCAGGCCGGGGGATCAGCGCGGGTTGGGTGATGCTGGCCCGCGGCGCGGGGGCCACCGTCCGGACGATGGGCAGGGCCACGGACATCGAGCACGGCCACCGCCGTGACGGTTTGGCGCTCGGTCTCATCGCCGCGGGTGTGGTGATCGCGGGGAGCCTGTGGTTCGCCGTCGGTGGCCCGGTCGGTGACTGGGTCGAGACGGCGGTCCGCGCGGTGACCGGTGGTGCCGGCGCGGTGCTGCCCCTCGTCGCTGTCGGTGTCGCGGTGATCCTCATGCGCACCGAACCCAGACCCGAGATCCGGCCCCGACTCGTGCTCGGAGGCCTGCTGGTCGGCCTCTGCGCGCTGGGGCTGTGGCACGTCGCCTCCGGATCACCGACGGACGCGGACGGACGCGCACAGGGCGCGGGCTTCCTCGGCGCCACCGTCGGCGGGCCCCTCACCGCGGGGCTGACCGTGTGGCTGTCGGTGCCGTTGATGCTGCTCGCCGCCGGATTCGGCGTACTCCTTCTCACCGGCACGACCGTGCGGGAGTTGCCGGATCTGTTCCGGGACTTCTTCGGTCTCGGCTACCACGCCGACGACGAATACGGTGAGCCCGGCTATTACGAACCCGAACACGACGGCTACTCCGACCACCTCGATCCCGTGCTCTACGACGACGGTCGCGGCTCGAAGAAGTCGCGTTCCCGTCGCCGGACACCCGCGGAGAACTATCCGACCGACGAGTACCACGACGACACGCACGCGACCGAGGTGCTGCCGCTGTGGGACGAACCGGCCGCCGACGCGGCACCGGCACCTCCGGAGCCGCCGGCCGCCGCCGAACCCGAACCGGCACCCGCTCCGGCGAAGCCGCGGGCACGGGCGAAGGACGTCGTCGACACCACGGCCCCGCCACCCGACCCGGACGCCCTCGAACCGCTGCCCGACCGCGTCGTCGACGGCGATTACTCACTCCCGTCGGTGAACCTGCTGATGGCCGGGGATCCGCCGAAGACGCGTTCGGCCGCGAACGATCAGATGATCGAGGCGATCACGGAGGTCCTCGAGCAGTTCAAGATCGATGCTGCGGTCACCGGGTTCACGCGGGGCCCGACGGTCACCCGGTACGAGGTCGAGCTGGGCCCGGGCGTCAAGGTCGAGAAGATCACCGCGCTCGCACGCAACATCGCGTACGCCGTCGCCACCGACAACGTCCGGTTGCTCGCGCCGATCCCCGGCAAATCGGCGGTCGGTATCGAGGTACCCAATTCCGACCGCGAACTGGTCCGACTGTCCGACGTGCTGTCGGCGCCCTCGACCCGGCGTGACCACGATCCCCTCGTCATCGGTCTCGGCAAGGACATCGAAGGTGACTTCGTGTCGGCGAATCTCGCGAAGATGCCGCATCTGCTGGTCGCGGGCTCGACCGGGTCCGGCAAGTCGAGCTTCGTCAACTCGATGCTCGTGTCGCTGCTGATCAGGTCCACCCCGGAAGAGGTCCGGATGATCCTGATCGACCCGAAGATGGTCGAACTGACCCCGTACGAGGGGATTCCGCACCTGATCACTCCGATCATCACCCAGCCGAAGAAGGCGGCGGCGGCGCTCGCGTGGCTCGTCGAGGAGATGGAGCAGCGCTATCAGGACATGCAGGCCAACCGGGTTCGGCACATCGACGACTTCAACGCGAAGGTCCGATCGGGTGAGATCACGGCGCCGCTCGGCAGCGAACGTGTCTACCGGACCTACCCGTACATTCTCGCGATCGTCGACGAGCTCGCCGACCTCATGATGACCGCGCCGCGCGACGTCGAGGACGCCATCGTGCGCATCACCCAGAAGGCCCGCGCCGCCGGAATCCATCTGGTGTTGGCCACTCAGCGACCGTCGGTCGACGTCGTCACCGGGTTGATCAAGACGAACGTGCCGTCGCGGTTGGCGTTCGCCACCAGTTCGCTCACCGATTCGCGCGTCATCCTCGATCAGCCCGGTGCCGAGAAGCTCATCGGGATGGGCGACGGGCTCTTCCTGCCGATGGGTGCGGGCAAGCCGATCCGGCTGCAGGGCGCGTTCATCACCGACGAGGAGATCGCGGCCGTCGTCGACTTCACCAAGAACCAGGCCGAACCCGAGTACACCGAGGGCGTCACCGCGCCGAAGGCCGGCGACAAGAAGGACGTCGATCCCGACATCGGCGACGATCTCGACGTCTTCCTGCAGGCGGTCGAACTGGTCGTCACCAGCCAGTTCGGGTCCACGTCGATGCTGCAACGCAAGTTGCGCGTGGGATTCGCGAAGGCGGGCCGGCTCATGGATCTGATGGAGACCCGCGGTGTGGTCGGTCCGAGCGAGGGCAGCAAGGCGCGCGAGGTGCTGGTCAAACCGGACGAACTCGACGGTCTGCTCTACACGATCCGCGGCGGTGGTGCTTCCGACGAGGCCGGTGGCGTCGGCGGGTGACCCGCGTGTGGCACAATCGGTGCATTCGTGGAGGGGAGTATCCCCGTCTTCGCGGTGGTTCCGTCACCACGGGCGACACCGACGTCGTTCCGGAGCCACCGGCCCAGCGGATGAGCTGGGTGGGAGAGACCTCCGGCGGGTACCCATACCGACCGGAAGGCTGAGGCCCGTATGCACGTCACTCTGACGACCTGGTTGATCACCATCGCGGTGATCATCGGTCTGTTCGTCTTCGATTTCTACGCCCACGTGCGTAAACCGCACGCACCGACGCTCCGTGAGTCGGGATTCTGGTCGGCGGTGTTCATCGGCATCGCGATCGCGTTCGGGCTGATCGTGTTCGCGATCTGGGGGCCGACCTACGGCGGTGAGTACTTCGCCGGATACATCACCGAGAAGGCGCTCTCGGTCGACAACCTGTTCGTGTTCGTCATCCTCATGGCGACGTTCGCGGTGCCCCGCGAGTATCAGCAGAAGGTGCTCACGATCGGAATCGTGCTCGCGCTGGTCATGCGCGGCGCATTCATCGCGGTCGGCGCCGCGGCGATCAACGCGTACAGCTGGGTGTTCTACCTCTTCGGTGCGTTCCTCATCTTCACCGCGGTGAAGCTGATCCGCGATCACGGTGAAGAGCACGAGAAACCGTCCGAGAACAGGGTCGTGAAGCTGGCGCGGCGATTCCTGCCGGTGCACGACGAGTACGATGCGGATCGGCTCGTCACCCGCGTCGACGGCAAGAAGATGGTCACGCCGATGCTGCTGGCGTTGATCGCCATCGGATTCACCGACATCCTGTTCGCCCTCGATTCGATCCCCGCCATCTACGGCCTGACCCGCGAGCCCTACCTCGTGTTCACCGCCAACGCGTTCGCTCTCATGGGTCTCCGCCAGCTGTTCTTCCTGATCGGAGGCCTGCTCGAGCGCCTCGTCTACCTGTCGTACGGGCTGTCGGTGATCCTCGCGTTCATCGGTGTCAAGCTCGTCCTGCACGCGCTGCACGAGAACACACTCGGTTTCGTCAACGGCGGCGAGCACGTCGCGGTCCCGGAGATCTCCACCGCGATGTCGCTGATCGTGATCGTCGGGGTCCTCGCCGTCACCACCGTCGCGAGCCTCCTGGCGACACGCGGCGACACACCCGGCGCGGAGTGGGTCGAGAAGGACGACGTCAGTCGTTGAACACTCCCATCACCGGCTGCCAGCCGGTGATGCGCACCGCATCGACGAGACCTGCCCGTGCGAACGGGTCCTGCGACATCAGTTCGCGCGCGGCGGTCTCGTCGTCGACGTCGACGACGATCAGCGCGCCGGATCCGTCCGTCCACGGCCCCGTCGCACGCACCGTCCCGGCCTCGACCAACCCGCCGAGCCACGCGCGGTGATCGGGTCGCAGCCCGTCGCGCGCGGTGGCGGTCGACTCGGAGTAGGTGTACTCGACGGCGAACAGTGACATGGTCCTCACCTTCGGAGCGGGTCGATCGGCCGGTACTGCTCAGAGTGTGAGCAGCATGCGGGTGTTGCCGAGTGTGTTCGGTTTGACGTAACTCAGATCGAGGAACTCGGCGACACCCGTATCGTACGACCGGCACATCTCCGCGAAGACCTCCGCGGTCACCGGTGTGCCCTCGATCTCGGCGAACCCGTGCCGCGCGAAGAAGTCGACCTCGAAGGTGAGGACGAACAACCGCTCCAATTCGAGCTCCCGCGCCACCTCGATCAGACGGGAGACGATCAGATGCCCCGCACCGTGCCCCTTGACCTGCGGGTCGACCGCGATCGTCCGGATCTCGCCGAGATCGGACCAGAGAACGTGGAGTGCGCCGCACCCCACGAGCCGTCCCCCCAGTTCCGCGATCCAGAATTCCTGTACCGACTCGTAGAGGGTGACGAGGTTCTTCTCGAGGAGGATCCGTCCGGAGTAGATATCGATCAGCTGCTTGATGTCCGGCACATCGGACGTTCGGGCGCGCCGGACGACAATCCGGTCGTCGGGTCCGTGTCCGGTGGGCGCTGAAGTCATGCGGTGAACAGTAGCGCGTGCAGGTCCGGATATTGTGGGCGCATGAGTTCGCCCCGCCAGTCCCTCGCCGCATCGGGCGGGAGCGGCGCATCCCCGACACCGGACTCCGGTACAGCGCACCCTCCGGTTCCGTTGTGGAACATCGCGAACGTCCTCACGGTGATGCGCATCGTGCTCGTCCCGGTGTTCCTGGTCCTGCTGTTCGTCGGTGGCGGCCACGACACCGCGTGGCGGCTCGCTGCGACGGCGGTCTTCGCGATCGCGGCGATCACCGACCGCATCGACGGTCAACTCGCGCGGCGGTACGGACTCGTCACCGATTTCGGTAAGCTGGCCGACCCGATCGCCGACAAGGCGCTCATGGGCGCGGCGCTCGTCGGGCTCTCCCTGCTCGGCGATCTGTCGTGGTGGGTGACGGGTGTGATCGCGGTGCGTGAGCTCGGGATCACCGCCCTGCGATTCGCGGTGCTGCGGCACGCCGTCATTCCGGCCAGTCGAGGTGGCAAGGCCAAGACGTTCGTGCAGACCCTCGCCGTCGGAATGTATCTGCTGCCGCTGCCGGACGTTCTCGCGCCGGTCTCGGTGACGCTGATGGCGCTCGCCGTCATCCTGACCGTCGGTACCGGCCTCGACTACATCGTGCAGGCCGCCCGGTTGCGTGCCGGAGTCCGACGCACCGAACGCGAACACGCCGACGAGGACGACCGGCCGACCGAACCGGGCGAGCGCGCAGTCGAGGACGACGGCGGGTGAGCACCGTCGATCCGTTGGTCGCGGCGACCCGCGCCGTCGAACTCGTGGCGGTGCTCACCGACCGCGGTGAGACGGTCGCGACCGCGGAATCGCTGACCGCGGGGCTGTTGTCGGCGACGGTCGCCGGTGTGCCGGGGGCCAGCGCGGTGCTGCGCGGGGGACTGGTCGTGTACGCGACCGATCTGAAGGCGACGCTCGCCGGCGTCGACGCACGGCAACTGACGGAGGACGGTCCTGTCGCCGAGTCGACGGCTGCGGCACTCGCGGAGGGTGCGCGCGACCGGTGCTCGGCGACGTGGGGTGTGGGACTGACCGGTGTGGCCGGCCCGGACCCCCAGGACGGCCATCCGCCCGGAACGCTGTTCGTGGGGATCGCGGGTCCGGGCGGGACGTCGGTCGTGTGTCCCGCCGTCGCGGGGGACCGTTGGCAGATCCGGCTCGGTGCTGTCGAGGCGGCGGTGTCGGGCCTACTCGCGCACCTGTCGATCGGCCCGGCGTTGTAGTGTCTGTGCACCGCGGTCTCACCGGATTCCGGTGTCGCGGGAACCCGGCGACGCCGCGGCGCGTTGTCGAGGTGTACGCACGACGGACGAAGGAGGATGCGATGGCGCTGTTGTTGCGTGAGGCACTCGGTGACAGCCTTCGGCGCACCCGTGTTTCGCAGAGTCGTACGCTGCGCGAAGTCTCCAGCAGCGCGCGCGTCAGCCTCGGCTACCTCTCCGAGATCGAACGCGGACGCAAGGAGGCGTCGAGCGAACTGCTCGCCGCGATCTGCGACGCGCTCGAGGTACCGCTGTCCGACGTGCTGTCCGACGTGAGCGAATCGTTGGCCGATCCCGCGGTGCATGCCGCCGCCGAGCGGGCCGCACAGGTGCTGCCGGACACGGATGTCGCGGCCGCCGACAGGGCATTGCTCACGCAGGAACCGCTGATTTCGCAGGACACCCGCGTGGTGATCCCCGCACCGCCCGCACGTGAGTTGGCGGCGGCATAACATGGACCACGTCCGCTGCGGCACACCCGATGCGGATGAAAGCGACACAACGGTCACCGCTCGGGGGGTGGCCCGGTAGAACAGGTGGGGGCCACCGGATGGACGGTGACGCACGGCGGTGGCCCGGAACCGGTGCGCGAGGGCCGCGCATCGGGTCGCGTTCGGCGCGGCGTAGCAGATGGAGGCGGGATCACACCCATGGCTAATCCGTTCGTCAAGGGTTGGAAGTACCTGATGGCGCTTTTCAACTCCAAGATCGATGAGAAGGCCGATCCGAAGGTTCAGATTCAGCAGGCGATCGAGGATGCGCAACGCCAGCACCAGGCCCTCTCTCAGCAGGCCGCATCGGTCATCGGGAATCAGCGCCAGCTCGAGATGAAGCTCAATCGGCAGCTCGACGAGGTCGAGAAGCTCAACGCCAGCGCGCGGCAGGCCGTCATGATGGCGGACCAGGCGAGCACGGCGGGCGATACCGAGAAGGCGATCCAGTACACCAACGCCGCCGAGGCATTCGCCGCGCAGCTCGTCACCGCCGAGCAATCGGTCGAGGATCTCAAGGTCCTACACGATCAGTCGCTGCAGGCCGCCGCGCAGGCGAAGAAGGCTGTCGAACAGAACGCGATGGCACTGCAGCAGAAGGTCGCGGAGCGCACCAAGCTGCTGAGCCAGCTCGAGCAGGCCAAGATGCAGGAGCGCGTCAGCGAGTCGCTGAGGTCGATGGACTCGACTCTTTCGGCACCCGGCACCACGCCGAGCCTCGACGCGGTGCGTGAGAAGATCGAGCGTCGGTACGCCACCGCGCTCGGCTCGGCAGAGCTCGCACAGAACTCGGTGCAGGGCCGCATGCTCGAGGTGCAGCAGGCCACCGTTCAGATGGCCGGCCACAGCCGTCTCGAGCAGATCCGTGCATCGATGAAGGGTGAGGCGCTCCCCGGCGCGACCCCCAACCCCGCGATCAACACCGGCAAGGAGCCGCCGAGCGCGGCGGGCGCCGCCGGCAGCCGATAGTTTCTCGCCATCGTAGGAACGTGACCACGCCATGAACACACCCGGAGACGGCCGGGCCGGGATCACCCCCGGTCCGGCCGTTGCCGCGCTGCGGGATGTCACCGGTGCCGCGTTGCGGGACGTGGCCGAGGCCGCGCAGCGATGGCGTGATCCCGCGGCGAAGCTGCGGCGCAGGAAGCGCCGTGCGCAGCGCCGGGCGCGTCTGTACGGGGTGGCCGGCGGCACCACAGGGGTCGGCACGGCCACGCTGGTGGTGGCGTCGGCACCCGAATGGACGGTGGTCGCCACGGGTGGTGCGACGGCGCTTCTGGTGGTGCCGGCGGTCATGGCGTACCGCCGGTTCCGGCGCCTCGACGCGTTGCCCGTGCCACCGTCTCCGCCGCGTCGACGCTCGTTGCCGCCGGCCGGGTCGGTCGCCCGAGGCCCGATGGAACGGCTCGCACGAAGCGAGCGGAGTCTCACCGGATTGCTCGGCGTGATCACACGATCAGGGACGGTCGCGGTCGATGATCTCGACGAGATCGGCCGGACCGCGGTGTCGGCAGCAGAAGCACTCGGTGCGGTGGCCGACGATGTCGTCGCTCTCGAATCCGCCGCACAGGGCAGCATCGCCGCCCGAGCCGAGCTCGAATCGGCGATCACCGCGGCCGGTCGTCGTCTCGATGTGGGTGCCGAACAGTTCGACGCGCTCGTCTCCGCGGCGGCGAAGCTCGCTGCGCCACCCGAGGGCACCGGATCCATAGCGGCGCTCGACCGGCAGCGTGCCGATCTGATCTCGACCTCGGACCGGCTCGAGGGGTGGGCGCAGTCGTGGCGCGAGGTGTCACAGATCCAGCAGCGCTACCGGAACTGAACGGCTCGGGATCAGTCGTCGACGCCGCGAGCGGCGAGCGCCTCGCCCATCTTCTCGGCGGTCAGCAGAGCTCCGACCACCACCGGAACGGCCAGTGCCCGCAGTGAGAAGCCGAGACCGCGGGCCTTGCGCGCGGCGGAGACACGTTCGACGATGGTGCCGAGCAGCGGAATACAGCGGATCGTCATCACGAGGACCAGACCCACTCGGTCGGGATCGACACCGACGCGGCGGAGGGGTCGCGCCGCGGAGACGATCACATCGAGCATGTCCGTGGTCCGGGTCGTCAGCGTCACCAGCGCCGCGAGCGCCACGGCCAGCAGCAGCGACCCGCAGACGACCACCGCACGTTCCCAACCCGCGACGAACACCTGGAACACGGCGATCACCGCGAGCATCCACACGAGCGGCCGCAACTGGACGGTCGCGAGCTTCACCGGGATGCGCGCGAGCACGTAGCAGCCGGTGACCAGTGCCGCGCACGGCAGCACCTGCCAGGGTTGCCGGACCCACAGCGTCATCGCGACGATCGCAGCCGCGACCGCCACGAGCTTGACGCCGGCGGGCAGTCGGTGCAGGAACGACGTGCCCGGATGGAAGAGCCCGACCGTGGTCACGCGACCAGGTTCCGGTAATGGTCGATCGCGGGACCGGGGAGGTCGTCCGCGGCGATGCGGCCCGAGTCGACGACGAGCACCCGATCGAAGTCCGACAGCAGATCCAGATGGTGGGTGACCACGATCAACTGCTGCGGCAGAGCGGCGAAGGTGCGGCGGATCAGTTCGACGTTGCGGAGATCGAGCAGCGTCGTCGGTTCGTCGGCGACCAGCACGTCGGGATCGGTCACCATGATCGCGGCGAGGGCGAGCAACTGCTTCTGCCCGCCCGAGAGCAGATGACTCGGATGGTCACGGTGGTCGGCCAGTCCGAAATCGTCGAGGATCGTCCGGACCCGCTCCTCGCGTTCCGCTCTGCTCAGCCGGCTGCGTCGTAACGAGAACGCGACGTCCTCCGCGACGGTCGGCATCACGATCTGGTGGTCGGGATCGGTGAACACGAAACCGACGCGTTTACGGACGTCTCGACCCTTGCGCGCGGTGTCCAGACCGTCCACCGACACCGACCCCGACGTGGGGAGCACCAGACCGTTGATCATGCGCGCGAGGGTGGACTTGCCGCTGCCGTTGGCACCGACGATCCCGATCCGCTGCTCAGTGAGGGTGACATCGATGCCGTCGAGGACGGTGCGTTCACCGTAGGTGTGCCGGATCTGGCGGAAGCGGATCTCGCTCATCCGATGGTCTTCGGTCAGTGGGCGGGGTCGGCTGCGGCCGCCGGACGGACGGTCGTCGCGAGCAGGGCGGGGAAGGCGCGGTGGACCTGCGCGGCGACCACCGCGGTGACCACCGCCTTGAACAGGTCTCCGGGAAGGTACGCGGCGTTCGCCGCGAGCGCAGCCCACGGTGTCATGTCGGCGCGCAGGACCATGCCCGCGACACCGCACGCGTACAGCACGACGATTCCGCCGAGGATGTTCACGGCGATGCCCGCGAACAGTCGGTAGCGCGGCAGCATCCGGAAGCTGAGCCACCCGATGACGGCGACCGCGGGCAGCCACCCGATCAGGAAGCCCACGGTGGAGCCGGCGAGAGAGGTGAGGGTGGTGCGGCCACCGGCCAGGACGGGTAGCGCCAGCCCGAGCACGATCACCGTCAGGACGGCCAGCGTGCCCTTGCGCGCGCCGAGCAGTGCGCCGGCGAGCATCACACCGAGGCTCTGCAGCGTGATGGGGACACCCGACGAGCCGACGGTGATCTGCCCGGGCAACCCGAGCGCGACGATGAGGGCGGCGAACACGGCGATCTGTGCCAGATCGCGTGCGGTGAGGCGGCGGTTCGGGGACACGTTCACTCAGCTTCCGACAGGGGGACCGAACCTGTAGAGCCTAAGTGTGTGTGGCGGACCGTGCATCACCGACCCGTGCGGGACCACCCCCGAGTCCGGGTCCCCGTCGTGTCGGGGTATCCCCTGATCTTTTCCTGATATACGCGTTGAGCTGGTGTTTTGTGCGTACCGGCGTGTCAGGATCGGTCGTGAACGACACGGAGCGTGCCCCGGCACGAGGTAGGAGGAACCGATGTTCTGGAAGATCGTGGGAATCGTGGTGCTCGTCTGGGCCGGTTTCGCGTTGCTCGGGGCGTTGCTCGATCACCTTTTCGGGTTCATCGTGCTCGGTGCGGTGCTCTTCGGTGGCTGGATGCTGTACAAGGCGGTCACCGGCTCGGGTCGCAGCGACGACATCACGCGGGTATGACACCACCGCCGGACCGGCGGTGGTGCGATCGGTGCGGGGAACCCCCGCGCATCGTCCCGCGCTGATCCATAGTGGAGAGCATGGAGGCCGTACCCGAGGACTGGCAGCGCGCGATCGTCGTCGTCGCCCACCCCGACGACATCGAATACGGTGCCGCGGCGGCGGTCGCGCGATGGACACGGCAGGGCAAGGACATCCGCTATGTCCTGGCGACGAGTGGTGAAGCCGGTATCGCCGGCCTCGAACCCGATGCATGCGCCCGCATCCGCGAGGAGGAGGAACGCGCATCGGCCCGCATCGTCGGAGTCGACACCGTCGAATTCCTCGGCCACCGCGACGGCACCCTGGTGGCCGGTCCCGAACTGCGCCGCGACATCGCCGCGGCGATTCGCCGCCACCGCCCCGAAATGGTGGTGACCATGAACTTCGGGCTGACCTGGTTCCCCGGCGCGCTCAACAGCGCAGACCACCGGGCTCTCGGGATCAGCGCGCTCGACGCCGTCTCCGATGCCGCGAACGAGTGGATCTTTCCCGAGTCGACCGAACGGGGACTCGCGCCGTGGCGGGGCGTGCGGTGGGCTGCCGTGCTGACACCCGAGGCCACCCACGCCGTGGACGTCACCGACACCGTCGATGTCGCGATCGAATCCCTCGCTGCGCACCGCCGTTACCTCGAGGCGCTCGACACCACCGCTGTCGAGGAGCAGGCCCGCGCGCAGGTGGAGATGGCATCGGCACCGAAACCCGGGTTTCCGGCCGCGCGAGCAGTGGGCTTCGCGCTGTACACGTTCTGAAGCCGTACACGTCCGGACGGACGCGGTGCGACGCCGTACGGCTACGACGGTGCCTGCCGGGACGTGTGACAGGCTGTGCCGATGCGAGTGGCGGTGGTGGCAGGCCCCGAAGCGGGTCACGCGTTCCCGGCGATCGAACTGGCCCGACGGCTCGCCGCGGCCGGACACGAACCGGTCGTGTTCACGGGCGAGCGCTGGCTCGGGGTGGACGTTCCGGGTGTGACCGTCGCGGAACTGAAGGGGCTCGCGCCGAGACCGGGCGACGACGACGCCGACGCCGGCGCGAAGATCCACGCGCGGGCCGCGCACATCGCCACCGCGATGCTCCCCGACCTCAGCGCACTGCTCCCGGACATCGTGGTGTCCGACGTGATCACCGCGGGCGGCGGACTGGCAGCGGAGCGACTGGGCATCCCGTGGGTGGAACTGGCACCGCATCCGCTCTATCTGCCGTCACGGGGGTTGCCTCCGATCGGCAGCGGCCTCGCGCCCGGCGTGGGGCTACGCGGCCGGATGCGGGATGCTGCGCTGCGTGCGGCGACGTCGCGGTCGCTTCGGCAGGGCACCCGTGAACGTGCTGCGGCGCGGGTGGGGATGGGATTGCCCGCCCGCGACCCGGGGCCGTGCGCGCGGCTCGTCGCGACCCTGCCCGCGCTCGAGGTGCCTCGGCCCGACTGGCCCGCGGGAGCGCACGTCGTCGGGCCGTTGCACTGGGAGCCGACCGACGAGATTCTCCGACCGCCACCCGGTGACGGATCGTTGGTCATGGTCGCACCGTCGACCGCGGTCACCGGAGTGGGCGGGATGCTGGGGGCCGTCTGCGACGGGCTCACCGGCACCGGCGTCCGTGTCGCCGCGACGATGCTCGACGCCTCCGATGTGCCGCTGCCGGAGTGGGCGGTCGCCGGTACCGGGCGGCAGGACGTGCTTCTGGAACACGCCGATGTGGTGGTGTGCGGCGGTGGGCACGGCATGCTGTCGAAGGCGTTGTGTGCCGGGGTGCCGGTCGTCGTCGTGCCCGGCGGCGGTGATCAGTGGGAGTTGGCGAACCGGGTGCAGCGGCAGGGCAGCGGTGTGCTGGTGCGCCCTCTCGACGCGCGTGCGGTGCGGGCCGCGGTCGAGCGAGTGCTCGGGGACGAGGCGCACGGCGAGGCCGCGCGGCGAGCGGCGGCGAGCGCCGCGCAGGTCCGCGACCCGGTCGAGGTGTGTGTCTCCGTCGCGCGGTGACACCGACCGCTACCGTGGTGGCGTGCGATTGACGGAATTCCACGAGATGGTGCGCGACGAGTTCGGGCAGATGCACGGCGATGCGCTGCTGCGCGATCACGTGCTCCTCGAACTCGGCGGCTGTACTGCCGCGCAGGCCATCGAGGCCGGTCGGGAGCCGCGTGAGGTGTGGCGGGCCCTGTGCGAGGAGTTCGATGTTCCGCCCGCGCGGAGATAGAGCTGCACTGTTCGAACCATGATCGAACATGTGTTCGGCTATGATGGGCGTGTTCGCACGAACGTTGTCCACAGGCTGCGGATCCATCCACAGATCCGGTCGAACCGCGGTCGCCGCGGCGAATCTGTCGGTGTCGGGTTCTAACGTCGTCGGCAAGCAGGACGAGACACGATGTAAGGGGACCAGGATGGCTGCACAGGCACACGATCGCGAGAAGGCGCTCGAACTCGCCCTCGCGCAGATCGACAAGAACTTCGGCAAGGGTTCCGTGATGCGTCTGGGGGAGGAATCCCGTCAGCCGGTCGAGGTGATCCCCACGGGGTCGATCGCGCTCGACGTCGCGCTCGGTATCGGTGGCCTGCCGCGCGGACGTGTCATCGAGGTCTACGGCCCGGAATCGTCCGGTAAGACGACGGTCGCGTTGCACGCCGTCGCCAACGCGCAGGCCGCCGGCGGCATCGCCGCGTTCATCGACGCCGAGCACGCGCTCGACCCCGACTACGCCCGCAAGCTCGGTGTCGACACCGACGCCCTGCTGGTCTCGCAGCCCGACACCGGCGAGCAGGCGCTCGAGATCGCCGATATGCTCGTGCGGTCCGGTGCCCTCGACATCCTCGTCATCGACTCGGTGGCCGCGCTCGTGCCCCGCGCCGAGATCGAAGGCGAGATGGGCGACAGCCACGTCGGTCTGCAGGCACGCCTGATGAGTCAGGCACTGCGCAAGATGACCGGCGCACTGAACAATTCGGGCACCACAGCGATCTTCATCAACCAGCTGCGTGAGAAGATCGGCGTGATGTTCGGCTGTTTCGACTACTCGACTCGTGTCCAGCTGGCCGACGGCACCACCGAGAAGATCGGCGAGATCGTCGACCGGAAGATGGATGTCGAGGTCATGTCCTACGACCCGGACACCGACAGGATCGTTCCTCGGCGCATCGTCGACTGGTTCGACAACGGACCTGCCGATCACTTCCTGCAGTTCACGGTCGAGAAGTCCAGTGGAAGCGGTCGTTCGCAGTTCGCTGCGACGCCCAACCACCTGATCCGCACGCCGGGGGGCTGGAGCCATGCGGGCGACATCGTCGCCGGCGACCGCGTGCTCGCGGCCGAGACCCATCGCCTCAGCGACCAGCAGTTCCAGGTCGTACTCGGGTCGTTGATGGGCGACGGCCACCTGTCGCCGAACCTGCACGACCGCAACGATGTTCGGTTCCGGCTCGGCCACGGAGCCGTGCAGCACGAGTATCTCGACTGGAAGACCGCTCTGCTCGGCAACGTCGAACATTCGACGCGTGTCGACGGTCGAGGTGCGAAGTTCGTCGACTTCACCCCGCTGCCGGAACTCGCCGAACTCCGGCGTGCGGTATATCTGGGTGACGGTGCGAAGTTCCTGTCCGAGGAGTACCTCAAGGCGCTCACCCCGCTGGCGCTGGCCGTCTGGTACATGGACAGCGGTTCGTTCACCGTGCGGTCCGAGGGGATCGGGCAACACACCGATGGCGCGAGCGGACGCATCGAGATCTGTGTCGAGGCGATGAGCGAAGGCTCGCGTACGCGGTTGCGCGACCACCTGCGCGACGAGCACGGGCTCGATGTCCGACTCCGGCTCGGTGACACGGCGCAGAAGGCGGTCCTCGTCTTCTCGACGGAGGCGTCGGTGAAGTTCCAGGAGATCGTCGCCCCGTACATGGCCCCGTCGATGGAGCACAAGCTCCTGCCGAGGTTCCGCGGACTGTCCACGGTGGAGCCGTCGTTCGTCGAACCCGAACAGCGACTGGTGCCGGCCCGGGTCCTCGACGTGCACGTCGCGCCGCAGACCGGATCGATGCACCGGTTCGACATCGAGGTCGAAGGCAACCACAACTACTTCGTCGACGGCGTCATGGTGCACAACTCGCCTGAAACGACCACCGGTGGTAAGGCTTTGAAGTTCTACGCCTCGGTCCGTCTCGACGTCCGACGCATCGAGACACTCAAGGACGGTGGCGACGCCGTGGGCAACCGCACCCGCGTCAAGGTCGTGAAGAACAAGGTCTCGCCGCCGTTCAAGCAGGCCGAGTTCGACATCCTCTACGGTCAGGGCATCAGCAAGGAAGGGTCGCTGATCGACATGGGTGTCGAGCAGGGCTTCATCCGCAAGTCCGGCTCCTGGTACACCTACGAGGGCGACCAGCTCGGGCAGGGCAAGGAGAATGCCCGCAAGTTCCTCCTCGAGAACACCGACATCCGCGACGAGATCGAGAAGAAGATCAAGGAGAAGCTCGGGATCGGAGCGCTCGTCACCGACGCCGAGGGCGACGACGACAAGGCCGACTTCTAGACCGAATCGAACGCGGGGCCGGTGGGACGACCGATCCCATCGGCCCCGCGCCGTCGGCGCAGCACGAGAGGATTCCGCCGTGAACCCACTTCCCGTCCGCCTGTGTGTGTTCGGTGATTCCTTCGTTGCGGGAGTCGGCGACCCACAGTGTCGCGGCTGGGTCGGTCGCGTGGGAGAACGCGCTCTCGGGTCGGGTGTCGATCTCACCGTCTACAACCTGGGTGTCCGCCGTGACACCTCCGCGGACGTGCGGAACCGGTGGCTCGACGAAGCCGTCGTGCGCCTGCCGGCGGGATTCGACAATCGTGTGATCGTCTCGTTCGGGGTCAACGACACGACCGCTCAGGACGATTCGACACGCGTCCCGACCGATGATGCGGTGGCGCACCTGACGCACGTGCTCGGCGAGGCGGCCACGCGGGGATGGCGGATGCTGGTCGTGGGGCCGCCGCCGATCGCCGACGGGGACCAGAACGTGCGCACGGCCACCCTCGACGAACGCTTCGCGCTCGTGTGCGCAGCGCGGAATGTTCCCTACGTTCCGGTGTTCTCGCATCTGGTGACCGATCCGGTCTGGCTGGGCGAGGTTCGTTCCGGAGATGGCGCCCACCCCGGTTCGGCCGGATACGACCGGCTCGCCGAGCTCGTGTACGGGGTGGTCGTCACCTGGTTGGGTGGAGACCCGCGGTCGTCGGGTGCAGATCGGAACTCGGTCGGTGGCGTCGTCTAGCGTGCCGGGTATGAGCGAACCGGACGGGGACGAACCGGGTACGAACCACGGCGCACGGACGGGCCGCCCGCGGCGTGGCCGGCGACGAACCGACGGCGAGGGCCCCGGTGGGGGAACCGAGGCGCAGGCCAAGGACGTATGCCTGCGCCTGCTGACCGACCGCGCGCGCAGCCGCGCCGAGCTCGCCACCAAACTCGAGCAGAAGGGGTTCGCCCCCGAGGTGTCCGAGCGGGCCCTCGACCGTCTGGCCGAAGTGGGGTTGATCGACGACGCCGACTTCGCCCAGCAATGGGCGCGGTCGCGACACTTGTTCTCCGGCAAGGGTAAACGAGCCATCGCCTTGGAGCTGCGTCGCAAGGGCGTCAGCGACGACGATGCTGCCGAAGCGCTCGACGGAATCGATGCGGCGTCCGAGCGTGAGCGCGCCGTCGAACTCGTCCGCAAGAAGCTGCGGACCCAGGCGCCGCTTCCGACCGAGGGTGACCGTCGGGAGATCGCTGCCGAACGCGACAGGCTCGTGCGGCGCCTCGTCGGGATGCTGGCCCGCCGAGGGTTCGCGCAGGGTATGGCCTTCGAGGTCGTCCGCGACGAACTCGACGGCCATACCCACGATCTGCCGACCGAATGAACGAGCGAGTCAGCGAGCCGTACCGGTGATGTCCATGCCGGGCGCCGCGGTCACCGTCGCGGGTTCTGCCGGAGTCGCTACTCCGCGGCCACGACGGCTCGACCGCAATCGCTTCTCGAGCCAGGTCGCGAAACGCGTGAGCGCACTGTTGAGGATGATCATGATAACGGCGACGACCAGCAGTGAAGGAAGATAGTTCTGGAAGTACGCACCCAGTTGCTGGCCCTGTCGAACGAGTTCGACGTAGCCGATCAGGTAACCGAGGGCCGAGTCCTTCAGTGCGATCACCATCTGCGACACGATCGCGGGCAGCATCACGGTGACGGCCTGCGGCAACAGGATGATCCGCATGATCTGGCTCTTACGCATTCCGAGAGCGCCTGCGGCCTCCGTCTGCCCGCGCGGCAGCGAGTTGATGCCGGCGCGCACGATCTCGGCGATGACGGAACCGTTGTAGAGGGTCAATCCGGTCACGACCGCAGCGAGTGCCAGGTACTGCGACTGGAACAGACGGTACTCGGCGAACACCTGGTAGGCGAAGATCATCAGGATCAGAACCGGAATCGCGCGGAACAGTTCCACGATGAATCCCGATACCATGCGGACCGAACGATGATCGGACAGACGTCCGATGCCGAGTGCTGCTCCGAGCAGCAATGCCAACACGATCGACAGGGCGGCGGCGAGCAACGTGCCGCGGATACCGGGAATCAGATACGTCGTCCAACTCGTCGACTCGAGAAACGGATCCCACTTTTCGGCGGTGAGCTGACCCTGGTCGTCGAGGGCCCGGTACACGAAGTATCCGGCGGCGACGAGAAGGACGACGACGGTGGCGGAGAACACTCGGTAGAGGGCGCGGGCGCGCGGGCCGGGCGCGTCGTAGAGGACGGTGCTGCTGGATGTCATCGGGCCACCTCGTATCGTTTGCCTAGCCATCCGAACAGCAGGCCCATCGGGAGGGTGAGGATCACGAAACCGAGGGCGAAGATACCGCCGATGAGGAAGATCGCGGCCTCGTTCTCGATCATCGTCTTCATCAACAGCGACGCTTCGGCGACACCGATCACGGAGGCGATCGTGGAGTTCTTCGTCAGGGCTATGAGAACGGACCCGAGTGGTGCGATGACCGCGCGGAACGCTTGAGGTAACACGACCAACCTCAGGTTCTGGCCGAACGTCAAACCGAGAGACCTGCCGGCCTCGGACTGGCCGATATGGACCGTGTTGATGCCCGACCTCAGAGACTCGCACACGAACGCCGCGGTGTAGACGCTCAGGCCGAGGACTGCGAGTCGGAAGTTGTTGTCCGCGACGTACGTCGGTGACGACGGCGACGCGAGACGGATCTGAAGCGTCTGCGTGATCACGAACAGACAGAAGAGGATGATCAGTGTCAGTGGCGTGTTGCGGAACACCGTCACGTATGCGGTACCGATTGCGCGGGCGATCGGGATGGGGGACACGCGCATCGCGGCGAGGACGGTACCGAGGATCAGTGCGGCGATCGCGGACAGCACCGTCAGCTGGATGGTCGTCCAGAATGCTTCGAGCAACTGACTGCCGTACTTGCTCAACAGATCCACAGGTCGACTCCGGGATGGAAGGAACGGGACGGGGTGGGTGTCCCGGCAGGCTCGCGTGTGTGTCGAGAACCGGCCGGGACGACCTCACCGAGCAGATCAGTACCGATCGATCGTCGGCTTGTCCGGAATCGGGTAGCCCGAGGCACCGAGGTTCTCCTCGTACGCGGCTTCCCACGCTCCGCTGTCCAGCATCTCCTGGATCGCGTCGTTGATCTGGTTACGCGACTCGTCGTCACCCTTGGCGAGGCCGATGCCGTACAGCTCGGTCGTGAAGGTGTCGCCGACGAGCTTGAACGAGCCGGGGCTCTGCGCTGCGTACCCGGCAAGGATGACGGCGTCGGTGGTCACCGCGTCGACCGCCCCGCTGCGCAGGGCTTCGACACAGAGCGAATACGTGTCGAACTCCTGCAGCTGCACATCCTGGGCGTAGTTCTCCTTGATGTTCTGCGCGGGCGTCGAGCCGGCGACCGAGCACAGGATCTTTCCGTCGTTGAGGGATTCGGGGCCGGTGATCTCGGTGTCGTCCACCCTCACGAGCAACGACTGGCCGGTCTCGAAGTACGGCCCTGCGAAATCGACCTTTTCCTTCCGGGAGTCGGTGATCGAGTACGTCGCGACGATGTAGTCGACCTCCCCGTTCTGGATCAGCGTCTCGCGCTGTGCCGACGGGGCCTCCTTGAAGGTGATGTTCTCCTCCGAGACACCGAGCTGGTCCGCCACGTATCGGGCGACATCGACGTCGAATCCGCTGAAGGTGCCGTCCGGGTTGCGGAGACCGAGGCCGGGCTGGTCGAACTTGATCCCGACCGTGAGGGTGCCGTCGGCGGCAGATTCGGTGACGCTGCGCGATTCGTCACCACCGCAGGCCGTGGCGGCCAGCGCGACGGCGACCGCACCGATGGCGACGCGGATCGAACGGGAGACTTTCATCGAATACCTCCGTGTGCTGTGTCGTGCCCTGATGTGTGTCGTGCCCTGATGTGGTCGGTGAGCGAGGCGCCTAGTGACTGAGGATCTTGCCGAGGAAATCCTTGGCCCGATCCGACTTCGGAGCGGTGAAGAAGGTATCGGGATCGGTGTCCTCGACGATGCGGCCGTCGGCCATGAACAGAACGCGGTCGCCGGCCTTACGGGCGAAGCCCATCTCGTGGGTGACCACGAGCATCGTCATACCCTCCTTGGCGAGGGCGGTCATCACGTCCAGGACCTCCTGCACCATCTCCGGGTCGAGGGCCGATGTCGGTTCGTCGAACAACATCACCTTCGGGTTCATCGCGAGTGCACGGGCGATGGCGACGCGTTGCTGCTGACCGCCCGACAGTTGCGCGGGATACTTCTCGGCCTGGTTGGCGATACCGACGCGCTCGAGCAGTGCCAAGGCGTTCTTGCGGGCCTCGTCCTTCGGCTGCTTGCGCACCTTCACCGGCGCCAGCATGACGTTCTCGAGGATGGTTTTGTGGGCGAACAGGTTGAACGACTGGAACACCATGCCGACGTCGGCGCGCAGCGCCGCCAACGCCCTGCCCTCCGCGGGGAGGACCTTGCCGTCGACCCGGATCTCACCGGAGTCGATCGGTTCGAGTCGGTTGATGGTCCGGCACAGCGTCGACTTCCCGGATCCGGACGGACCCACCACGATCACGACCTGCCCCCGTGGCACCACGATGTCGATCTCCTGGAGGACGTGCAGCGATCCGAAGTGTTTGTTGACGGCGGACATCGAGATCATCGGTGTGTCGGTCCCCGGCTCACCGGGCGACTTCTCCGACCCTGCTGGCGCTGCTGACATGGACACGACACTAGGCCGTCGACGCCCCCGACCTTCGCATTTCGGGACCGAGCCGCGCGGTTCGTCCCGGAATTTTTACGGCGGCACAGGTGACGCCCGTGCGTGGGGTGTCCGGCGGTTGCCGCGATGCGGGCCACACCGTCGCGTGAGATACCCTGAAACGTGTCATTGATCGACGAAGATGCCCCCGCCGTGCCGGCCGGTCCCGACGCTGCCCGGACCTACGAGGTCCGCACGTACGGCTGCCAGATGAACGTACACGATTCCGAGCGCCTGTCGGGCCTGCTCGAGGATGCCGGTTTCGTTCGTGCGGCTGCCGGTGACTCGCCGGACCTCGTCGTCTTCAACACGTGTGCGGTGCGGGAGAACGCCGACAACAAGCTCTACGGAAACCTCAGCCACCTGCGCCCTGTCAAGGACGAGAATCCCGGGATGCAGATCGCAGTCGGCGGCTGTCTCGCGCAGAAGGACCGGGACACCGTCGTGAAGAAGGCGCCGTGGGTCGACGTCGTGTTCGGCACCCACAACATCGGCAACCTTCCGGCGCTGCTCGACCGCGCACGCCACAACCGCAAGGCGGAGGTGGAGATCCTCGACGCGCTCGAGGCGTTCCCGTCCACTCTCCCCGCGAAACGCGAATCGCCGTACGCCGGCTGGGTCTCGATCTCCGTCGGCTGCAACAACACGTGCACGTTCTGCATCGTGCCGTCGCTGCGCGGCAAGGAGGTCGACCGCAGGCCGGGCGACATCCTCGCCGAAGTGCAGGCCCTCGTCGACGAAGGTGTCCTCGAGGTGACACTGCTCGGGCAGAACGTCAATTCCTACGGCAGGTCCTTCGCCGATCCCGGGCAGCCCCGCGACCGCGGTGCGTTCGCGGCGCTGCTGCGCGCCTGCGGCGAGATCGACGGTCTCGAACGCGTCCGGTTCACGTCGCCGCATCCGGCGGAGTTCACCGACGACGTCATCGACGCGATGGCCTCCACCCCCAACGTGTGCCCTCAGCTGCACATGCCGTTGCAGTCCGGCAGCGACCGGGTGTTGCGGGCGATGCGTCGGTCCTACCGCAAGGAGAAGTTCCTCGGGATCATCGAGCGGGTGCGGGCGGCCATGCCCCACGCCGCGATCACCACCGACATCATCGTCGGGTTCCCCGGTGAGACCGAGGAGGATTTCCAGGACACCCTCGAGGTCGTCGAGAAGGCTCGGTTCACCAGCGCGTTCACCTTCCAGTACTCGAAACGGCCCGGTACTCCCGCGGCCGAGATGGACGGGCAGTTGCCGAAGGCCGTCGTGCAGGAACGCTACGAGCGGCTCATCGAGTTGCAGGAACGCATCACGCTCGAGGAGAACCGCAAACTCGTCGGCACCGAGGTGGAGTTGCTGGTTGCTGCGGGGGAGGGCCGCAAGAACGCCGAGACCGCGCGGATGAGCGGTCGTGCACGTGACGGCCGACTCGTCCACTTCCGGCCCGCGGGCAACATCGACACCGCGGTGCGTCCCGGTGACGTCGTCACGGTCGTCGTCAGCGATGCCGCACCGCATCACCTCGTCGCCGACACTCCGATCCTGACCCACCGGCGTACGCGCGCCGGCGACCACTTCGAACAGGGCCGCCTGCCGAAGACCGCACCGATCGGTGTCGGTCTGGGTCTTCCCACGGTCGGTGTGCCCGACCCCCTCCCGACGCAGATTGGATGTTCATCATGACGACGGGTGACCCCGGCGCCGCGAACCGCGCAGACCTCGAAGCCGCGGAACGCCGGATCGCGAACGAGATCGACCCCGGCGTCCGTGCGCTGTTCGTCGCCGTCGCGGTCCTCGTGTTGCTGGCCTCGTTCAGCCTGCCGCACGCCGGCAGCGCGAACGGCTGGGAGGTCCTCGCGTACGCGCCCGACGCGCGCGCCGAAGCGATCGCGCTGCCGTCCCGGGTGTTCGTCTGGCTGGCACTCGTGTTCGGTGGCGTCGGGTCGATTCTCGCGCTCGTGACCCGCCGATGGTTCATCGCGTGGGGAGCGGTCGCGGGATCGGCGGTGTCCATCATCTTCGGAATGCTGTCGGTATGGTCGCGGCAGACCGTCGCGGTGGTCGACGGGGAAGCCGTCGGAGCGGGCGCGGGCATCGGACTGTTCCTCGGCTGGCTCGCCGTCGCCGTCCTCACCTTCCACTGGGTTCGTGTGGTCTGGGCGCGCACCTCGACGCAACTCGAAGCGGAGGCGCGGCTCCGTGAGATCGCAGCCGAGGAGGACCGTCGCGGCCTCTACGGCACCGGAACTCCCTGACCTCCCCGACCTCGACGGAAGTTTCCCGCTACCGGTTCGGTCCGGGCTGCGGCCGGAACCGTGGCGAACGCCCGGCGCGGTAGCGGGAACTTCTCGATCAGCCGTTCAGAGCTCGCCGACCGCGCCCTCCGCGGTCTCCGCCCACTCCCGCCACTGTTGCGCCTGCGCGAGGGCCGCCTCGGCCTCTCGGGTGCGCCCGTTCGCGGCAGCCTTCGCGGCCTGCTCCTCGAACTGGCTCACGCGCTCACGGAACTGCGCGGCCCGCGCGAGGGCCTCGGGATCGGTACGCCGCCACTCGCTGTCGGCTGCCTCCCGAACCCGCTTCTCGACCGCGCGCAGACGGCTCTCGAGGTCGTGCATCCGTTCGCGGGGAACCTTGCCGATCTCCTCCCACCGGTCCTGCAGCTCACGTAGCCGGGCGCGGGCCGCATCCAGATCGGCCGAAGGATCGATGGCCGTCGCCTCCTCGAGCAGCGCTTCCTTCGCGTGGGCGTTCTCCTCGAACTCGGCGTTCCGTTCCGCGGAGGCTGCGTTCCGGGCCGCGAAGAACACGTCCTGCGCGCCCTTGAAACGCTTCCAGAGCTGGTCGTCCGCGTCGCGCGGCGCGCGACCCGCGGCCTTCCACTCGGCCAGCAGGTCGCGGAACACCGCGGCTGTCGCACCCCACTCGGTGGAATCCTGGAGGGCCTCGGCGCGAGCGACCAGATCCTCCTTGCGGCCGCGTGCCGCGGCACGCTCGCGGTCGAGTTCCGCGAAATGGGCGCCGCGCCGACGGTTGAAGGATTCCCGCGCCTTCGAGTAGCGGCGCCACAACACGTCGTCGACCTTCCGGTCGACACCCCGGATGGTCTTCCACTCGTCGAGGATCTGCCGCAGCCGGTCGCCGGCGGCCTTCCACTGGGTGGACTCGGCGCCGATCTGCTCGGCCTCGGCCGCCAGCGCTTCCTTGCGTGCCGTGTTCTCGGCGCGCTGGTGCTCACGCTCGTCCTTCGCGGCCTGTGCTGCCTTCTCGGAATCCTCGATGATCGTCGTCAGTCTCGCGGCGAGCGCGTCGATGTCGCCGATCACCGCCGCCGTGGGCAGGCCCTCCGCGAGTGCCTGCGCTGCCGCGCGGGTCTTCTTCGCGTCGCCCGAACCGGAACTCAGCCGGGCTTCGAGGAGTCCGACCTCGGTGGCCAGATCGTCGTAGCGGCGGCCGAAATGCGCGAGTCCTTCGGCTGCGTCCCCCGCCTGCCACGATCCGATGCAGCGTTCCCCGTCCGCGGTACGCACCCACGCGGTGCCGTCGTCGTCGACGCGCCCGAACCGGCTCGGATCGCTCGCCGGGACGGACGGCACGTGGGGATGGGTGTGCGAGGGCGCCGGATGAGGCTTCGGTGCCGCCGGATGGGCGGCGGTCGGGCCCGGCCGCGGTGCAGCACCGGGCTTCGGCCGGGACTGTGCGTCCGTCGACGCCGGTGTTGCGTCCTGTGCATTCGGGTCGGTCATCGCTACCTCATCTCTGCCGCGCGGCACGGCTGCCTCGTCGCATCGCTTACCGCCGTCGGGTCACGGCAGGTGCCGTCACCGTATCCGCCCCCTATTGAAACAGGTCCCGCCCTCGCGGGGCGTGCGGTCCGGTCGACTACCGTGGCCGATGTGTTGATCGCCGCCGCGTTCGTGCCCTCCCCACCGCTTCTCGTACCGGAGCTGGTCGGACTCGCGACCGGTGAGACCGACGAGTTGCGTGACGCCGTGTCGGCCGCGGCGTCGGGGGTCTCGGACGTGCAGGAGTGGATCGTGGTCGGCGTCGGCGATGCCGACGCGGATGTGGAGTCCGGAGCGGTCGGCACGTTCGCAGGTTTCGGTGCGGACGTGACCGTCCGGCTCGCCCCCGGTGTCGGGTCCGCCGCGCCGCGACCGGCGGATCCGATGATGCCGCTGACCGGACTGATCGCCGGCTGGCTGCGCGGGCTCACCGCCCCGCACGTGCACGCCGAGGTGCACGTGCTCGCGGCGGATACGACGCCGTCGGACTGCGCGGCGTTCGGGACCGCCCTGCGGGCACGGATCGATGGCGACCGCACGCCGCGTGCGCTGCTGATCGTCGCCGACGGTGCCACCACCCTCACCCCGAAGGCACCCGGATCCTTCGACCCGAGGGCCGGTGACGTCGAGGCCACGCTCGCGGCGGCACTCGTCGGCGGTGACCTCGCCGCCCTGGCGGACCTCGACCCGCACGTGTGCGCCGAGATCGGCCTCGAGGGGCGCGCGGCGTGGCAGACACTCGCCGCGGTGTTCGGAACGCCGCCGTCCGCGGTGGACGTGCTGTATTCGGATGCGCCCTACGGCGTCGGCTACCACGTGGGGACGTGGCGACCGTGACGCGGGATCTGCGCCCGATCGCCGTGGTCGGACCCACCGCGACGGGCAAGTCGGCTCTCGCCCTCGACCTCGCCGAGGAGTTCGGTGGTGAGATCGTCAACATCGACGCCATGCAGCAGTACCGCGGCATGGACGTCGGCACCGCGAAACTGCCGGTCGCGGAGCGTCGTGGAATCGTCCACCACCAACTCGACGTACTCGACGTCACGGAGACGGCGACCGTCGCGCGCTATCAGGAGGCTGCGGGCCGCGACGTGGAGGCGATCCTCGCGCGCGGTCGTGTCCCGATCGTCGTCGGCGGTTCCATGATGTACGTCCAGGCGCTCCTGGACGAATGGCGGTTCCCCGCCACCGACCCGGAGGTCCGAGCCAGGTGGGAAGCCCTGCTCGCCGACGGCGGACCCGCCGCGGTGCACGCTGCGCTGCGGCGAGCGGACCCTGCGGCCGCGGCCACGATCCTGCCGACCGACGGGCGTCGCATGGTGCGGGCCCTCGAGGTCGTCGAGCTGACGGGACAACCGTTCGCCGCATCGCAGCCGACGATCGGGACGCCGCGGTGGAACACCGTGATCGTCGGTGTCGACCGCGACACCGCCGAACTCGACGAGCGGATCGCGCGGCGCACCGACCTGATGTTCGAACAGGGCCTGGTCGACGAGGTACGCGCGCTCACCGCGGACGGACTGCGAGACGGCGTGACCGCGCGCCGCGCGATCGGATACGCGCAGGTCCTCGAGTTTCTCGATGGCGACTGCGACCTCGGGTACGCGCGCGAACGCACCTTCATCGGTACCCGTCGTTACGTCCGTCGCCAACGGTCGTGGTTCCGCCGCGACCCGCGCATCCACTGGCTCGACGGAGCGGCCGCCGACCTCACCGAATCGGCGATGTCGGCGGTGACCTCCGCCGCGGTGGGCCCGCCTCCGCCCGGATAGGCTGATCGGCATGGAGTTCAGCAAAGGACACGGCACCGAGAACGACTTCGTGATCCTTCCCGACCCGGACGTCCGGCTGGATCTCACCCCCGGTCGTGTCGCGGCCCTGTGCGATCGGCGGCGCGGACTCGGTGCGGACGGGGTCCTGCGCGTCGTTCGCGCGGGCGCGCTTCTCGGAGCGGGTGTGCTCGCCGAGTTGCCCGCCGGCGTCGATGCCGACGACTGGTTCATGGACTATCGCAACGCCGACGGATCGATCGCCGAGATGTGTGGCAACGGTGTGCGCGTCTTCGCGCACTACCTCGCCTCACGCGGTCTCGACCCGCGCAGCGAGTTCGTCGTCGGCAGCCGGGCGGGGGCCCGCCCCGTACAGGTACACACGGCAGGTCCCGTGAATGGGGAGATCACCGTCGACATGGGGGTGGTCGGGTACCTCGGGGAGTCCGCCACGACGATCGGTGGTCGCACCTGCCCGGGTATCGGCATCGATGTGGGCAACCCGCATCTGGCGTGCGTCGATCCCGCACTCACCGGTGAGAGCCTCGCCGCACTCGACCTCGGCACGCCCGGCTTCGACCCGGGCTTCTTCCCTCAGGGCGTCAACATCGAGATCCTCACGCCGCTCGTCTCCGGTGGTGTCGACATGCGCGTGTACGAACGCGGGGTCGGGGAGACCCGGTCGTGCGGCACCGGCACGGTCGCCGCGGCCGCAGCCGCGCTGCGTCACAGCGGTGACGACGACGGTGTCGTCCGGGTCCGGATCCCGGGCGGTGAGGTCGAGGTACGCATCGAATCCGGTCGGGCCCGGCTGCGCGGGCCGTCGGTGCTCGTGGCGACAGGCACGGTGTCCGACGGCTGGTGGAACACACTGGGATGACACGGTGGACGGGAGGCCCACGACGCCGACCGGAAACTCGAATGCACCCCGTCGGGCTTCGTGGGATCATGGATCCTGTATGACGAACACATCGCGCACCGTACACACCGACGACACCGGCCCGATCGACCCGCACGAGATCGGAATCCGGGCCACCGACGATCCGTCGGTGGGTGAGATGCAGCTCGACGACCGCAGCGCACTGCGCCGTGTCGCGGGACTGTCCACCGAACTCGAGGACGTCACCGAGGTCGAATACCGGCAGCTGCGACTCGAACGGGTCGTGCTCGTGGGTGTCTGGACCGGCGGCACCGCAGCCCAGGCGGATGCGAGCCTCGCCGAACTCGCCGCTCTCGCCGAGACCGCCGGATCCGAGGTCCTCGAAGGCGTCGTGCAGCGGCGGGACAAACCGGACGCTGCCACGTACATCGGCTCCGGCAAGGCGGACGAGCTCCGCTCGATCGTGCTGGCGACCGGCGCCGACACGGTCATCTGCGACGGTGAGCTGACGCCGGCGCAGCTCACCGCACTGGAGAAGGTCGTCAAGGTCAAGGTCATCGACCGCACCGCGCTGATCCTCGACATCTTCGCGCAACACGCCACGTCCAGGGAGGGCAAGGCGCAGGTCTCGCTCGCGCAGATGGAGTACATGCTGCCGCGGTTGCGTGGGTGGGGCGAGTCCATGTCCCGGCAGGCCGGTGGTCGCGCGGGCAGCAACGGCGGTGTGGGGCTGCGTGGGCCGGGCGAGACGAAGATCGAAACCGATCGTCGCCGGATCCGGGAACGCATGGCGAAGCTGCGCCGCGAGATCAAGGCGATGAAGGCGGCGCGTGACACGAAACGCACCCGGCGGCTGCGCAACAGAATTCCGTCCGTCGCCATCGTCGGTTACACGAACGCCGGGAAGTCCAGCCTGCTCAACCGGCTGACCGGGTCGGGCGTGCTCGTGCAGGATGCCCTGTTCGCGACGCTCGATCCCACGACACGGCGCGCGGCGCTGCCCGACGGACGCGCCATCGTGCTCACCGACACGGTCGGGTTCGTGCGGCATCTGCCGACACAGTTGGTGGAGGCGTTCCGCTCGACCCTCGAAGAGGTCGCCGACGCCGACGTGTTGCTGCACGTCGTCGACGGGTCGGATCCGATGCCGACGGACCAGATCAAGGCGGTGCGCGAAGTGGTGACCGACGTGCTGCGCGAATCGGAGGTGCCGCCGCCACCGGAACTGATCGTGGTCAACAAGGTCGATGCGGCCGATCCGGTCGTCCTCACCCAACTGCGGGGACTGTTGCCCGATGCGGCGTTCGTGTCGGCGCACACCGGGGAGGGGATCGATGATCTCCGCGAGCGACTCGCCGGATTGGTCGAGGACCCGGATGTCGAGGTGAAGGTGCTCGTGCCGTACACGCGCGGCGACCTGCTCGCACGCATCCACTCGGACGGCCAGATCCTCACGTCGGCGCACGAGGCGGACGGTACCCGCGTCCATGCGAAGGTACCGCTCGCGTTGGCTTCGGCGCTGGGCGAGTACGCGGCCTGATGCGCGTTCCGCGCGTCGCGGTGCTCGTCGGAGTCGTCGCGGTGGTCGCGGCGCTCCCGGTGGGTGTTCCGGCGCTGTCGGGTGCGACACCGTCCGGGGACGTCGCGGTCGCCGACGTCGTGCCGGAACCGCTGTGCACCCCGGCCGATCCGGTACTCGACGAGTTGTCCGGGTTGGCTGTTCTGGGTGGTCGATTGTTCGCGACACCCGACGCGGGAGACGACGAGTCCGTGGTCGAGCTCGACTCGGAATGCGCTGTGGTCCAGAGGTTTCCGTCACCGGTCGACCCGTACGATGTGGAGGATCTCGCAGCGGGGCCGGACGGGCGGCTGTGGCTCGCGGACTTCGGCGACAACACCGCGGTCCGACAGACGATCGCGTTGATCTCGCTGGACCCGGAGGACGGCAGCGGAGAGTTGCACAGGTTGACGTATCCGGACCGGGCGCACGATGCGGAGGCCGTACTCGTCGGTGCCGACGGGGTTCCGGTGATCGTCACGAAGTCGTTGTTCGGCGCGAGCGGGATCTACCGGCCGGTGCGGGGACGCACCATCGCCGACCTCGGGTCACCGGGACCGACCGCACTCGAGAAGGTCGGTTCCCTCACGCTCGGTCCCACGGACACGCCGGGCGGGCCGATCCCGGGAGGATCCTCGACTCTGATCACCGGGGGTGCGGTCAGCGTGGACGGCACCGTCGCGGCCGTCCGCACCTACACCGACGTCCATCTGTTCCGTGTGTCCGACGGTGACCTCGCGGGCGCACTGGTGTCGGGGCCGGATCTGCGAATCCCGGTTCCGGGAGAACCGCAGGGCGAAGCTGTCGCGTTCACCGAGCACGGTGATCTGCTCACCGGATCGGAGACGGTCACCGTCGACGCGACGACGGTGCGTCCCCCGATCACGATGTGGCCCGGAGTCGCCGCGCTGCTCGACGACCGCGCCGTCTTGGACGATCCGAAGACCGGGACGGTGGACGAGGAGGCCGGGACGGGCGACGCGACGGTGCCCGCGGTCGTGGTGACAGCGGGCATCATCGTCGCCGCGGCGGCCGGGTTCGCCGGATGGCGCGGATTCAGGCGTCGAGATCGGCGGCGACGAGTGCGCTGACCCGATCGAGGACCTCGGAATCATCGCACGTGACGGTCACCTCGACGCCCTGCGCCGCCCCGAGCGTCATGATCAGCAGCGCTGATCCGGCATCGACGGGTTCACCGCCGTCGACGGCCAGCGTGACGGGAACACCGGCCGCGACGACGGCCTCGGCGATGATCCCGGCGGGGCGGGCGTGCAGACCGATCGACGATCCGACCTTGACGGTGGTACTGGCCATGGGAATTCTCCTTCGAACGGGGATCGACGGGTGGATCGGAATCATGCGGCGACGGGTCGGGATCCGACGCCGACCGGCGGCGCTGCGGGTGCGGTGCGGATGAATTGCTTCGCTGCCGTGACACAGGCCGCCGCGACGATCGTGCCGGCGGCGAGAGACACGAAGAACCAGGCGACGTTGCCCATCGCGAAGATGACGAAGACGCCGCCGTGCGGTGCGCTGAGCGTGACATCGGTGCCCATGATGAGACCGCCGGTGACAGCGCCGCCGATCATCATCGAGGGAATGACCCGCAACGGATCCGCCGCGGCGAAGGGGATCGCACCCTCGGAGATGAACGACGCGCCGAGCAGCCAGGCAGCCTTCCCGTTCTCCCGCTCGGCGGGGCTGTAGAGCGCCGGACGGACCATCGACGACAGGGCCATTGCCAGGGGCGGGATCATGCCCGCCGCCATCACCGCCGCCATGATCTGAAGTGATGCGTGGTTGCTCACGTCGAGGCCGGCGACGGCGAATGCATACGCGGCCTTGTTGACCGGACCCCCGAGATCGAAACACATCATCAGGCCCAGAATCGCACCGAGCGCCACGGCGGAGCCACCGGAGAGCCCGTTGAGCCAGTCCGTCAGGCCGGTCGTGATCGCAGCGAGAGGACGCCCGAGAACCAGGAACATCGCCGCACCGACGATCAGGCTCGCGAGCAGCGGGATGATCACGACGGGCATCAGACCGCGCGCCCAGGTGGGCAACGGGATCCGCCCCACCCACAGCGCTGCGAAACCGGCGATGATGCCGCCGACGAGACCCCCGATGAAGCCGGCGCCGACGAACACCGCGATCGCACCCGCGGTGAACCCCGGCGCGAGACCGGGGCGATCGGCGATGGCGAAGGCGATGTAACCGGCGAGCGCAGGTACGAGGAACGAGAACGACAGACTCCCGATCTGGAAGAGCACCGCGCCCAGATAGACAGTCAGACCGCCGTCGGGCAGATTCGTCAACGAGTTCCCGATGACGATGTCGGCCGCGGACTCGGAGATGTCATAACCACCGAACAGGAATCCGAGTGCGATGAGGAGTCCGCCGGCAGCCACGAACGGAATCATGTAGCTGACGCCGGTGAGCAGGATCTGACGCAACCGCGTTCCCCACCCGAGTTCCCCGGCGTCACCGGAACCGGTGGCGTCGTGGGCGCCGTCCGCACCGGACTCGACCCGTGCGGCCTGCGGATCCGATGCGGCCCGCACCGCCTCGGCGATCATCGTGTCGGGTTCGTTGATCGCGCGTTTCACGCCGGACGCGATCATCGGCTTGCCGGCGAACCGCTCACGACCCTTCACACCGACATCGGTGGCGAAGATGACGGCCGAGGCACTCGCGACCACCTCCGCCGGCAGCGGGGTGCTCCCGCTCGATCCCTGCGTCTCGACGTGGAGGGTGACGTCGGCGCGGTCGGCGGCAGCGGTGAGGGCGTCGGCGGCCATGTAGGTGTGGGCGATCCCCGTCGGGCATGCGGTGATCGCGACGATCGACACCGCCGGGTTCCGCCCGTCGGCAGACGGGCGGGCGTCGCCGTCGGGCGGAGCCGGTTCGTGGGCGCCGTCCGGCGCGGTGGGCACGGTCGAGGCCGCAGCCGACGGCGGCAGCACACCTTGGACGAGTGCGATGACGTCGGTAGCGGTGTCGGCGGCCCGCAGAGAGGCCACGAACTCGGGGCGGACCAGTGCCCGCGCGAGGGCGGTGAGCACCTTCATGTGCTCGGCGCCGGCGCCCTCGGGCGCGGCGATGAGGAACACCAGGTCTGCGGGGCCGTCGGAGGCCCCGAAGTCCACCCTCGGGGACAATCGGGCGAATCCGAGGGACGCGGTGGTGATCGACGCGTCGCGGCAGTGGGGGATCGCGATGCCACCGGGCAGCCCGGTGGCGGACTTGCCCTCGCGGTCGAGGACCGCCGCGACGAGCGCGTCGCGATCGGTGGTGCGGCCCGCCGCGGCGAGCCGGTCGGCGAGTGCGCCGATCACCGCATCCCGGTCCGCGCCGAGGTCGGCGTCGAGCGCGACGAAGTCCTCGACGAGGATCGCCGGACCCGCCGGATCGCGGCCGGAGAGGTTGTCTGACATGAGGGATCCTTCAGGAGTGGGGGAGTGGGCGCGGTGACGGTGTCACCGGGTTGACGGCAGTGACGGTGACGGCGGTGGGATCGGCGTCGCCCGGTCCGGGAAGCCCGGTTCCGGGCAGCGAGACGGCGGCGCTGCCGTACGCGACGGCGTGGCGGAGACGGTCGGCCGGACCGGCACCGTCGCGTTCCGCGACGAGGTAGCCGGCCAGGGACGAATCACCGGCACCGACGGTGCTGCGCGCGGTGATCGGGGGTGCGGACGCCCGCCACGCACCGTCAGCGGTGACGAGCACGGCGCCTGCGGCGCCGAGGGTGATGAGGACCGCGGCCACACCGTGCTCGACGAGCGCGCGCCCCGCGGACACCGCCGGGTCGATGTCGCCGGTCGCGGCAGCGTTCTCGAGTGCGCTCGGGTCGGTGCCGGTGAGCTGAGCAAGCTCGTCGGTGTTCGGTTTGATCAGGTCGGGCGCGGATTCCGGGAACCGCGTGGCGAGTGCGAGCAGGGGCGCCTCCGAGGTGTCGACGGCGATCCGGGAACCCGATCCGCGGAGACCGCCGATAAGATCGGCGTAGAAGTCGTCGGGCACGCCCGGCGGGAGGGACCCCGACAGGACGGTCCACGCTGCGCCGTCGGCGTGGTCGAGGAGCGTGTGTCGGAGAGTGTCGAGGGTTCCGGCCGGGCACGCGGCGCCCGGCGTGTTGAGTTTGGTGGTGGTGCCGTCCGGTTCGGCGATCGTGGTGTTCACCCGAACGGGACCCGACGCAGCCACGGCACGGTAGGGGATGCCGCGTTCGTCGAGCTCGGCGAGGAGGGGGTCGCCGACGTCGGCCGGCAGGACGGCGAGGACGGGGAGCCCGGCACCGTGGAGGACACGGGCGACGTTGATGCCCTTGCCCCCGGGGTCCACGGCGGTGGTCGCGGCCCGGTGGACCGCGCCGCGGACGAGGGGGCCGGTGAGCCCGATCGTGCGGTCGAGACTCGGGTTGGCGGTGAGTGTGACGATCATGCCGTCACCACCTCGATTCCGTGTTCGATCAGTGAGATCCGGTCGGTGTCGTCGATCTCGTCGTCGGTGACGAGTACGTCGACGGCGCTCAGCGGCGCGAAGCTGATGAGGTGGCGTCGACCGATCTTCGACGAGTCCGCGACGACGACGACGCGGTCGGCGGCGGCGACCATTGCGCGTTTGACCGCGGCCTCTTCGGAATCGGGTGTGGACAGGCCGTGCCCGACGGTCAGGGCGTTGGTACCGACGAACGCGACGTCGACGTGCACGGTGTCGAGGAACCGGAGTGCTTCGGCGCCGACGGCGGCCTGGGTGGTGCCGCGAACGCGGCCGCCGACGAGATGCAGCCGAACCGAGTGCAGACCGGCCAGTCTGGCGGCGATCGGCACGGCGTTGGTCACGACGGTCAGATCGATGTCGGTGGGGAGTGCCGCGACGATTCGGCCGGTGGTGGTGCCGGCGTCGAACGCGACGCTGCCGCCCGATCCGGGGAGGTGGGCAGCCGCGGCGGAGGCGATGCGGTCCTTGTGGGCCGCGCGGGTGTGGTCGCGTTCGGCGAGTCCGGGTTCGGTCACGGTCAGTGATGCGGTCGGAACTGCGCCGCCGTGGACCCTGCGGACGTGACCGAGTCGTTCCAGCAGGGCGAGGTCGCGTCGGACCGTCTCGGAGGTGACCCCGTAGCGATCTGCGAGATCGGCGACCGACACACGGCCGCGTCGGGTCGCGAGATCCGCGATCGCCTGTTGCCGTTCCTCCGCGTACACCCGAACTCCTCCGTCATGAATGTTGGTTTATGTTGTTTTACGCCTGTATGTGTTGACATGTCAATGGCTCGGAGTAATCTCGGTCACACAGTGCGCCGATGGTGAGGAGAGTTCGATGGACAAGGCGGTATCCGTACTGCGCGGCACGCCGGTGGTCCCCGGCGTCGGGTGCGGGCCGGTCGTGCGCCCAGAGGTGCGTGTGCCGGTCCCCACCGAGTTCGCGACGATTCCCGACACCGCACGTGACGCCGAGATCGCCAGGTTCGTCACCGCGGTCGATGCGGTCACGGGTCGGCTGCGGGCCCGAGCCGAGGCCTCGACCGGTGCGGCCGCCGAGGTGCTGAACGCCACCGCCGTTCTCGCACAGGACCGTGCGTGGCGGAGCACTGCCGAAACACAGATCCGGGGTGGTGCGGACGCAGCAGCCGCCACCATCGCCGCGACCGACCGGTTCGTCGTCATGTTCGAGAAGATCGGCGGACTCCAGGCCGAACGCACCACCGATCTCATCGACATCCGCGACCGCGTGCTCGCCGAACTGGACGGTCGGCCCGAACCGGGTCTCGCGTTGCCGACCTCTCCGTCGGTCCTGTTCGCGGCCGACCTCGCCCCGGCCGACACCGCAGCGCTCGACGCCCGGTACATCGTCGGGATCGTCACCGTCCTCGGTGGTCCCACCAGCCACACCGCGATCATCGCGCGGCAGCTGGGTATCCCGTGCATCGTCGCCGCCGCGGGCACCGACACCGTCGCCGAAGGGACGGTGGTGCTCGTCGACGGAGCCACGGGACGCGTCGTCGTCGAGCCGGACCGGGAGGTCGCCGAAGCGGAGGTGGCACGCGACCGCGCCGAACGCGACCGGATCGCGGCGTGGACCGGCCCCGGCGCCACGGCCGACGGACACGCGGTCGCGGTGCTCGCGAACGTCCAGGACGGAGCCGGGGCCCGGGCCGCGCGCGACACACCGGCCGAAGGTGTCGGACTGTTCCGCACCGAGCTGTGCTTCCTCGACCGCGCCACCGAACCCGTCGTCGCCGAGCAGGCCGACATCTACGCCGAGGTGTTCGCCGCCTACGACGGGCGCAAGGTCGTGCTCCGTACGCTCGACGCCGGTTCCGACAAGCCCCTGCGCTTCGCCACCCACCCGGACGAACCCAATCCCGCGCTCGGCATACGCGGCATCCGCGTGGACGACGTAGCACCCGGCATCCTGGATCGGCAACTCGACGCGGTCGCAGAGGCGGCACGCAGGACCGGAGTCACGCCGTGGGTGATGGCACCGATGATCGCCACCGTCGCCGAGGCCGCCGCGTTCGCCCAGCGGGTTCGTGCCCGCGACCTGGTGCCCGGGGTGATGATCGAGGTGCCGGCAGCCGCCCTGCTGGCGGAACGTCTGCTCGACCACGTGGACTTCCTGTCGGTGGGGACCAACGACCTGGCGCAGTACACGATGGCCGCCGACCGGATGTCACCGGCGCTCGCGGCCCTGACGGACCCCTGGCAACCGGCGGTGCTGGCGCTGGTCGCGCAGACCGCCGCAGCGGGACGAGCCGTCGGAAAACCTGTCGGGGTGTGCGGCGAAGCGGCCGCTGATCCGCTCCTGGCCTGTGTCCTCGCCGGTTTCGGCATCACCTCGCTGTCCTGCGCGGCCCCCGCGGTTGCCGGGGTGGGCGCGCGACTCGCGTCGGTCACCCTCGACGCGTGCCGGGACGCCGCGGCGGCGGTGCTCGCGACCACGGATCCGGCCGCGGCCCGGGCGGAGGCAGCCCGCGTGCTCGGGTGAGTTCGGCGGTCGTCGCCGGCGACACGGGGTGTGCCCTTACGATTCCCGACGTGGACGAACGAGTGAAGCCGACCGGGCAAGGCCTGGGAGTCGGCTGGACCCTGCACGGCGACGGGCGGCGGATCACCGCGGGAACGGTGGTTGCACCCGACGAACGCCTGTCGTGGCCCCGGACCATCGGCATCGGCATGCAGCACGTGATCGCCATGTTCGGGGCGACGCTGCTGGTGCCCACCATCACCGGATTCCCGGTGACGACGACGTTGTTCTTCTCGGGCATCGGTACCGCGCTGTTCCTGGTGATCACCCGCGGCCGGGTGCCCAGCTACCTGGGGTCCTCGTTCGCGTTCATCGCCCCGCTGACGGCGTCCGCATCGCACGGAATCGGCGCGCAGCTCGGCGGCGTGGTGGCGGCGGGTGTCACCCTGGTGATCGTCGGGCTGATCGTGAAGGCGCTCGGGTCGCACGTCATCGACGCGGTGATGCCGCCGGTGGTCACCGGCGCGGTCGTCGCGTTGATCGGTCTCAACCTCGCACCCACCGCGGCGGGGTCCTTCGAGACGCAGCCGCTGATCGGCGCGGTGACACTGGCGTCGATCCTGGTCGTCACCGTCCTCGGCCCCGGACTGCTCGGCAGACTCGGCATCCTGGTGGGAGTGGTGATCGGCTGGGTGTTCGCCGCGGTCACCGGCGGTCTCGCACCGGATCGGGTCGACGCGCTCGGGGACGCGGCCTGGTTCGGCGTTCCCCAGTTCCACGCGCCGACGTTCGAGCTGTCGGTCGTCCTGGTCGCGTTGCCCGTCGTCGTGGTCCTGATCGCCGAGAACGTCGGGCACGTCAAGGCGGTCGCCGCCATGACGGGGCGCAACCTCGACGGTGTGGCCGGCGACGCGTTGCTGGCGGACGGTCTGGCCACCACCCTCGCGGGTGCCGGTGGTGGGTCGGGAACCACCACGTACGCCGAGAACATCGGGGTGATGGCCGCGACCCGGGTCTACTCGACCGCGGCGTACTGGGTTGCTGCCGTGACCGCGATCGTGCTCGCGTTCTCCCCGAAGTTCGGTGCCCTGGTGTTCACGGTTCCCGACGGAGTCCTCGGGGGCGCCACCCTGGTGCTCTACGGACTCATCGGCATTCTCGGTGTCCGGATCTGGATGGACGCGAAGGTCGACTTCACCGACCCCGTCAACCTCACCGTCGCCGCCGCGGCGCTCGTCGCGGGCATCGGGGACCTCACGTTGTCGATCGGATCGGTCGAACTCGGTGGCATCGCCTGGGGCTCGGTGGGAATCCTCGTCGCATACCCGCTTCTGCGACGCCTCGCCGATCTGAAGGGATGATCGTCACGGCCGCCGCCACGAGATGCGTTCGGTCACAAAACTCGCTCGGTCCTGTCAGCGTCACGCCTGCGCGCGCGAACCTACCGTGGGATTCGTCCGACGACGTCACACACAGGAGCGCAGATGGAACGCACCCTTTTCGAGCCCGAGCACGAACTGTTCCGCGATTCGTATCGGAAGTTCCTCGAACAGGAGGTGGCCCCCTTCCACGAGCAGTGGGAGAAGGACAAGATCGTCGATCGTGAAGTGTGGAAGAAGGCGGGCGCACAGGGATTCCTGGGCATGGCCGTTCCGGAGGAGTACGGCGGTGGCGGTGTCGACGACTTCCGCTACAACGTCGTGCTCACCGAGGAGACGACCAAGGGGCTCTACAGCGGTGTCGGCTTCATGCTGCACAACGACGTCGTCGCGCCCTACCTACTGAACCTGGCGAACGACGAGCAGAAGAAGCGGTGGCTGCCCGGCTTCTGCTCGGGCGACATCATCACCGCGATCGCCATGACCGAGCCCGGCACCGGCAGTGACCTGCAGGGGATCAAGACGCGCGCCGTGCGTGACGGTGACGACTGGATCCTCACCGGGTCGAAGACGTTCATCACCAACGGGATCAACGCCGACCTCGTGATCGTCGTCGCGTGCACCGACCCCGACAAGGGAGCGCAGGGATTCTCGCTGCTCGTCGTCGAACGCGGCATGGCCGGTTTCGAACGCGGTCGCAATCTCGACAAGATCGGGTTGGATGCGCAGGACACGGCCGAACTCCACTTCAACGACGTCCGCGTTCCCGGCGCCAACCTGCTCGGCCAGGAGGGGATGGGCTTCATCTACCTGATGCAGAACCTTCCGCAGGAACGGCTGTCGATCGCGGTGGTCGCCGCTGCGGCGATGGAGCAGGTCCTCGAGGACACCACGCAGTACTGCCGCGACCGCAAGGCCTTCGGCAAGTCCATCGGCAAGTTCCAGAACACGCGGTTCGAACTCGCCGAACTCGCGACCGAGACGCTCCTGGCCCGGGTGTTCGTGGACAAGTGCATCGAACTGCTCAACGACGGTGCGCTCACGGTGCAGGAAGCCGCCATGGCGAAGTACTGGACCACCGACAAACAGGTCGAACTGATCGACCGCTGCCTGCAGCTGCACGGAGGTTACGGCTACATGCGCGAGTACCCCATCGCGAAAGCGTATCTCGATGCGCGCGTGCAGAAGATCTACGGCGGCACCAACGAGATCATGAAGGACATCATCGGGCGCGGACTCGATCTCTGACGGACCCGGTTCCGAACGGGTGCACAGAGCGAGGCCGACCGATCCATCACGGATCCGGTCGGCCTCGCTCGTGCGCGGTCGTCAGATCTTGCGGATCACCGTGACGATCTTCCCCAGGACGACGGCGTCGTTGCCGGGGATGGGCTCGAACATCGGGTTGTGCGGCATCAGCCAGACGTCCTTGCCGACCCTCTTGAACGTCTTGACGGTCGCTTCGCCGTCGAGCATCGCAGCAACGATGTCGCCGTTCTCGGCCACGTTCTGCTGCCGAACCACCACCCAGTCGCCGTCGCAGATGGCGGCGTCCACCATGGACTGCCCCACGACCTTCAGCAGGAACAGCGAGCCCTGGCCCACGAGTTCGCGGGGGAGCGGGAACACGTCCTCGATCGACTCCTCGGCAAGGATCGGCCCGCCGGCCGCGATCCGTCCGACCACGGGAACGAGCGCCGCCGACGGTAGGTCGTCTGCGTTGGCGACGGGCACCACCGCACCGCCGAGTTCGTTGTCGTCGAGTCCCCGGACGTCCACGGCGCGAGGCCTGTTGGCGTCGCGGCGGAGATATCCCTTGCGTTCGAGTGTGCGCAGCTGGTGCGCCACCGACGACGTGGAGTTCAGACCGACCGCGTCGCCGATCTCTCGGATACTCGGCGGGTATCCGCGCTCGGCGACCGACTCGCGGATGACCTCGAGCACGCGGCGTTGACGATCGGTGAGTCCGTCGCCGCCGGCGGGCGCCTTCCGACGACGCGCCGTGGCGGTGGTGGCATCCGTCATGGCAGTGACCTCCGTCGGTTCATGATCGTGACCTCCGTGAGTCGAGTGTCCGAAGTGTTCCGAGTGATGAGTCGAATGTATCGGTATCCGCCTCACATATCAAACATCTGTTCGAGATTCGTTCGAACGAAATGGCGACAGCCGCCGCGCGGCGTGGTAGAAAAATCGAACGGATATTCGTTCGAAAGTGTGAGCGATCGAGGCGGAGGTTCCGATGGGTACAGCGGTGACGGTGAGTTCGACCGTGTCGACGAGTGGTGTCGTGCCGGTGAAGGGTGCGCTGTCGCACCGTGCCGCGACAGCCCCGCGACGGAGTGCGCTCCGGGTGTCACGAGAGGCGTCACCGCGGGAAAGAAGTGCGGTTCCGCGTGTGGTCGCGAGCGGATCCGGGTCGTACACGCAATCGTGCGCGCACCGCGGTGTCCCGGTGTCGACCGGTGTCTCGGCGTCGAGTCGATGGAACACCGCCGTGCAGGTTCTGCTCACGATCGTGCTGACGGCGTGCGCGACCGTGGTGCTCCTCGGCGTCGCCCATCTGCGCACGGTCTCGGTGGTGGCCGACACCGCGCCGGGTGGGGTCACCGTCGTGCACACCGGTATCGACGTCGCCGGTTCCGTCGTCGGGCGGTGACCCGGCGATGGCGGCGCCGGACCCGTCCGTGACAGGTGGTGCGGACGGGCAGGTATTGTCTGGATCTGTCAGTCACACCACCCCGTGTGGTCGCGTCGGTACGGTCCTGCCCTCGGGTGGGGCCCAGGCTCCGAAGACGACATCGGTCGGAGACCGGCGTCGCGGCCCGCACGCCAGCGACGAAGGAACCGTCATGTACTGCCCGTATTGCCGGCACCCCGACTCCCGGGTCGTCGATTCGCGCGAGGCAGACGAGGGTGCCGCCATCCGCCGGCGCCGGGCGTGTCCCGAATGCGGGCGACGGTTCACGACGGTCGAAGCGGCGGTGTTGTCGGTCGTCAAGCGTAGCGGGGTGACCGAACCGTTCAGCCGGGAAAAGGTCGTGCGCGGTGTCGCGCGGGCCTGTCAGGGGCGCGACGTCGACAACGACGCATTGAACAAGCTGGCCCAGCAGGTCGAGGACGCAGTGCGGGCCAAAGGATCCCCCGAGGTACCGAGCCACGAGGTGGGCCTTGCGATCCTCGGTCCGCTCCGAGACCTCGACGAAGTGGCATATCTGCGCTTCGCCTCCGTGTACCGATCGTTCAGTTCGGCGGAGGACTTCGAACGCGAGATCCTCGAACTCCGTGAGCATCAGCGAACCCGTGACGCCGACGGCTGATTCGGTTCTCGCGGTTCGGACCGCGGTGCGGCGCCGTCAACGGATCGCGTCGACGGCCTTCAGTACACGCTTCTCCGAGACGGGAACCCGGGTCCCCAGTCCCTGAGCGAACAGGCTCACCCGCAATTCCTCGATCAGCCATGCGATCTCGACGACGTCCGCATGCCCCTGTCGCTCCTCGGGGAGCCGTGCCAGCAGTCGATCGTAGGCGGAGTAGACCCGATCGAGCACGTCCATTCCCTGCGAGTCACGGTGGGCGCTGCCGGGAAGTGACTCGAGGCGCTGTGCCGCCGCGGTGAGGTAGCGCGGCAGATCCGCGAGTCGCCGGCTGCCGATGTCGGTGACGAAGCCCGGGAACAGCAGGGACGACAGTTGGTCACGGACATCGTCGGCGGCTTCGCCGCGCACGCGGTCGAGAAGAACGCCCACCTGGTGGGCGCGCGTGAGCGCGGGCGCGACGGCCTTCAACAACCGGGCGACGCGGGTGGGCAACTCGGCGCGTACCTTGACGGCCAGGGCGTCGAATTCGGCCGGGGTGCGCACGGGCTTGCCGTGCGCGGCGACGATCTCGTCGACGGCGCAGGCACGACAGTCGTCGATCAGGGCGTCGAACGACCCGTCCGGGTTGCGTCCCAACGCGAGGCGTTCGGTGTTGGTGAGGCCGGAGGTGACGGCTTTCGCCTTCGTCGGCGCTGCGGTCAGCAGCAGCGCCCTCAACCCGGCCCGGGTGGATTCGTGCTGTGCCCTCGGAGTGCTGAGTACCCGCACCGCTACTCCGCCGCTCTCCGCTACGAGCGCAGGGTAGCCGGTGACCTGTTGTCCGCCGACGGTCCGTGTCACGGTGGCGGGGAGCGTACCGAGGGTGTCGGCGGTCCACACGGACGCCGCGGGGCGCTCGGTGTTCGACGCAGCGCGGGCGACCTCCGCGTCGACCCGAGTCGACAGCGCCTTCCGCAGTCCGGCAAGGCTCTTGTTCCGCCCCAGGACCTTCCCTCCGTTGTCGACCGCGGCGAAGGTCATCCGGAGGTGGTCCGGGAGCGCACCGACCTCGAAGTCGGACGGATCGATACGGCAGTTGCCCAGGCGCGACAGTTCCCGCGCGAGGGCGTTCACCAGTGGTTCGCTACGCGGCGTCACGGACCCGAGCGCGGCGGCGGCGTAATCCGGCGCCGGAACCACCTGTCGGCGGAGTTGTTTGGGAAGTGTCTTGATCAGGGCTGTGACGAGATCCAGGCGCATACCCGGTACCAGCCAGTCGAATCCGACGGCGCGCACCCTCGCGAGTAGCGCGACCGGGATGCGGACGGTCACCCCGTCGTCCTCGGTCCCCGGTTCGAACTGGTAGGTGAGTGGAAACTGCATCTCGCCCTGGCGCCAGGCGTCGGGGTAGTCGCCTCCCAGTACTGTCGCTGCGTCCTGGTTCACCACGGTCTCGGGTGTGAACGTCAGCAGATCCGGTTGTGTCTGCCGGGTCTGCTTCCACCACGTGTCGAAGTGTCGCGCGGACACGACGTCCGGACCGACACGCTCGTCGTAGAACTCGAAGAGGGTGTCGTCGTCGACGACGATGTCGCGGCGGCGGGCACGGTGCTCGAGCTCCTCGACGTCCTCGAGCAGGGCACGGTTGTCGTGGAAGAACTTGTGGCGGGTCTGCCACTCGCCCTGTACGAGCGCGTGCCGGATGAACAACTCGCGTGACACCTCGGGGTCGATCCGCCCGTACTGCACACGACGCTGCGCGACCAACGGGATCCCGTACAGAGTCACCCGTTCGTACGCCATCGCCGCTTCGCGTCGGGTGGACCAGTGCGGCTCGGAGTAGGTGCGTTTGACCAGGTGCGGCGCGAGCTTCTCGACCCACTCGGGTTCGATGCGCGCGGCGGTGCGGGCCCACAGTCGGGAGGTCTCCACGAGTTCGGCGGCCATCACCCAGCGCGGAGGTTTCTTGAACAGGGACGAACCTGGGAAGACCGCGAACCGGGTGCCGCGCGCCCCGAGGAAATCACGCTTGTCGCCTTCCCGGAGACCGACGTGCGACAGCAACCCGGACAGCAACGACTGGTGGACGGCGTCTTCGGGAACCTCCTGGTGACGGGTGTCCCAGCCGAGCTCGACGGTGATCTGCCGAAGCTGCCCCTGAAGATCCTGCCACTCGCGGATCCGCAGCCAGTGCAGGAACTCGTCGCGACACATCCTCCGGAACCGGCTCGACGACAGCGTCTTCCGTTGTTCCTTCAGGTACTCCCACAGACGCAGGTAGGCGAGGAAGTCGGACCCCTCGACCGCGAACCGGGCGTGCTTGGCATCGGCCGCCTGCTGATGCTCGGCGGGGCGTTCGCGCACGTCCTGGATCGACAGCGCGGACACGATGATCAGGACCTCGCGGAGACAGCCGTTGCGCTGTCCTTCGACGATCATCCGTGCCATGCGCGGATCGACGGGAAGCCGGGCGAGGTCGCGGCCCGTGCGCGTCAGCCGAGGGGGTGTGTCCTTGGCGCCGGGTTCGAGCGCGCCGAGCTCGTGCAGGAGGGCGATTCCGTCGCGGACCGCCCGCGGATCGGGGGCCTCGACGAACGGGAACGATGCGATGTCACCGAGTTCGAGCGCTGTCATCTGCAGCACCACGGACGCGAGGTTGGTGCGCAGGATCTCCGGTTCGGTGAACTCCGGCCGGGACTCGAAGTCCTCCTCGGAGTACAGCCGGATGCAGATTCCGTCGGCGACGCGACCGCAGCGACCCGACCGCTGCCGCGCGGACGCCTGGGAGATCTCCTCGATCGGAAGGCGTTGGACCTTGGTGCGCACCGAATACCGTGAGATGCGGGCGGTGCCGGGATCCACGACGTAACGGATACCCGGAACTGTCAGCGAGGTCTCGGCCACATTCGTCGACAACACCACGCGTCGGCCGGTGTGCGGTGTGAACACGCGGTGTTGCTCGGCCGAGGACAGCCGCCCGTACAGGGGGAGGATCTCGGTGCCGCGCAGCTTCCTGTCGCGCAGGGCGTCGGCAGTGTCGCGGATCTCGCGTTCGCCGGAGAGGAACACCAGGATGTCCCCGTCTCCCTCCCGCTGCAGTTCGTCCACCGCCTCGCACACCGCGTCGACCGGGTCACGATCCACGAGCTGATCGCCGACCTGCACGGTGAGCGGCCGGTACCGCACCTCGACCGGATAGGTGCGTCCCGACACCTCGACGATCGGTGCGGGGGTGCCGTCGGCGCCGGCGAAGTGCCGGGCGAACCGCTCCGGGTCGATGGTCGCGGACGTGATGATCACCTTCAGGTCCGGACGTCGAGGCAGCAGCTGCGCGAGATATCCGAGAAGGAAGTCGATGTTGAGGCTGCGCTCGTGTGCTTCGTCGATGATGATCGTGTCGTAGCGGCGCAGCATCCGATCGCGTTGGATCTCGGCGAGCAGGATACCGTCGGTCATCAGCTTGACCATCGTCGAGCTCGAGACCTGGTCGGTGAACCGCACCGTGTACCCGACCGTGTCGCCGATCGCGGTGTCCAGTTCCTCCGCGAGGCGTTCCGCGACGGCCCGCGCTGCGATCCGGCGGGGCTGGGTGTGGCCGATCAGCCCGCGAACTCCCCGGCCGAGTTCGAGGCAGATCTTCGGGATCTGCGTCGTCTTGCCGGAGCCGGTCTCTCCGGCCACGACGACGACCTGGTGGTCGCGGATCGCGGCCGCGATGTCGTCCTTGCGTTGCGAGACCGGAAGGTCGTCCGGGTAACGGATCGCCGGTGTCGCCGCGGCCCGCGCGGTGAGTCTCGCGCGGGCGGTGTCGATATCGCGTGCGATCGCGTCGAACGCGTCGTTGCCGCGGGCACGGTCGAGGCGCCGGCGGAAGCGGTGCTCGTCGAGGAGTGACACCTCCGACAGCGCGGCGCGCAGGGCGCGGCGGCGTCCGGGGGAGGGCTCGCGACGGTTCGGGGCTGAAGACGTGGACATGCTGATCACACAGCCTAGCGACCGATGTCGGAGCCTGTCGCAGCAGACCGGGTGTTCGGCGGTGCGGCTGCGGATGCGCGGCTGCCGGCAGGCCGGCCGGTCCACCTGCGGGCGGGATCGCGGAACCATACGATGGCCCGAACGGGACGATTGCGGACGGGAGTTGTGCTGTGGGTGCGTTGTGGCACGGATTCGCCGACATGGGTGCCGTCGAGATCGGCGGCGCGTTCGTCGTGTCGCGGGGCGAGGGAGCGTACATCTGGGACGACGAGGGCACCCGCTATCTCGATGCGACCGCCGGGCTGTGGTTCGCGAATGTGGGGCACGGCCGTGCGGAGATCGGCGATGCCGTCGCCGCGCAGCTCGCGAAGCTCGCGCACTACTCCAACTTCGGTGATCTGACGTCGGAACCGGCCGTCGCCCTCGCCGAACGGCTCGCTGCCATCGCGCCGGTGCCGGGAAGCAGGGTCTTCTTCACCTCCGGCGGCTCCGACTCGGTCGACACCGCTGTCAAACTCGCGCGCCGCTTCTGGCAGGAGACGGGGCGGTCGGAGAAGACCCTCGTCGTGGGCAGAGAGAAGGCCTACCACGGCATGCACGTGGGGGGTACGTCGCTCGCGGGGATCCCGGCGAACTCGGAGGGCTACGGGCCGTTGTGGCCCGATACGGCGACCGTGCCGTGGAACGACGCGAAGTCGTTGCTCGAGCTCCTCGAGAAGGTCGGCGCCGATACGGTCGCGGCGTTCATCGTCGAACCGATCATCGGTGCAGGAGGCGTGTACCTGCCGCCGGACGGGTATCTCGCCGAGGTCCGGGACATCTGCCGCGACCACGACATCCTGTTCATCGTCGACGAGGTCGTCACGGGGTTCGGCCGGATCGGCGGGTCCTGGTTCGCGTCGTCGCGCTTCGATCTGCAGCCCGACATGGTGACCACGGCGAAGGGGCTGACGTCCGGCTACGTGCCGATGGGGGCGGTGTTCGTGGCACCTCGCGTGGCAGAACCGTTCTTCGCCGGTGGAGTGTGGTGGCGGCACGGGTACACCTACGGTGCGCACGCCGGTGCTGCCGCGGCGGCGATGGCGAACCTCGACATTCTCGAGCGGGAGGACCTCCTCACCGAGGCGGCCCGGCTCGAGCGCATTCTGCACGAGAAGTTGGCGCCGCTGGCCGGGCATCCGCGCGTCGCCGAGGTGCGCAGTGGTCTCGGCGCGGTGGCCGCGGTGCAGTTGGCGGATCCGTCGGAGGCCGCCCGATTCGTGAAGTCGCTCCGGCGGCACGGGATCTCCGGCCGCGCCGCCGGCCAGGGGGCGCTGCAGATCTCGCCCGCGTTCGTCATGACCGACGACCAGGTTCAGGATCTCGTCGACGGATTCGCCGCGGCCCTCGGCTGATCGGGTCGCGCTCAGCGCGGGATGTCAGCGGCGACGGAGGCGGGTGAGCAGCTGCCGGATGCGCGAGCGCAGGTTCGCGGGCACGACCTCGAGCGGGACCTCGACGTCGCCGTCGTGGCCGGCTGCGGCGCGAGCGTAACGGTCGTGCAGCACCGCGCGCACTTCCTCGGGACTGTACGCGCGACGCGCACGTTCGTTCCGTGCGACCACGGCGCCGGTGGCGGCGACACCCACGATCCCGGCGAGTCCCAACAGTTTCCACACGGTGCGGGAGTTCGGTCGGCGGCTCATCGTGTGTGCCGATCGTGAGCGGGACGGCGGGAGGCATCGCGTGTGGTGGGGTCGGTCATGATCGGGAGCGTAGTCGCCGCCGCCGACCGTCGGACGCCGCCGGGGATGCCGACCGTGTCGGTGCGGCGCGTGGCAGGGTGGGCGCATGGAATCTGGGCGTGCGGGCTCCGGTGGGAGTCGGTCGAGGATCACCCTCGACGAGGCGATCGAGGTGACGCGGACGGGTGACATCTGGGTGTTCCGCGGTTCGACCGTCGCTGATCGGGCCATCAGGACGTTGACGAACGCGCCGGTCAATCACGTCGGAATGACGGTTGCGTTCGATGACCTCCCGCCACTGATGTGGCATGCGGAACTCGGGAAGTCGTTGCCCGACATGTGGACCGGTCGCCATCAGCGGGGTGTGCAGTTGCACGATCTGCGCAGCGCGGTGCGGGTGTGGGGAGCGCGTTACGGACAGCGGGGCTGGCTGCGTCAGCTGGCGCCGTCGGTGACGGCCGCGCAGGAGGATCAGTTGTTGCGGACCATCGCGCGACTGGACGGGACCCCGTTCCCGTCGACGGCGAAGTTGGCGGGCCGGTGGTTCGCGGGCCGGCTGCCGCGGCGGCGGCGTGGCGACGGGGCCGCGTCGATCGAGAGTGCGTACTGCGCCGAGGTCGTCGCGGTGACGATGGAGGAGATGGGGTTGCTCGAGCAGCGTCGCCGCGGGAGCAACTGGTACGACCCGGGGCGATTCTGGAGCGGTGACAGGTTGCCGCTGGCGCCGGGGGTGGAGTTGGGCGGCGAGATCGAGGTGGCACTGGGGCCGCACGATCTCGTGGCCGGAGATCGGCCGTCCGTCGGGTGACGACGGAAGACCCCTCCCGTTCGAACGGGAGGGGCCTTCCGGTACGGCACAGGGTCAGGCGTCGGCGCCGGCGAGAATCTCGGTGGCGACGACGGCCTGCGCGACTCCCTGAAGGGTCGCGGCGACCTTGACCGCCTCGAAGACCTGCTCCTTGGTGAGGCCTTCCTTGCGGACGACGTTGTCGTGCGCGGCGGTGCAGTCGTGGCAGCCGTTGATCGTGGACACGGCCAGCGACCAGAGTTCGAAGTCGGCCTTCTCGACGCCGGGGTTGCCGATGATGTTCATCCTCAGACCCATGCGCACCTGGGCGTAGTCGTCACCGAGGAAGCTCTTCGCTCGGTAGGCGACGTTGTTCATGCCCATGATGGACGCGGCTCCGAGGGCGGCGTTGTACGCCTCGGCGGACAGCACGTCGGCGGCCTCTTCCGCGATCTCCTTCAGGACGGTCGCCGACCGGGTCGCGGCGGCAGCGGCGAGGAAGGTGCCCCACAGCTGCTGCTCGTTGAGCTCGGTGGAACGCGCGAGGGAGCCCAGGTTGAGCTTGAGGTCCTTCGCGTACTCGGGGAGGGCGTTCTTCAGGTTCTCGACACTCACTGCAGCGCCGCCTTGACGAGTTCACCCGCGTTGAGCGTCGGGTCGTTCTTCTTCCAGTTGCATGCGCACAGCTCGTCGGACTGGAGGGCGTCGAGGACGCGGAGCACCTCGTCGACGTTGCGGCCCACCGAACCTGCCGTCACGGAGACGAACTGGATCTCGTTGTTCGGGTCGACGATGAAGGTCGCGCGATCGGCGACGCCGTCCTTGTTGAGGACGCCGGTGGCCGAGACGAGTTCGCGGTTGAGGTCCGAGAGCATCGGGAAGGGGAGGGTCTTCAGATCCTCGTGCTGGGCGCGCCACTGGAAGTGGACGAACTCGTTGTCCACCGAAGCGCCGAGTACCTGTGCGTCGCGGTCCGCGAACTCCTCGTTCAGCTTGCCGAACGCAGCGATCTCGGTGGGGCAGACGAAGGTGAAGTCCTTCGGCCAGAAGAAGACGATCTTCCACTTGCCGGCGTAGTCGTCGCTGGTGATGGTGGTGAAGTAGTCGTCGGGTGCGCTGGCGTCGACCTGCGTCAGGTCGCCGCCGATGAGGGCCTTCAGGTTGAAAGCGGGGAACTGATCGCCGATGGTCAGCAGTGCCATTCTCGGTCCTCTCGTGGGTGTCTCGTGAACAAGCGGTGTCTCGTGAACAAGCGCGTCGATCGCGCACGGCCATCCGATGACGGGGGATTCGTGCGCTTCCGGACGGCCCTCGCGGGCCGATCTCCGGTACGAGAACCATCCTGCCGGAAAGTTTGCAAAAGGTAAAGGTGATAGGTGGCACTACACTGATAGGCGTGTCCGATCAGACTTATCAGCCCACCCTGTCACAGCTGCGTGCGTTCGTGGCGGTGGCCACGTATCGCCACTTCGGTACCGCTGCTTCACGATTGAATGTGAGTCAACCCACACTGTCGCAGGGACTCGCCGCGCTCGAGAACGGCCTCGGAGTGCAACTCATCGAGCGCAGCACGCGGCGCGTCCTCGTCACCGCGGCCGGTGAGCGCCTGCTCCCGCAGGCCGAGGCGATACTCGACGCCGCCGACGGATTCGTCGCTGCCGCAGCGGGTGTCACCGACGGCTTCAGTGGACAGTTGCGACTCGGGTTGATACCCACCGTCGCCCCGTACTTCCTTCCGGGCCTACTCCCCGAGCTGCGCACCACGATGCCGAACCTGTCGGTCCACGTGATCGAGGACCAGACCGCTCGATTGCTGGCCGCGCTGCGGGCAGGAACCCTCGACGTCGCGGTTCTGGCCCTGCCTGCCGACGCCTCCGGTGTCGTGGAGATTCCCCTCTACATCGAGGATTTCGTGCTCGTCGTTCCGTCCGGGCATCATCTCGCGGGGCGGCGGGGCCTGCACCCGGGCGTGCTCGGCGACCTTCCGCTGCTGCTGCTCGACGAAGGTCACTGTCTGCGCGACCAAGCCCTGGACCTGTGCCGATCCGCCGACGCGCGCCCCGATGCCGGGGACACGCGGGCGACCTCACTCGCGACGATCGTGCGGTGTGTCGCGGGCGGTCTCGGTGTGACACTCGTTCCCGAGTCCGCGGTCTCGGTCGAGACCGCCGGCGGCGAACTCGCGGTCGCACGGTTCGCCGACCCCCAACCCGGCCGCACGATCGGGTTGGTGTTCCGGGCATCGAGCGCACGCGCCGACCACTACCGGATCCTGGCCGACGTCCTGCGCACACACGCTCCCGCACACACCCGCGCGCCCGACTGACGGCACCGCCGACACCCGCACCCGAGTTCAGCGCCGGCGCCGGGGTCTGCCCGATCCCTTCGCGCGGCCGGTGCCTCCGCGGCGCACCTTCGGGGTCTTGTCACCGACGACCTTCCGCGGTTGTGAACCCTGTCTGGCGCCGCGACGCTTCGCGGTCCCGCCACCCTGATCGCCGGAACCGTCGTCCGGCACGATCGTCCGGCCCCGAGAGGAGTTCGCGGTACGGCCGCGCACGATCCCGACGAACTCGTCGACGAGATCGGTGGTGTGATCGCTCCGCCACACCAGACCCACCTGCGATTGCGGCGCGTCCGCCACCGGGCGGTACGTCAGATCGCGGCGATGATGAAGGCGCGCCAGCGATTGCGGTGTGACGAGGACACCGACCTCGGACGCGACGTGCGAGATCGCGAGTTCGGTGTCCGCCGGCCGCTCGAACGCCTCCTCGCCGGGCAGGGCCACCCAGTCGAGGACGTCGTCCAACGGATGCAGCACCGTCTCGTCCTGCAGGTCGGCGACGGTCACCTCGTCGACGGCGGAGATCGCGTGCTCCTTCGGCACCACCACGACCGAAACCTCGGTGTACAGCGGAATCACCGACAGTCCGTCACGTTCGAGGGGAAGCCGCAGGAGGGCGATGTCGGCGATGCCGTCGCGGACGCATGCGGCGCCGTCGGTGGCGGCGACCGTGATCAGTTCGATCGGCACGTCCGGGCGACGCTCGGACCACACCCGCACCCACTTGCCGGGGGTCACCCCGGGCACATACGCCAGTCGGAACGTCGCCGCCTCATCGTCCACCGCGTCAGCGTAGCGGTCGCTCAACCTTCGACGATCTCGAACTCGTCGAACACCACCTCGCCGGCGGCATCGGATTCCGCCAGGTTCACCTCGCCGACCAGTGCCCAGCCGTGATCACCCCGAGGATCCTGCAGGGTCTGCCGCACCCGCCACACATCGTCGCCGACCTCCACCGAGAACAACTGGGGGCCGCGCGCGTCCGGGCCCGTGCCGATCTCGTCGTACTCGTCGAAGTACAACTCCAGAAGGTCCGACCAGTCCGCGGCATCGAGGCCGTCGCCCAGCCCGGCCAGATCGTCCCAACGTCGGCGGGATGCGAGGTCGACCCTCCTGAACATCGCGTTGCGTACCATGACCCGGAAGGCGCGGGCGTTGGCGGACACCGGGCGCGGGATGTCGGCGCCGAACGCGACCTGCTGATCGTCGGATTCGGTCCCGGGATCGGTGAGGGCCTCCCATTCGTCGAGGAGCGACGAGTCCACCTGCCGCACCAGTTCACCGAGCCACTCGATGAGATCCTCGAGTTCGTCGGTACGCGCGGAATCGGGAACGGTCTGCCGCAGCGCACGGTAGGCATCGGCGAGATAGCGCAGCACCGAACCCTCCGAGCGCGCGAGCCCGTAGTGGCTCACCAGATCGGAGAACGTCATGGCGCGCTCGACCATGTCGCGGACCACCGACTTCGGCGACAGCGGGAACTCCGATACCCACGGATGCCCGGCCCGGTACGTCTCGAACGCGGGTCCGAGCAGATCGGCGAGCGGCTTGGGCCAGGTGATCTCCTCGAGCAACTCCATCCGTTCCTCGTACTCGATCCCGTCGGCCTTCATCTCGGCCACGGCCTCGCCGCGCGCCGCGTGCTGCTGGGCCATGAGGATCTGCCTCGGGTCGTCGAGCGTCGACTCGATCACCGACACGACATCGAGGGCGTACGACGGGGACTCGACGTCGAGCAGTTCCAGGGCTGCCAGGGCGAACGGCGACAGCGGTTGATTGAGAGCGAAATCGCGTTGCAGGTCGACGGTCAACCGCGCGCGTCGCCCGTCCTCGTCGGGCTCGTCGAGTTGCTGGACGACACCGGCCTGCAACAACCCGCGGTACAGGGATATCGCCTTGAGGATGTGCTTGCGCTGAGCGGGCCGGGGCTCGTGGTTCTCCTCGAGCAGATGCCGCATCGCGTCGAAGCAGTTCCCCGGGCGGGCGATCACGTTGAGCAGCATCGAGTTGCTCACCGCGAACCGTGACCGGAGAGGCTCGGGGGAGGCCGCGACGAGCTTGTCGAAGGTGCCTTCCCCCCAGGACACGAAGCCTTCCGGTGCCTTCTTGCGCTGTACCTTGCGGCGCTTCTTCGGGTCGTCGCCCGCTTTGGCGAGCGCGCGGACGTTCTCGATCTCGTGCTCGGGTGCCTGCACGACGACGGTGCCCATGGTGTCGAATCCGGCGCGACCGGCCCGGCCGGCGATCTGATGGAACTCGCGGGCCTTGAGCTGACGGGTGCGGGTGCCGTCGTATTTCGTCAGTCCGGTCAGCAGCACGGTGCGGATCGGCACGTTGATCCCCACTCCGAGGGTGTCGGTGCCGCAGATGACCTTGAGCAACCCCTCCTGCGCCAGCTTCTCGATCAGACGTCGGTACTTCGGCAGCATCCCGGCGTGGTGCACTCCGATGCCGTGCCGGACCAGCCGGGAGAGGGTCTTGCCGAATCCGGTGGTGAACCGGAAACCGCCGAGGGCGTCGGCGATCGCGTCCTTCTCCGCCTTCGAGCACATGTTCACGCTGGTGAGCGCTTGGGCGCGTTCGAGCGCCGCCGCCTGCGTGAAGTGCACGACGTACACGGGTGCCTGGTGTGTGGTGACCAACTCTTCGATGGCCTCACCGATGGGCACCTGCGAGTAGGAGAACGACAGCGGAACGGGGCGCTCGGACCCGGACACCTCCACCGTCGGGAGGCCCGTGCGACGAGTGAGGTCCCGGCACAGGAAGCTCACGTCGCCGAGCGTCGCGGACATCAGAAGGAACTGTGCGCGAGGCAATTCGACGAGGGGAACCTGCCAGGCCCACCCGCGGTCGGGCTCGGAGTAGTAGTGGAACTCGTCCATGACGATCTGGCCGATGTCGGAGTCCGGCCCCTCGCGCAACGCGAGGTTCGCGACGATCTCGGCGGTGGCGCAGATGATCGGAGCATCCGAGTTGACCGATGCGTCACCGGTCATCATTCCGACGAGATCGGCACCGAACACGTCGCACAGGGCGAAGAACTTCTCGCTCACCAGGGCCTTGATGGGTGCCGTGTAGAAGGTGCGTCGACCGGTCGCGAGCGCGTGGAAGTGTGCACCGAGGGCCACCATCGATTTTCCGGACCCCGTCGGGGTCGCGAGGATGACGTTGGCCCCGGAGACGAGCTCCATGAGCGCTTCCTCCTGCGCCGGGTACAGCGAGATCCCGCGATCGGTCGTCCAGGTGGTGAACGCGTCGAACACGGAGTCGGGGTCGACGGATTCTGGGTCGACGGATTCGGGGATCAGGTCCGGTAGCAGCACTGCTCCAGGCTAGACGGAGGTGGTGACGGTGTCGGTCACCGGCGCTCAGGTCGCGCTGCGCTCGTCGGCGCCCATGGCGTCCAGGACCGCCATGCGGGTGGTGGCGCCGCCGCCGATCCGTGCTTCGCTCACTCCGGTGAGCAGCAGTTGCCGCCACCGGTCCTCGTCGTAGGCGAGCGGGGGCGTGGATTCGAGGAACTGTTCGACCACGCGGAGGAAACGCATCGGCGCGTCACGGAACGGGAAGTGTCCGGCCCCGCGGAAGATTTCGAGCTGCGAACCCGGCATCGCAGAATGCGCCAGGTAGGCGTGCGAGGCGGGGATGACGGTGTCCTGATCGCCCCAGATGAGCTGGACGGGCAGATGCTCGGTGAGGTAACTGCGGTCGAGCATCGTCACGACCTGGCCGCGCCAGTCCACGACCGCGCGCAAGGTCCGGAGATACGCCTCGTAGGCGGTGGGATCGGGTAGCTCGGCGAGGATGCGCACGAGGTCGTCGAGGTCGTGCAGGAGCTCGCCGGGCCGCAACGGTGATCGATCGAGCTGGCCGAGTGCTGTGCCCACGACCTTGACGGCAGGCATGACACCGGGAACACGCAGCAGCTTGAGTGCGTCGCTGACCATCGGCAGCGACACGAGTCTCAGGACGGGGTGGACGTCCTTGGTCACGCCACCGGAGGAGACGAGGACGAGACGTTCGACGCGGTCCGGGAACTGGTACGCGAACTGCATCGCGACGCCGCCGCCGAGGGAGTGCCCGATCACCGTGACCTTGTCGATACCGAGGACGGTCAGTAGGTCGCGCATGCCGTTGGCGTAGGCCGCGACCGAGTAGTCGGCGCGCGGCTTGTCGGACCGGCCGTGGCCGAGAAGGTCGGGTGCGATGACCGTGTACTTCCGGGCGAGATGCGGAATGAGTTCCTGCCAGGTCGACGAGTTGTCGCCGATTCCGTGGATGAGCAGCAGTGCTGGGCCGCTGCCGGCCATGCGGAACGCGCGGCGGTAACCGTGCACGGTCCGGAAGACCAGGCGCGTCTCCACATCGGGAACAGGACGGAGCTGACGTGTTCGTGAGGTACCCATGACCGTCTCCTACCGACGCCGCAGGGTCACCCGGGCGTGCCGTTCCGGACCGCATCCGAGGGGCTGATCGTTACGGTCCACTGTTGCATGCCGGGTGAGCGTACTGGCTGCATGTGAACCGGGCAACAGTCGATTGTGACCGCCATGCAACGTTCCGCCCGTCCGGTGTGCCCGGATCTCGCCGCAACGTCACCCGACCGAGACCGCGGGCCCGGCTCATTCGGCCGGGTCGTCGCCGCGCTTCTCGTACTCGGCCAGGAAACGCTCGAACTCCGCGCCCAGTTCGTCACCCGTCGGCAGGCTCTCGTCCGACGGCAGGGGAGCGGACTGTTGTTCCTGCGCAGCGACGTAGCTGTCGTACTGGCGCTCGAGAGCCTTGACGACGGACAGCACCTCCTCGTTGCCCTCGATGTGTTCGTCGATCTGCTCGCGGACCCGTGCCGCGGCCTCACCGAGCGCCTCGATCGGAAGGTCGAGATCGCCGACCTCCGCCGCATTGATCAGAAGACTCTCGGCTGCGGACGGGTAATCGGTCTGGGCCAGATAGTGCGGCACGTGCACGGAGAACCCCACGGCCTCGTGCCCGTGCTGCGCCATCCGGAACTCGAGCAGCGACGATGCGCCCGCCGGGACCTGCAACTGACCGGACCAACGGTGGTGGTCGGCGATCAGATCCCGGTTCGTCGAATGTGCGGTCACCCCCAACGGTCGCGTGTGGGGAATCGCCATCGGGATCGCGTTGAGACCGATGGTCCGGCGGACCCCGAACTGTTCGGCGAGCAGCCGCACCGCGGTGATGAACCGTTCCCATTTCAGGTCGGGTTCGGATCCGGCGAGCAGCAGGAACGGTGTTCCGGCGTTGTCGACGAGCGCGTACAGGTTGAGTTCGGGTGCGGCGTAGTCGGTGAACCGATCGGATTCGAAGGTCATCATCGGCCGGCGGGATCGATAGTCGATCAGGTCGTCGACCGCGAACGACGCGACGACCTCCGTCTCGAGTTGTTCGCGAAGGTGCGTCGTCGCGAGACGAACGGCGTGTCCCGCGTCGGCGAAGCCCTCGAGGCCGTGCAGCAGCACCGGTCCCCGGCCGTCCTCGGCGGTCAACCGGGGAGCGGGGAACTCCAGCTCGTACATTCGGGACTGCTCGTCCATCGCGGAACCACTCCGATCACACTGCGTCGCCGTAGCCCTCCGGTTGTCCACCGGCGTGGCATGGTGGGAGTCGAGTCTAGATCAAGCGGTGACAGCGACCGGCAGGGTAGTCCACCTCACCGGGGCGTGCGGACAGCGGAGGGTTCCCGTGGTGTGGTACCTCGTCGGAGGACGTCGCGGCGCGGCGGTCGCGTGCGCCGTGCTGGTCTCGGTGGCGGCGGCAGGGTGCGCCCAGACCGTTCCGGGCACACCCGTGGCGCAGGTCGGCTCCGTCGAGATCGCACCGCCGGCCGTGTCCCGGTCCGATCGACAACACGACCCTGCGATACCCGCCGAACTGGCGCTCCCGCCCGAACGGTTCCCCGCACGTTATCCGGCGGTGTCGTTGCCGGCGCACGCCGTCGCGCGGGCGGGGCCCGATCTCACCGGCGTTCCCGCGGGTGCGAGGGTCGATCCACCCGGCTGCCTGCCACCTGAGCAGGACTACGGCCCGGCCGGCACCGCGATGGTCGTCGGAACCGACGAGAAGAGCCGCGCGACCCTCACGGTCGAGGTCGTCGTCGGTGCGGCTCCGCTGGTCGAACTCGCCGCCCATCTGGCCGAGTGCGACGCGGTGCAGGCCACTCACCGGGGCATCACCGCGACCGTGACGACGCAACGCGAAGCAGATCCCCCCGCGCCCGTCGACGGTATCGGGACCCTCGCGCTGGCGCGCACGGTCGATTCCGGAAGCGATGACGCACAGGTGACCCGTCGCCTGCAGACCAGGGTCGCGCAGAGCGGTGACATCCGGATCCTCGTGACATACATGGTGTTCGACCGAGCCGTGTCGGACCCCGAAGGTCTCGGTGCCGTTTTCCGCGATGCCGTGACATACGCGCTGACCGAGTGACCGACCTGCGACGGACCAACCCGTGACTGTAGCGGCCGGATCCGACAGAGGGACCCGATCGAGCGTCGCGCTGCGGGTCCCGCCGGGGTTTTGTCCACAACCCACCGATCGATCCACAGGCAGGCCGGAACCGCTCGATCCGAGGGCTCGCGGCCCGAATCGTGGGGGATCGTTCCGGGCATGACCACATCGACATCGCCCTCCGATCCCCTTCGTCTCTCCGATGCCGGCGAGCTCATCGCCGCGATCCCCGCGTTCCTGGGGTTCCATCCCACACGTTCGTTGGTGGTGATGAGCCTGACGACCACGGATCCCGACCCGGGAGAATCCCGCGCCGACACCATCGACGCGGTGATGCGTCACGACCTGCTGCTACCCGACGACGACCAGGTCCTGCCGGCCGCCATGTTCGACGCGTTCGACAGGTTCCGCACCGTATGCGTCCACGACGGTGCCGACGCCGCGCTGGTCGTGATCGTCGACGATCGGCTCGAGGACCCGGCCGGATCTGCCGGCCGCGGTGTACTCCGCGTCGTCGAATGCCTCGACGCCTGCTTCGCCGCGACCGGGATCGACGTGGTGGGGGTGCATGCGACGACGAGAATCGAATGCGGGGCGTCATGGTTCGTCCCCGGATCGGAGGTGACGGGTACGGTCGCGGATCCGGACAGTTCGCTGGTCGCCGCGACACGGGTGTTCCACGGTGGCACGATCCGCCGTTCGCGGGACGAACTGGCGGCGGTCCTGAGCCCCCTGCCGGCCCGGTCGCGGACCCGGATCGGTGAGCTCATCGACGAGAGCATCGACGCCCGCGACGCGGACTATGCCCGTGACAGTCGTGCTGCGGGTGCCGCGCACGCCGATCGACGCGAGCTCGACGCGTTGCTGGCACTCGTCGCGGTGCACGCGGACGGTTCCGCACCCGACGCCCGCGCGTGCGCAGAAATGGCGGTGCTGCTCGCCAACCCGACCGTTCGTGACGCTGCGCTCGGACTCTCCGTGGGGGATACGGCCGAGGACATCGAGCAGGTGTGGATCGCGCTCGCGCGGGCGCTGCCCGATCCGGAACGTGCCGACGCCGCAGCCCTCGTGGCGTTCAGCGCCTACCTGCGCGGCGACGGGCCGTTCGCGGGTGTGGCGTTGGGGGCGGCACTCGAGTCGAATCCCCGGCACCGCCTGGCGGATCTGCTCGACCAGGCGCTGCAGGCCGGCTTGCGGCCCGAGGCGATCCGCGGTCTCGCGGAAACCGGATGCGAGATCGCGGCGCGACTCGGCATCACGCTTCCGCTGCCCGGTCCGGGGGTATGACTCAGCGGTGCGCCGCGTGGGCGCGATCGCCGAGGGCGCGCATGTACTCCCAGGCATCCGAGACGATCTCGTCGAGATCGGTATGGCGGGGGCGCCAACCCAACTCGTCGACGGCGCGGCGACTCGACGCGATCAGCACGGCCGGGTCACCGGCGCGGCGGGGTGCGTCGACCGCCGAGATCGGCAGCCCGGTCACCCGCTCGCACGACGAGATGACTTCGCGGACGGTGAATCCCTCACCACTGCCGAGGTTGAAGATGCGATGTGTGCCGGGTTCGGACGACGTGAGCGCAAGCACGTGCGCGTCGGCGAGATCCTCGACATGGATGTAGTCGCGGACGGCGGTGCCGTCCTTGGTGGGCCAATCGGTACCGAACACCGAGATCTGTTCCCGTTGCCCGAGTGCCACCTGCAGGACCAGCGGGATCAGGTGCGTCTCCACGACGCGGTTCTCTCCCGCGCCGCGATAGGCGCCGGCGACGTTGAAGTACCGCAGGCTCGTCGCGGCCAGGCCGTGTGCGGCGGCGTACGACGAGATCGCATGGTCGATGGCGAGTTTCGTCGCGCCGTACGGGTTGGTCGGTCGGGTGGGGGCGTCCTCGGTGATGGGCACCTCGTCGGGTTCACCGTAGGTCGCGGCCGTCGAGGAGAACACCAGACGCGGCGTCCCGGACAGCCGGATCGCCTCGAGCAGAGCCAGGGTCGTCACCACATTGCCGTGCCAGTACTTCTCGGGGTGCTCGACCGATTCGCCGACGAGTGACTGCGCACCGAAGTGGAGCACCCCGTCGAACCCGGGGGTGTCGTCGCCCACACCCAGCAATTCGGCGGCGAGCACGCCGATGTCGCCTTCGATGAACTCGGCGCCCGAAGGCACCGCATCGGCGTTGCCGGTGGACAGATCGTCGACGACGACCACTTCGTGACCGCGCTCGAGCAGTACCGTGCTGCACACGCTGCCCACGTACCCGGCGCCGCCGGTCACCAGAAGTCTCACGTTGCGATCTCCTCTTCCACCGACCCGTGCCGGGCCGGTGGAAGAGGTCGATCTCAGACCTGCTTCACCTGCACGGCGTGGGCCATCTCGTCGGAAAGCTCGAAGGTACTGTGCCCCGCGACGGTGATGAGTACCGCACCGGGCTGCGTCTCGACTGTAACGCGTGCGTCGGGAACCACACCCGCCTCGCGCAGCCGCGCGATCACGTCGGGATCCGACTGCACGTATTCGGCGAGACGCCGGACGACCACCGCTGTCGGCTTTCCGTTGGGGATCTCGGTGAGCCGGATGAGTTTCTCGTCCGTCACCGGGTCCTTGTCGATGCCGAGTTGCGCCAGCCCCGGAATCGGATTGCCGTACGGGGACGTCGTCGGATTGTTGAGGACCTCCACGAGGCGGCGTTCCACCTCTTCGCTCATCACGTGCTCCCAGCGGCACGCCTCGGCGTGGACGTTCTCCCAATCGAGCCCGATGACATCGACGAGCAGACGCTCCGCCAGCCGATGCTTCCGCATGACCGCCACGGCCAGGTCGCGGCCCTTCTCTGTCAGTTGGAGATGCCGGTCGCCCGCGACACGCAGGAGACCGTCCCGTTCCATGCGGGCGACGGTCTGGCTGACCGTGGGCCCGCTCTGTTCGAGGCGTTCGGCGATCCGCGCACGCAGCGGAACGACGCCCTCCTCCTCCAAGTCGTAGATCGTCCGGAGATACATCTCCGTGGTATCGACCAGGTCCTTCACTCTCACACCCCTTCGTCCGGGCCGATTCTAGCGTCGCTGCGAGGGTGACGGGGCCGTCTGTTGCTCGCGTGGCACCCGGTGGGCAAGTAGCGTCTGTGGGCATGACCACGAGCTCCACCGCGACAGACGGTTCGACACACTCGAGCGGCGAACGTGTGGTGGTGTGGAGTCCCGACTACCTCGACTATCGCTGGGGACCGACGCACCCCATGAATCCGACGCGGCTGGACCTGACCATGGCGCTCGCCGACGGCCTCGGACTGCTCGACGGCGTCGAGACGGTGCGGCCCGAACCTGCCGGTGACGCCGACCTGTTCAGAATCCACACTCCCGGTTACATCGACGCCGTGAAACGAGCCGGATCCGCTCCCGCCGACACCGCCGAACCCGACACGGCCCACGGACTCGGCACCGAGGACAACCCGATCTTCCCCCGGATGCACGAGGCGAGCGCGATCCTCGCGGGCGGAACCCTCGCGGCGGCACGCGAGCTGGCTGCTGGCCGCGCGCGGCGCGCGGTCAGCATCGGCGGTGGGATGCATCACGCCATGGCCGACTGGGCCGCCGGGTTCTGCGTCTACAACGACGCGGCCATCGCCATCTCCTGGCTGCTCGACAACGGATTCGACCGGATCGCCTACGTCGACGTCGACGCCCACCACGGCGACGGGGTGCAGCACGCGTTCCTCGGTGACCCCCGCGTCCTGACCATCTCGATCCACCAGCATCCGGCGACCCTGTGGCCCAACACCGGTTGGTCCAGCGAGGTCGGCGCCGGTGCCGGTGAGGGCACCGCCGTCAACGTGCCGGTCCTGCCGGGAACGGTGGATTCCCTGTGGCTGCGTGCATTCCACGCGATCGTCCCGGGAGCCGTGGCCGCGTTCCGCCCGCAGATCCTCGTCAGCCAGTGCGGCGCAGACAGCCACCGCGAGGACCCCCTCGCGGACCTGTCGTTGACCGTCGACGGGCAACGCGCCTCCTATCTCGCGATGCGTGACCTCGCCGACCGCTACTGTGAGGGACGCTGGCTCGCCGTCGGAGGTGGCGGATACGGGCTGGTGCGGGTCGTGCCCCGCGCGTGGTCCCACCTCATCGCCGCGGCACTCGACCGCGAGATCGAGCCCGGCACAGCGGTTCCCGACGAGTGGCGCGAACGTGTCGCGGCGATGGCCCCGGGAGTCGACCTGCCGACGACGATGGGCGAGGACGGTGACGTGTCGTACCTGCCGTGGGACGGGCCGGGGGGAACTCCCGAAACGGGTGTCGCCTCGCTCGACCGAGCTCTCGTCCGCATCGATTCCGCGATCATCGCCACCCGCCGGGCGTGCTTTCCGCTCCTCGGCCTCGACCCGGAGGATCCTCGTGACTGATTCGGGAAGTGCACCCGGCCACTCCGGACCGGCGCCGTCGGGTGCGTCGGACACCCCACCGCACTCGGGTACGGCGGGCGCCGCACCGTCGGAGGTGTCGACGGGCGATCCCGCCCGAGACCGTGCGCTCGACCAGGCCCGGAACTATCCGCGGCACTGGGTGGCCGACGTTCTCGCCTCCGACGGCGGGGTCGTACATCTGCGGCCGATCGTGCCGGAGGACGCCGATCTGGTCGTCGACTTCCACGGTCGGCTCTCCGAACGCACCCGGTATCTGCGGTACTTCGGTCCGTACCCGACGATCTCCAAGCGCGACCTGTTCAACTTCACGGTCGTCGACCACCATCGTCGTGTCGCGTTCGTGGCGTTGCTCGGCGGTGAGATCATCGCTGTCGGACGGTACGAAGGACTGGACGAGGGCGACGGGCTCTCCGCCGAGGTCGCGTTCACCGTCGCGGACGCGCACCAGGGTCGGGGGCTCGGACCGATCCTCCTCGAGCATCTCGCCGGTGCCGCCGCCGAGAACGGTCTGCGACGGTTCGTCGCCGAGGTCCTCGCCGAGAACCGCCATATGATCACCGTGTTCCGGGAAGCCGGCTATCAGGTCAGTCGCAGCTTCGAGGGCGGGGTCGTCCACCTCGAGTTCGACATCGACCCGACCGAGGCCCTCGTGTCCGTACGCAACGCCCGCGAACGCGCTGCCGAGGCCCGCAGTGTCCGCAACATCCTCAGCCCGGGCAGCGTCGCGGTGATCGGTGCCTCCACGGACAGTCGTAAGGTGGGCAACGCGGTACTGGTCAACATGCTCCGCAGCGGATTCACCGGACCGGTGTATCCGGTCAACGCCGAGCACCGGTCGGTACGGGGGGTTCGCGCCTACCCGACCGTGCGGGACATCCCGGACGAGATCGACCTCGCGGTCGCGGCGGTCCCCGCAGAATCCATCGACGCGGTTCTCGACGACTGTCTCGACAAGGGCGTCAAGGCACTGCTCGTGGTCTCCTCGGGATTCGGTGAGACCGGACCGGTGGGTCGTGACGCCGAGCGACGGCTCGCGCTGGCCGCCCGCGCCCACGGTATGCGGCTCATCGGTCCGAACGCGCTCGGCGTCGCGAACAACGATCCGGCCATCGGCCTCAACGCCACGCTGGCGCCGGTCCTGCCCACCGCCGGGAACGTCGGGTTCTTCTGCCAGTCCGGTGCCCTCGGCATCGCCATCCTCGACGAGGCAGCCAAGACCGGTGTCGGGTTGTCCTCGTTCGTCTCCGCCGGCAACCGCGCCGATCTGTCCGGCAACGACCTGCTCCAGTACTGGGACACCGATCCGGCGACCGAGGTGGTGCTGCTGTACCTCGAGAGCTTCGGCAATCCCCGCAAGTTCTCGCGGATCGCGCGGCGTGTCGCCCGCAACAAGCCGATCGTCGCGGTCAAGAGCGGGCGGCACGCCGTACCCCCCACACACGCGGCCCGACCCGGTGAGATGGACGACACCATCGTCCGCTATCTGTTCGAACAGGCCGGTGTCGTGCAGGTCGAGTCGATCGCGCAACTGTTCGATTCCGCGCTGCTGTTCGGCTATCAGCCGCTTCCGGGTGGGCCGCGGGTGGCGGTGGTGGGCAACTCGACTGCGCTGGGGGTTCTCGCCGTCGACGCCGCACGCGGTCAGGGGTTGCACCCCGCGGAGGCCGTGGATCTCGGTGCGCAGGCAACGCCGCAGGAGTTCGCGGACGCGGTGTCCCGCGCACTTGCGGCGACGGACGTGGACGCGGTGATCGCGGTGTTCGTTCCACCGGTCGCGGTGACCGTCGAGCCGTACGCGGAGGCGCTGCGGGAAGCGGTGGCCGATACCGACAAACCGGTCGTGACGACCTTCCTCGCGACCGAGGGCATTCCCGATGTGCTCGCCGTCCGCGACGAGGCGGGCAACCCGGTGCGCGGTTCGGTCCCGTCCTACCCTGGCCCGGAACGCGCGGCGACGGCGCTCGCTCGTGCGTGGCGTTACGCGAAGTGGCGTTCGCGACCGGTCTCGCAGGTCGTGCGCCCGTCGGGAATCGATCCGGAACGGGCGCGGGCGCTCGTCGAGGGCTGGCTCGCCACGACACCCGCCGGCCGGTACCTGTCCGACACCGAGGCCGCGGTGCTTCTCGCGTGCTACGGCGTGCACGTCGCGGAGTTCCGCGCGGTCACCACCGAGGACGAGGCCGTCGATGCTGCCGCGGAGATCGGTTTTCCGGTGGCGGTGAAGGCGACCGGTGCGCAGTGGCGACATCGGCCGGATCTGAGCGGAGTGCGCCTGGATCTCGTCGACGCCGACTCGGTGCGTGCCGCCTATCGCGATCTCGCGGTGGTGTCCGGTGAACCGCTGCTGCACGTGCAGAAGATGGCCACGAAGGGCATCGGGTGTGCGATCCGCGTCCAGGACGACCCGTCGTTCGGATCGTTGATCTCGTTCGGCGTCGCCGGTGTGATCTCGGATCTTCTCGGAGACCGCGCGTATCGGGTGTTGCCGCTGACCGAGGACGAGGCCGTGGAACTGATCGAGGCTCCGAAGGCGGCGCCTCTGCTGACCGGCTACCGCAACTCGGCGCCGGCGAGCCGAGCGGCACTCGTCGATTTCGTGCAGCGCATCTCCGCGCTGGCCGACGACCTGCCGGAGGTCCGTGCCCTGGCGTGCGAGCCGGTGCTGGCGTCGCCGACGGGCGCGGAGCTGACCGATGCGCACGTGCGGATCGGTCCTGAACCGCATCCGCTCGACCTGGGGCCCCGTCGCCTGGGGTGAAGTCCGGGGGAGACGCCGGGTCGGCCCTGACGGCACGATCCCCGAGAACCCAGCCCGGTTCTCGGGGATCGCTGTAGCTGACGCGCCCGGTCAGCTGGCGTAGGCGCGAAGGCGTTCGGCGCGGTCACCTTCGCGGAGCTTGGACATCACTTCCCGCTCGATCTGGCGGACGCGTTCGCGGGAGAGCCCGAACAGCTTGCCGATCTGGTCGAGGGTGCGCGGCTGCCCGTCGTCGAGCCCGTACCGCAGACGGATCACCTGCTGCTCGCGTTCGTCGAGGGTGGCGAGCACGCTGCGCACATCGCTGTGGAGCAGACCGGCGATGACCGCGGTCTCGGCGGACGTGGCCTCGGCGTCCTCGATGAAGTCGCCCAGTGGTGCTTCCTCGTCGTTGCCGACGGGCATGTCGAGGCTCACCGGGTCGCGGCTGTGATCGAGCAGGTCGGTGATCTTCTCGACGGGGATGCCCGACTCCGCCGACAACTCGTCGTCGGTGGCCTCCCGGCCCAGCTGCTGGTGCAGTTCCCGCTTGATGCGGGCGAGCTTGTTGACCTGCTCGACGAGGTGGACGGGAAGCCGGATCGTGCGGCTCTGGTCCGCCATTCCGCGGGTGATCGCCTGACGGATCCACCACGTGGCGTAGGTCGAGAACTTGAAGCCCTTGGCGTAGTCGAACTTCTCCATCGCGCGGATCAGCCCGAGGTTGCCCTCCTGGATGAGGTCGAGCAGCGGCATGCCGCGTCCGGTGTAGCGCTTCGCGAGCGAGACGACGAGACGCAGGTTGGCCTCGAGCAGGTGACTGCGAGCGGCCTGCCCCTCGCGCACGATGATCGCGAGGTCGCGCTTCTTGGCGGGGGAGAGCCGCTTCTTCGTCTCGAGCACGTGCTTGGCGTACAGGCCCGCCTCGATCCGCTTGGACAACTCCACCTCGTCGGCTGCGGTGAGCAGCGCTGTGCGGCCGATGCCGTTCAGATAGACGCGGACCAGGTCAGCGGCGGGGCTCTGACCGTCGAGGTCGGAATCGAAGCGAGCGGATGTGTCGGGTCGTGCCATGACGTGCCTCCTCAGCGGTGGTGTCTCACACGGTTCAACGCTCGGCGCGTCCGGGAAAGTTCCCGACCGTTCCTGAACGACGGTCCTCTGACCTGCGGAAACGGTGAGGCCGCCTGAGAACTTGCTGAGAGATCGACCACGACGGTTCCGTCGGGAACGGCGGCGGTGCGGGTCAGGCCGGTTCGACGAGCCCGTGCCGCACCAGACCGTGCACGAGCGTGACCGCCTGCGCAGCGAGCGCGTCGGCCTCCTCGTCGTGCGCCGCCGCGAGCAGTTCGACGAGGTCCCCGAGGGGCAGTCCGTCCGGGCGGATGCCTCCGAGGAGCGCGGCGGCGAGATCGTCGACCTCGTGCTGCCAGGCAGGTCCGCCGCCGCGGTGCACCCGCGCCACCACCTGTTTCCACCCCTCCTCCGACGGCAGACAGACACGTTCGAGTGCGGTGTCGGGGCGTACCCGGAACCGTTCGGTGAGGACGTCGTGACCGCGGAGCCAGTCGAGTCGCGCGAAATAGTCGATCGCCTCGTCGCCGAGCGCATCGGTGAACGCGTGCCGCAGGTCCTCGGCGAGCACATCGGAGGGCTCGCCCGTCCGCCTCAGATACACGAACCCGAACCCGACGGCCTCCACGTCGTGGCGGGCGAAGTGGTCGAACCATGCCTCGGCTCGTTCGGCGACCGCCGGGTCACGCTGATCGGCGTCGCCGTCGCGCAGCCACGTCCCCACGTACAGCGCGGGATCCGCCACGTCACGCTGCACGATCCAGGCGTCCACACCGTGCGCCGGCAGCCACGACGCGACCCGACTCCGCCAGTCCTCACCGGCGACGTGCACCCACGACGCGAGCATCGCGGCGGTTCCGCCCATCTCGAGGTGGTCGGTGGCCTGCGAGATCATCAACCGGCTCGCGCCGTCGAGATCGAGACCGGAATCCCGGTAGCTGTGTTCGACGCGACCGCTGCTCACCACGAACGGCGGATTCGCGACGATCCGATCGAAGCGGCGTCCTCGGACCGGGTCGAACCACGATCCGGTCAGGAACTCGATGTCGACTTCGTTGAGCGCGGCGGATGCGGCGGCGAGGGTCAGGCAGCGGGGGTTGATGTCGGTGGCAGTGACCGTGGCCGCGTGGTCCGCGGCGCGCACCGCCTGCACACCGCACCCGGTGCCGAGATCGAGCACCGAGCCGACCGGATCGGTGGGTGTCGCCTGCAGCAGCGACAGGGAGGCCTGCCCCACCCCGAGGACGTGATCCTCGCGGGTGGCGGCGGGACGTAACGCGCCGTCGAGATCCGACAGCACCCAGCGGTTCCCGTTGCCCGCGTCGAACGGGCGGAGATCCAGCGCGGTGCGGACTCCGTCCCCGTCGGGTTCGAGCAGTCCCGCGGCGATCGCATCGGGCACCGTGAGGGGGAGGAGTGCCTCGGCCACCGCGTCGACCGGGCACGTGTCCTGCAGGAGGAACAAGCGCACCAGGACGCCGAGGTCGCCGGCCCCACGCGTGGCGCGGCGGGCGGCGACGGGTTCGCCGCGGCCGAGCGCGCTGTGCGCGTCGGGGCCGAGCAGGTCTCGTACGGTGTCGATGTCGTATCGGCAGCGTGTCAGCGCGGTGCGCAGTGACGGGCAGATCGACAGGAGCAGGTCGCGGTCCACGCGTGCATTATCGCCGCACCGCGACCGCACCGGGTATCCGGCCCGGTCGAGGTCGGTCGGCACGCCGATCGGGGACGACGTCAGCCCTCGATGACACCCCGCCGGTTCGTCTCGATTGCCGCGAGTCCGTCGCGGCGACCGTCCCACCGGCTCGGCTCGTCCTTGCGCCGCGGCGGGCGATCGTTCGCGATCAGGACCGCGATCCACGGAAGTGGGATGGACGCGCCGATGATGGCCATCGAGATCCACGGGTTCTGGAAGGCGCCGTACGCGACGGCGGACAGGATCAGAGCGGGGATGCGGAATGCCATCAGCGTCATGTATTTGCGGACCCGCGCTCGGTGCTGGTCCTCGAGAGACTCGGCGGCCTCCGTGATCAGAACCGGGTTGTCGGGCGATCCGCTGTCGGAGGATCCACCGAAACCAGGAGTTCTCGCCATACCCTTCACCTTCCCACTCCGTCGTCCGAAATGCACATTGCCCGAAACACACATCGCCCGAGACGCACCGTGCCCGGAATGCGCATACCGGTCCGGGCACTTCGTGCGGCATCATGGAACGGTGAGCACCGATATCAAGGAACGGCCGGATACCACCACCGACCAGAGCACCGACGACGACACCCCGAAGTTCTTCCACTACGTCAAGAAGGACAAGATCGCGGAGAGCGCGGTCATGGGAACCCACGTCGTCGCTCTGTGCGGCGAGGTGTTCCCCGTGACGCGTTCGCCGAAGCCGGGCTCGCCGGTGTGCCCCGAGTGCAAGAAGGTCTACGACGGGCTCCGACCGGGCGCCTGATCCGGTTGACGCGACTGCGACGGGGGAGGCCCGTCGCGGTGTGACGGCACGCCGTCCGCGGCCGGGGTGGTCTCCCCGGCCGCGTCGTCGTGCGGTTCGGACCTCGGACACGAGTCGCGCGCGGAGCAGCCCTCGTCGGAGGGGTCGTCACAGCGATGATGTCCGTCGATGGGGCAGCTCGGAGACGGCGGGTCGTCGGGTTTGAGGAGGTCGGTGAGGCGGATCGGGCTGGCCAGGGTGATCCGCCTGGTCAGATTCGTGACCGGGCCCAGTTCGGGCGATGGCTGCTTGTCGGCCTGCGCGGCGAGCCAGTCGCGCCACTGCTCGATCCTGGTGGCGCGCGCGGGCCAGAACGACTGCACCGTCGCGTTCAGTTCCGCACCGATGATGATGGCGAATCCGAGGAAGAACGTGAACAGCAGGAACGCGATCGGTGCTGCGAGCGCGCCGTAGCTGTAGCCGTGATCGGTGATCCACGTCAGGTACCGGCGCAGTGCCGCGCTGGCCAGGACGAAGAAGACACCGGCCAGCACCGCGCCGCCGAGCAGACGGTGCCAGGGCAGAGACCTCGGCAGCGCCACCTTGTACAGCGTGGTCAGGCCGACGAGCAGCAGGAGCAGCACCGCAGGGTAGTAGAAGGTGTCGAGCACCCGCTCGCCGACCGCGTACCAGGTGTGGGGCAGCAACCTGCCGATCATCGTCGGGCCGAGCGCGACGAGCGGCAGGGTGAACACCGCGAGGACGAGGAACATCACATACAACAACAGCCCGAACACCCGCTGCCAGACGGGGTGACGATGGTCCTGCTGCCCGTGCGCCTCGACGATCGAGTCGACGAACGTGGAGATCGCCGACGAGCCCGCCCACAACGACAGGACGAACCCCAGGGACATGACATCCGCGCGACCCCGCCCCAGGACGTCCTCGACGGTCGGTGCGATGATCTGGTCGACGACGCTGTCGCTGAAGGCCGTCCGGGTGAACGTCACGATCTTGGACATGACGATGTCGACGGTGTCGGGACCGAACCATCCGGCCACGTAGCCGAGGCTTCCGAGGAGTCCGAGGAGCAGCGGTGGCAACGAGAGCGTCTGCCAGAACGCGGCGGTCGCGGCCTTGCTGAAGATCGAGTGGTCCCACGCCGACTCGGCGGTGTGCCCGACCACCCGGGTGCACGCCGAGATGCCGCGGCGCAGGCGGCCGCGGGGTCTGTGCACGGGGGAGGTCGTGTTCATGTGCTTCCAGCATTCCTGACGACACGCCGGGGTGCGCGTGCGCCCGCGGTTTCCCGCCGTCGGATTGTGCCACGCCCGGCGGGTGGGGCCGATGCGGCGGTTCGGCGCATGGATCGGTGAGCGGAGGCGATAGGCTGCAGGGCGGTCGGCGATCGAGCGGATGCGCATCGTCGTCGACCGGGAGTGAAGCGGACAAGGAGCACGAAGAACCGGTGAGCACCGAAACCGTCGGACAAGCTACGACCTCCGCCCCGGCGGGACAGCTGCGTGCCTGGCAGCGTCGCGCCCTGACCAAGTACCTCGCGACCCGCCCCCGGGACTTCCTGGCGGTGGCGACGCCGGGCGCGGGAAAGACGACGTTCGCGCTGCGTGTCGCGTCGGAGCTGCTCCGCGACCGGACGGTCGACCAGATCACCGTGGTAGCCCCCACCGAACACCTGAAGCACCAGTGGGCGGCGGCGGCGTCCAGGGCCGGAATCGCCCTGGACTCGAACTTCACCAACTCCACCGGTCAGACGTCGAGCGACTATCAGGGCGTGGTCGTCACGTACGCACAGGTGGCGTCACACCCGTTCAAGCATCGGGTGCGCACCGAGGCACGACGGACCCTCGTGATCTTCGACGAGATCCACCACGGTGGCGACGCCAAGAGCTGGGGCGAAGGCATCCGGGAGGCGTACGGCGACGCGACCCGGCGGCTCGCGTTGACGGGAACGCCCTTCCGCAGCGACGACAGCGCGATTCCGTTCGTCGACTACGAGCCCAACGACGAAGGGCTGATGCAATCTGTCGCGGACCACGCCTACGGCTACTCGGATGCGCTCGCGGACGGTGTCGTCCGGCCCGTGGTGTTCCTCGCCTACTCGGGGGAGGCCCGGTGGCGGACGAACGCGGGCGAGGAGTTCACGGCCCGGCTCGGGGAGCCGTTGAGCGCGGAACAGACAGCCCGGGCATGGCGGACCGCCCTCGATCCGGAAGGCGACTGGATTCCGGCGGTGCTCGGTGCGGCCAACACGCGGCTCGAACAATTGCGGGCCGGTGGAATGCCCGACGCCGGGGGACTGGTGATCGCCACCGACCAGACCGTCGCGCGCGCGTACGCGAAGACGCTCGAACGACTCACCGGTGAGGCACCGGCGGTGGTGCTCTCCGACGATCCGACCGCGTCCTCGCGGATCTCGGAGTTCAGCGAGGGCACCCAACGGTGGATGGTGGCCGTGCGCATGGTCTCCGAGGGTGTCGACGTGCCGCGGCTCGCGGTGGGGGTGTATGCGACGAGTGCGTCGACACCGCTGTTCTTCGCCCAGGCCATCGGCCGGTTCGTGCGCTCGCGGCGTAAGGGTGAGACCGCGAGCGTGTTCCTGCCCTCGGTGCCGGTGTTGCTCGAGCTGGCGAGCCAACTCGAGACACAACGCGATCACGTTCTCGGAAAGCCGCATCGGGTCAAGGAGGGGTTCGACGACGAACTGCTCGCCGACGCGAACCGTCGCAAGGACGAACCGGGTGAGGACGAGAAGGCCTACACGTCTCTCGGTGCCGACGCCGAACTCGACCAGGTGATCTACGACGGGTCCTCGTTCGGCACCGCCACGTTCTCCGGTAGCGACGAGGAAGCGGACTACCTGGGCCTACCCGGTCTGCTCGACGCCGAGCAGATGCGGGCGCTGCTCCGGCAGCGTCAGGCGAAACAACTCGACCGGCCGAAGGAGGCGCCGGCGCCGCCGCCTCGGGTCGCAGAACGGGTCGCGGCGGCCGATGTGCTCCCGCAGTTGCGCAAGGAGCTGAATTCGCTGGTCGCGGTCGTTCATCACCGCACGGGCAAGCCGCACGGTGTCATTCACGGTGAACTGCGCCGGCAGTGCGGAGGACCGCCGACCGCGCTCGCGAGCGCCGAGCAACTCCGGGACCGGATCGCGATCCTGCGCAGCTGGTGACCGGCGGAGAGGGAGTTCGTCCGTCCGGTGGTGAGAGGTCCGGCGGTGCGAAGTCCTGTGACGAGAAAACGGACGACCACCCGCGAAGGTGGTCGTCCGTGTCGATTGAAGGCCGCGGGACCGATCGGGGCCCGCGGCGACGGGTCACACGGAGGCGTCGTCGGAGTCGGTGACGATCGTGGCGCCGAGTTCACGGAGACGGTCCGTGTGTTCATGGGCGTGGTGACCGCAGAACAACAGTTCGCCACCGGTAGGAAGGACGGCTCGGACACGAGCGGCGGCACTGCACCGATCGCACCTGTCGGCGGCGGTCAACTTCGGGCTGGTCAACGTACCGGGCATGACTCCTCCAAACTGGCCACCACGGACAACGGTCGCCTGGGGTCTGGTCCGCCGCGCCGGGGTGGCGCGGTGGATCTACTCTTACAGACGAATGTCGTTCCCGTGTTGTTCCCACTCCCGCTCATTCGTGTTCCGACTCACGATCACCGAACCGGCATCCGTCTGACGTGCGGTTTTCGTACGCCGTCGAATCCGACACGCTTCGACGTGTTCGCTCACAGCGCAGCGCGTCGCCAGGTGCGGTGAGGACATTCGGTCCGGCGCTGCGCACGAAGGGCCACACTGGCACCATGAATCACGTCGATGACGGCTCCGGGCCCCTGCTGCACATCTGCTCCCGCGAGGACTGGGACCGTGCCCGCACATCCGGCGCGGTCACCCCGCCGTCGCTGACGGAGGTGGGTTTCGTACACCTGTCCACCCCGGAACAGGTCCACCTGCCCGCGAACCGGCTGTTCGCAGGCCGCACCGATCTGGTCGTGCTGCACGTCGACGCGACAGTGCTCGACGACGAGGTGCGGTTCGAACCGGGAGTGCCGTCGGATCCGGAGTCCATGCTCTTCCCGCACCTGTACGGACCTCTGCCGTCGGACGCGGTCGTCGCCGTCACCGACTACCGTCCCGGTGCCGATGGTCGCTTCCCGCCGGTCGCGTGCCTGGACACGTGACCGGGGTGTCCGCGAGTGTCCGAGATTGTCGGCCCACCACATGCGGGCGACGGTGCCGCGGTCCTACCCTTGCGGTATGAACGTCGATGTGACGCCGCTTCCGGGGATCGGCGTACGCAAGGATTTCCGACTGGCGTCCGGTCGTCGCATCGGAGTGATCACCCACCGCGACGGCCACTCCGATCTGATCATCTCGAAAGCCACCGACCCCGATGCGTGCGCGGCATCGTTGCCGTTGACGGCGGAAGAAGCGGCCACCCTGAGCAATCTGCTCGGTGCTCCGCAGCTCGTCGCGCAATTGCAGGAGGACCACCGGGAGTTGCCGGGCATCATCACCCGCCAACTGCACATCCACGACGGCTCGCGGTTCGACGGCGCAGCGTTGGGTGACACCGCGATGCGCACGCGCACCGGCGTGTCGGTGGTCGCCGTGATGCGAGCCGGCCAGGTCAGTCCGTCCCCGGCGCCCGACTACGTTCTCACCGGAGGTGACATCCTCGTCGCCGTCGGCACAGTGGAAGGACTCGACGCGGCCACGCGGATCCTGCGCAACGGCTGATCCGGGCCCATGGACACCACCACCCTCGCACTCATCGAACTGGGAGCGGTGTTCTTCACGCTCGGTGCGCTGGGACGACTCGCGGCGCGATTCGGGATGTCACCGATTCCGTTCTATCTCATCGGTGGGCTGTGCTTCGGCAAGGGCGGCTTCATCCAACTCGGCGACATCAGCGAGTTCAGTCACCTCGCGAGCGAGATCGGTGTCGTGCTCCTGCTCCTGCTGCTGGGACTCGAATACACCCCCGGTGAACTCGTCAACGGATTGCGGCGCTCGCGTGTCGCCGGGTTGATCGACCTCGCACTCAACGCCGCGCCGGGAGCGATCCTCGCGCTGATGCTCGGACTCGGTCCGGTCGGTGCGCTGGTGCTCGCCGGCATCACGTACATCTCGTCGTCCGGCATCATCGCGAAGGTACTCGGCGACCTCGGCAGGCTCGGTAACCGTGAGACGCCGGTCGTGCTGTCGATCCTCGTCTTCGAGGACCTGGCCATGGCCGTCTACCTGCCGATCCTGACGGCCATCCTGGCTGGGGTGTCCCTGCTGGGCGGACTCGAGGCCGTGGCGATCGCGCTGGGACTCGTCGCCGTCGTGCTCGTGCTGGTCCTGAAATACGGTCGGTACGTGTCGCTGGTCCTGGACAGTCCGGATCGCGAGACGCTGCTGCTGAAGCTTCTCGGTGCCGCACTCCTCATCGCCGGAATCGCCTCGGCGTTGCAGGTGTCGGCCGCGGTCGGTGCGTTCCTGCTGGGCATTGCGATCTCCGGGTCCACGGCGCACGACGCGGCCCGCGTCCTCGAACCGCTGCGGGATCTGTTCGCCGCGATCTTCTTCGTGTTCTTCGGTCTCAACACCGACCCGACACTCGTCCCGCCGGTGCTCGGCTGGGCGATCCTGCTGGCCGTGGTGACCTCACTGACCAAGGTCGCCACCGGATGGATCGCGGCGGGACGACACGGCATCGCGATCATGGGGCGTGCACGGGCGGGTGTCGCGCTCATCGCGCGCGGCGAATTCTCGATCGTGATCGCCGGACTCGCCGTCACGTCCGGGCACGTCGACGCGGAACTCGCTGCCCTGGCATCGGCGTACGTGATGATCACCGCCGTGGTCGGCCCGGTCGCGTCCCGTGCCGTCGAGCCGGTCATGCGCCGAACGGTGCCCGCGCTCCGGGAGAAACCGACGTCGCCACCGGACGGTGACGACGAACTCCTGTAGCCCGAGGGCGCTTCCGCGTGCAGTGAGGCCACCCGGGAAGTCCGGGTGGCCTCACGACAGGAATCTCGGTCCGGCCGGTCGGAATCTCAGTCCAGATAGTCGCGCAGGACCTGGGACCGGGACGGATGCCGCAGTTTCGACATCGTCTTCGACTCGATCTGGCGGATGCGCTCGCGGGTGACCCCGTACACCTGCCCGATCTCGTCGAGGGTGCGTGGTTGCCCATCGGTGAGCCCGAACCGCAGCCGGACCACCCCGGCCTCGCGTTCGGACAGGGTCTCGAGGACCGACTGCAGTTGATCCTGCAGCAGCGTGAACGACACCGCGTCGACCGCGACGACGGCCTCGGAATCCTCGATGAAGTCGCCGAGCTGACTGTCGCCCTCGTCGCCGATGGTCTGGTCCAGGGAGATCGGTTCCCGGGCGTACTGCTGGATCTCCAGCACCTTCTCCGGGGTGATGTCCATCTCCTTGGCGAGTTCCTCGGGGGTGGGCTCGCGGCCCAGATCCTGGAGCAGCTCGCGCTGGATACGACCGAGCTTGTTGATCACCTCGACCATATGGACGGGAATGCGGATCGTGCGCGCCTGATCGGCCATCGCGCGCGTGATCGCCTGCCGAATCCACCATGTCGCGTAGGTGGAGAACTTGTAGCCCTTCGTGTAGTCGAACTTCTCGACCGCGCGGATCAGGCCCAGGTTTCCTTCCTGGATGAGATCCAGGAAGGCCATGCCGCGTCCCGTGTACCGCTTGGCCAGCGACACGACCAGGCGAAGGTTGGCTTCGAGGAGATGGTTCTTGGCGCGATTGCCGTCGCGGCAGATCCAGTTCATGTCGCGACGTTGCGCGACCGGGAGCTTCTCGCCCTTCGCAGCGAGCTCCTGCAGACGGAAGGTGGCGTACAGCCCCGCCTCGATGCGCTTGGCGAGCTCGACCTCCTCCTCGGCGTTGAGCAGCGCGACCTTGCCGATCTGCTTGAGATAGGCGCGGACCGAGTCGGCGGACGCGGTGAGTTCGGCGTCCTTCCGGGCCTGTCGAAGGGCCTCGGACTCCTCCTCGTCCCAGACGAAGTCGCCCGAGGCCTTGTCCTTCTCGCTGGGCTCGTCCTCGACGACGACCTCCTCGGCGTCGGCGAGATCGCCTTCCGAGACATCGATGTCCTCGAGCTCCGCGGCGCCGCCCTCGAAGTCCTCGCCGGTGGCCTTGGCGCTCTTCTTCGCTGCAGCCTTCTTCGCGGTGGTCTTCTTGGCCGCGGCCTTCTTGGCAGGAGCCTTCCGCGCCGCGGCCTTCTTGGCGGGAGCCTTCTTCGCTGCGGTCTTCTTCGCCGGTGCCTTCGCGGCGGGAGCCGCGGTGTTCGCAGTAGCGCCGGCGCCCGGAGCGTCCGCAACGGGGGCCGATTCGTCCTGTGAACCAGCAGTGTGGATGTCGGTGGCTGCCACGTACGCCCTTTCGTGACGAGGTAGTGCGGCGTCGCGCCAGAGGTCTTCCGGCGGAGAGGTCTGTCGGGATCAGGCCGGTCGCGGCCGGCTGTGGACCATTGTAACGATCCCCGTGACGGAGGATGTCCGGGACTCAGGGTGCAATGCCCGTTTCAGCGGCGTAGGCGGCGCCGACGATTCCGGCGGTGTTGCGCAGTTCGGCCGGGACGACGGGCGTGGTGTTGGTCAGGAGTGGGATCCACTTGTCGTGTTTGCGGCTGATGCCGCCACCCGCGATGAACAGGTCGGGCCACAGCAACGCCTCGAAGCGTTCGAGGACGGCCGACACCTCTTTCGCCCACCGCTTGTACGACCAGTCGCGCTTCTCCTTGACCGACGATGCCGCGCGGTGCTCGGCCTCGGCGCCGCCGACCTCCATGTGTCCGAATTCGGTATTGGGCAGCAGCACGCCGTTGTGGAGCACCGCGGAGCCGATGCCGGTGCCGAACGTGAGCAGGATGACGACTCCCGGGGTGTCCTTCGCCGCGCCGAAACGATCTTCGGCGATCCCCGCGGCGTCGGCGTCGTTGAGCACCGACACGGCCCGGCCGTCGAGGGCTCGCGACAGCAGCGCCCGCGCGTCCGTGCCGATCCACGACGGATCGATGTTCGCGGCGGTCCGCGCAATCCCCGCGGTGACGACACTGGGCAGGGTCACACCGACCGGCCCGTCCCAGCCCGCCCGGGTGACGATCTCGACAATGGTCGACGCCACGGCCTCCGGTACGGACGGGTGGGGAGTGAGAATCTTGATGCGCTCACCGATCAGTGCTCCGGTGGTGAGATCGACGAGCCCGCCCTTGATGCCGCTCCCGCCGACGTCGACACCGAATCCGACATCGCCGGGAATCGAAGGTGCACGCCGGGGGGTCGTTTCTGTCATCGCACACTCGCTCTCTGGAGAAGTGAAGTCCCGCAAAGCCGGTGCCGCAACGATAGTGCGTTTCGGCGTGCCGCGAGGGTGGTGTGGGTGGTCCCGTGGTGCTGCCCGCCCCGCTGTGTTCGGATGGGGGCATGCCGGACACCGCAGAATTCTCCCGCCCCGAAGCAACCGACCCGTGCGCGCTGCGTGCCCTCGCGGTCGAGGTGGCCCGCGATGCTGCACGGCACGCGCGGTCCCGTCGCGCCGAACTGTTCCCGCCGACCGGCACGGGGTCGGGTGCCGGATCGGTGAGCACCAAGTCGACGGCGACGGACCCCGTGACCGTCGTCGACACCGAGTGCGAGGAACTGATCCGGAGGCATCTCGAACGGGTGCGTCCGGGAGACGGGTTCCTCGGGGAGGAGAGCGGCACGGGAACGAGCGCGGGTGGCGGGGTGCAGTGGGTGGTCGACCCCATCGACGGCACGGTCAACTTCGTGTACGGGATCCCTGCCAGCGCGGTCTCGGTGGCTGCTCGCGTCGACGGCGTCACCGTGGCGGGTGCGGTCGTGGACGTCACCTCGGGGGAGACGTACTCGGCGGCACTGGGGCACGGCGCGACACGCACGGCTGTCACCGGCGAGGTGACGGATCTGGGATGCAACCCGGTCACCGATCTCGGGCTGGCTCTCGTCGCGACGGGATTCTCGTACTCGGCGCGACGCCGAGCGCGGCAGGGCGAGCTCCTCGCGGAACTCCTACCGCGGGTCCGCGACATCCGACGGATCGGGGCGGCAGCCCTGGATCTGTGCATGGTGGCGTCGGGGCGGGTCGACGCGCACTACGAGCACGGCCTCAACCCGTGGGACTGGGCGGCGGGTGCCCTGATCGCATCCGAGGCGGGAGCGGTGGTGCGCCTGCCCGACGGATTCGGCGATGCGGGGGAGATCACCGTTGCGGCAGCACCGGGAATTGCCCGTTCGATGGCCGCGGCGCTCGCCGAAATCGGCGCGGATTCGCCGATTCCCGAATGAAATCGGGCAATCGACCGGAAACCGATGCTCATCGCTGATTTCCGCCCGAACGAGAATTATCGGAAAATTCGGGCATTCTCGGGATCTCAGCATTTCGCGGCGAGCGCCGCGTCCAGAAGATCGACGTCGAGCGGTGCGGACCGGTCGCCGACAGGGGCGTCACGGAGCGTGCGCAGCAACTCCTCGGCATCCGCGCCGACGGACAGATCCTTGAAATAGGTGCCCAGAGCGAGATCGATCGTGTCGTCGGGGCGGGCGTCCAGAACCAGCTCGGCACACGGAGCAACGAGGCGGACCGTGTTCGCGGCCGCGCGGCCGGACTCCCCGAAACGGATCTGGCCGTGACACTGCATGTTCTGGTCGACATACACCGGATCGTTGCCGGCCTGGACATCCGGGGCGCTCGCGAACCCGTAGTCGCTCAGTTCCGCGGCAACGTTGCTCGCCTGTCCGCGCTCGCCGTTCGCGTTGTAGACGCGCACACGAGTGGCGGCCAGTGGCGCGGGATCGATGTCGACGAGGGTCGACCGGTCGACGACCTGCCCCGCCGGCGCGGGGACCTGCTCACCGGGTTCGTCGGCGGCCGTCGGAGGGGCGGGGCAGGCCACCGTCTCGGTCTCCGGCTCGGAGCCGGTGAACACCGTCGTCCACACGACCACGGTCGTGACCGCGAGTACACATCCGACGATCGCGGCCGGGACGGCCCGGCGCCGAGAGAAGGGCCGGCCACGCTCGTCCGTCGCACTGCCTTCGGTGATCAGGGAAACCACGCCACCCCGCCTTTCGTCTCGCATCGTTCCGAACGATGCGAGGTTCACTGTAGAGGTCCGGAGCACCGGTTCGGCGCAGGCCTACGCCGCCAGGAATGTCACGGGACGGTCGGTTGTTGGTGTCGATTGCTCGACGATTCGGGCGCGACCGTGAATCGATTGCATATTTCGTCGTGTGGTCGGCTATTGTTCTGCGGCCCACGTCGTCCGGCAACGACACGACAGGGTTCGGGATCGGAGTTTTCGGGTATGGACGAGATCCGGCCACGCCCCGTGGAACTTCACCACGAGGTCGGGCGTTGCCTGCCCGGGAGTACCCACCGGTGTTCCCGAGTCGAGCATCCCGTACGAGGACTAGAGGTAAGAGGACATGGCGACTGACTACGACGCACCGCGGCGGACCGACAGCGACGATGTGTCGGAGGATTCACTCGAGGAACTGAAGGCGCGCCGCAACGAAGCGCAATCCGCGTCCGTCGACGTCGACGAATCGGATACCGCGGAATCGTTCGAACTGCCCGGAGCGGACCTCTCGGGTGAGGAACTGTCGGTGCGGGTGGTGCCGAAGCAGGCCGACGAGTTCACATGTTCGAGCTGCTTCCTGGTACATCACCGCAGCCGACTCGCGAGCGAGGTGAACGGTCGACCGATCTGCCGGGACTGCGCAGCCTGACCGGCCCCGCTGGCGCGCAGCCCGCCCGGCCGGCCGGATCCGGCCGCCGCTGAGGCGGCCGGCAGATGCCCCGCGCCCGCCTCGGAGAAGAGGCGGGTCGGTGCGTTCCGATACCCCTGGTCAGCGCTCGCCGGTGTCGCCGGACACCTCGGTGCCCGATACCTCGGAGCCGCTGCATCCGAGTGCCTCGAGCAGGGCTGCGGGTCGTCGGGTACTGACCAACCAGTAGGGCGTCGGGTCGTCGGGGTCGTCGAGGACGATCAACGCCATGGTCTTGACCCACGGGCGGTGCTGCACGTACGCGGCGGGATCCAGTTGCCGCCCGAGTGCGGCGCTCTTCGCGGAGGCGGGCACCGCCACCCCCCGCGCGATCACCTCCACGGGCAGGTGGGCGCGACCCACCCGGAGTTCACCCCCGACGACCTCGACACGATGGCGGGACATCCACACGAGCGCCCACACAGCACAGGGGATCAGTACGACGTAGGGGAGCCACGCGTACAGACCGGGCGCGCCCATGTGGAGTTCGGCGGCGAGCAGCGCTGCGACACCGATTCCGATGGGCCACCACCACAGCGGCACCCACATCCGTTCGGAGTACGCCGCACCGGCGCTCACGGGGCCGGCCACGGTAGCGGGACGAGAGGATTCAGACACACGGCCCAGGATAGTCGCTTCTCGTGCACGCCCGGCGTCGGTGCCGCGCCGCTGCCACCGGTCACCCCGGGACGACACCGGGCGAACCCGCGCGGAAGGTAGTCTCGGTCCTCGTGACCGACCTTGCTCCCATCCCGATGCGTCGACTCGACCCGGGCATCCCGCTGCCGAGCCGCGCCCACCCCGGTGACGCCGGTGTCGACCTGTGTTCCACCGTCGACGTGACCATCGAACCGGGCCGACGGATGCTCGTCGGAACCGGGATCGCGGTCGCCCTCCCGTACGGAACGGTCGGACTGATCCACCCCCGATCGGGACTCGCGGCCAAGTTCGGCCTGTCGATCGTCAACGCACCGGGCACCGTCGATGCCGGATATCGTGGAGAGATCAAGGTGTGCCTGGTCAACCACGACCCCGAACGCCCGATCGACGTGCGTCGCGGCGACCGGATCGCGCAGCTCCTGGTCCAGAAGGTGGAGCTCGTCGACTTCATCGAGGTCGACGAACTCGACGACACCTCACGCGGCAGCGGCGGATACGGCTCGAGCGGTGGGCACGCGGGACTGGTGAAGGAAGGCTCCTGACATGTTCGGACGACGCAGGAAGATGCGCGAGGACGAATCGGTGCGCGACACCGGTACCGACACGGTCGCCGACGACGACCGGGACGGCGGCCCCCACGACATCGACGACATCGGCGAGGACGCCATCGGGTCGCGCCTGGACCTGGGGTCGGTGCTGCTACCCATTCCGCAGGGCGGCCAGATCCAGGTCGAGATGGCACCCACCGGCGCGCCTCAGGCCGTGCACCTCGTGACACAGCACGGGCGGATCACCGTGTCGGCCTATGCCGCACCGAAGTCACCCGGTCAATGGCGGGAGGTCGCTGCGGAACTGTCCGAGACACTGCGCAACGACAACGCGACGGTCAGCGTGGAGACCGGGCCGTGGGGTCGGGAACTGCACGCGAGTGCCCCGAACGCCGACCTGCGCTTCATCGGCGTCGACGGATACCGTTGGATGATCCGGTGCGTCGTCGCCGGTCCGGCGGGATCGACGGCAGCGAACGCACCGCTCACCGCGATCGCGCGTGCCGTGATCGCCGACACCGTGGTCCGGCGCGGAACCGAACCGCACCCCGTCCGCACGCCGCTGCCTGTGGTATTGCCGAAGTCACTGGCGGATCAGCTCGCCGCCGCGCAACAACAACAGCAACAGCAGATGGCTGCCCGCCAGCAGCAGTCGGCGCAGGCCGCGCCGGCGACCGGCGAACAGCGGGCGGTGGCGCCTCAGGGGCAACCCGCGCCGCAGCCGGTGCGGCCGCCGCAGCCCCCGCGCCGCGGTGGTTCGGGCTCGGCCATGCAGCAACTCGGCTTCTGACCCGTCGGCGGTCACGGGGTGCGCAGGTGCCTCGGACCGGCCGCGCGCGCGAGCGCGTCGAGGCACCCGTCGCCGAGTACCGCGGGATCGGTGCCGACGTCGGCGAGCGACACCGTCGACAGATGCGCGCAGGCCAACTCCGACGCCCAGCGCCGTGCGACCTCGATCGGATGCACGGCGTCGTCGATCGCGCCGGTGATCCCCACCGGAACCGCAACCGCGCGCAGTACGGTGACGTCGAGGCCCGAGTAGGTGGATGCCTCGTCCAGGGCGAGCGGCAGATCGGGCCACTGGGACGCCCACGAACGGCTCAGCTCCACACCGAGCCACGCCGGGCTCGATGCCACCATCGTGGCGGTGACGGCGTCGAGCCCGTGTTCCCGCAGCTGTGCCGCGGTCCAGCGCGCGCTGGCGGCCGCGGGCGCGTGGGCGGGGTCGCCCGTCCACGCGGGCAGTGCCGCCAGTACACCGGACACCCTGCCGGGGTTCGCCGCCGCCCACTGGAGGGCCACCGCGGCACCGATCGACACGCCGCCGACGAGGATCGGTTCGGCGGACGCTGCGCGATCCATGGCATCGAGATAGCCGGCGACGACCCCGCGCGGATCCGGCTCGACGGGGATCGTGCGGATTCCGCGTCGACGCAGCGGTCCCGAGAACGCGCGGTCGGCGAAGATCGCATCGGAACCCGTTCCCGGTAGAACCACGGCTGTGGACGCGACAGGGACCGTGACAACGGGGCGCAGTGCCGGTCCGGCACGCTCGTCGGAGTTCATGATGCCGATACTGCCGAACGTCTCTGCGATGGGTGGAACCGGTATGGTGGCGTGGGCACCGAATGGGTCTACAGTGGCGATCGGAAGAAGTGTCGCGGCACGAGATCCGTGCTGCCCGTTTCAGGAGCGCGTTATGGCATCCGCCGCAGCCGGGTACATCCGCCGGATCACCCGTCGACTCACGGAGGACCTCGAAGATCTCGACGCCGAGGAGATGGCCGAGTCGTCGCAGGCGACCGGTGCGCTTCCCGTGGTGTCCTGTACGCGAGGGCAGGAAGTCACCATGTTCGGTCGGCTCCGCAGCGTGGAATCGGGTTCCAAGGCCTCGGCTCCCACCGTGGAGGCCGAGTTCTTCGACGGTACCGATTCGATCCTGCTGGTGTGGATCGGGCGTCGCCGCATTCCCGGTATCGAGCCCGGCCGGACCCTGCAGATCCGCGGTCGAGTCGGTGAACGCGACGGCCGGAAGGTGATCTACAACCCCTACTACGAGTTGCGTGACCCGGCCTGATCGGCCGTGCCGTCGACACGATCGGCGACGGGTTCCCCGCGTCGCTGTGGCACCCTCGTAGATGTGAGTAACCCCGCAGACGTGAGCGAACCCGTGGATGCGCGCGAACCCCGCGAGCAGACCCTCCTCGAACAACTCGGTGGCATCAGCGGGTTGGTGTACTCGACGCTGCCCGTGCTGGTGTTCGTGCCCGCCAACAGTCTGTGGGGTCTGACCGTCGCCATCTGGACGGCGGTGGCGGTCGCCTGCGGGGTGCTCGTGTGGCGTCTGGTTCGCCGCACCCCCGTCCAGCCCGCGATCTCCGGTTTCATCGGGGTGGCGGTGTGCGCGTTCATCGCGTATCGGACCGGCGACGCCAAGGGATACTTCCTGTTCGGCATCTACGCGAGCCTCGTGTACGGCGGCGCCTTCGTCCTGTCCGTGCTCGTGCGACGACCCCTGGTCGGCGTCGTCTGGGGGATGCTCAACGGGCAGGGGTCCCGGTGGCGTACCCACCGCGACGCGGTGCGTGCCTATGACGTGGCGACCGGGGCGTGGGCAGTGGTGTTCGTGGCGCGCTATCTGGTGCAGAACCATCTGTACGACGAGGATCGCACCGGGTGGCTCGCGGTCGCTCGGATCGGGATGGGCTGGCCGTTGACCGCGGTGGCGCTGTTGGTGACGCTGTGGGCGGTGCGCCGCGCCGATCGCCTCGTCGAACCGGCACCCGACGAGGCGGAGAAGACGGTCGGCGAGGAAGATCGGAACTGACCGGCGGGCTCCGGCCCCGGCCGCGGGTCAGCGTTCGATCACATCGCGCAGTTCCTCCTCGACCTCCTCCGCGGCGACGAACAGCAGTTCGTCGCCACCTTCGAGCGGATCGTCGGGTTGCGGGACGATCACCCGTTCACCGCGGAGAATCGTCACGAGTGCCGCATCTCGGGGGAGTCGGAGCTTGCGGACGGGTTTCCCGGCGAGCGCGGTCGTGTCCGGCAGGGTGATCTCGATCAGGTTCGCGCCCTTGCGCAGCGTCATCAGTCGCACCAGATCGCCGACGGTGACCGCCTCCTCGACCAGGGATGCGAGCATGCGCGGGGTGGACACGGCCACGTCCACACCCCACGATTCGTCGAACAGCCATTCGTTGCGGGGGTCGTTGACGCGGGCCACGACCCGAGCGACGCCGAACTCGGTGGTTGCGAGCAGGCTCAGCACCAGATTGGCCTTGTCGTCACCGGTCGCGGCAATCACCACGTCGTAGTTCTCGAGGCCGGAGTTCTCCAGCAGGCTGAGTTCGCACGCATCGCCGTGCACCCACCGTGCCTCGGGAACGGCGTCGGGTTCGATGTGGTCGAACTTGCGCTCGACGAGCATCACCTCGTGAGCGTTGCGGACCAGTTCGCGTGCGATGGATCGCCCGACGGCGCCGGCACCTGCGATGGCAACCTTCATGACGTAGTCCTCTCGGTCGAAGCCGGTGTCACTCGTCGTCGACGGGCGGGTTCTCGGCACGCGCGATGGATTCGGCGACCGAACCGGACACGGCCGCGAGATAGATCTGATCATCGGCCTGGATCACCGTCCTGCGGTCGGGAAGCACACCGGCACCGAATCGGATGACGAACGCCACCCGGGCCGAGGTCGCTTCTTCGAGGTCGACGACCTTCCGTCCGATCCAGTCCTCGTGCACGTTCACGCCGACCACCGCCACCGATCCCGTCGGATCGCGCCACCGCGCGGACTCGCTCTCCTGGGTGAGGGCGTGCAGCAACCGGTCGGTCGTCCACGGCACGGTCGCGACGGTGGGGATGCCCAGACGTTCGTACACCGCGGCGCGTTTCGCGTCGTAGATGCGGGCGACGACCCGTTCGACACCGAACGTCTCGCGGGCGACACGCGCCGAGATGATGTTGGAGTTGTCGCCCGACGACACCGCGGCGAACGCGTCGGCCCGCTCGATCCCGGCGTGCACGAGGACCTCCCTGTCGAATCCCATGCCGACGACGGTGCGGCCCCCGAAGTCCGGTCCGAGCCTCAGGAACGCGCCCTCGTCGCGGTCGATGACGGCGACGTCGTGGCCGAGGCGGGAGAGAGCGGTGGCGACGGAGGATCCGACCCTCCCGCAGCCCATGATCACCATGTACACGGACCGACTCCCTTCGTCGAGTGCATTGCGATCGCGCCGGGTGTCGGGTCGGTCGCATCACCGGCCGGTCCGGGTACCGGCCGACGAACCGAAACCGTACCGCTCCCGCACCGCAACTGCGGAAGGGCGTGCCGGACTTGTTCGGGAAGGGGTGTCGCCGGATCGACGCGACGGCCGGACTGTCGAGCGGCCGTGACGGTCGACGGCATAGGCTGGGCGCGTGTCCAAGCTCTCGACCGCCACGAAGCGGCTGCTGCTCGGGCGGCCGTTTCGCAGCGACACGCTCGGAGACACGCTGCTACCCAAACGGATCGCATTGCCGGTGTTCGCGTCCGATGCGTTGTCGTCGATCGCGTACGCGCCGGAAGAGATCTTCCTCGTCCTGTCGGTCGCGGGTCTGTCCGCGTATGCGTTCACCCCGTGGGTGGGGCTCGCCGTCGCCGTGGTTCTGGTCGTCGTGGTCGCCAGCTACCGGCAGACGGTCCGCGCGTATCCGTCGGGCGGTGGAGACTACGAGGTGGCGACGAAGAACCTCGGTGCCACCGCCGGTCTGACGGTCGGGAGCGCGCTGCTCGTCGACTACGTACTCATCCTCGCGGTCTCGATCTCGTCGGCCGCCGCGAACATCGGGTCGGCGGTGCCCTTCGTCGCCCAGCACAAGGTGTTGTTCGCGGTGGCCGCGATCGCGTTGCTCACCGCCGTCAACCTGCGCGGGATGCGGGAGGCCGGAACGGCCTTCGCGATCCCCACATACGCGTTCATGGTCGCGATGGTCGTCATGATCGTGTGGGGTCTGGTGCAGATCCTCGTGCTGGGCCGCGACGTGCGCGCCGAATCGGCAGGCTTCGAACTGGTCGCCGAGCAGTCCGATCTCACCGCGATCGCCTTCGTGTTCCTCGTCGCTCGGGCATTCTCGTCGGGGTGCGCGGCGCTGACGGGAGTCGAGGCGATCAGCACGGGCGTTCCCGCGTTCCGCAAGCCCAAGGCACGCAACGCCGCGACAACCTTGCTGCTGCTCGGTGCGGTCGCGGTGACGTTGTTCCTCGGCGTCGTGTTCCTCGCGGGACGACTCGGTGTGGTGGTCGCCGAACATCCGGCGACGCAGTTGCGTGGTGCACCGGAGGGATACGAGCAGAAGACCCTGATCGCTCAGCTGGCGCACGCCGTGTTCGCGGACCTGCCCGTCGCGTTCTTCGTGGTCACCGTCGCCACCGCGTTGATCCTCGTGCTCGCGGCGAACACCGCCTTCAGTGGATTCCCGGTCCTGGCGTCGGTACTGGCCCAGAACCGTTACCTGCCGCGCCAGCTGCACACCCGCGGCGACCGTCTCGCGTTCAGCAACGGCATCCTGTTCCTGTCCGGCGTGGCGATCGTGTTCGTGTGGGTGTTCGACGCTCAGGTCACGAAGTTGATCCAGCTGTACATCGTGGGTGTGTTCGTCGCGTTCTGTCTGGGGCAGGCGGGCATGGTCCGGCATTGGACCCGGACGTTGAGCACCGAAACCGATGCCCGGGAACGTCGGAGGATGAGCCGGTCCCGGGCGATCAACGGAATCGGTGTCGTGGCGACCACGACGGTGCTGGTGATCGTGCTCGCCACGAAGTTCGCCGGTGGTGCCTGGATCGCGGTCCTCATGATCGTGGTGAGCTTCGGTGTGATGAAGGCGGTCCGTCGACACTACGATCGGGTCGCCGCGGAACTCGATGCCGCCGAATGGGACGGAGTCCTGCCGAGTCGCACGCATTCGATCGTGCTGGTGTCGACCCTGCACATGCCCACGCGCCGCGCACTGGCGTACGCGCGTGCGACCCGACCGGACACCCTCGAGGCGATCACGGTGAACGTCGACGACGCGGGCACCCGCCGACTGGTGCGGGAGTGGGAGGCCAGCGACATCACCGTCCCGCTGAAGGTCATCGAGTCGCCCTACCGCGAGATCACCCGACCGGTACTCGACTACGTCCGGAGGGTGCGACGGGATTCGCCGCGTGATGTCGTGACGGTGTTCATTCCCGAGTACGTCGTCGGACACTGGTGGGAGCAGATTCTGCACAATCAGAGCGCACTGCGGCTCAAGAGCAGGTTGTTGTTCCAGCCGGGGGTGATGGTCACCAGCGTGCCCTGGCAGCTGAGGTCCTCGGCGAACGTTCCGAGGGACGGCCTCGATACGGTTCCCGGGGCGCTCCGGCGCGGCGTCGATCGCGGAACCCCGCGCGGTGGCGTGGCCGGTGCCGACGAGCAGGATCGGAAGGAGACACGGTGAGCCGGCGCGAACACGAGGCACGTACGGATTGGTCGGGAAGGCGGATCGAGGTCGTTCTCGGTGCTCCCGCGCACGGGGGGTTCTGCGTGGCCCGCCACGACGGCCGGGTCGTGTTCGTGAGACACGGACTGCCGGGCGAGCGGGTGTTCGCCGTCGTGACCGAGGACCGCGGTGGCGCGTTCTGTTTCGCGGACACGGTCGAGATCCTCGAGGCGTCCGCGGACCGGATCGAACCGGTCTGCCCGATCTCGGGGCCGGGTGGTGCCGGATGCTGCGACCTCGCCCACGTCGCTCCGGAGGCGCAGCGCCGGTTCACCGCCGCTGTCGTCGCCGAGCAGTTGCGCAGGCTCGGCGGGATCGAGCGGGCCGTGACCGTGGAGGAGCTACCGGGTGGCTCGGTGGGCGGCACCCGCTGGCGCAGCAGGATCCGGTTGGCCGTGGACGTCGCCGGGAACCCCGGGTTCCGCCGGTACCGCAGCAACGACGTGGTACCCGAACTCACGTGCCCGCAGATCGACGATCGCGCGTACGCGGGTCTCGCCGAGCGGGTGTGGCAGCCGGGCTCGGAACTGCAGGTCGTGCTCGACGACGCCGGAGATCGACATGTCGTCGAGATCGCGCCTCCCCGGGTGTCGCCGACCGGTCGTCGCAATCATGGGCGCAGGGGCGCGGCGGCGCGACGGGCCGCGATGGGAGCGCCCCGCGCGGAGCGTGTGGTGGAGGGCTCGGGTCGGCCTGTCGAGCGGGTCGGGGACCGGCGGTGGCAGCTCTCCGCGACGGGATTCTGGCAGGCGCATCGCGGCGCGGCGACGACGTACTCGTCGACCGTGACGGAGTGGGCGCAGGCGTCGTCGGGGGCCACGGTGTGGGACCTGTACGGAGGGGTCGGAGTGTTCGCTGCGGCGCTGGCGGAACAGGTCGGTGCGGCGGGACACGTCGAGTCGGTCGAGTCGTCGCGCGCCGCGGTGGACGACGGCGCTGCAGCGCTGTCCGATCTGGCGCAGGTGTCGTTTCGGCACGGCCGGGTCGAGCGGGCGCTGGGGGAGTTGCCGGCACCGGAGGTGGTGGTGCTGGACCCACCCCGCGCGGGCGCCGGCAGAAGTGTGATCGAGAGACTCGCCGCGGCCGGTCCCCGGCGGGTGATCCATATCGGCTGCGATCCCGCCTCGTTCGGTCGTGACGTGGGTCTGTACCGCGCCCAGGGCTATGAACTCGCCGACCTGCGCGCCTTCGCCGCGTTCCCGTCCACGCACCATGTGGAGTGCCTGGCGCTGCTGACGCGCTGAACCGCGCGCGGGGTGACCTGACCCAGCGCCCCCGGGGGGTATGTCCGCTTCGCGAAGTATTTGCTTGCGACATGCAACTACTTTATAGTTGCATGTCGCAATCAATTATCGCCGAGGACGGAGATCCGGTGTGACCGCAGTCCAGCCCGACACGGCGAGCGCCCTCGCCGACGCGATCTTCCTGTTCGGCCGGACCCTGCGCGCGGCGCTGATCCACAACGACGCGGACCTCGTACCGAACGCGCTGGCCGGTGTGCTCTTCGTGCTCGCTCGGTTGGGGGAATGCAGGCCGAGCGAGCTCGCGTGCGAAATGCACGTGAGTCAGTCGTCGCTCAGCCGCAGTATCGGCGAACTCGTCGGCCGCGGGCTGGTGGAGAAGCATCCCGACCCTGACGATCGCCGGGCCCACCGCATCAGTTGTTCGGCGGCCGGGTTCGAGGCCCTCGAACAGATCGGCCGGCGACGGACCGAACGGCTCACCGAACGACTCGGCGACTGGGAGGAGGGCGACGTGACCCGGGCCCTCGACGTGATCGACCGATTGACCGCCACTTTGGCGCCCATTGCCGCAGATGATGTGAAAAGGACCTGTTCATGAGTGCAACCACCGCCGCAGGTGCGGCATCGACACCGCCGGGAGCGGTGTCCACGTCCGAGCAGGTGCTCACACATCGCGAGATCCTCGCCGTGCTGGCGGGGCTCCTCGCCGCCCTGTTCACCGCGCTGCTCAGCAGTACGATCGTCTCCACCGCGCTGCCGACGATCATCGGAGATCTGCAGGGGACCCAGACCCAGTACGCGTGGGTCATCACCACCGCGCTCCTGGCCAACGCGGCATCGACCCCGATCTGGGGCAAGCTCGCGGACCTGTTCAACAAGAAGCTGCTCGTCCAGATCTCGATCGTGATCTTCGTCGTGGGTTCGGTGATCGCCGGACTCGCGCACAACGTCCCGGTGCTGCTCGGCGCACGTGTCGTGCAGGGGCTCGGTATGGGTGGTCTCACGGCGCTCGTCGTCGCGATCATCGGCAGCATCATCCCGCCCCGCGAGCGCGGCCGATACTCCGGCTACATGGGTGCCGTGATGGCCGTCGCGATGTCCGGGGGACCGGTGCTCGGCGGTGTGATCGTCGACAGCCCGCTGGGGTGGCGGTGGTGCTTCTACGTGTGTGTGCCGATCGCAATCGTCGCCCTGGTCCTGCTGCAGCGCACCCTGTCGATCGCGACGGTCCGCAAGGCGGACGTGAAGATCGACTGGCTCGGTGCGACCCTGATCACCGCCGGCGTGAGCGTCCTGCTCGTCTGGGTGTCGTTCGCGGGCAAGGAGGGCTACTACGAGTGGTTCTCGCTCGACTCCGCACTCTACGTGCTCATCGGTGTCGCGCTCCTCGTCGCCACCGTGATCGTCGAGTCGAAGGTCGCCGACCCCGTCATCCCGCTGAAGATCATCACCGAGCGGACGACGGCGCTGGCCATCATCGCATCCATCGCCGTCGGCGTCGGTCTGTTCGGTGCCACCACGTTCCTGACGCAGTACTTCCAGACCGCACGGGGCTACGGGCCCACCGCGGCGGGTCTGCTCACCATCCCCATGGTCTTCGGCACTCTCGTGTCGTCGTTGGTGTCCGGTCAGTTGATCACCCGGTTCGGGCACTGGAAACCGTTCATCATCGGAGGCGCCGTCCTGCAGTTCGTCGGGTTCGCGCTCCTGGGCACCATCGACCACGCGACGTCGATGCAGCTGATCGGTGTCTACATCGCCGTCGTCGGTCTCGGTACCGGCATGCTCATGCAGAACCTGGTGCTGGCGGTGCAGAACACCGTCAGCGTCCGCAACATCGGCGCGGCCAGCAGCTCGGTCGCGTTCTTCCGGACGTTCGGTGGCGCGATCGGCGTCTCGGTTCTCGGGTCCATCCTGGCTGCGCGCGTGACGACGCTGTCCGCCGAGGGGTTCGCGAAGCTCGGGATCGACACGTCCGGCTCGGGAAGTGGCGGCAACCTGGATCTCGAGGCGTTGCCCGAGCCCGTCGCGGACGTCGTGATGACGGCCTACGGAGATGCCACGGGTAAGCTCTTCCTCGTTGCCGCCGCGTTCGCGCTGGTGACTCTGGTGGCTGTGGTGCTCATCCCCAACCGGACGTTGCGCACCACGATCGACATCGTCGACGACGCGCCCGCGACCGACCGTCGTGAGGATCCCGCCGAAGTGTGACGAGCAGGGTGCACCACCCCGGACCCGACCGCCCGACACGGCGGAGGTCGTCACGCGGAGCCACGCGCTGTGGGTGACGTGCCGGTCCGGGGTGTTTCCGCGCTCCGTAGACTGAGGGAACTGCTCGCGCGGTCTCGCGCGAATCACGAGCCGGAGGGAGCTAGTCGAGTTGGGTGTCCTGTCCCGCATCCAGTCGCCGGAGGACCTGCGCGGTCTCACCCAGAGCGAGATGACGCAACTCGCGGGTGAGATCCGCCGATTCCTCGTCGAGAAGGTCGCGGCGACCGGGGGACACCTCGGACCGAATCTCGGGGTGGTCGAACTGACCCTCGCCCTGCACCGTGTCTTCGACTCACCGCGCGACCCCATCCTGTTCGACACCGGACATCAGGCCTACGTCCACAAGATGCTCACCGGTCGGACCGGCGATTTCGACACACTGCGTCAGCGCGGCGGGCTCTCCGGGTATCCCTCGCGCGCCGAGAGCGAACACGACTGGGTCGAGTCCTCGCACGCGTCCGCGGCACTGTCCTACGCGGACGGCCTCGCGAAAGCATTCGAGTTGACCGGTCAGGAGCGCACCGTCGTGGCCGTCGTCGGCGACGGTGCGCTCACCGGTGGGATGTGCTGGGAGGCACTCAACAACATCGCGGCGGGCGGCGACCGCTCGGTGGTGATGGTCGTCAACGACAACGGTCGCTCGTACGCGCCCACCATCGGGGGTCTGGCGGACCATCTGGCGGCGCTGCGTCTGAAGCCGGGATACGAGAAGGCCCTCGACAACGGCCGCCGGTTCGTCAAGCGGATTCCGTGGATCGGGTCGGCCGCGTACTCCGTGCTGCACGGGATGAAGGCCGGTGTCAAGGATGCCGTGAGCCCGCAGGTGTTGTTCACCGATCTCGGCATCAAGTACATGGGCCCGGTGGACGGGCACGACGAGGCCGCCCTCGAATCCGCGCTGTGCCGCGCCAAGGCGTACGGGGGACCGGTCATCGTGCACGTCGTCACCCGCAAGGGAGCGGGATACGCACCCGCCGAGAATCATGTGGCCGACCAGATGCACGCCACCGGCGTCATGGACCCCCGCACCGGTCGCGCGACGTCGTCGTCCGCCGAACCGGACTGGACGTCGGTCTTCGCCGACGAACTGCTCGCGCTGGCGGAGGAACGGACCGATGTCGTCGCGATCACCGCGGCGATGGCCGGACCGACCGGGCTGGCCCGGTTCGGTGAACGGTTCCCGGATCGTATGTTCGACGTGGGCATCGCCGAGCAGCACGCCGTGACCTCGGCGGCAGGGCTGGCCCTGGGCGGGCTCCACCCCGTCGTCGCGGTGTACTCGACGTTCCTCAATCGCGCCTTCGACCAACTGCTCATGGATGTGGCGCTGCTGAGGCAGCCGGTCACCGTCGTGCTCGATCGGGCGGGTGTCACCGGCTCCGACGGCGCCAGCCACAACGGGATGTGGGATTTCTCCCTGCTCGGCGTCGTGCCGGGAATCCGGGTGGCTGCTCCGCGCGACGGAGCGACCCTCCGGGAGGAACTCGCCGAGGCGCTCGCGGTGTCCGACGGCCCGACCGTCGTCCGATTCCCGAAAGGTGCGGTCGGGGAAGATATCCCGGCAATCGAACGTCTCGGGGACTCGGTGGATGTGCTGCGGATGCCGGATCGGCGCGTAGGTGACGTCCTGATCGTCTCGGTCGGTGCGTTCGCGTCCACGGCGCTCGATGCCGCGCAGCGGCTCGAACGCCAGGGGATCGCTGCCGCCGTGGTGGACCCGCGGTGGGTGCTGCCCGTCGCGGACGAACTGATCGAGTTGGCCACCGGATTCCGGTTGGTCGTCACGCTCGAGGACTCCGGTGTGCACGGTGGAATCGGCTCGGCCGTATCGGCGGCCCTGCGCGCCGACGACATCGACGTCCCGACCCGTGACATCGGTGTGCCGCAGCAGTTCCTCGACCACGCGTCGCGATCCGAGATCCATCGGGAACTCGGACTGACCGCGCAGGACGTCGCCCGTCAGGTGACGGGCTGGGTCGTCGGTCTCGACGGCCCCGACACCGGCACGATCGCGCCCCGCACCCGCGGGATCGGTTGAGTCGGCCGGGCCGTCGGTCTCACGCCTGCATGTCCTCGAGTTCCATGCCCTTGGTCTCGGGAATGCGGGATTTGACGAAGAAGAACGACAACAACGCGAACAGGGCGAACAGGCCGTAGAGGAACCACAGCCCCACCGTCTCGGTCAGCGGCGGGAAGGCCAGCGTGACGGTGAAGTTCGCGAGCCAGTTCGCCGCGGTGCTGAGGCCGAGGGCGAGCGCGCGCATCCGGTTCGGGAACATTTCGCCGAGCATGACCCACATGATCGGCCCCCACGTGGCGGCGAAGAAGATCACGAACAGGTTGGCGCCCACGAGCGCCAGCGCACCCCAGGGCTCGGGCAGTTGGACGTCGTCGCCGCTGCCGACAGCCTGTGAGAACGCGACCGCCGCCAGCAGCAGGCTGACGAACATCCCGATCGATCCGCCCATGAGCAGCGGTCTGCGCCCGACCCGGTCGACGAACAGGATGGCCACGAACGTCATCGCGACGTTGATGACCGCGGTGATCACCGATGTGGTGAACGACTGGTTCTCGGTGAATCCCACCGACTTCCACAGCGTCGTCGAGTAGTAGAAGATCGCGTTGATACCGACGAACTGCTGGAAGACCGCCATCGTGATGCCGACCCACACCAGCGGTTGCAGACCGAACTTCGGGCCACGGATGTCGGCGAACGAGCGACGGGACTCGGTGCGGAGCGTCAACCGGATCTCACGGACGCGTTCGCGCGGATCGAGCTCGCCGGTGACGTCGGCCAGCACCGCCGCCGCTTCCTCGTCCAGGTCCTGACCGACGAGGAAGCGCGGTGACTCCGGGATCAGCAACGCCAGTACCCCGTAGACGATCGCGGGTATCACGCCGACCAGGAACATCCATCGCCACGCCTCGAGATTCCACCACAGTTCGTTGGATGCGCCGCCGGCTGCGTTCTGCAGGATCGCGTCGGACAGCAGCGCGGTGAAGATGCCGAGGGTGATGGCCAGTTGCTGCAGGGACGCGAGGCTGCCCCGGTAGTGTGCGGGTGCGATCTCCGAGATGTAGGTCGGTGCGATGACCGAGGCGATGCCGATGCCCAGACCGCCGAGGACGCGCCAGAGCATGAGATCGGGCACGCTGAACGCCAGCGACGAACCGACGGACGAGACGGTGAACAGGATCGAGCCGAGCACCATCACCTTCTTGCGGCCCCAGCGGTCGGCGAGCTGCCCGGCGAACCAGGCGCCGACCGCGCAACCGAGAAGCGCGATCGCGACGGTGAATCCGGTGAGGAACGATCCGAGTTCGAAGTGGCCCTCGATCGAGTCGACGGCGCCGTTGATGACGGAGCTGTCGAAGCCGAACAGGAAACCACCGACCGCTGCGGCGACCGTGACGGCGATGACCTTGGCGGCGTGCCCGCCGGACGGCTGTGTCATCGGAGACCTGCTTTCGTCGGGCGTTGCTGCCACGCTGTGCAAGACGAATCCAAGGTACGCCCGGGATGCCCGCGCGGACGGTGGATTACACAACGACGGCGCATCACCGTGCTGGTGATGCGCCGTCGTCGGCGTGAGCGGGGCCCGTGTCAGACGCTCGCGACTCCCGGCTCCAGGAAGCGCTTGCCGTTGACGGCCTCGGAGGTGCCGGTGCGGTCCAGGTACGGGGTGATACCACCGTTCCAGAACGCGAATCCACCACCGAGGATCAGGCACAGGTCGATGTCCTCGGCTGCCGCGACGACACCCTCGTCGAGCATGATCGCGATCTCCTCGGCGAAGGCACGACGGGTGCGGTCGAGCACCTCCTCCGCGGTCGACGGCTTGTCGCCCTGCGGCCACAGCGCGGCCACCTCGGGATCGACGACCTGACCGCTGTCACCGTAGGTCCACACGCCCGGCTTCCGGGCCTCGACCAGCGCCGACAGTCCGGCCGACGGGGTGAACCGGTCGGGGTAGGCGGCCTGCAGGGTCTCGCCGGTGTGCAGCGCGATCGCCGGCCCGACGAGCGCGAGCAGGGTGAACGGGCTCATCGGCATGCCGAGCGGAGCGACGGCGTTGTCGGCGACGTCGAACGGGGTGCCTTCGTCGACGGCGGCGATGACCTCACCGAGGGTGCGGGTGACCAGGCGGTTGAACACGAAGCCGGGCTTGTCACCGCACAGCACCGCGGACTTCTTCAGCGACTTGGCGGTCGCGAAGGCGGTCGCGAGGGTGGCGTCGTCGGTCTTCTCGCCGCGGATGATCTCGAGCAGCGGCAGGACGGCCACCGGGTTGAAGAAGTGGAAGCCCACGACTCGCTCGGGGTGCTGCAGATCGGCAGCCATCTCGGTGATGGACAGCGACGACGTGTTCGTCGCCAGGATCGTCTCGGGCGTGATGTGCTGCTCGAGTTCGGCGAACACGTTCTTCTTGACGTCCATGTTCTCGAACACGGCCTCGATGACGAAGTCGGTCTTCGCGAACGCGGCCTTGTCGAGGGATCCGGACACGAGCGCCTTGAGGCGGTTCGCGGCGTCGGGGGACAGGCGGCCCTTGCCCTGGAGCTTGTCGATCTCGGTGTGGACGTATCCGACGCCCTTGTCGATGCGCTCCTGGTCGATGTCGGTGAGGATCACCGGCACCTTCAACTGCTTGACGAACAGCAGCGCGAGCTGGCTGGCCATCAGGCCCGCACCGACGATGCCGACGCCGTTGATCTTGCGGGCGAGGGACTTGTCGGGTGCCCCGGCGGGCCGCTTGGCCCGCTTGTTGACGAGGTCGAACGCGTACAGGCCGGCCCGCAACTCGTCGGTGAGCAGGAGATCGGCGAGCGCGGCGGTCTCGGCGTCGAATCCGCGGCCGAGGGACTCCGGATCGGCGATGTCGGTGGTGCGCGCGAGCTCGAGCAGCTCGAGTGCCCGTTCGGCGGCGGGGGAGTAGCCGCGGGTCTTGCCCGCGACGAGTGCCTTCGCCCGGGCAATCGCTGCGTCCCAACCGGCGCCGCGGTCGATCTCGGGGCGGTCCGGGGTGATGTCACCGGCGAGCACCTTGCCGGCCCACGCGAGGGACTGCTCGAGGAAGTCGGCGGAGCCGAGAACCACGTCCGCGTACCCGAGGGACAGCGCCTGCTTCGCGCGGATCGTCCGCCCGTTGTTGAGGGGATTCTCGAGGATGAGGGTGACGGCGTTGTCGGGACCGACGATGTTCGGGAGGAGCTGCGTGCCGCCCCAGCCGGGCACGAGGCCGAGCATGACCTCGGGCAGGCCGAGCGCCGGAACGTTGTCGGCGACGGTGCGGTAGTGCGCGTGCAGCCCGACCTCGAGGCCACCGCCGAGCGCGAGACCGTTCACGAAAGCGAACGTGGGGATCTTCGAGTCGCGCAGGCGGCGGAACACGTTGTGGCCGAGATCGCCGAGTTCGACGCCCTGGGCGCGCTCGGTCACCGACGGCACGCCCTTGAGGTCGGCGCCGGCGGCGAAGATGAACGGCTTGCCCGTGACCGCGATCGCGGCGGGATCGGCGGCGAACGCGCGGTCGAGCGCGGCATCGAACTCGGCCAGGCCCTTGGGGCCGAACGAGTTCGGCTTGGTGTGGTCGAACCCGTTGTCGAGCGTGATCAGCGCGATCTGCTTCTCGACACCCGGTACGGACACCAGCGTGGTGAAGGCGTGGGTGACGACCTCGTCTGCGAATGCGTTGGTGATATCGGTCATTACTTGACTCCGGCCTCGTAGTCGACGTGGTTGGGGTTCTCCCAGATGACGGTTCCGCCCATGCCGAGGCCGATGCACATCGTGGTCAGGCCGTAGCGGACGTCCGGGTTCTGGGCGAACTGGCGCGACAGCTGCGTCATCAGTCGCACACCCGAGGAAGCGAGGGGGTGGCCGCACGCGATGGCGCCGCCCCACTGGTTGACCCGCGGGTCGTCGTCGGCGATACCGAAGTGCTCGAGGAACGCGAGCACCTGGACGGCGAACGCCTCGTTGATCTCGAAGAGGCCGATGTCCTCGATCGTCAGTCCGGTGCGGGCGAGGACCTTCTCGGTGGCGGGAACCGGGCCGATGCCCATCACGGCGGGATCGACGCCCTGGAAGGCGAAACCGACCATGCGCATCCCGACGGGGAGGCCGAGTTCGGCGGCGGTGTCCTCGCCGGCGAGCAGGCACGCGGTCGCGCCGTCGTTGAGGCCCGCGGCGTTACCGGCGGTGACGCGACCGGCGGATCGGAACGGGGTCTTGAGCTTCGCCAGGTCGTCGACGGTGGTTCCGGGGCGGGGCGGCTCGTCCTCGGTGGCCAGGCCCCAGCCCTGCGCGGAGCGGGTCGCGACGGGCACGAGGGTGTCGGCGATCAGGCCGGCCTTCTTCGCGGCGTCGTACTTGTTCTGCGACGCGACGGCGTAGGCGTCGGTGCGCTCCTTGGTGATCGACGGGAACCGGTCGTGAAGGTTCTCGGCGGTGTTGCCCATGACGAGCGCCGACGGATCGACGAGCCTGTCGCTCATGAAGCGAGGGTTGGGGTCGGCGCCCTCGCCCATGGGGTGACGACCCATGTGCTCGACGCCGCCGGCGATCACGACGTCGTACTGGCCGAAGCCGATTCCCGACGCGGTGGTGGTCACCGCGGTCATCGCGCCCGCGCACATGCGGTCGATGGCGAAACCGGGGACCGTTTCGGGCAGCCCCGCGAGGATCGCGGACGTGCGGCCGATGGTCAGACCCTGATCTCCCGTCTGGGTGGTCGCGGCGACCGCGACCTCGTCGACACGGGCGGGATCGAGCTGCGGGTTGCGGCGCAACAGTTCCCGAATGGCCTTGACGACGAGGTCGTCGGCGCGGGTGTCGGCGTAGATTCCCTTGGCCCCGGCCCGGCCGAACGGGGTCCGTATGCCGTCGACGAAGACGACGTTGCGTTGGTTCGAGGTGGTTGAAGCCACGTGTTGTCCTCCCGGTGGAGCAGTGCCCTCGCCGACACCTGCCGCGGCGAGGAGAAGCCACCCGGGCGCCGTGCGGCGCCCGGCCTCGACCACACCCTACCCCCAGGGCTACCCGCGGGTAACTTATCCCCTCGATGTGTCAGCGGTCACCGGCGAGCGCCTTGGCCAGTCGAGGCACGGTGAGCGCACGCTGCCAGGGGCGGGCACCGCCCGCGTCGAAGGAGGCATCGATGTGGTCGACGATATCGACGTCCTGCGCCGGATCCCAGTCCCAGCACAACCGCCGGACCAACTCGGGACCGACGAGATTTTCCACCGGAACAGACACCTCGGCGGCGAGCGCCGCGAGCTCGGTGCGTGCGTCGGCGAGTCGCGCCGCCGCCTCCGGGTGGTGCCGCGACCACCGCCCCGCGGGCGGCGGACCGGAGAACGGCTGCACCATCGGTGGCAGCGCGGAGTCCGGGAGGTCGCGGGCACGCTCGATCGCCGACAACCACACACGCGACGAGCGCCGCTGACGGGGACCACCGAACACCGGAAGTCCGCGCAGTTCCCCGATCGTGCGGGGCATCGATTCGGCGGCCGCCACGATGGCCGAGTCCGGCAGGACACGACCGGGTGCGATGTCGCGGCGCGCCGCGATCGAGTCGCGGGTGATCCACAGTTCCCGGACGACCGCCAGTTTCCGGCGGTCCTTGAGAACGTGGATCTTCGAGGTCCGCCGCCACCGGTCCGGTTTGGCCTTCGGGGGTCCGGCCAGGCGGATGTGCTCGAACTCCTGCGCCGCCCACTCCGACTTTCCCTGCCGATCGAGTTCGTCGGCCATCGCCGCACGTAGTTCCACGAGCACCTCGACGTCGAGGGCTGCGTAGTTCAGCCACGACTCGGGAAGGGGGCGTTGCGACCAGTCCGCGGCACCGTGCCCCTTCTTCAGTTCGAGCCCGAGGGTCTGCGCGACGATCGCGGCCAGACCCACACGTTCGAAGCCCGCCAGTCGGCCGGCGAGTTCGGTGTCGTAGAGCGTTCCGGGCCGCAGACCCAGCTCCGCGAGACCCGGCAGATCCTGATCGGCGGAGTGCAGAACCCAGTCGAGTTCGTTGATCACGACTGCGAGCGGGTCGAGGTCCGCCGCGGTCGGGATGGGATCGAGCAGGACGGTGCCGGCGCCGGCGCGGCGCAGCTGTACGAGATACGCCCGCGCCGAGTAGCGGTATCCGGATGCGCGCTCGGCGTCGACGGCGAGCGGACCGTAGCCGCCGGCGAGCAGATCGGCGGCCTCGGCGACACCGCGCGCGGTGGTGATCACGTCGGGCACCCCGTCGCGGGGTGCGAGCAACGGGACGGCGGTCGCGTCGGGCGCATCGGCGGTGGAGTCGACGCGCGCATCGTCGACCAGGGACTTCTGAAGGTTGTCCTGTCCGGCAGGCATGGCCGTGACTCTAGCCCCGATCCCCGTCGCCGTCGTCGCCGGTCGTCCGGTGCGGCATCGAGGGGACGGCGTGGAGCAGCTCGTCGAGTGCCGGTGCGAAGCCGTCGGCGAGTGCCCACAGATCGGGTGCGAGATCCGGGCACGAGACGATCCCGACGCAGACCTTCCCGTCGAGGGAGAGCACGGTGACGTTGAGTGCGGCGCCGTGGAAGACGGGCCCGAGGGGATACATCGCGGTGATCCGCGCACCCAGGAAGTACAGCGGGACCGGGGGACCCGGCACGTTGGAGATCACGATGTTGTGGATCGCGGGATGACGATCCGCCAGGTGCAGTCTCGCGTACGCGCGCATGGCGGTTGCGAGGAGCGCGGGTGTGCCGAGCTGGGACCAGTCCTGCAGCAACGTGACACCGAGTTCGGAACTGTGCTCCTTGGACACCGAGTTGGCCCGCGCCAGTGTCCGCAGGCGTTCGGCCGGGTCCGCCACGTCGGTGTGCAGGTCGGCGAACATCGCCGAGACCTGATTGCGGCCGGGTCGGTCCGAACGGTCGTGCACGGAGACGGGCACGATCCCGACCAGCGACGAGTCGGGCAACTCGTCGTGCTGCTCGAGATAGTGGCGCAACGCGCTCGCGCACAGGGCGGTCACCACGTCGTTGATCTTGACGTCGAACTCCTTTGCGACGGCCTTGACGTCGGCGAGGTCCAGGCGGGCCCAGGCGATCGAGCGGTGCGACGTCAATGTCGCGTTGAACCGGGTCCGCGGCGCGGTGAACGGCGCGGGCATCGCTGCGCCGCGCCGCGCGCGCCGCACCCACGTCGTCACCGATCCGAGAGCGGACGGGACGAGTCGCAGCAGGTCCCACGGTCGTGTCACGACTCCCGCGACGCCCGACAGCGCGATCTCGAGGGTGCTTCCCCCACCCGCGCCGGAGGTGACCGGTTCGGGGCGCGGTGCGTCCGGCGTCAGGCTGCACAGTTGGGCGACCATCACCGCCGCGGTGACCCCGTCGACACCCGCGTGGTGCATCTTCGCGAGCACCGCGACCTCACCGTCGGCGAGATTCTCGATCACCCACATCTCCCAGAGCGGCTTCGCGCGGTCGAGTGTCTGTGCGGCGAGGTGCCCGCAGAGTTCGGAGAGTTCGGTGCGGGTTCCCGGCGCGGGCACCGCGATCCTGTGCAGATGCCGGTCGAGGTCGAACTCCGCGTCGTCGATCCACACGGGGTGGTCCGGATTCAGGGGACTGTCGGCGATCTTCATGCGGAACTGGGGTATCGCGTCCACCCGGGCTGCCAGTTCGGTGCGCAGATCCGCGAAGTCGTACCCTCCGGGGATCGTCGACGGATCGAGGATCATCAACCCGCAGACGTTCAGCGGCTGTTCGGGTGTCTCGAGATAGAGGAAGCTGGCGTCGAGGCCGCTGAGTCGCTGCATCCACCAATACTAGAACACGTTGCAGGTTTGTGTGATGGTCGAGTGCACGGCATCACCGTTGCAGCCGCACCACACCCGTCGGCGGCAGTCCCGCCGCGTACGCGAGCACCTCGCAGAACGCTTCCACGTGTGGGGCGAGTGTCTCGGTCGTCGGGGTCCACGAGGCGCGGACCTCCAGCTGATGCGCTCGCGCCGGACCGGCGATGTCGCCGAAACGAACCGAACTCGTCGACGTCACGGTTCCCCCCAGCGCGGTGAACGGCTCCCCGTGCGTCTCCAGTGCATCGACCAGCCAACTCCACGCCACCTCCGGGAGCAGCGGATCCGCAGCGAGCACGGCGTCCACATCCGCCTGGATGTACGCGACCAGCCGGGAGGTGCCGTGCCAGGCCTCGTCGCCGTCGGGATCGTGCAACAGGATCAGCCGACCGAACGCGTCGCCCTCCGACTGCTCCGGGACCGGGTCCCCATCGGTGTTCCCGTGGAGCACCTCGGCGCCGAGCGCGAAACTGAACGGCGCGAGCCGCTGCGGTGGCCGGATCGGCGCCAGCTCGATCTCCGGGCGCACGGTGGCCGTGTTCATCGCGTCGACGGCGGCGCGGAAGCGGGCCGGCTCTGCGGGCGACGTGGTCACGGCAGCCGACGATAGCGGCGGTGACCCAGCACACGCGGGAGGCGCGCCGATTCCGGCGGACCGGGCACCCGTGGCAGCATGAGCGGCGGACCGTGCCGCGGGAACATCGAACGCGCCACGGCGACACCGCCGAGAGAACGAGGATCGATGACCGGCCTGGAGAACACGAACGTCGGCTCCCCCGAGCCCGCACAGTATCCCGCCCGACGGGTGCTCACCCAGGCGCCGTTCCTGGCCGCGGCCCGCGGCCTGGAACCCGCCCACCGACCGGTGTGGTTCATGCGCCAGGCAGGGCGGTCGTTGCCCGAGTACCGCGAGATCCGCGCGGGCGTCGGCATGCTCGAATCCTGCTTCGATCCCGCGCTCGTCTGTGAGATCACGCTGCAGCCGGTGCGCCGGCACGGAGTGGACGCGGCGATCCTGTTCTCCGACATCGTCGTTCCGCTCAAGGCAGCGGGAATCGACCTCGACATCGTCGCCGGCACCGGACCGGTGGTCGCGAACCCCATCCGGACCGCAGCCGATGTGCACGCACTGCCCGCGCTCGAACCCGACGAGGTGGGGGCGGTGGCGCGGGCCGTCGGACTGCTGATCCGTGAACTCGGCGACACGCCGCTCATCGGATTCGCCGGAGCACCGTTCACCCTCGCGTCGTATCTCGTCGAGGGGGGCCCCAGCCGCAATCACGAGCGGACCAAGGCGCTCATGCACGCGGACCCGCAGACCTGGCACACACTGCTCGGGAAGCTGACCGACATCACCGTCGCGTTCCTCCGCGCGCAGCTCACCGCCGGTGTCGACGCCGTCCAACTGTTCGATTCGTGGGCGGGTGCGCTCTCGCTCGCCGACTACCGCGAATACGTCCTGCCGCACTCGCAACGAGTCTTCGCGGAGGTGCAGGCGGCCGCGGTGCCGCGCATCCACTTCGGGGTGGGCACCGGCGAACTCCTCGGCGCCATGGGTGAGGCCGGCGCCGACGTCGTCGGTGTCGACTGGCGGGTTCCGCTGGACGTCGCGGCCGGTCGCGTCGGTGCGGGCAAGGCATTGCAGGGCAATCTCGACCCGGCGATCCTGTTCGCCGGCCCCGACGTCGTCGAGACCGAGGTGCGTCGCGTGATCGCAGAGGCCGACCGCGCGCGTGCGGCCGGAGCCACCGGACACATCTTCAACCTCGGCCACGGGGTGCTTCCCGACACCGACCCGAGTGTGCTGACCCGGGTGGTCGAACTGGTCCACTCACTGTGAGCGTGCGGGTCGCCGTCGTCGGCGGCGGTATCAGCGGCCTCGTCGCCGCGTACCGGGTGCGCACGGCACTGGGCCCGGAGGCCCGGATCATCCTGCTGGAGGAGACCGACCGGCTCGGCGGCAAACTCCGCACCGTCCCGTTCGAGGGCGGTCCCGTCGACGTCGGCGCCGAGGCGTTCGTCGGCCGCAGGCCCGAGGTGCCGGCGCTCCTTGCCGAGTTGGGCCTGACCGACCGGCTCGTGCACCCGGCCGGCGCCCGCCCGCTGCTGTACGCCGGTGCACGGCTGCACCCGATGCCCACCGGCACCCTGATGGGAATCCCCGCGGACGCCGAGGCGGTCGCCGGACTGGTCGACGAGGCGACGCTCGCCCGCATCGTCGCCGAACCGAACCGTCCGTTCGACTGGGACCGCAACGCAGACATGTCCGTCGCCGCACTCGTCGGTGACCGTTTCGGAGAGCAGGTCGTGCGGCGCAGCGTCGACCCGCTCCTCGGGGGCGTCTACTCCGGACTGTCCGATTCCGCCGGGGTCCGTGCGGCGGTGCCCGCACTGGCCCGCGCGCTCGACGACGGTGCCACCAGCCTGACCGCCGCCGTGACGCGTGCACTGCCGCCGCCCTCGGACACCCCGGTGTTCGGCACACTCCGCGACGGCTACGGGGCGCTGCTCGACGCTCTCGTCGAGGCCGCCGGTGCGGACGTGCGCGTCGGCACCGCGGCATCCGGTCTGCGTCGGCAGGGGAGGAGGTGGTGGCTCGACCCCGTCGGTGAGGTCGACGGCGTCATCGTGGCGGTACCCGCCCCGCGGGCCGCCGAACTGCTCGCCGCCACTGCTCCTGCCGCTGCCGGGCACGCCGCGCGGATTCCCCTCGCGTCGTCGGCGGTGGTGGCGATGGCGTTCGACGGCGATGCCGAGTTGCCGCAGAACTCGGGGATCCTCGTCGCGACCGGAGAAGCGCTCGCCGCAAAGGCGTTCACACTGTCCAGTCGCAAGTGGCCCCATCTGGCGGAACGAGGTGTCGCGCTCGTGAGGGCCTCCTTCGGGCGGTTCGGCGACGACACGCTCGTCGACGCGGACGACGACCAGCTGATCACCCTGGCTCGCGCCGACCTCGCGACCGTCACCGATGTGGTGGACGAGCCGGTCGCCGCGTTCGTGCAGCGCTGGCGCGGCGGCCTACCGCAGTACCGCGCGGGGCACACCCGAATCGTCGACGCGTTCGAGCGTGAGATGGCGACGGTGGACGGTGTCGAGGTGGCCGGCGCAATGCTGCACGGGGTGGGTGTACCGGCCTGTGTCGAATCAGGCACAACGGCCGCAGCGCGTCTCGTCACCCGAGTGGCAGGATGAACGCCATGGCACGTCTCGATTTCGACAAGCTCAACTCCACGCTCCGCTACGCGATGTGGTCGGTTTTCCAGGTTCAGCCCGGTGCGCTCGGCGACGACCGGACGGAGGCCGTCGAGGACTTCCAGAAGTTCCTCGCGTCCTTCGACGGTACCGACGTCGTCGTGCGCGGCATCTACGACATCGCCGGTATGCGCGCCGACGCGGACTTCATGTTCTGGACCCACGCCGAGCGCATCGAGGATCTGCAGAAGTTCTACGCGGACTTCCGGCGCACCACGATCCTCGGACGGGCCAGCGCCCCGGTCTGGTCCAACACCGCCCTGCACCGCCCCGCCGAGTTCAACAAGAGCCACCTGCCGGCGTTCATCGCGGGCGAGGAGCCCGGCGACTACATCTGCGTGTACCCCTTCGTCCGCTCGTACGACTGGTACCTGCTGCCCGACGCCGATCGCCGCACGATGCTCGCGGACCACGGCAAAGAAGCCCGGCCGTACCCGGACGTGCGTGCCAACACGGTGCCCGCCTTCGCGCTCGGCGACTACGAGTGGATCCTCGCGTTCGAGGCTCCCGCGCTCGACCGCATCGTCGATCTGATGCGGGACCTCCGGGCCACCGAGGCTCGCCGTCACGTCCGGGAGGAGACCCCGTTCTTCTCCGGTCCGCGGGTCGCTCCCGAGGCGCTCGTCGCGTCTCTGCCCTGACGCTCGCGGCGCTTCCGCGACGGGCGGACGGACGGCCGATGATGTGATACATCTCACCGTCCGATGCTCGTCGCGGTAGTGTCGGAGGCCATGAACGACAGTGCGGTTTCCGGGCGTGTTCTGCGTGCAGGCGGGGTCGCGGTCGCACTGTCGCTCCTCGTGGGCGGGTGTGCCGACACGACCGACGACACCGGCGCGACGTCACCACCGGCCGCCACGTCCGCTCCGAACGGCGACTCCGACTCCGCAGTCGCCGAGGTGCACGCCCTCGATCAGGAAGAGTTGCAGGCGACACTCGACGCCGGCGCGCAGGAGTTCCTGTCCCCGGGCGCGGTCGCGCTGCTCATCACACCGGACGGCACCGTCACGGCCACGTACGGCACCACCGAACGTGACGGCGGTACCGCGGTGACCGTCGACGACCACATCCGGGTCGGATCGAACACCAAGACGTGGACGGCCACGGTGATCCTGCAGTTGGTGCAGGAGGGCGTTCTCGCGTTGACGGACCCCGTCTCGAAATTCCGCCCCGATGTCCCCGACGGGGAGAACATCACGATCGAGCAGGTTCTGAACATGACGTCGGGCCTGTTCAACTACAGCGAGACCCCCGAACTCAACGAGGCACTCGACACCGATCCGCAACGCGTGTGGACCCCGGACGAGTTGCTCGCCCTCGGTCTCGCGAACCCGCCGTACTTCCCTCCCGGGGAGGGGTACCACTACTCGAACACGAACTATGTGCTCCTCGGGTTGATCGCCGAGCAACTCGAGGGACGGCCGCTCGAGGAGATCCTCGGGGACCGCATCTTCGACAAGGCGCAGCTGACGAACACATCCTTCCCGGTCGGTACCGACTCGGCGCTGCCCGAGCCCTACTCGCACGGGTACTTCTTCGGGACCAACATGCTCACGCTCACCGATCCGGCGTTGCCGGAGGACATGCAGGAGCAGGCCCGCAACGGGACACTCGCGCCGAGCGACGTCACGAACGTCGACCCGTCGTGGGCATGGGCCGCCGGCGCGGGGATCTCCACCGCCACCGACCTCGCGACGTGGGTCGATGCCTTGACCAGCGGTGAGATGCTCACCGCCGACCTGCAGCAGCAGAGGCTGGCGAGCATCCGACCGACCGATCCGTCGAACCCGCAATCCCCCGGGTACGGGTGGGGCATCGCGAAGCTGGGGCCGATGTACGGGCACACCGGTGAGCTGCCCGGATACAACTCGTTCATGGGCTCCGACCCGGACAACGACATCACGCTCGTGGTGTGGGCGAACCTCGCGCCGGGAGTGGACGGCCGCGACCCGGCGTCGACGATCGCGAAGAACATCATCGACACGATGTACGGGCAATGATGCGATCCTCCGGTTCGCCGTCGACAGGCACGCGGTCGGCTGCCGGAATCATTCCTCCGGAACGAGGCGCAGGGAGATCGAGTTGATGCAGTACCGCTGGTCGGTCGGCGTCGGATAGCCCTCGCCCTCGAACACGTGCCCGAGGTGGCTGTGGCACGACGCGCACAGCACCTCGACCCGGCGCATCCCGAGGGAGTCGTCGGTACGCAGGAACACCGCGTCCGAATCGGCGGGATCGAAGAACGACGGCCATCCACAGTGCGAACGGAACTTCTCCGTGCTGCGGAACAGTTCAGCGCTGCACGCACGACACTCGTACACACCGTCGGTCTCGGTGTCGGTGTACTCACCGACGAACGGCCGCTCGGTGCCGGCCTGCCGGAGCACCGCGAACTCCGCCGGAGTCAACCGCGCACGCCACTCGTCGACGCTGAACGACACCTTCGGGACGGGGACCGGTCGGGGGGTGGAAGTCATGGCCTACACGCTAGCCACGTCGCAGCGGGACCGCCACGAGCGAGCATTCCGCCGCGCGATCACCGGTGAACGCGCCCCGCTTCGGGGTCCGCAGGCGCCACCGTCGCCGGTACCGCGGTCGACGTGTCCTTCGGCGGTAACAGGTGGAACGGTTCGATCCCGTCGGCGAGCCGGTTCTCGCGGCGAGCCGCGAAATACCGGTCGACGAGGACCGCGAACACCACCACGAGCAGCAGCGACCACCCGAACGTCGTTTTCATGTACTCGGCGGCGCGCCCGGCCTCCACCCAGCGCCCGGACAGCCACGAGTCGTAGCTGAGGAACCCGTAGGCGGCCAGCCAGGCCGGCCAGTTCCGGACCGTCGAATTGGGCAGCAGCACCGTCATAAACAGGGGGAACAGCATCATCGAGTAGTACATCTGCCCGAGCGAGCCGAGCAGGAAGGACGCACACAGCAGCACACCGGTCGAGGTGCAGACGAAGAACACCTCGTCGTCGCGGCAGTAGCGGTAGAGCAACCACAGTGACACGAGCACCATCACGGCGAGTACCAGACGGAGGCCGAGCACGAGCCAGCCGGGCAGGCCGTAGTACATACCGTTGCCGACGATCGCGCTGTTGAAGTAGTCGCGCGCCTCGAGCAGATACGGCACGGTGTGCTCGACGAACTGCCACGCGTCCACCGACAGCGGCCACGCGATCACCGTCAACGCGATCGGGACGCCCGCCGCGGTGAGGAACACCTTCCACTGACGCCGCACGAGCGGGAGGAACAGCAGTGGGGCGAGCACCGGTTTCACAGCGAACGTCAGGCCCAGTGCCGCACCCGCCCACAGATCACGACGTTTCAGCAGCAACGTCAGGAACGCCATCTCACCGAGCAGCACGAGGCCGTTGATGTTCGTGAACACCAGCGTGTTCGTCACGGTCTCCGACGCGAACGCCGCGAACACGAGTACCGGGGCGACCGGCGAGTCCAACCGCCGTCCGAACATCCGCAGCAACAGATACAACGCGATGAGGATCGCGATGGCGTTGGCCCCGATGAACAACCAACGTGACCGCTCCGGGTCGATCGCCGCGATAGGGGAGATCAGCAGCGTTCCCGACGGTGGATACAGGTAGTGAGGGTCCACCCAGTCGAAGTTGGCGGTGTACACCGGGCGGCGATTGAGGAACGCCAGGGCCGCGTTGTACACGGGTGTGAAGTCGTCGGTACGGAATCCGTTGACGGCCTTGACGACGACGCGGTGCAACACCGTCAGCACGGCCAACGGCCACACCACGCACTTGACCACCTCCGCGGTGGTGCGGGCGGTCCGAGGCTCAAGACTGCTGAGGAACACTACGGCACGGTACACCGCGGAGCCCCGGCTCGGTGCATCGCGGTGGTGGTGGGCGCCGGATCGATCACGCGGGGCACAGGCTGCCGTTCGGAGGCAGCGTGCCGTCGGTCAGATACGACTCGAGGCGGCTCTGCACGCACGACGAGTGCAGGGTCGCCGCGTAGCCTGCGCCCTGCCACTTCAACACCGACCACGGTGCACCCGCTGCGGTGAGCACTCCGGTGACCGTGTCGAGCCCCGCGTCACCCACGATCGGGTCGGCGGCACCACTGGTGACGAGAACCGGTACGTCGACTGCGGAGGGCAGTGGAGGAGCGGGCATGCTGGGCCAGGCCGCACAGGACGTCGCGGCCACTGCGATGTCCGCACCGAACAGCGGATACGTCGCCGACCAGTCGCTCTGTAGTTCCGCCGCGCGCATCGCTGTCGGCCACCGTCGGCCGTCGCTGCACCGCGCCACCCACTGCCCGTCCGTGGACAGCAGTTCCTCGGCGGTGGAGACGATGTCGAGCAGCGGAAGCACATCGCCGTCACGGGCCGCGCTGAGCACGTCGGCGAGTTCGCGGACGCGGGACTGCAGGTCGGCGGCCGGTGCGCCGAGGGCGGCGGTGAGTGCGGTGAGCAGGGCGTTCGCCGACACCGGGGCGAGTGCCCCGGCCGCGGCCTGCTCGTGCAGCTCCTCGAGGGTGGCGCGCGGATCGGCTCCCAGGGAACACCCGAGTGCGACGCACTGACGCGCGAACGCATCGACCGCGGCCTCGGCGCCGCGGGCGCGGGACTCCGCGAGCAACTCGGCGTCGCCGGTTGCGGCCGAGGGGGAGTCCAACACCAGCCGGCCCAGCGCCTCGGGGTGCGCGGCGGCGTAGGCGAGCGCCACGGACGCGCCGTTGCCGATGCCGAGCAACGCGATCCGATCGACGTCCCAGACGGCCCGGAGCTGCTCGAGGTCCTCCGCAGCGTGTGTGACGGAGAACATCAGTTCCTGCGGTTGCAGGTAGTCGGTGCACGAGATCGTGGCTTCCTGCCCGAGTTCCGCGACGCGTTCCGGTGATTGCCCACCGGGGCCGAACTCACCGAGGTCGGCGAGTGATCGTTTGTCGGCCGTGAAGATGCAGTCGATCGGCTGTGAGTTGCCTGTTCCGCGGCGATCGACCGCCACGATCGGACGGGTGGCGAGGGCACCCGACAGCGGTCCGGTGGCGAGTGCGGCGAGCGCGCGCGTCGATGGCATGTCCGACCCGGTGGTCAGGACCAGGGGGGCGACGTCGTCGGGTGTGTCGGGCACCGTCGCGCGCATCACCGCGAGGGGGAACGATCCCGGGACGGACCCGGCGGAATCGACAGGTGCGGAGACTTCGGCGCATTCGAGCAGCAGGCCGGTGGGCCCGGTAGGCAGCCCGTGTGCGTTCAACGTCTCCGTCGTGCACTCGCGCCACACGAAGTCGTTGCCGGGATCGGGCACGTCGACCTCGGGACTCTCCGGGTGGTCGGTCGCGACCGACGCGGGGTTGCCCTGTTCGTTCCGCACGACTGCGACGTCGGGTCGGACCGACGGACCGGCGCCGCAGGCGGCGACCGCCGATGCGACTGCGAGCCAACACACTGCGAGCACCCCGGATCTGCGCATGCGCACAGACTGCCAGGTGCGTGCGCCGACGTCGCGCACCGGTCGTCGTGTGGCGGTGTGGTGTACCGGTGGACGGTTCTCGGGGGGTGACGACCGCGTGAACGTCCTGTGAAGTAGGTCGCAATCCTCCGAGCTGTGCCGGATGTGTCATTCGCGGACCTTATCCTGGACAAATGCACGAACGTCTCGTCGATCGAAACCCGGTGGTTCCCGCAGATCAGCTCGTGGCGCAGATGGTGCCGCCCGCGATGTTCGACGACGTGAGCTTCGCCTCGTACATTCCCGACCCCAACGAGCCCAGCCAGGCCGCGGCCGTGGCCGCTGCAGAAGCGTTCGCCGCCAAGGTGGCGAAGATCCGCGGTGGCAAGCGCGGGCTGTTCGGACGGAAGGCGCCGTCGACGGGTGCGGGGCTGTATCTCGACGGCGGCTTCGGTGTCGGCAAGACCCACCTGCTCGCCTCGATCTTCCACAGTGCGCCTTCCCCGAAGGCATTCGGCACGTTCGTGGAGCTCACCCACGTGGTGGGCGCACTCGGCTTCAACAAGGCCGTCGAGGAACTGTCCACGCACAGTGTGCTGTGCATCGACGAGTTCGAACTCGACGATCCGGGTGACACGATGCTGGTGTCGCGACTGCTCACCGAGCTGTCGGCCCGCGGCGTCTCGATCGTCGCGACATCGAACACGCTTCCCGGTCAGCTCGGTGAGGGCAGGTTCGCGGCACAGGACTTCCTTCGCGAGATCAAGAAGCTCTCGTCGATCTTCGAGACGATCCGGGTCGACGGCCCCGACTACCGGCACCGCGATCTTCCTCCGGCGCCGGATCCGATCGCGGCCGAGGACCTGATCGAACGCGCCGAGAACACCCCGGGCGCGACACTCGACGATTTCGACGAACTCTGCGCACACCTGAGCACGCTGCACCCGTCGCGATACAACAAGCTCGTCGAGGGTGTCCGTGCCGTCTATCTGAACGGGGTGCATCCCGCGCAGGACCAGTCCGTCGCGCTTCGCCTGGTCGTGCTCGCCGACCGGCTCTACGACGCGAGCATCCCGGTGACCGTTGCCGGCGCCAAGCTGGACGAGATCTTCACGCCGGAGATGCTCGCCGGTGGCTACCGCAAGAAGTACCTGCGCGCCACGTCGCGTCTGCTGGCGCTGTCGCGGTTCGAGGTTGCGACGAGCTGAACGGGCGGGTGCCCGCCCGCGTCACAGGGTCCGCTGCATCACGTGGTCGGCGTGCGTCTGTGTTCCCACGACGAACGTGCGGGAGCCCACGACGGTGAATCCCTGTTTCGCGTAGAAGCGTTGCGCGCGCCCGTTCTGCCGGTTGACGCCGAGCCAGAGTCCGGAGCGACCCCTACTGCGCGCACACTCGACGATCGCGTCCATCAGGGCCGCGGCGACACCCGATCCGTGGGCGCCGGGCAGTACGTAGAGCTTGCTGATCTCCACGGACGGTGACGCGGTGATCGTCGCGCGGATCCCGGGATCGGTGGGGGGTGAGTCGACGGCCATGAGGTACCCGACGATCTCACCGTCCAGGCAGGCCTTGAACACGATCCGGAGAGGGTCGGTGAGGTAGTCGCCGAACCTCTCGGCGGAGAGTGTCTCGTCGACGAAGGACGCGATGTCCTCGCGGGTGGACCCGGGAGGACAGGCCAGCGGGAAGGTTGCAGCCGCGACATCGGCGACGGCCTCGGCGTCCCAGATGCCTGCACGCTCGACGATGACGGGGGAGCGGCCGCCGGTGGTGGTCGCGCTGCCGGTCGTGTTCATGCCACCAGTGAAGCAGGAGATCGCCTGCCGTGGCGTGGGGACCCGGTCCTCCCACCGACCCCGGATATGGCTGAACCCCAGCCTTGGATGGGGGGTCATGGCTGGGGTTCATTACCATCGGGGGGGATGGCGATTCCTACGATACATGAGGGATCCCTCAGGTTCCAAAACGGTGCGGTCACAGTTGCGTCACGCACTGTCACCCGGTTCGTGTCCGGTCCGCGCTTGCGTTGTCGTGGTCGACCGCGTAGCCTCGCCACCATGAAGCGCGTACTCGTAGTTCACCGCCGTAGCGGGGTCTGATTCGGACCGACCCCTCGCTGCGGGTCGTTGAGCTACGCGTCGGTCCTCCCTTCACGCGGAAGACCATCCCGATGAACGCCTTCATTTCCACCACTTCCTTCATTTCCGCCACCGTCGATTCCTGTCGCGGCGATTCCCACCGTGCACGCCCGGGTGATCCGTTCGAGGAGCGCTTCGGTTCCCCACTGCCGCGTGACCTGCGCACGGAGGCGGCGGGTTCGTCGTGGTCCGAGTTCTCCGCCACCTACGCGCCGCAGGGTGGGCCGCTGCGACTGGGCGGTTGGTCGCGTCGGGCACTGCCCGGCGGGTACAGCACGTTCGAGGCCACGATCGCGGTGGGACGCTCCATCACCACCGCGACGGCCACGGCCGGCGGTCCTGTCGGGGCCATGACCGGGATGCTCCACGATCTCGGGTACCGGCTCGAGATCCTGTCGTTCCACCGCCGCGACCTCGGCGACCGGTACGCGACGTTCATCCGCTGCGAGGCGGGCGACCACCGGATCTGGGCGATGGGCATGGCGGAGGATGCGACGGAATCGGCGCTGCGTGCGATGATCGCCGGCGTGAACCGGCTCCACGCGATGGACTGAATCCCCCGCAACGACACTGTCCCCCTTCGGAAACCGAAGGGGGACAGTGTCGTTCGTGGTGCGCGATACTGGGATTGAACCAGTGACCTCTTCCGTGTCAGGGAAGCGCTCTCCCGCTGAGCTAATCGCGCCGGCTCGTATTCGCCGGAGTGGAGCGGATGACGGGATTCGAACCCGCGACCCTCACCTTGGCAAGGTGATGCGCTACCAGCTGCGCTACATCCGCGTGTGCACGTTGGGGTACAGCTCGGGTCGACCCACGTGCT